>QXGG01079279.1_pt1 | contig 13137 bp, 6 predicted proteins | sample 1982491 | NCBI WGS metagenome assembly QXGG01 (sample SAMN09924614, study PRJNA488089) | Wastewater metagenome, whole genome shotgun sequencing project. | isolation source: South African research farm wastewater | place: South Africa: Irene, Agricultural Research Council, Animal Production Institute... | reverse complement strand
TGCACCACCTGGATCGTCGGCAGCAACGCCGGCCTGCCGGTGCTGCCGGCCACGCTCGACCGCGTGCTGTGCATGTTCGGCTTCCCGGTCTACGCGGAATTTGCCCGCGTACTGCGCCGCGGCGGCGCGCTGCTGCAGGTCGACGCCGGCGCCGAGCACCTGCGCGAGCTGCGCGAGGTCATCTACCCAACGCTCAAGCCCGAACGCCCTGCCGCACGCCAGGCGCCGCCCGGCTTCGCGCACCTCGGCACCGACAGCCTGCGCTTCCAGATCCACGTCGACGGCGCCGCGCCGATCGCCGACCTGCTGGCGATGACGCCCCACCTCTACCGCGCCACCGCCGAAGGCCGCGCCCGCGCCGCGGCGCTCACCGCGCTGACGATGACGGTGGATGTGCGCCTGGCAAGGTTTCGCCGCACCTCGAACACGTAAGTGCGCTGGCTTCTCAGCTCAAGGCGTCCAGTCGATCAGCACCACCCGCCGGGTAAGCTCGGCAGGCGTCTCGTGCACGGGAAGACTCAGCCAGGGTGCAAGCTCCAGGGTGGGGATCGCTTCCAGGCGCGACTGCCAGTCCAACAGTCCGTCGGGCGCGGTCGGCAGGGGCGGCAACCGCGCCATCAGTTCGCAGCCGATCGCGATCCAGGCCTGCACGGGCGATATCCAGCGCCCATCACGGGTGGCGCCTTGTGAATACGGCAAGGCCAGTCGCAAGACGGTGCCGGGCTGTTGCCACCCTTGCAGGTGCTCAGGGTGGGCAAATGCAGCGGGTAGCAACAACGCGCGCGGTGCCGGCTGTAGGGTCATTCGCGGCGGCGGTGGTAGCGGCGCAAGGGCAAGCAGGGCAACGGCGGCGCTCGGCAGCCTGCCCTCGCCCGACCACAACCTGGCGTCCCACCCCCACCCGGTCAGCGTCTTCAGCAGACGCTGCGCGAGGTCAAACGCCCCCGAATGCGTCTCATCGGTGAGGATCGCAAGCACGTCTCCCTGCTCATCCGAGCGCAGCACATCGATGCTGGACACCAAGGCCAGGGCCTGCGCCTCGAGACCGGGCAAGCTGAAGCGCGGTGCAACCGGCCATTCGGCATCGAACAACTCGATTGGGAACAGCACAGGTGGAAGATCCGCATCCGTTGCCGCCACGAACGCCCGCTCGCGCCCTATGAGGTACGGCGCAAGCAAGGCCGCCGCCTCCCCACGGCGCCCGAGGGCCGAGGCTTGGTGCGCCGCATGCGCTGCGTCGTCATAGCGCACAACCCGCAGCAAGGGCAGGACGCGTGTGCCGGGCGGGCCTTCCGCGGCCGTTCCGCCCACCGGTTGCGGGCAGGTCTGCAGCCCGGCCAGCAGGCGTTCTGCCTGGGGGTCAGGCTGCGCAGGGAGCAGCAGGACCAGTGCGGGTGGCGCCGGCTTAGCTGCAGGCCCGGCGCTGGCGAGCTCGAGGTACGCGATCAGCGCAGCGACTTCATCGTCGGCGAGATCGAAACGCGGCATCGCGGGGTCCAGCCGGACACCATCGGGCGCCACGCCGACACGCACGGCACGTGCGAAGCTGCGCGCATCGTAAGCGGGGCGCACCGACGCCTCACCGCGTGCCGCGCCATAGGGCGCGGACAGTGCATACCAGCGAATATCAGGCGCCGCCGCAAAGCGTTCTCCGCCGCCACCTGCACCCGCGCCATGACAATTCGCGCAAGCGACCGCAGCGCTGCGCATGCGCAGATCGCCCGCCCCAACCCCTCCGGTGATCTCGCGCCCGTCGCGGCCCAGACCCTTCATGAATATGGACTGCCCCAAGGCACGCTGCACCTCGTCGGTCTGGGCTGGCACGACCGTTGCCGTTCCCACCAGCGCGCATGCCAGCCACGCGTGGATAATGCCGCGGGCCTTCAAGCCCCACACCTCAGAGCCCCCGCAGGTCGGCGGCAATGCGCTCGGGCGCCGCGTCCGGGCGCAGCTTGACCCAATGCGCACGCGACGCATTGCCTGCGATCAGCAAGGTCGTATGATCTTCCGGGCGCTCGCTCCATTGCCCGAGGCGCTTGAGGATCCGGCTCAGGGCCTCTCGATCGGCGATCAGGAACAGCCACCCGGGCTCGTCGACACCACGCTGAACGGCAAACTGCTTGAGTGATGCGGGCGTATCGCGCTCCGGATCGACCGACAGCGACAGAAACCGAATCTGCTCGCCGAAGGCGGCGCCGAGCTGCATGCGCACGTGGCGCAGATGCTCGGTCATCAATGGACATGCATCCGGACACTCGGTGTAGACGACGTTGATCAGCACCGTACGACCGCGCAACAAGTCACTGAAGAAGCGATGCGTGCGCCCATTCTGATCGGTGAGGACCTCGTCACCGAAGTAGGCTTGCGCCTTCTCTTCACGCTGGCGCAGCACGGCCGTATCGCCCGAATCCATCTCACTGCCCGATCGTGACGGCGCCCCAGCATGATCCGATCCGGTATGCGCCATAGCCTGTGGCATCACGGCAACCATGCTGGCCAGAACGCCTACGGCCGCACACGTGCAAAACCCGCGTCTCATGATTTGCCATCCTTTCCGTTGCTCGCCCTCAGTCCTGCGGGCGGCCGTTGCCGGATCATCGTCTCGACCTGGTCGATGACCGCCTGTGGCGCAGGGATGCCCACCCAGCGCAGCCAGCGCCCTTCGGCGGGATGCCCGGCCAGCAGTAGCGGCGGATGCTCGTCCGGACTGCCGGTCGACAAACCGAACGCCCGCAGCACCCTTCCGACCGGCCCCTGGTTGCCGGTCAGCCAGATCCACTGCGGCCCGCCCTCAAAGTTCGCGGCGTAGGCGCGCAGCACTTCCGGCGTGTCACCTGCAGGATCGACGGAGACCGATATCAGCACAAGATCCCGACCGAGGTGAGCCGACAAGGCCTCGTGGGCTGAAGCCATGACGGCCGACAGCGCCGGGCAGATGGTCGTGCACCGGGTATAAACGAAGTCGATCAGAACGACTCGATCACCAAAACCTGCGGCGGACAGGGCAAAAGGCTGGCCATCGGCGGTGATGAGTTCGACCTCGGGCAGGCGGACGCGCGTCGCCGTCCCGCCTGTTTCTGCGCCAAGGGGGTGGACGGAACCGGCGTGCTCCTCATGGGCCGCAGCGTGAGACCCGAATGCGACTTCGGCCAACACAAGAACCAGACCAGCGATTAATCCCCCAAATCCGATGGGGCCTCCCATGCGGCGCGACGATGTAACAAGGCTCCCGAGCATCTTGTCAGTCCTCCACTGTGCCGACAGCGCTCGGGCTGGCGGCTATCACGATCGCTGCAGGCGCGCTCATCGCATCCAGCCGATCCCGGGCATCAGCCGGCTCGATGTGCACGTAATAGCCGCCAGGCGCCAACAGCCTGCCGCGGACCCGATATTCGCCCGACCGGGCATCGTGCTCGACCGGCCAGCGCTCGCCGCCTCCGCCCTGCCCCGGAACGATGCGCGCATTCAGGCGCACGGCGCTCGCGGGCTGGCCGTCGCGGCGCTCGACACGGAAGCGCAAGGAGACCACAGCGCCCGAGTCGGCGCTGATCGCAGCGTCATCCAGCCAACGCACACGGAGATCCGCATCGCCGACTGCGCGCGGCGGTTCACTGACGGTTACGCCGAAACATGCGCGAATGCGCGGCGCATCGGCTGCGAGCGCAAGCACCATGCGTCCGGACGACGGGACCACGAAGGAGGCGGCGTACTCGCCTCGCGCAAGCTCGCGCAGACCGCGCTGGACGACCGTGACGGCAAGCGGGGTGTGCCCGAACGCGCGCAGGCTGCTGTCGGGCGCGTTCATCCCTTCCATGTAGTGATAGACGGTGCGTTCGGCTGGCACGACAAAAAAGGCGCCGCTGCGCTCGTAGTTCGGCGTCATCGTCGATGCGATGCCCAGACCTGGCATCGCGCTTACCGGGGCAGTGCCCGCGGGGATGTATTGCGGCTGCGCATCGGGCAGTTGGGCGAGCGGAAACAACGCGACCTGGTCGCTGTCGAGCGCACGCACATAGACATAGAGCGCGGTGAACATCAGGTCGTACGGCCGGCCAGTAATCGTCGTCTGCCGCGCGACTGCGCCGCTCTGGGCATCGAGCACGTAGAGGCGCTGTTGCAGCGGATTGACGATAAGCACATGGCGGCCATCCGGAGTCAGCCGCGCCGGCCCCAAGCCGGGCTCGAGCGCAATGCGCTCGAGTTGGCGGCCTTCCTGGTCGAGACGGTGGATGACCCCATGTGCGCCGTCGATGACCCACAGCCGGCGCTGGGCCGGAAGCGCCAGCAGCGCAAGTGGCTGGCCACCGAGTTCGAGCTCACGCAGGACACGTCCACTTGCGGTCTCGATCACGGTCAGGCGGCCACTGTCGCGGCTGCTGGCATAGGCCAGACGGCTATCCTCGCTGAACGCGATCTCATGATGCCCGGGCGCAAGCTGCACCTCATGGCGCACGCGGCCGTCGCGCGCGTCGATGGCAACCACGCCCTCGCGCGGCGATGCGTCGCCGGACAGTGCCGGGGCAACACCCGGAATCCTCGCATCGTCGCCGCGCAGCCCCACCCAAAGCAGACGCCCGTCGGGCTGCAGCGCGAGCCGGGTGGGACGGCCGCCAAGCGCCACTCGGTCGCGCAACCTGAGCGACTGCAGGTCAATCATCGCCACCTCGTTCTGCCCCGGCAGCGCAACGAAGAGGCGCGTATCGTCCGCAGTCTTGAGCCAGTCGAACGGCTGCGAACCAAGCTGCAGCGCCTTGTAGAGGCTCGAACGCCCGGCGAAGCTGACCGTGGGATCGAGCACGGAGACACTACCCTCGCGGTCGAGTGTCAGCACCCAGTAGCCGGTCAGGTCGAGCAGCGGACGAGTGAGCAGGCCACCACTGAGGAAGCTCGCAACCCGCTGGGTGCATACGGGCACGGCGCCAGACAGGGGCGAAAGCTCGCGATCCACCCAGACGCCAATCGGCAGACCGGAAAGCGGCTGACCGTCCGCCAGCCGCCGCAAGGACAGGCGCAGTTCGAGCTCTTCCCCCGCTTGCGGCGCCTCGTTCTGGCGCGCGTCGAGCGCACTCAGGCGCAATTGAACACCAACCCCCTCAAGTTCGAGGTCGCGTTCAAGGTAAGACTGCGCGCCGGCGCCCTTCCCACACAGGATCAGTGCCACAAGAAGCCCACCGAGCGCTCGGCGCGCCCGGTGGGCGATCCGCTTTCCGTGGCCATTGCGCGTCGACTCCATGGCCCGCCTCAGGGATGGCATCGCGCCGGCAAGGGCGCAGTCGCAATCTCGGTCTTCTCGACCCGCATGATCCCCCACAGGCCGCTGGTCACACCAAAGCCGCCGATGTCACGCCACAGGTAATCGCCCACCACGAGGTCGATCCCGCCGGCTTGCGCCAGCACCACATCGAAGTGCGCCATCGGGCTCAGGCTTTCCTGCGCGCCCAGATACATCGCCATCGGGTTGGCGCCGATGCAGCGTGCCGGAACACCCCAATCCGCGGGACGATGCCCTTTCGGGAATCCCTCGCCGTCCACACGCTCGGCCAGGTAGGGATCGCGCGGCCACGGATGGCCGTGCACCGTGAAGGTGGTGGCACGACCGACACCCGTCGGCATCAGCATGCGCAGCCTCGTCTCCATACCGACAGGCGTGGTCATGACCGGGACGTAGGGGTGGCCCACGTTCGGCGTCGCCGAGGTCGCTGTGCCGCCATTGCCGCAGCAGGCGTCGGCGAACGCCTGCCATGCCTGCGTCACCCCGCCCAGGCCTTCCTTGCCAAAGGGTGCGTCGGGCGGCAAACCGAAGCGGAACCACATCGGCTCGCTACCGTAGTTGATCGCCATGTGCCCGGAATCGTGCGCATCCTCGGGCGCGGTTCCCCACCACGGCTCGCGGAGCAGGTCAGCCCCCGCACGCTCTGCCGCCAGGTTGGCCACCGCATTGCCGCGCCAGGCAGCGGACAGCGCCGGATCGTGCTCATAGGGATCCCAGAAGGGCTGGTTGCCATAGCGGAAATTGAGCGCCTTCTGGTGCACGACGACGAGATCGCGCATCTGCTTCACCCGTACGTTTCCGTCCTCGTCGTAGGCCGGATAGCGCACGGTGGCAGTCGCCCTCGTGGCGCGGCGGTCGGGCTGATTGATGCCCGCCTGACGGTCCACGGTGCGATCGTCGATGAACTCCTGCCAGCGCGCACGCCAGGGCTCGATCACCAGCGCGCCGACTGCCGCCTTCTGCCCCTGCTTGATGCGGTCGGGTGGCGTGAGGTTGGTGCCGCCGAACTCGACATCGACGAAGCGGCACGGCTGGTCGATCTGCGCCGCCCCATGCAGCCGCGCCATGCGGAAGGAATCGGCATCCAGCGTCAGGTACTTGTTCTGCACCCAGCGGTAGGCGGCCGTCCGATTCGCAGCGTCATCCACGCCGGGAACGTCCGACTCGAAGCTGGCGGCGAGTTGTCGGGCAAGTGTGCGGTTGCCGTCGAGCAACTGGGCGAAGGGTTCGACCAGACCGCTCGCGCATGCCGCACGGCTACGCAAGCGATCGGCACGGTCGAACATCCGGTTGCCGTCGGTCAGTTCGCCCTGCAAGCCGTCATCGACCACGCCGCCCGACATGATCGCCTTCACCAGATCGCCACGCACGCCAGCGTACTCGTCCTCGAAACATGCGCTCCCTTCCGCAAGCCCCTTCACCTGGTAGCTCCGGGCCGCGGCCAGCAGCCGATCCACTACCTGCACCTGCAGGGCGCTGGCCTCGCCGCCCCGGCGATAGGCCGGGCTCGTCAAATAAAGCGCCACTTCACGGAAGGCGGCTTCGTCATACACCTCGCTCAAGGGGCGCTGGTAAGGCTTGGCACCCACGGCGTCGAGCAGCGCCTGCTTCTCGGCGAAGCCGACTTCCTCGCGCGGGCAGGTCTGTGCCGAGCCGACAGTCTGTACCACACCTGCGTACCACTGGTAGGTCATCCGCCGCCCCGGCCCGATGGTGCTGCGCCGGTTAACGCCGACGTTGTTGCCGTCGTAGGACTGCACATCGTAGTGCACGAGTTGCGGGTGCAGGCCGATCCAGTTCGACGGGCGGATCAGGTTGTTGTTGAAGGCAGTCATGTCCTGCCCGGGGCCGCCCTCGCTGCGCGGCAGCATCGCCGTCAGCATGGTGTAGCCGTCGAGATCGGGCATACGGTCCGCGCGCCGCGGCAGGCGGTTTTCGAGCACGATGCGGATGCACTCGCCAGCCGCCGCGCGCAGCACGAGCGGTTCGATCGGGCGCAGGTAGGCCTTGCCATCGAACACGAAGGGGCGCTCGATGAGCCGCCCGCTGGCATCGAGGTCCTCGCTGCGCACAAACAGAATCGCCGTCGGATCATGCAGCGGGCCCGAGCCGAAGCTGTCGGTGCGAACCTTCTTGTCACCGTCGTAAACATCGATCTGGATCGCCGTGCGGCGCGGGTTATAGATCAAGGTGCCACCCTCGCGGTCGACGTAGCTGTAAGAGCCTGGCTTGGGTGTGTCGATGTAGGCGCCGAGCGGATTGCCCAGGGCTTGGTTCGCAAGCACTGCGCTCACACGGTAGAAGCGCACCGGAGCCCCGGCCGGGCAATCATTGAGCGGCACCCCGCCTGCGAGACGGTCGTCCACGGACAGGGTGGGCGCAAGCAGGGTCGGCTTCGGGTTGGACGGCAGGGGCAACAAGCGGTCGTTCGCCTTGTCCTGCCGGTTGAGGCTGCGCAGCACGCCCCAGACACCGTTCCACATGCCGTCCTGGCTGGCATCGAGCGCATACAGGCGGTCGTTCTGGTGATTGCGGGTGTGGTAATCGGTAATGCGCGCGGTAAAGGTGAACTGTTCCGAGAGCCCGGTGTTCTGCGCGTTGCGCCAGCCCGAATGCGGCGCCTGGCCGAAGCCGGAGCCGGCCTGCAGCCATGCCAGGGCATTGACGCTGCCATTGTGCTCATGCTCGTGCGAGCCAGCCTGGACCTTGACCTTGATCAGGTCGCCCGCATACGCACGCATGATCGGCGTGAACGGATCGCCTGCGAGCGCGCCCGTCTGCACCACGTAGGGCGTGTTGGGCGTGCCGTCGGTGCGACATACGGGACTTGAGCTCGCCGCAGCGAAAGGCACATTGCCATCGGCGTAGTTCATCGGCTGGCATCGGCGGTCGGTGCGCGTCTGCAACGCGAACGCCATGTCGCTGCCGAAGCCCGCGCCCTGCATGCCGCGCTTGCCGTCATGCGCAAGGCGATCCGGGTCGTACACCCGGGCGGCGACGGGTTCGTTGCGGTAATTCACCACCATCATGCCCACGTCGTCGGCAGAGATCGCTTCAGGGCACGGGCGGACAGGGGCATTGGCGGCGTTGTACACAGCACCCGGCAAACGCGGAGCCTCCTTGCCCCCCGGGCAGACGTGGGAGAACTCGGCGATGTCGGGCAGGTTGGGCGACGCCGGCTTGCGCAGGGACGGATTGACCGCCTTGCGGAAGGTCTCCGGAGTCGCCTTGGCCGATGGATCGACCGTGTAGGGTTTGCCTTCCTTGCTGACGCCCACGTACACCCCCTTCTGGTAGGCATGCTGGAAGTCGCCGAACTGCAGGAAGAACTCGCGATGCGCGTCGTCCACCTTGTCGCCATCGATGTCGATCGGTTTGCCGCCCTGAGCGCTGATCACCGCCTGCCAGGTCGTCGGCCCGCCGTCACTGCGTGTGTACAGCGCCACCCGGTTGCCTGCGCCGTCGGGCTCGTTGTGCCACCACATCGAGCCCGGTGGCTCGGTGAGCATGGTGGCGTACAGGCCAATCTGCTGATGAGTGGACGGGCCAAGATGGTCGTGCGTGAAGGTGATGCCCAGGCCGCGATGCACGCCCCCGGCATTGACCACCGGGTCGGAGAACCAGCGCTGGATCGTGGTGCGCGCGCCCAACCAGTCGCACTCACCCGGAAAACCGTGCGCATGCTCGAACTTGTGCAGATCGCCGATCGTCTTCCACAACTCGACGCAATCGGTGCGCTGGTGCTCGGCGAGCGCCGGAAACTCGGCATTGGGCGTACCGAAATACGGGTGCGGCAAGGGTACGAGCGGATCTGCACTGCTGTTGTAGGGGTTCGGCACGCTCGGTTGGCCTGCTGCCACCTGGGCGGCGTTCCAGGCATTGATCGCGAAGATGCGCTCGCGCACCGCGCCGGGCGAGAAGGTCGCGTCCTCGTAGTTCCAGCCGTTGGCACTGCCGTCGCCGGATGTCAGGTCCCACTTCGGCAGGTGAATGTGCTGGCCGATGACATCGGTCGGGGTGGTGATCTGGTAATCATCGCCGTAGAACTTGAGGGGCACGAGGTTGGTATGCAGGTACTTGGCGCAGTCGAACGAGTTCATGCGCAGCACCAACGGCTCGGGCGGACGTGGATCCTTGCGGCTCAGGGTCGGCCCCACGTCCTGCCACAGCGCCAGGATGCGTTGCTGCGGATAGTGGTAGCCGAGCTTGTTGAACACCACGTCGAGTTGAATGTTCGCACCCTTGTAGATGCGCGGCTTGTCGCCGCCATACTCGATGCCGCCGGGTAGCGCGTCCGAAGCACGGATCCACTCGTCAGCACTTCCAGGAAGGCCTCCACCGAAGAACAACCCATCGCCGCCGGTCGCGAGCGGCTTGCCCTGGTCGTCGATGCAGGGATCGTTGTACGGAGATCCGGCGACCGGCGGCGCGCCGTTCACCACGAAATCGGCGGCAGAGACATTGCCGGCCATGTCGACGCGTACGCTGGGATGCATGCGCTGGGCGTGGAAGGCCATCGCCAGCTGCTCGAGCGGCGTGCCTTTCTCACTGAAGTAGATCGGCTTGGCGGCAAGCACTTCCTTGGCCGCGCTCAGGCGGTCGAGCACTGCCTTGTCGGTCGCCCCTTCCGTGTAACCTGCAAGCGCGTGGCGTGGCAGACCACCATCGACGCCACCCTCGCTGACATCCATGTCCAGCGGCGGAGTAGTGGGCCGGTGCCCCACGGAGGCCGGCACGCCGGCGTGCTCGGTCACACCAGCGATCCAGAACGGATAGCCGGGGTTCTGCGTCTTGCCCTCGGAGAAGGGCTTCGCCAGCGTGGCCATCGAGCCGATTCCATTCGGTTTGGCCACGACCTGAATCGGCTCCGGCATTGGTGGCAGGGCCTTGCCGGGCAGGGGCACCACGGCCGGTATCGGGGTGCCGGCAGCGATTTCACCATCGGGCAGTGCACGCGCGCCCTTCGTCGGCCGGCCGTCCTTGAGCGCGAATGCCTCCTCGTGGAAGCGCGATTTCGTCGCGCTGACGGCGAGGGGGGTCCCCGTTTCCATCACATCGTGGATGCGCCACATGTACCACATGCCCTGCGCAAAATGCGGGTAGAAGTGGCAATGGAAGATGGCGTCGCCAACAGTCTTGTTGCGGTTCCCCGAGCCACCAAAGGCGATCTCGTAGGTATAGCCCGAGCCCGGACCCACGCCTTGCGCATCGATGTAGTTCGAGTTGTCGTCGTTGGGGTTGAACAGCCACTGATGGTTGTGCAGGTGGAAGATGTGCTGTTCCTTGCCCGCGTGCAGGTTACGGAACTTGACGAAGTCGCCGATGTAGCTGTGGTGCACGTTGCCCGGATCATGCGGGTAGAAGGCCTGTGACGACACCCACTGCTGCCGGCCCTTGGCGTCTTTGATGTTGCGCCAGTCCGGACGCTCACCGGTCGCATCGAAGGCACAGAACTTGGTGCGCTCGCCGGCATACGCGGGATCGAGCTTCCCATTCGCATCGAGCGCAATGTATTCGGGCTGGCAGAGTCCAAGCCCCAAATTCACCGGCTTATCGACCAGCATTGCCGGATCGCCGACGGCGAACGAGGACAGGAAGAATTCCTCGTACGCGCAGTCGACACAATCGTTCATCGGCCCCGCCTGCAGCCGGTTGGCGATGATCTCGGCGCCGATGCCGCCCGAGCCATAGTTGATCATGAACGCATCGCGCACCCCGTGCAGCGTGAAGCCGAGCTCGGGATGCTCGAAGAAATACGGAAATGCCTGGGTGGCGGCGTTCTCGTCGTGGTAGACGGACACGAACTCGCGGAAGGGCTCGAGGCGGTTCGGCACGGTGGGATTGCGCTGGCCCTTGTCGCGCTCGAGCGGATAGGTGTCAGGCGGAAAGCTGCCGTCCTTTTCCGGCCCGACCACGATCGCGTTGGTGTCGCTATGGACGATGCGGCCCTTGTGGAGCATGTTCAGGATCGGCAACCCGCTCTTGCCCTCGCGGCACCACACACCGTTGCTCGCGCAATCGTCCGGATAGAGAGCCTCATAATCGATGATCGGCTGGCCGTCAGGCGCGGTGCCACGGGTCGCGAGACGCAGTTCTTCCTCGGTGACCTGCCCGCGATAGAAGCGCGCCTTCACCGGCTGCACGGCGACCGTCCCGAAGAGGCCAACACCACTGTTGCCAGCCGACCCCTCTCCACCAAACACGGCGCCATCGTTGGTCACGAGGTGCCCGCCCTCCTCCGGCGCATAAAAGCAGTATTCGCGCGTGTCGCCGGGCGCGACCAGCGAGTCGGGGTTTGCACCCGCATAGCTGCTGTCGCTGCTGACACTGCCGATCAGTTCCAAACCCTGGGGATGAAAGCCCACGCGGCGGCTATGCACCTGATCGTCGATGTGAAAAACCTCGCGCGAAACAGGGTCGGTGGCAATCGCCGCTGCCTGTTCGGTGGGGTGGTCGACATTGGCCAGCGGGTCGGGCGGCTTGAACGGATTGGAGGGATCATCGATCGGCGCGGCGACCGGGCGGACATGCAGAAGGTTGGTCAAACGCACCTTGAGATAGCTGCGTGCGGGCACGCGCAACACGATCGGGCGCGGGCGCAGATCCGGACGCAGCGCGATCCCCCGGCTCTGGTGGCGACTGCGCGCTGCCTGAAACAGCTCCTCTCCGCGAGCAGAATGGTCGAGCGGGTACTGCCCCTTGTCGTCGGTCACGTCGTGGCGCAGCGCGTACATCATCCAGTTGATGTTCTGGGCGCCAATGCGATTGAAGACCATGGGGTGGTCGATCGCCACCACGTCGGCAACGTACGCGCCCTCGGGACAGCTCGCGGTGAAGGTGCGGGGCCGGATTGGCAGGATGTCCAGGGTCGCGATACCCGGACGCAAGACCGGCTTCAACACGTCTACCGGACCCGTGTTGATCTGCGCCAAGCTAGCGCCAGACAGGACGCCGAGCATGAGTGACGCAGCCCAGGAAAGGATACGAATCCGTGGAAGCATGTTGGCGCCCTCCGCAATAGGGTCCGCGCGTTGCACTCCGGCACCCGTGGGGCGATTTGCCTGCATGGGCGCAACAACTGCACTTACGCCGCGCGGATACGCCATGCCGTTTAAGCCAGGACGAGCGGAAGCACAGGATTGGATTCAATATAGTTCGCATTTGCATGAATGACAGCTTCAGAAACCTGATCGGATTGGCCCCTCACGCTCCGGCCAAGCGGCTACCTCCATGCACCGTCCCCTCGATATGAACGGCAGATGAACGCCACCTTCAGCATCGGTTCAGGCAGCGGGGCGCAGCATGGCATCACGGTCAAGACAGGACCGCCCACCCAACAACGGAGATGCCATCATGCGTGCCACCACCCTCATCGCCACCCTGGCCCTCACCGCCGGAATCATCGGTGCCGGCGCCGCCATTGCCCCCGCGTTCGCCCAGACCACCGCCCCCGCCGCCACCCCGACCACCGCGACCGCCCCCGCAGCCCAATCCAACTGGATGAGCCTCAAGGACGTGCAGACCAAGCTCGAAGCCGCCGGCTACACCGACTTCCGCGAGATCGAGCGCGAGAAGAACAAGTACGAGGTCAAGGCCACCGACCCGCAAGGGCAGCGCGTGGAACTGGATGTCGATCCGGTCACCGGCGACGTCCTCAAGACCGAGGTCAAGCGCAGCAAGTAAGTGCTTGTGCGAGGGGGTGACGGCACGGCCGGCACCCCCTTCCTGATTCCTGCCGCCCGGGAGGCCCCGCCATGATCCCCGTCCTATCCGCCTTCATTGGCATCCTCGCCCTCGCCTGGGGGCTGAACGTCGCCGCCCTCGACGGCGGCGCCGCCTCCCTGCCCTGGCTCGTCCGCGAGCAG
>QXGG01156305.1_pt1 | contig 13157 bp, 13 predicted proteins | sample 1982491 | NCBI WGS metagenome assembly QXGG01 (sample SAMN09924614, study PRJNA488089) | Wastewater metagenome, whole genome shotgun sequencing project. | isolation source: South African research farm wastewater | place: South Africa: Irene, Agricultural Research Council, Animal Production... | reverse complement strand
ACGTTTACGTTTATCTGCAAAAGGTATGCGCGTGATTGATAAGCGCGGAATCGACACAGTACTCGCTGAGCTTCGTGCTCGCGGCCTAAAGGTTTAAGGGGAACATCATGCGTGATTTAATCCGTTTAGTGTCAAGTGCTGGTACAGGTCACTTCTACACTACAGATAAGAACAAGCGTACTACGCCTGACAAACTGGAAATCAAAAAATTTGATCCAGTTATCCGTAAGCATGTGATTTACAAGGAAGGTAAAATCAAGTAATTGATTGCACCTTTTGTGTATAAAAAACCCGCTTTATGCGGGTTTTTTATTGCCTAGAAATTTGTTTGTGGGCTGCAAGGATGCTGGAGCCTGCGAGAGCTGTATGCGACACTGAGCCTATGAGAGTGTCTTGAGTGTTGAGGCATTTATATTTCGCAACTCTAGGCTTTATACTGCGAGCTATTGAACAATGTGATTGGAGAGTGTGATGTTATTACGTGGGCTGAGTTGGCTGGTGGCGTTCCAGTTGATGGGAACAGCACTGAACGTACTTTTTTTCCCAGTTATACCAAGCCCGATCATTGGTTTAGTGTTGCTGTTTGGCTATTTGATGCTGCGCGGTGAGGTCAATGAGCCGATTAATGAGGCCGCCTCCAGCTTATTGCGTTATCTACCCTTGCTGCTTGTCCCTCCAGCCATTGGAGTCATGGCACACGTGGCAGATATTAAAGCTGATTTTTGGGCGATTACCGGTTCTCTAGTGATTTCACTCTTGGTATCCATGGTCTTTATTGGTTGGTTAATGCAGGTCTTGATCAACCGTCAAGCACGCAATAAGGAGGATGTATGAGTTTGCAGTGGCACGCGGCTATGGATGCCGTGACTCATCATCCTTTATTTTTTGTGGGTTTAACTTTGGGCGTTTATCAATTGGCTGTTGCGGCCTACGACAAGACACGCTGGATTTTCTTGCAGCCCTTGTTGATTTCAATGGTGGTGTTGATTTCGATCTTGCTGGCGTTGGACATTGATTATGCTGCATACAAGCAAGGCACTGAGCTGCTCACCTTGATTTTAGGGCCCGCAACTGTGGCCTTAGCGGTACCCCTATATTTGAATATACGGCGAGTACGTCAGGTGCTGTGGCCGACGTTAATTACGCTATTTGTCGGTGGTTTATTTGCGACCATTTTAGGCGTGGCCTTAGCGTGGCTGTTTGGCGCCGAAACGATGATTTTAAAAACCATTGCGCCCAAGTCGGTGACTTCACCGATTGCCATGTTGGTGGCTGAAGAAATTGGTGGTGCGGCGTCTTTGGCCGCGGTTTTTGTGATGATTACTGGAATCGTGGGTGCGATGTTTGGTTTTGAGTTATTGCGTATTTTACGTATCACCAATCCGGCTGCGCAAGGCATGGCGTTGGGCATTATTGCGCATGGTATCGGTACGGCGCGTGCTTTGCAGGAGAGCGAAGAGGCGGGTGCCTTTGCTGCATTGGCCATGAGTGTGATGGGTGTGTTGACTGCGGTATTAATGCCGCTCGCTGTCGCGCTGATTGCTTAAGGCTTGGCATGATATCATGGCTAAAAATTGTCTAAGGTTGAACCTATTATGAAGTCCCCATTACCTGCGTTTGCCCAAGCCCCTGTATTGGTGGTGGGTGATGTTATGTTGGATCGCTATTGGTACGGCACCACCTCACGGATCTCTCCAGAAGCACCGGTGCCGGTGGTTAAAGTGACTCGTACCGAAGATCGTCCCGGTGGTGCGGCCAATGTGGCGTTGAATATTGCGGCTTTAGGCGCACCGGTGCAGTTGATTGGTGTGACAGGTGCTGATGAAGCGGCTGACGCACTGACTGAGCAGTTGCATTCTGTGGGGGTTGATACGCATTTTCAGCGTATTAGCGGTCAGCCCACCATTGTTAAGTTGCGCGCTATGAGCCGTCAGCAACAATTGTTGCGGATGGATTTTGAAGAGCGGTTTAATACTGATACTGCGGCTGTATTGGCGGCGGTAGAGCAGGTATTGGACAGTGTGAAAGTGATGGTTTTGTCAGATTATGGCAAAGGCACATTGCTCAATCATCAAGCTTTGTTACAAGCGGCTAAGCAACGCGGTGTGGCTGTGCTGGCTGATCCTAAGGGAGTCGATTTTTCGATTTACCGTGGTGCAACCTTACTGACACCCAATTTAGCTGAGTTCGAAGCTGTGGTGGGACATTGCGCAGATGAAGCTCAATTGATGCAACGTGGCATGGCGATGCTGCAGGAGTTGGAGTTGGAAGCGCTGCTGATTACACGCGGCGAGCAAGGTATGACGTTATTGCGTCACGGCGTTGCTGCGGTACATTTACCTGCGCGTGCGCGTGAAGTTTTTGATGTGACAGGTGCTGGGGATACCGTGATTTCAACGATGGCCGCAGCGCTTGCAGCCGGTGAAGATTTGCCGCAGGCGATGACACTGGCGAATTTAGCCGCGGGTATTGTGGTTGGTAAGTTGGGGACTGCAACCATCAGTGCGCCTGAGTTACGCCGCGCCTTACAGCGTGAAGATGGTGCTGAGCGCGGAGTGCTGAGTTTGCAGCAGCTGCAGGCCGCTGTGGAGGATGCTAAGGCGCAAGGTGAGCGTGTAGTGTTCACCAATGGATGTTTTGATATTTTGCATGCCGGGCATGTGAGTTATTTAGAGCAGGCACGTGAGCAGGGTGATCGATTGATTGTTGCCGTCAATGGTGACGCATCGGTGACGCGCTTAAAAGGCCCAGGACGACCGATTAACTCAGTGGACCGCCGTATGGCCGTGCTAGCGGGTTTAGGTGCTGTGGATTGGGTGGTCAGCTTCACTGCAGATACGCCTGAGAGTCTGATTACCTTACTGCAGCCGGATATTTTGGTGAAAGGTGGTGATTATGGAGTGGATCAGGTCGTCGGCGCAGACTTGGTCTATGCCTATGGTGGTGAAGTGCGGGTACTGGGTTTAGTGGAAAACAGCTCCACCACTGCCATTGTGGAAAAAATACGCAGCAAGTAACACAAGGCGGCCGTGTTACAACCGCTGGATGAGTCAAACACTCATCCAGCGGTGCAGTTTTAGCTTGGGTGACTGAGCAGCTGCGCTAAGCATGCGACGTTCGCCTGCAAATGCTTGGGATTGATGGTGCCGACAATGGCACTGGCCGCGGCTGGATGCTGAAAAATCATCGCAAAGCTGGCTTGGATCGGGTCAATCCCTTCCGCCAAACACATATGACCGCTGGCTAAGGCTTTTTTAATTAAAATACCTTTATTGTGCTGCGCCGCATAATCCATCACTGGGAGCTCATCGCGCTCATTGAAGTTATAAGTCACCATCGCGCAGTCACCCTGTTCCAGCGCTAGAATCCCACCTTCAGCTGTTTTTCCAGAAAAACCAAAACCACCGATTTTACCTTCTTGCTTGAGTGCAGCGAGAGTGCCGTAGACTTCTTCGTGTTGCAAAATAGCCACATCGTCGCCGTTAGAGTGCACTAACACCAATTCAATATGATCAGTGCGCAGGCGTTGCAAGCTGCGGTCTACGGAAAAACGGGTGTGAGCAGCAGAGAAATCAAAGGCTGATTCACCTGCAACAAACTCTTCGCCAACTTTGCTGACAATCACCCAGTCTTGGCGCTGGCCTTGAAGTAAATAACCGAGGCGTTCCTCACTGATACCGTAAGCGGGTGCGGTGTCGAGTAAGTTGATGCCCAGTTCGCGCGCTTGATTGATCAGTGCGAGCGCCTGAGTGTCATCTGGGATGGTAAAACTATTGGGGTATTTAACGCCTTGGTCTCTACCGAGTTTGACCGTACCTAAGCCCAGCGGGGAAACATGCAGCCCTGTCTGTCCCAGTGGGCGGTGAAAATCATGCAGGGTCATTAAATAGAGTCTCCCAAATAGGTTGTGCCAAGCTTGGACGGGGTAGCCCAGCATAGCTTTGTGGCGCGCTTGGCTGAATGCCATCACGCTGTAATGCAGTCAGGACGCGGTCACTGAAGTCAGGCGCTAACGCCAATTTGGTCGGCCAGCCAACGAGCAGGCCTTTGTCTTCACTGATAAAGGCATTATCGGGGCGCGTGAGGCCTGACTGCACCGGCTCAGCGCGGTCGACCCGTAGGGTGGCCCACTGTATAGCCGTTTGATCAATCCAAGGCAGCAGTTGGGCTATTTCTGCTTGCGCTGCAGCGATCTGTTGCTCAGCTGAACGAGCCACGCCGTCAGCTTCCGCAAGGTTGCCGCCCAAGTACCACACCCATTGGCCGTCAGCAGCAGGGTGGGTGGTAATGGTGACACGCGGCTTGCTGCCGCCGCCAAGGCAATGTGCATACAGTGGTAAGACAGCAGCACCCTTGGCCAGTACCATATGCAATGGGCGCAATTGTTGCTCAGGCTTTTTCAGCGCAAAGGCTTGTAATAACTCTTGATTGCCACTGCCCGCACACAACACCACGCGCTGCGCACGAATAGTGTAATCATCCGCCTGTACACCAACCACTTGCTGGTTGTCATACACTGGGGTGATCTGCTGAGCCTGCAACAGACTGTCGCCGGCTAAATCCGCTAAACGCTGGACTAAGCTGGGCACATCCAGCACCAGTTCGGCTAAACGATAGACACGGCCTTTAAAATCCTTGTGTTGCAATGCCGCTGGCAAGTGCGCACCTTTCACTTGATCGACACGGCCCCGCATGGCTTTACTAGCAAAAAAGCTGGTGAGGTTGCCGGCAATGGAGCCCGGCGACCACAAGTAGTGCGCATCAGAGAGCAGGCGTACTCCGCTTAAATTGACGTCGCCTTGGCCGTTGAGCGCACAACGCCAGCGCTCTGGCATCTCGGCAATGGCTTCGGATGAACCGGTTAGCGCACCATGCAGTGCATATTTGGCACCGCCATGGATAATGCCTTGGGATTTAACGGACTGCCCACCCCCCAAGCTGTTGTGTTCGATCAGTAGCGTATTAAAGCCGCGCTGGCGCAATTGTGCATTGAGCCATAAGCCGGCAATGCCGCCGCCAATAATGGCAATATCGGTGTTTAAAGTGAGTGACATAGCCGCCTCTCGTTAAAAATATATCCGCAGTATAACCGAGCGCAGTATTATCGCTGCGCCTTTGCTAAACTTTGTGGTTATGAATAGAACACTTTATACCTTGCTGTTGTACCTTGCTGTGCCGGTGATTGCCGTGCGCTTGTGGTTGCGTTCGCGCAAAGCTCCGGCTTATGCGCAGCGCATTCGTGAGCGTTTTGGTTTTTCTTTGCCGCAATTTAAGCCGGGTGGTATTTGGTTGCATGCGGTTTCTGTGGGCGAAAGCATTGCGGCGGCGCCGTTGGTTAAAGCGCTGCAAGAGCAGTATCCCCATCTGCCGATTACCGTGACCTGCATGACGCCAACAGGCTCGCAGCGTATTCAGAGTTTATTTGCCGACCGCGTGCAACACTGTTATTTGCCGTACGATTTACCTGGAGCATCCAAGCGGTTTTTTAAGCGTTTGCAGCCTCGTTTAGCCATAGTGATGGAAACTGAGTTGTGGCCCAACCATATCAATCAGTGCGCTCGCTTAGGTATTCCTGTGGTGCTGGCTAATGGACGTTTGTCGGCTCGTTCGGCACGCGGTTATGGACGTTTCCCGAAGTTGGTTGCACCCATGTTGCAGCAGATGAGCGCTTTAGCGGTGCAGAGCCAGACTGAAGCGCAGCGTTTTATTGATTTAGGTGCGCGGCCAGCAAGCGTTACGGTCACCGGTTCCATTAAATATGATTTGCGTGTCGCCGCTGAGTTGCCAGTCCAAGCCCAAACATTGCGTGAACAATGGCAGGCCTGTGAGCGTCCTGTATGGATTGCAGCCAGTACACATGCGGGTGAAGATGCGATTATTCTCGCGGCGCATCAGCAGCTATTAAAGCAATTCCCCCAGGCGTTATTGATTTTAGTGCCGCGTCATCCTGAGCGTTTTACTTCGGTGTATGCTTTATGTGTTGAGCATGGGTTGTCTGTGCAGCGTCGTTCCACTCAAGTGCCAGTCACGCCTGAGCAGCAGGTGTTGCTGGGCGATACAATGGGTGAGTTGATGCTTTTGTATGCAGTCGCCGATGTCGCTTTAGTGGGGGGCAGTTTAATTGAGCATGGCGGACATAATATGCTGGAGCCGATTGCTTTGGCTAAACCCACTTTGAGTGGTCCGCATTACTTTAATTTCCTAGAGATTGCCGAGCAACTGCGTGCCGCTGGCGCTTTAGATATTGTGGCTGACACATCAGAGCTGGCTGATGCTGTGGCGCAGTTGTGGAATGAACCTGCGCGCGTGCAAGCCATGTGCCGTGCTGGACAACAGGTGCTCGAGCGTAATCAAGGTGCTTTACAGCGCTTATTGGATATTATCCAACAATATTGAGCGGCAATTTAACTTAAGTGTGTGCTGCGAGCCGCCAAATAGAGTGCGCGGATGTGCGCTACGACGAATTGCCGCTAGACCTTGGCCTAGCCCAGTATTAATCTAGTACCTATACCCAAATAACCTTGTTTTGCGCTGCTTTGAGCCGCGTCAAGACTTAGAGTTTAGCTGCCCGTAACCCTGTGGCAGCCTTCAGGAGAAGACAATGAGCAGCAGTGATCGCGTTATTATTTTTGATACAACCTTGCGTGATGGTGAGCAAAGCCCCGGCGCTTCGATGACCAAAGAAGAAAAGCTGCGCATTGCGAAAGCTTTAGAGCGCATGCGTGTAGACGTGATCGAAGCAGGCTTTGCGATTGCCAGCCCAGGTGATTTTGATGCGGTCAAAGCCATTGCTGACACCATTCAAGACAGCACCATTTGTAGCCTGTCACGCGCATTAGATGCGGATATTGAGCGTGCTGCGCAAGCCTTGGCTGGTGCGAACTCAGGCCGTATTCACACCTTTATCGCCACCAGCCCCATTCACATGCAACATAAACTGCGTATGCAGCCTGAGCAGGTGATGGAGCAGGCGGTACGCGCGATTAAAAAAGCACGTAATTTATGTGCCGATGTTGAGTTTTCCTGTGAAGATGCTGGGCGTTCAGACATTGATTTTCTCTGCCGCATTGTTGAAGCGGCGATTGCTGCAGGTGCGCGCACCATTAATATTCCGGACACCGTGGGCTACTCCATTCCCCATGAGTACGCTAACTTAATCCGTGATTTGATCAATCGTGTACCCAATGCCGATCAAGCGATTTTCTCCGTGCATTGTCATAATGACTTAGGTTTAGCGGTAGCGAACTCCTTGGCCGCAGTGGTGGCCGGTGCCCGTCAGGTTGAGTGCACGATTAATGGTTTAGGTGAGCGCGCGGGTAATGCGGCGCTGGAAGAAATAGTGATGGCGATTAAAACCCGTCAAGATTTATTAGGCGTACACACGCAGATTGAAACGCCACATATCCTCAGCGTCTCGCGCATGGTCTCAGGTATTACGGGTTTCCCTGTGCAACCGAACAAAGCCATTGTCGGTGCGAATGCCTTTGCGCATGAGTCAGGTATTCACCAAGATGGTGTACTTAAACACCGTGAAACCTATGAAATCATGACTGCAGAAGATGTGGGCTGGCATGCCAATAAAATGGTCATGGGCAAACACTCAGGCCGCAGCGCATTCCGTAGCCGTTTATTGGAGCTGGGTATTGAGTTGGCCAGCGATACAGAACTCAACGCCGCTTTTGCACGTTTCAAAGATTTAGCTGATAAAAAGCATGAGATTTTTGATGAAGACTTGCAGGCGCTGGTGTCAGACACTTTGAACTCCGATGTACCTGAGTTCTACAAACTGGTGAGTTTAGAAGTGGCCAGTAAAACGGGTGAAGTACCCCATGCGCATTTAGTGTTGAGTATTGATGGCCGTGAAGTGAGCGCCGACAGCCAAGGTTCAGGCCCTGTGGATGCGGCTTTCAAAGCCATTGAGAACGTTGCGCAATCGGGTGCAACCTTGCAGTTGTATTCAGTCAATGCCATTACACAAGGTACAGACTCGCAAGGTGAAGTCACCGTACGTTTGGAGCGCGGTGGACGCATTGTGAATGGTAATGGTGCAGATACCGATATTGTGATTGCTTCAGCTAAAGCGTATTTAAATGCACTGAACTTAATGCATTTAGGCGCTGATAAAGCACACCCACAGGTAGACGGTGTGTGAATACTGACGCTGCAGTGATGCAAGAGTATGAAGTGCGCCGGCAGGCCATGTTGCAGGCCATGCAGGTTGATGTGTGGCTGCCGCGTCAGTCATTGGTGCATGCCGCGCCGGCACGTGAGTACGTGCTTGACTGGCACACCGTGGATGAAGTGGCAATTCAACCGACTGCACGGTCAGTGCAGCCACGTTCAGAGCCCACTGCAGCTCATGTTGCACCTGCAGTAGCGCCATCACCTACGCGCTCTGAAGCTCGTGTGTCGGTGCGTGATAAATTGGCGTTGACTGCACTTAAATCCAAAGTTAATCCTGCTGCACAGCACAGTGCGAGCCGTACAGCTGAGGTGGTGCCTACAGCGCCGCAGTCCACACCTGCTGCGCAAGTAGCAGCTGAGCCTATTCCGCGTTTTGCTTTGCAAATGTTGCGTGCCGATAACTGCTTGCTGCTGGTTGACTTACCCACGGGTGAAGCGTTTCAAAGCCGTGATCCGGATTATCAACTGCTTAAAGATATGCTGCGCGCGGCAGGCCTGAGTGATCAGCCGCGCTTTTTACGCCAAGGCACGCCCTTGGTGTGGCCGATTTTGCGCACTGGCAATTTGATGCGCAGTCAAAATGCAGCAGCTGCACGCGCCTGTGTGCGGGACTTGTTGAGCGTTGAGCAACACAGTGAACCCACCGCCTGCATTTGGTTGGTGGGTCAGCAAGCGGTACGTTTTGGTAGTGACCAAGAAGATACACCATTGTACAGCGTGCAATCGTTTGCTGAGGGCGTACAACTTTGGAGTTTGCCCAGCTTAGAAACTGTGCTCGAACAGCCCTTATTGAAACGTGATATTTGGCGCAGTATGTGTGCGCATCAAGCTTTGTGGCAGGTGCACAATGACGGATAATATTCAATTTAGACGCATGCAAGCGGCTGACTTAGAGCAGGTGATTGCTCTTGAACAACAGGCTTTTTCGCATCCTTGGACGCTTAAGCTGTACGAGGATGCTTTAACCAGCTATGAATGTTGGGTGATGCTTGTCGATGGCCAGCATGTTGGCCATGGTGTGATCAGCCAAGTATTGGATGAGGCGCACTTACTCAATATTGCTATTGCGGTGGATCAGCAAGGTCGCGGCTTAGGTCTGCAGTTGTTGGAACATTTAATGTTACGTGCAACTGAGCGTGGTTGTGTGGAGTGCTTTTTAGAGCTGCGTGCATCCAATCAGTCTGCGTACCGTTTATACGAGCGCTTTGGCTTTAACGAAATAGGCCGGCGCCGCGACTATTATCCAGCCCCAGGTGGACATGAAGATGCACTGGTCATGGTCTGTACTTTATTTGCCGACTAGAGTGCAATTGTAAAAAAGTGTGACTGCAGTGCCGTGAGTTTTGTCAAAACTCAGATATTTGATTTCGTAACACGAGATAACAGAGGAAGCTATGCCTGAATTACAACAGCTGTTTGATAATAACGTCCGCTGGTCTGAGTCAATCAAAAAAGATGATCCCACCTTTTTTGAGCAACTGGCCAAGCAGCAAGCACCCGAATACTTGTGGATTGGTTGTTCAGATGCGCGTGTTCCGGCTAATGAAATTGTCGGCATGTTGCCTGGTGATTTATTTGTGCACCGTAATGTGGGTAATGTGGTTTTACATACCGACTTGAACTGTTTGTCCGTGATTCAATATGCCGTTGACGTATTAAAGGTTAAACATATTTTAGTCACAGGCCACTACGGTTGCGGTGGTGTACGTGCAGCGATGCAAGATAAGCAAGTGGGCTTAACCGATGCGTGGTTGCGGGGTATTCGTGATTTGCATTATGAGCACTATGACGAACTGGCCCAACTCGCGACAGAAGAAGAGCGTGTTGACCGTTTGTGTGAGCTCAATGCCATTGAGCAGGTGGCTAATGTCAGCCATACCGCTATTGTGCAAAACGCGTGGCACCGCGGACAAAAGCTATCCATTTATGGCTGTGTGTACGGCATTAAAGATGGCTTGTGGAAGAACTTAGATGTAACGATCAAAGGGATTGATCAAGTGGCACCTCAGTACCGTTTGCGCAAGCGTGATTAACTCAACGCTATGCTGATAAACAAACGCCACCTGAGTCTATAAGGTGGCGTTGTTCATTGTGGGCTAAGCCGGTTTGCTTGCGGCCATTTGATAGGCTGTTTCTAGCGCAATATGGATGCTGCCCGTATCAATCTCGCCCGTGCCGGCCAGATCAAGCGCAGTACCATGATCCACAGAGGTGCGGATAATCGGCATCCCTAAAGTGATATTCACCGCTGAACCAAAACCGCGGTGCTTGAGCACGGGTAAGCCTTGGTCATGGTACATGGCTAAGACGGCATCACACTGTTTAAGGTGGTGCGGCGTAAACAAGGTATCAGCAGGCAGTGGGCCGACTAGATCCATGCCTTCTGCACGCAAGCGTTCTAAGGTCGGCTGAATAATATCCAATTCTTCGCGACCTAAGTGGCCATCTTCACCGGCATGCGGATTGAGTCCACAGACTAAAATGCGCGGCTTTTTAATCGCAAATTTTTGCTGTAAATCAGCGTTGAGAATACGCGTGATGGTTTCCACGCGCTCACTGGTGATCGCATCGGCTACATCGCGCAGTGGCAGGTGGGTGGTGACTAATGCAACACGTAAACCGTGCGTGGCGAGCATCATCACCACCTGAGGTGAATGTGTGAGCTCTTGTAGAAACTCGGTATGCCCTGAAAAGGGCACACCCGCATCATTAATGATGCCTTTATGCACGGGTGCGGTAATCATGGCGCTAAACACACCATCAAGACAGCCTTGGCCGGCACGTGTGAGCGTTTCTAAGACATGTTGAGCATTGGCCTGATTGAGCTCGCCGGCGACGGCAGGTTCATACAGAGGCGTATCCCACACATAAAGGCTGTCTGCTGGAGCAGGCTGATCAGGCCAAGCGCCAGGTTGTACATCGAGCAGCTCAACTTGTAAGCCGAGTAATGTTGCACGCTGACTCAGTAGCTCACGACTGGTGATCGCAATTACAGGGTAAGGCTGTGCTTCATGCGCTAACATTAAGCATAAGTCAGGACCAATACCGGCAGGCTCGCCCGCCGTTAAAGCAAAGCGCAAAGTCATAGGTCTTTAATCTCCACATAAGCTTCGTCACGAATTTGGCCCAACCACGTTTGTAACTCTTCATCGTATTTACGATTACGCAGTAAATTCAGTGCTTGTTGCTCGCGCATTTGCGCACTGCTGTCGGTGCTGCGGCGATCGAGTACTTGCAATACGTGCCAACCAAACTGACTGGCAAAGGGCTTGGAGAGCTGGCCGATATCAGTGCGAGCCATTTCTTCGCGAAACTCCGGCACAACAGAATTAGGATCAACCCAATTCATATCACCGCCGCTTAATGCAGAGCCTGGATCTTCAGAGAATTGCTTAGCGAGCGCGGCAAAGTCTTCGCCATTGTTTAAGCGCTCATACAGACGCTGGGCTAGTTTTTGTGTGGCTTCAGGGCTGCGAATTTCACTGGGTGTCAGCAAAATATGGCGTACATGCACTTCGTCACGGTAGGTTTCTTGGTCGCCACGTTTATCCAGCAGTTTGAGCATAATAATGCCACCTGCGGTACGCGTTGGTTCAGTCACCTGACCCACTTCCATTTGCCCAACAATACGGTCAAAAGGAGGGGGCAATTGTGCCGCACGACGCCAGCCCATATCACCGCCTTCGAGCGCGTTTTCACTGGCTGAATAGCGAATGGCTAATTGTGAGAAGTCGCCACCGTTCTCTAGATTGTTAACAATGCTGGCCACAGTTTTTTGTGCTGCTTCCAGCTCATCACTGGTAGCACCGTCTGGGACAGGCACTAAGATGTTCGCCAGCTCGTATTCTTCAGCCAGCTGCATTTTGCCTAAATCAGAGGCCAGGAAGTTTTGTACTTCTTGGTCAGTGACTTGAATGCGTTCAGTGACGCGGTATTGACGCACACGGCTGATAATCATCTCATGGCGAATTTGCTCCCGGGCTTCTTGCAGGCTTAAACCATCGCTAGCCAGTGCTTGCTCAAATTCTGCTTGAGTTAAGCCATTGCGCTCAGCAATAGTGGCCATAGATGAGTTCAGTTCTTCATCATTGACACTAATACCTGAGCGTTCGGCAATTTGTAATTGAATGGCGTCAATGATCAAGCGGTCCATCACTTGCTGGCGCAAGACATCATCAGGTGGCACTTCAACGCCACGTTTGCTGATGGTCTGTTGCACTTCTTTTAGACGTTTTTGGTACTGGCTGAGCATCACGACATCGTTATCAACGATAGCCGCGATGCGATCCAGTTGTTGCTCGGCTGCATGTGCAGTGCCCAGCAGCATGCTGCTCACTAGGACCAGCGCAGATAGGGGTTTAATAAGCATTGTCTTCACGCTCACGGTAGCCTTGGATGCCTTCATCGAGGAATGTCTCTACTTTGTTACCGGTTACACCACCTAAACCTTTTAAGATAATCTGCAGGAAGACCCCGTGATCACCTCGGCGGTTATCGAGTGGCGATACATTTCGTTCGTCGTAATCAACCCAATAGCGGCTGATTAAGCGTAATTTCCAGCAGCAGCTGTCATATTCAAAACCACCAAAGGCTTCGAGTGTGCTGTTGCGGTTGTAGTCATACTGCCAGCGTGCGATAGCGTTCCATTGCGGTACGATGGGCCACATAACGGAGGCATCAGTTTGCTCAACTTTGTAGAAGTCTTTGTAGACTTTACCACCTGGAGCAATGTAATCAGCGCTGCCAGTTTCCCAGCGGCCCGTATCGTAGTTGTAGTGGTTGCTGTCGTTGCGGTAGCGGTAACCAAAGTTGACGATTTTATTTAAATCATCGCTGTCTTGGTAATGCAGCATGGTGCTGCCTGAACGCGTACGGTGTGTTTTAGGGTCCCACATAAAGTCCGCATTGATGCGCCAGTCACGGTTGAACCGTAACATATAGTCCAGTGCATAAGGCGAGCGTGTGCTGGTGTT
>QXGG01056264.1_pt1 | contig 13163 bp, 6 predicted proteins | sample 1982491 | NCBI WGS metagenome assembly QXGG01 (sample SAMN09924614, study PRJNA488089) | Wastewater metagenome, whole genome shotgun sequencing project. | isolation source: South African research farm wastewater | place: South Africa: Irene, Agricultural Research Council, Animal Production Institute... | reverse complement strand
CTCGAGTCCCATCTTACTTGGTTTTATCACAGATTTATTTTTGTAAGAAAGACTGTAAGTAGGAATACCTCCACTTTGGAGAGTAAAATTCATTATTAGGTTTCCATCAGGCGATTTTAGTTCTTGCGCTATTATTGTAGCAATTATGAAATTTAAACACAAAAACAAGATTGTTTTTTTCATATCTATTTATTTTATTAAAATTTTATGGCTTGTATTTATTTTTTCATCAAATATCTGGACTAGATATATTCCACGACTATAATTACTCATATCTAACAATCGTATATCAGAAATATTTTTTATGGTTCGAATTAATCTCCCATTTATATTAAAAATCCTAATTGTAGATTTATCACCTCCATGTATGGTAAAATGATTATTACCAGACTCTGATATTTGAATATTAGGACTTCTCTCCTGATTAATGTTTGTTATAATATCTTTGGAAATAGATATACTATTGGTCAACACATTTACCGTAACAATATAATTTCCTGATGCAGAAACATTCCATTGTCTGTCATCCGTTCCGTCTTCACTTATTATGTTACTATTAACTAAATCGCGGAAATAAAATTTTTGATCATAATTAGCATATTTATTGACAGCAATCTTGAATGTTCCACCCTCATTTAGATATAGCGAAGACGAGAAAATGAAGGGGCTATTTATATCTTGCTTTAGAGATATTGCATTCGATAGCGTCCAATTTGCAGAAGTAGCATCTCCAACCAGATATAACACATTGTGATAAAATAGGTTTGTCTTGCAAATTTATTTTCTCTGCTGTGATTGTTAGTTGGGCTAAACTACATGTGATTTTATAATTTCCTGATTCTGGCAATTTAAATTTATCATCATTTCCACCCAATCTTAGTGTTCCTATATTATCAAGATATGTTTCACCTCCATTCTTGTATTCATCTTTGCCCCATTCTGTTTGCGTGATGAATTTGAATTCTTTATCCTTCTCGAACCATCCGGTATAAGTAAACACTGTATTGTTATCCGATAACATAACACAGGCATTATTCAGATTCCATTCACTCCATACTGCATCGCCTACAATCATTAATTGATCGGCATTAGCCGTGATTTTGTAAATCTTACAGCCATGAGGTACAATCGTCTCCGATATAGAAGTCATCTCTTCTAAATCGGAATGTTGCCATAGATCGCGAACAAAACCTTGAATTACACCTAATTCCTGCTGAAAATTAATTGAACGTACCTGCTCCGTGTTTTCTCTATTAAAGAGACCTACTATCCAGTCTCCATTTGGCATTTGTCCTTTCCATATCTGACTATTTGGATTAGATACATCTCGCGATAATGGGCGACCTACAAAACGATTGACATTTAATTCTAAGAGTTCTTTATTTTGATAGATCCATAAATCATCACCTATCGTATTATGTTGATCTGTAATGGCAATTGGGGCACCAGCCATCAATTGCAAAGAGATTGCAGTCTTTTTTTCTTCATTATTTCTGAATGTATTGATGCGCGTAAAGTCTCCATCCAAAATCATTTTATTTTTGCCAAAACCGGCAATATCTGACCAATGAATAAAACCATCGAATGTATTATGGTACATAGCCCAAATATCGTGATACATGCCTCTAGCCACATCACTAAATCTATCCCAACCACCATCTGTTACATCATCATTGATACGAATCATGCTCCCACCAGCATAATTTAATTCATTCTGTGCATGATTATACAGATGAGGCATTACCAAACTCAATGTCATACCATTGACGTCACAAGCTTCTTTCATCCATTTGAGGACAGTTTGATAATATTCTTTAGGTCGATCAAATGGGACACTGTAGTCAGCATTGCGGTCTACACCATCTTCGAACCAAGAAAGAAAGTCAACTCTCAAAAATTTCACTCCCATATCTGCATAGTATTGAATATATCCTTTGACATATTCCTCTGCCCCTTCTTTTTCTACTTGCACCCAAGAAAACCATTTGGCGGGTTCTTCTCTGTTTATAATATTTTCTAATGGGATATCTGTTCCTTTAATTTTTACTCCATGCGATGCTGCATTTCTATTCACCCACAATGGATTGTTGTAGATACCTAATGTTAAACCTTTGTTTTTAAGAAAATTTGCCCACCATGCATAGTCGTGTTCCCAATGTGTCGAATGTTTTGTTCGATATCCATTTTCATTAAAATTGGAGTCGTCTCCCCAACCATCGATACAGACCATATCATAGCCGTAAGATTTAAGATTCTGTTCTACCCAGTTGATGTTGCTTTCCCAGACATCTTCGGGAATATATCCAAGCATTCCGTTATTACTTACAGTATAACAATATTCGTATGCACTCCAATAGAGCGGAGCTTTTGGTCCATCATTTATTTCTATTGCAGAAGCAGAAGATGATAGCAAAAGCGATATAACAAAAGATAATAATATAAAGTTTTTCATGGTGTCGGAAATTTATTTGATACTTATTGTGTGATTACTTCTTGTATCTGGTATTTTTACCCAACATTCGCCTAACTCTTCGTTCCAAGACCACTGGCTAGTATCAAAGTCCATATCTTGATTTCCTTCAATTTCACTATATTCCACAGAACCAATTTCTTTGTTGTTTACAGATACTTTTGTTGGCTTTTTATCAAGATGATATTTGAGAATGATGTTTCGTTTCTCCGATTGTTTGAAATTGTTATCATTAACACTAATCAACGTATTATATCCATCGCTTTGGGTTGAGCACTCAAACAGAGTTTTAGAGAAAATATCATTTAAATAATCTAGGTTTTCTCCATCATCTTCATACAATTCGAAACTTGCACTTTCGCCCTCATAATTCGGGAAAATATGGATAAATAAAGGATAGTCTTTTTTCTCGTGGATGTATTGCATAACAGGCATTTGAGGAACAATAGAGCCTTTCTTTACAAAAATGGGGATCACATTCAGAGGTGCTCTGTAAGCGATCGTTTGTCCACCCAAATACACTGTTTTTTTATCATTGAAGTCAATCCATTCACCATCTGGGAGATATACCCGCTTCACACGTTCTCCCTTTTTCAACACAGGGGCTACCAGTAATTCTTCGCCAAACAGAAACTGATCGTCTATTCTTGTAGCTTGTTCATCATTCGGATACTCCATAAAAAGACCTCTGACAATTGGTAGACCACTATCATGAGCCTTACGGGAATAGGTATATAGGTATGGAAACAATTGATATTTTAATTCAATAGCTGCCTTGCTGTTTTTTTCTGCGACCTCGCCAAACATCCATGGTTCTGCGGCATTGTCTCCTTCATGATGAGCACGGCTCAGAGGGTTGAATACACCAAACTGCATCCAACGAGTATATAGTTCTGCCATAGCCGGATAATCCGTAATATCGCCACAATAACCCGAAATATCAGTTGTCCAGAAAGGGATGCCACCCAATCCGGCAGAAATACCCATAGCCACTTGATTTGCCATCTGTCCCCAGCCTTCGAGTACATCATTACCATTTCCACTATCGCCTGTCCACCCAAAAGTGTAACGTTGCAATCCGGCATAAGCAGCACGTGTCATTTGAAAAACACGTTTATTCGGATTCCTCTTTTCAAATTGTTCCTTTACTACCTTATCCCATGTTAGACCATATACATTGTGAATTTCGTTGTGCATCCCCAAATGGTGCTTCATATTCAAGCGGTCAAGATCTTCCTCGTTGCTCCATGCCGGTTCGCCCATATCTGTCCAAAAACCACTGGCTCCATCGTCAATCGGTTTTTGTTGTTGCTTACCCCACCAATCAGCCACTTCGGGTTTGGTAAAGTCAACAACTCCACAATTACCACCCCACGGCCACGGCATGTCATACGATTTATCGGTGCGGATATCTTTGGCAAAGTATCCCAATTTGTCAGCTTCTGCCCATTGTTTTTTGGTTGCTTGAGATATGACAGGGTCTTGCGATAAAATCATCTTAAATCCTTGCTTTTTCAATGTTTCAAGCATTGCTTTTGGGTTCTTATAATTTCCTTTTCGCCAGTTGAAATCCTGTAAGCCTTGTGTCCATCCTATATCCTGATAGATAATATCGCAAGGTATCTCGCGTTTTCTAAATTCGGATGCTATTTCCAAAGCCTGATCTTCACTGGTATACAATCCTCTGCATTGCGAAAATCCTAATGCCCATTTAGGAGGCATAATAGGTTTGCCAGTAAGTGTAATGTATTGTTGCTGAATTTCTTTATAGTCTTTCCCAAAAATGAAATAGTAGATAAACTCGCCATTGGGAGCTTCAAACGAATAGTATTCGTCCGATTCGGTTCCAAACTTAAATTCGGTTTTGTAAGTATTATCTAAAAATATTCCATAGCGGTAACTACTCATAAAAAACGGGATACTTTTATAGAGCGGATCTTCTGTTGTGCTATAACAAGGTTTGTCACTATTCCACATTTTGTATTCTTTGCCCCGTCTGTTCAGTGTACCTGTTTTTTCGCCCAGACCAAAGAATTGTTCATCCTTGCGTAATACTTTATATGCTTTTTTCGCTGTTGAATCGGAAATGTGTCCTTTTTCTTTGAAATCACTAAACAACAGTTTCTGATACTTATCGAAAATTTGCAATTGCATCGGATTCTTGTTTAGTCGGATGCGAAGTTTCGATGTATAGATTTCGTAGCAAGCTGCTTGCTCATCTACATTTATTTCGCCAACACCTTCCAGCAATTCATTGACCACAGCAAATGATTCATTGTTTCTTGCAAATTTACCAGTTGGGTCATACCATATCTTTACTACCGAGCTACTATTGATCGTAAGAGAGAGTTTTGTTCCATCTTTGCAAATGAAAGTTACTTGATTTCCCGTTTTAGTATATGAAATACACTCATTGGCAAATAGCCCAACGGGGAGAAAAAAGAGAAAAAATAATATATATTTTAATTTTATCATCATATTTTCATTTAATATTCCACAACAACCATGTCCCAATACTTAAGAGAAGGGAGTGTTAGTGTAATTTCAGTTCCTGTTTGAGTGAAACTAAGTTGTTGTGCAACACCTCCATTAATATCGGGAGATGCAAACCATATCTTCTTCGCAGAGCCCGATGCCGTAATTTTAATTATTGCCTCTTGTACCAAAGTGGGTTCAATCTGCTCACCATTAGCATCTCGCCATTCCATCGAATTAGCATTGCTGAAATTTATCAGATGGATAATATCTCTATTTCCAACTTTCTTCCCAACAATCGCCACCTGCCCTTTATCGGCTGGCCAATTACTGATATTCAATTTGCTGTCTGCAGATTGAATGGTATAGGAAGAAAAAGAGCCTCCGTCGCGCAATATATTTTGATATGCCACCAAAAAATCGTAATAGTTGACCAGTGCTTTACGCAATGCTGTTTTCATCTGAAGATTTGAATTCGGGAAGTACTCGTTTGCCAAATAATGTTCCCCTAATTCGAGATGTGCTCCGCCAAATGAGAATATAACAGCATTAGTGAGTAAAACCCCAGGCATGTTTACATAGCCCGCGTTGTTCGATTTATCATAATTCATATAAGCTGCCAGCACAGTATTCTTTGTATAGTTGCTATGTGCATTATTGTCTAGAATAACTTGAGAAAGGGCATCAAAACTTTTGCTTTCGCTCCATACCTCAGTATATAGAAAATCCACATTTCCTTTTGCAATATTATCTTGTGCATATCCGCTAACAGCGTTCATCACCAGGCGTTTGTCTGATGATGACTGTTTCATAGCATCAATAAATGGTTTGTAGCTCTCGTTTAGTTTAACTTCGTTTCCATCGTAATTGTAGAGTGTGCCTCTGTTTCCCAATTGGTCGATATGGTATCCATCAAAATCAAGTACAGCATATACATCTTTGTTGCGTGCATTCAAGTATGTTTGCCACTCGGTATTTGCAGGATTGGTAAGATAAATACTACTACGGAAAGGTGCATCGAGATGATGATTATCTTTCTCTGTATGGTTTTGGTCTTTATACAAATACCATTCTTCTTTAACCCCATCGGTAGCCGCATTCTTCAATGCTCCGAAAGCTAAATTGTAGAACATTGCTTTCATCCCTTTATTATGTGCAGCACCGATATATCCTTGTACGGTTGACAAATAGTTTGTTCGTCCAATCAAATCGGGCCATGATGTAGCAGGATTTTCGACACTGCCTGCCAACGGACGTTGATGGTCATACATCCAATCATAAAACTGAACTCCATTGATGTGATAGCGATTGAGAGTTTCGATAACTGTATTCATCTGATTATCGGCAATCTTACCATAGTTGGAAAGAAAACCATAACGAGGAAATTTAGCCCAATCGGACGATACATCCACTGCTATGTTTGCATATACTTTTTCTTTGCCGTCTACTGTTTCGTATACATCAACCATATAACCTTTATAATCGTCGGACGGTACAGTCCAAGTCCATTCCCCTCCGGATAAATTTTCCTCTTTCAATACTGTCCCCAGATGCGAGTATCTCACTTTCGCATTTGCTTTGGGGGCATCTTTGAGTATAAAGTGAACAGTTTCACTTGGTTTATAGATAGCCTTATCTGTACTGAAATCTATGCTCATGTATGTCTCACCATATGTTATGGGATCGTTATTCGTATCATAATAGTCTTCACAACCATTAAGTATAAATACACATAATATAATGGTTAAATATATATTTTTCATGATATTCTTGTTTTATGCTAAGGTGCTATAATTACTTACAACACCTTAGACTCCTTTGTTATATTAGTTCTTCTTGATTGTAATAGTTTCTTGCAACTGATCTAACTCAATTGTATAAGTTCCGGCAGTTGTTACTTTCCATTTATAATCCACTCCGGCTCCTTTAGCACTAAATATCATTTGCTGTTCTGTTCCATCAGTAGCAGCATCTGGCATACTTGCAATAAACCAAGCACCATTCCAGTCGCTTTGTTTATCGCAGGTGAATTTAAAATCTCCTGCATTAAGTGTTCCTTTCCAAGTAAATTTATTGGCATTTCCACCAACGGCTGTCAATGGTGTTGCATTGCCTATATCCCACCCGTTAGGAGTTGCATCACCCACCAAATAAATCATTGTAAATGGAACGAAAGGAACAATATCAATCTTCATTTCGCGTGTGTCGATCTTTATCTTATAAATTCCCCCTACAATATCCCATTTATGATCCTCTGCATTTTCATTCTTCGACCATTTCACAACATCCAGATTGGTTCCCGCAGGAGTTTTATCAACAGCAGGGCGAAGAAATACAACATCGTCAGAAAAATCGGCTTTGGTTCCAATTTTAAACTCTCCACCGGCTGATAAATCTGCATTGAAATGGAATATAAATGGATCGGATGCATCAAGGTTCATAGGTTTGAAACTCCATCCTGTTGGATTTCCCACAAGCCAAAGTTCACCATACTCAGGAGCCTCAAGAGCTTCTATTTTAATCGCCAGGTTGATTATATTGAGTGTAATTTTGTAGACACCTGCTGTAGGAATCTCAAATTGCTCGTCGTAAGAATCATCTCCTGTTTCGCGGTAATATAGTTTTGTATCATCCGCACCTTTGTTGTATGATGGAGTAAACTCGCCCAATGTTGTAATAAACTTCAACTTACCGGCTTTCAATTTACCTTGCCATACAAAGCCTCCTGCTGCACCGGTTACAGAATTCATCTTTGTCGCATTATCGGCAACCCAACCATTAGGAGCAGCATCGCCAATAATATATAGTGTTTTGGAAACATCCTTATAAGTTGTCACTTTAATCATCATAATTTCAGACGCTAAAGTTTGTACTTTTTGGTCATGGATTGTTGCTGTTACACGTGCCTCTAATTCAACATCTGTATTTGGCAAGATTCCGAAGTTATTAAGCAAAACTGCGTTTAGGTCTTCTGTTTTATATACAAAAGAAGTTGTTCCTTTATCAAGTTTGTTAGTTACTGCATTTGCAAAATTGGCTCCTTTAGGTGCAAGCTCGAATGCGTACGTTATTGCAGCGTTCGTTCCTTGATTCGAACCACTTGTCCAGTTGAATGTAACAGCATTGCTTTCGGGTGCTGTTACATCTAATACTATATCTATTTCATCAGCCACGAGGGTCAGGGGCTGTTCTCCTTTGTTCAGCTCCATGTTGTCTTCGTCGGTACACGATGCCAAACAAAATGGAAGAAGAAATAGAATTCCTACTAATATTTTATTTAAGTTTTTCATTATTATATCTTTTGTATATTAATAACCAGTATTCTGTTTAAGATTGGGGTTGGCATCTATTTCTTTTTGAGGAATAGGGAATAAAAGATGCTTACGGGATGCATTTACTTTCCCTATCGAGTGTAAGAAGTCAAGTGCATATTGTCCATCATTCAAGCGAATCATATCAAACCAACGGTGTCCTTCAAATGCTAATTCTATTCTACGTTCGTGTATAATCTTATCTCTCATTTCATCTTGAGTAAGCCCTTCTATATCGGCACGATTAGTTAATCCTGCACGCTTGCGAACTTCATACAATGGCTCTTCGGCATCAGTCGTGTGTCCCAGTTCATTCAATGCTTCTGCTTTCATAAGCAAGACATCTGCATATCGTAATACAATAATATTTGCCGAATTGGTATTGTAGTCGGGAGAAATAGAAAGTGGTACAAGAAACTTACGAACATTATACCCCGTGCTCGACATGGTGCTTTTGTATTGTTTGCCATCAAATGGAGGACAGCCTTCGTAAAAAATAGTTTTATCTTTACGCAAATCGCCAGACTCATATTGATTTACAAACTCTTGTGTCGGCTGGTTCCATCCATAACCTCCACCAACCCATCCCGAGTTGCGTGGTCCCATGTATGTGCTCAACCAAGATGCTTGGTTTTCATCACTCCAAAAATCAGCTTTTGTTAAACCATAGTATTGAATTTCAAACAACGATTCGGCAGTGTTTTTATTCTTTGGTTCACCTCCAAAACAATCGCTATAATCGGAATTCAGGGTGTATCCTAACTGTTCAACCAGCTTGCACATATCTATACTTTTTTGATATTCACCCAATGTGAGATATACCTTCGCTAGTGTGCCAGCAGCAGCTCCTTTGGTTGCTCTACCTTTATTGTTGTCGTTATATTCTTCGCGGGATGGCAGGAGGTTTATGGCATCCAACAGATCGGGAATAATCACTTCGTTATAGATTGTAGCCTTGTTAGTGCGCACAGGGTATAAATCGTCTCCTGGTTTAGCAGGGACAAGACTTAGCGGCACATCTCCGAACAATTGAACAAGAATAAAATAATAGTTAGCCCGTAAAAATTTAGCTTCTCCAATACAACGATTTTTTATTGTTTCACTTATATTCATGCTTGGTACACTCTGTAGTACTGTGTTGCAATACATGATTCCGGGATTTGGTCCTCTCCAAATATCAATAGCTGCACTATTATCAGCTCCGGTCGTGAAATTTGCCAACTGAATGGTTTCGATACCATCCGTACCTCCACCGGCTCCAACTTCGCTATTTCCGGCGACAATGTCAAGTGCCCACATTCTCATATTATAGAGTTTTGGACGCTGCATGGGCTGATAAGCAGCATTGGTCATCGCAATAGCAGATGCTTCATCGGTGTTTGTTTCAGCACTGGGGTCTTCGTATGGAGACTTATCTAAAAAATCGGAACAAGAACAAAATATGGCTGTAAGGGAAATGAACCCTATATAAAATATCTTTTTCATAATTGTATTCTTTTTATGTTTATTAGAATTTAATATCTAATCCGAAACTTATTGTACGTGTAATCGGATAATTACTGTTGTCAACACCTCCCGAGACTTCAGGGTCAAATCCCGAATATTTAGTCAGCGTATATAAATTCTGTCCCGACACATAAAATCTAGCACTACCTAAAGATGCTTTTCTAATTATAAATTCGGGTAAGGTATAACCTAGTGTCACATTCTTCAATCGGAGATATGATCCGTCCTCAATAAAACGTGTTGAGTTTCTGTTGTTCTCATTAGGGTCGCTATAAACGGCACGTGGCATCGAGTTGCTTGTTCCTTCACCTGTCCAGCGATCCAATACTTTTGTTGTTTGGTTCTGTATTATCGACATACTCTCTAACGATGTTCTATTTGCATTATAAATATCGTTTCCGGCTACACCTTGCAAGAATATCTGCAAATCGAAACTCTTATAATTGAAGCTATTGTTTAATGAAAAATTCCATTCCGGAGTTGGATTTCCTATATATGTTCGGTCTTTTTCGTTGATTACTCCATTATTGTCGAGGTCGTTAAATTTAATGTCGCCGGGTGCTGTACTATTTTTGGGGTCGGCTCCTTGCTTCTGATAGGCATAATTATTTACTTCATCCCAATTTTGAAACAAGCCATTGGTTACATAGCCATAGAAAGAACCGATTGGTTGATTTTCGGCATGTACCTGATATCCACTATAAATAGGCATGCCATCATCCAGAGCCTGAACTGTATTTTTATTATAAGATACATTAAAATCGGTGTTCCACTCAATTGTCCCTCCTTTTAGGTTCTGAGAAGAAATGGTTAATTCCCACCCTGTGTTTTTCACCTTTCCTGCATTTATCATTGGAGTATATATATCCGAATATCCGGTAGTAATTGGCACAACCATGCTTACGAGCATATTCGTAGTGTTTTTAATGTATGCATCAAATGTTACGTTTACTCGTTGGTTGAGCAGTGAAAGGTCAAACCCTATATTTGCCTGTTTCACAGTTTCCCATTTAATGTCAGGATTAGCCATCACCAATGGATAAAGAGTAGACACCGGTGTTCCATTAAATACATATTGTGCTGTTTTTAATCTCGTTATATATGCGTAATTATCCAAAACGCCTTGATTTCCTGTTACACCATATCCTGCACGTAACTTAACATCTGATATCCAATCATTCTTTTTATAGAATGATTCTTCAGACAAACGCCATGCAGCAGAGAATGAGGGAAAAGTTCCCCAGCGATTGTTTTTCGAAATACGGGATGTCGCATCACGACGCACAGTAGCTGTCAAAAGATATTTATTGTCGTATGAATAATTGGCACGACCAAAAAACGATAGCAAAGCCCAGTCGTTTCGGCTACCACCAACTGTTGGATCTAGCAGACCGTTATTCAATTGATTATTATTATCCGAAAGGAATTCTTTTACACTAGCATTCATGTAGTTATATACATTGTTCTGAGCACTGGAACCTATCATTACATTCACATTGTGTTTTTCTTTGAACGTATCCATGTATGTAATGGTATTGTCCCAAAGATAGGTGAGGCTTTTGTTCGAACTTTCACTTCTGTACGAATTAGGTACGGGTATTGGTTTCCAATCATATTTAGGAGAGAAATTCATACTATCCCAAAATTTGAAATCGATCCCTCCCGTCATCTTATAGGTTATTTTATCAAATAGCTTAGCTTCACCATATAAGTTTCCTAATAGGTTATAACCTTTAGTATCGTTCTTCTCCATTGTAGCTGTACCAATAGGATTACGGGCATCGCCATAAAACTTGGCTTCCGTTCCGGGACCCGAGAAAGTTCCATCTTCATTATATATTGCTTGCGTGGGCAATGCAGCCATTGTGTTACGAACGCTGTACGATCCATTTTTCTTTCTATCGTGGCTCAGCGTTATATTATTACCAAACTTCAACCACGAACGTATTTTAGATTCGCCATTAAATTGCAAAGAATATCTGCGGTATGAGGTATTTATCACAACTCCCTCTTGGTCTAAAACACCTGCAGAAACATAATAGTTACTTTTGTCTGTTCCTCCAGAGTAGGATATGCCATAATTGCTCATCCATGCTGTTTGTAGTAAAGCATCGAGCCAGTCAGTTCCTTTTCCCCAGATTGTAGGGTCAGCAAAATCGGGTCGTTGCGACAGCCCGTTATTCGCCATCATTTCGTTATGCAATGATGCAAATTGGCTTGCATTCAACATATTTGGAACAGATGTTGCGGTTTGCACTCCTGTATTGTAACTCAAAGAAATTACTCCATCGCCCGTCTTTCCTTTTTTGGTACTAATCAATACCACTCCGTTCGCACCTCGTGATCCATAGATTGCAGTTGCTGAAGCATCTTTCAGTATATCGATGGTTTCTACATCATTCTGATTCAAAGCATTCAAGGGCATATCGGTAGGTATCCCGTCAATTACCAATAATGGGTCGCTATTGTTGATTGTTCCCAATCCTCGGATGCGAATGGAAACATTGCTCCCCGGTGCTCCCGAATTAACAATCTGAACACCGGCAGCTCTACCTTGCAATGCCTCTCCAATATTTGCAACAGGCTTGTCCTTTAACACTTTAGAGCCGACAGACGAAAGGGAACCTGTGAGATCACTCTTTTTCATAACTCCATAGCCCACAACTACAATCTCATTTAAGATTTTGGAGTCTTCTTTGAGTACAACTTGCAGATGAGACTTTCCTGTAATAGTAATTTCTTGTGAAAGAAAACCCATATACGAAATAGTGACAACTGAAGCATCAGCTACTTCGAAAGAAAAGTGACCGTCTATGTCACTGACTGTAGCAACAGATGTCCCTTTTACAATGATAGATGCACCAATAATGGATTCGCCATTGGTATCTACAATTGTTCCTGTTATTTTCTTCTGATCTTGAGCCTGTAAGGCTAAACTAAATAGCATACATAAGAATAAAAAACACATCTTATGCAGCATCTTTGAAGACTTCACATTATTCATGGTATTTAATTTAATTAAAAAAAGGTTTGGCATTACGCTTTATTAAAACTACAAAAGCAATTTTCACAAATATATATAATCCTAAGTCATATAAAAATTACATATAGTAGCAATATAGAGAGTCGAAACAATTAATCAATTATGCATCAATTGATTAATTGTTTATGTTTATAAAAAAAAGTAGATGGTAGTTTGGTGAAAACAACTATTTAATGCGAAATAGCTGACACCCTCTCATAAAGTGTGTAAGTTAAAATGATCGGCTTGGGTAACAACTTTACCTGAGCCGTTGTTTTATAATAAAAAACTTAGACATGTATGAAAACAGAAGATTTAATCCCCGATGAGTTCTTTAAACAGTTCAAAACAGGTGAAGAACTAAACAACTTCCTTAAGT
>QXGG01057637.1_pt1 | contig 13165 bp, 22 predicted proteins | sample 1982491 | NCBI WGS metagenome assembly QXGG01 (sample SAMN09924614, study PRJNA488089) | Wastewater metagenome, whole genome shotgun sequencing project. | isolation source: South African research farm wastewater | place: South Africa: Irene, Agricultural Research Council, Animal Production... | reverse complement strand
GCCGGCCTTGATGTCGGCGATGATCTCGGTAATCGGCGCGAGTGCGCTCATGCTGTGTCCTTTGATTTCTGTGTTGCGGCGTGCGGGGCGCGCCGTGCACGCGATGGCTCGCTGGCGAGGGGGCGAAGTTCGACGTGCTCATTCGCCCCGGTTCGCAACGGCCTTCAGGCCTGCGCAGCCTCTTCCTTCTTCCATTCGAGCATGCGCTCGACGTAGCGCGCGATGAGGTCGATTTCCAGATTGACCTTGCTGCCGGCCTGCAGATGCTTGAGGTTGGTCATCGCCACCGTGTGCGGGATCAGGTTGATCCAGAAGTCGCGGCTGTCGACCCGGTTCACCGTCAGGCTCACGCCATTGACGGTGATCGAGCCCTTCTTCGCGATGTAGCCGGCGATCGCCGCCGGGGCGCGGATCACCAGCTCGTGGCTCTCGCCGATCGGCGCGAACTTCACCACCTCGCCCACGCCATCCACGTGCCCGGTGACCAGGTGCCCGCCGAGGCGGTCGGCCAGGCGCAGCGCCTTCTCCAGGTTCACCTCGTTTCCTGCCGCATCCAGGCCTACGGTGCAGTTGAGCGTCTCGCGCGAGACGTCGTACTTGAGTTTGGGTCCGTTCATCTCGACCACGGTCAGGCACACGCCGCTGTGCGCGATGCTGTCGCCGACGATGACGTCGGCCCGGTCCAGGCCGTTGGTGTCGACGGTGAGGCGGATGCCGTCCGCGAGCGGCTCGATATGTTCGATGCGGCCGACGGCCGCGACGATGCCGGAGAACATGAAGGGTTTGAACCGTAAGGGGAAAGGCGGGATTGTAGGGGAAAAAGCCGGGCTTGGTTCCGGACGCCGCTTACTCTCGCAAGGCAATCGCCTGTAGCGCCGGAACCAGAAGGCATGCAAACGCGCGATCGCCTTCAGAAGCTCGCGGCTGGCGCCGCTCCCACGCGGGACAGCCGGCGCGTTGCGCGGATGACCTGTAGGAGCGGCGCCAGCCGCGAGACTGTCGCCCTCCGAACCCCTGCTTCGACACACGTGGAAGTCTGGATTACAGCGCCCGATCCAGCACCGTCGCAAACGGCTCCGCCTTCATGAACCCCACCACGCGCAGGCCCTCGCGCTCCTTGCCCTCGCCGTCGAAGAAGATGATCCCCGGCGGCCCGAACAGCCCGAAGCGCTTGAGCAGCGCCTTGTGCTCGTCGGTGTTGGCGGTGACGTCGGCCTTGAGCAGCAGCATGCGGCCCATGCGCTCGGCGACCGCGGCGTCGCTGAAGGTGAAGCGCTCCATCTCCTTGCACGACACGCACCAGTCGGCATAGAAGTCGAGCATCACCGGGCGATCGGTTTGTGCCAGGCGCGCGTCGAGTTCGGCGATGGAATTCACCTTCTCGAACTGCGGCACATTGACCGGCGCCGCGGCCTGGGCGCGCAGCACCGCGAGCGGCTGCAGCGGGTCGCGCGAGCCGGCGAGCGCGCCCACCAGGATCGCCGCGCCGGCCAGCAGCAGCACCACGCCCACGCCCTTCCAGAAGCGCTGCCAGCCCTTGGCCTGCGGCGGCAGCGGGTCGATCGCGTGCAGGAAGATCGCGGAGAACAGCAGCAGCGCAGCCCAGCCGAGCATCACTGCCATGGCCGGGATCACCGGGGTGATCATCCACAGCGCCACCGCCAGCAGCATCACGCCGAAGGCCTTCTTGACCCCTTCCATCCACGGCCCGACCTTGGGCAGCAGGCTGCGCGAGGCCACGCCCACCGCCAGCAGCGGCGCGCCCATGCCCAGCGCCATCACGAACAGCGCCCAGCCACCGAGCACCGCGTCGCCGGTCTGGGCGATGTAGAGCAGCGCGCCGGCGAGCGGCGCCGCCACGCACGGGCCGACGATCAGCGCCGACAGCACCCCCATCACCACGACCCCGCCCAGGCTGCCGCCCTTGCCGTGGCTGGCGGTGTCGGCCAGCTTGCTCTGCAGCGCGGTAGGCAGTTGCAGCTCGTAGAAGCCGAACATCGACAGCGACAGCAGCACGAAGACGAGCGCGAACACCGACAGCACCCACACGTTCTGCAGCGCGGCCGACAGCATCGTGCCCGACACGCCGGCGGCAACGCCCGCCAGCGCATAAGTCACCGCCATGCCCAGCACGTAGGCCAGCGACAGCACGAAGGCGCGCATGTGCGACACCTTGTGGCCCTGGCCGACGATGATGCCCGACAGGATCGGGATCATCGGGAATGTGCACGGCGTGAACGCGAGGAGCAGGCCGAAGCCGAAGAAGCTGAGCAGGATCAGCGGCACGCTGGCGCCGGCGAGCAGGCGGGCGATGTCGCCGGTCTCGTCGCTGGAGACGGCGTTGGTCGTCGGTGCTGCGTCGGCGTTCGTGCCCGAGGCGGGCGCCGCCGGGGCGCTCGACGCGGCACCGGATGCGGCCGACCCGCCGAGCACGCTTTCGAGGAAGCTGCCGCCGGATTTTTTCGGGGGCGCGGTGAGGTCGATCGACGCCTGCTGCGTGGTCGGCGGGTAGCAGATGCCGCCGTCCCAGCAGCCCTGCACGGTGGCGAACAGCTCGAAGCGCGTGACGCCCTCCGGCGCCTGTACCGGCACCAGGATGCGCAGCTCGTTGCGGTGGGTTTCCACCTCGCCGAAGAAGGCGTCCTTGTGCTTCTTGCCCAGGGGCTTCTCGGGCGTGCCGAAGGTGACGCTCGCAGGCTCCGCCTCGAAGCGGAACTTGTCGCCGTAGAGGTAGTAATCCTTGGCGACCTCGAACACCACCTCGACCGTCTGCGCGTCGAGCGCCTGCGCGCGCATCGCGAAGGCTTTCTCGGGTTCGATGGGGTTGGCGTGGGCCGTGGGCGCTAGCGCAACAAGGCTCGCCAGCAGGGCGAACAGCGCGAGCAGGCGGTGCAGGGTGAAGGAGGGCAGCGTCGGGAGGGACATCGGAATTCGGCGGAGGGCGTGTCGGGGTGGGTGCGCGAGCCAGGCTGGGCGCGGCGTCAATGGTGGAATCGACGGCGTCGGACGCGATCGATGCGGGCGGAACGGGTTCAAGCGCCCGTCTCGTCCGCGACCCAGTCGAGGTAGGCGGGCAAGCCGTGCTCAACAGGGACCGCCACGATTTCGGGAAGTTCGTACGGATGGCGCGCGCGGATCGCGGCTTCCAGCGCGGCGTAACGCGCGACCGTGGTCTTCATCAGCACCGGCACCTCGCCCGCGGTCTCGACCGCGCCCTGCCAGCGGTACACCGAGGTGCACGCCGCCAGCACATTCACGCACGCCACCAGCCGCGCCTCGACCAGCGCTGTGGCCAGTGCAGTGGCACTGTCGTGATCGGGCATGTTGGTGAACACCAGCAGCACGCGCGGGTCGTCGGAGGGGGTGGGGGCGGTTGCAGACATGGGGAGGCGGGGCAGGCGGCAGTCGACGGCCGGCATTGTCCCAGAAACGCGCCGCCATCGATCTGCGCCGCATCAAGCCGGTGATCGATGGCGCTCAACGATCATCGGGGGCGGATGCGGGGAATCTGTTGCCGTGCCGTGCCGTGCCGTGCCGTGCCGTGCCGGCGTCAGCGGATGCGATCAAGCCAATCGAACGCCATCGATCGGCCCGCCGCGCCCGGTTCATGGGCCTGTCCGGATCCGCCCGGCCAAGCTCAACGCGTCTCCGTCGACCCGCATCACGATGATCTCGCCCGAGGACGGATACACGCCCGACAGCGCGGTGATGTTCACCTGGTGGGTGACGAGCACCAGCGGCTTGCCGGTGCCGGCCTGCTCGGCGATCAGCGTGCGGGCGGCGCGGGTGTGCTGCGCTTCGTCGCCCTGGCCGGCAAAGAAGGAGTTGAGCCCGGCGAAGGGCGTGACCTCGCCCAGCGCCAGCTCGCGCGCCGTATCCAGGCAGCGGCACCACTGGCTGGAGACCACCACTGCCGCGCCGATGCCGTTGGCGCGGAAGCGCTCGCCGATCGCGCGCGCCTGCGCCCGGCCGGCGGGTGACAGATTGCGCTGCGTGCCGCAGTCGTCGACGCGAAACTCGGGCGGGTCGCCGGTGCCGGGGGCCAGCGCGTGGCGGATCAGCGCGACATGGCCACCATCGCGCAGCGCCGCCCACAGCGCGGCCTCATCGGCCCGGGTCTGGGCGGCGGCGGACAGGGGGAGGAGCAGGCACAGGCAAACGAGCAGGCGGTTCATGAGCAGGGCTTTGGCGAAGGGCTGACCCGTCATGGACCGCTGCGGCCGGGCAAAGGTGCCGGGCCGGCGCTACGGCAGGGTTCGGCGCAGATCGCTCGAGCCTGACCGCAGGGATTCCCGCGCTGGGCGCCAGCATTGCCGCCCCCGCATCCGGTCGATATGCTCGATACGGCAAACCCGAAGCGCTTCGAGGAAGACCATGAGCCCGCCCCAACCCGAGATCACCTTGGGTCCCGACGATTACCTCGCCTGGGAACAGGACCAGCCGTGCCGCAACGAATACGTGGATGGCAAGGTCTTCGCAAAGGGCGGTGCGTCGGATGCGCACGGGACGGCAGCGGGTAATCTCGCTGCGTTGTTACACGCCGCACTGCGCGGCAAACCCTGCAGACCCTTCATCGCAGACATGAAGGTGCATGTCGAAACCGCCAACAGCTTCTTCTACCCCGACATCTTCGTCACCTGCGACCCGCGCGACCGGGCACCCGAGGCCAGTCACGTCAAGCGCCACCCCGTGCTGATCGTGGAGGTCCTGTCGCCCACCACCGAAGCCTGCGACCGCGGCAACAAATTCGCCGCCTACCGCACGCTGGCATCGCTGCAGGAATACGTGCTGGTCTCGACCGAACAGCGCCGCGTCGAGGTCTTCCGGCGCGACGATACCGGGCGCTGGGTGCTCTACCCGTTCGCGGCGGACGAGGAAATGGAACTCGCGAGCGTCGATTTTCGCTGTGCGGTGGCCGACGTGTTCGAGGGCGTCGAGGATCAATAGCCTCGCTGCCTCAAAGCCCTGGGAAGGCGGGGGTCGCCGCCCGTGCGGCGCCTCCCGCCTGGAGCCGCGTCACAGCTTCGTGTGCGTCCCGTCGCAATAAGGCGCGTTGGCAGTGTGCTTGCAGCCGCACAGATACACCGTGTCGGTCTTCTCGGCCGTGAATGCGGTGGGCGCAAAACCGGTGCCCTTGTGCGAACCGTCGCAGAAGGGCTGGTTCTTGCTGCGGCCACAGGCGCACCAGAAGTACTTCTTGCCCGCCTCGACCTCGACAGCGTAGGGCGATTTCTGGGCGATTTGGGGGCTGGGTTTGTCGGTCATGGTCTTGTCTCCTTTGGGTTTTGTTATGGTGCCTGCCGAAAGCTCGGGGTCGTTTCCGGTGGGCACGAAGACAGTGCGCGTGTTGGCAGCGGCAAGTCAATGCCGCGGGTGGGCTGTGGCTACAACTGGGCAATTCGGTATGACGCTTGCGGCTACCCCTTGGAGGGTCAGGTCGTATGCGCCACCTGGGCAACCAGCTTGACCCCCAAAGCCGCACACACGCGGCTGATGGTCTCGAAGCGCGGGTGTGCATCGGGGCGCAAGGCCTTGTACAGCGCCTCGCGGGTCATGCCCGACGCCTTGGCGATTTCGGTCATGCCGCGCGCACGCGCGACCGTCCCCAGCGCATCGGCGAGCGCGGCAGGATCGTTCTCTTCCAGCACCACGGTCAGGTACTCGGCAATCGCCTGCTCGTCGGGCAGGTGCGCGGCCATGTCGAACTCGGGCAGCTCGGCAATCTTGATCTTGCGGGTCATCGTTCAGTCCTCCAGTGTTCCAGCCAGCGCGATGGCCCTGGCAATATCGGCGGCCTGCGTCGACTTGTCGCCACCGCCCAGCATCACGATCAGCACCGCGCCTTCTCCAGCCGGCGCCCCAAACGACGGCGTGTCATGCGGTCCTTGATGGCAGACAGCCAAGCGTCGAATTCGGGCAGTTGATAGATCGTGTACATGCCTTGAGTGTAATCGTTCGATTACAGTGATTCAAGCCAGCGCCGTCAGCTTTCGCCAGAACCTCGGCGAGATGCTCAACCAGGTGCAGTACCGCCACGACAGCGTGGTGATCAACACGGACGGCAAGCCCGTCGCAGCACTCGTCGATGCGCTTTGCCAGCGCATCGAGGCCGGCTATGACGGCGTCCCCGAAGACGAGGGGATCGCCGAGATCGAGGCCGCGTCCTGCCAGCCACGACTAACCGCCCGCCACGGCCTTTCCGGCCGTCAAATTTTCCGCTGATTGGCCCGAACTCCTGGACGGCATAGGCTTCGACATATGCCGTATCAGGAGATCACCATGAACAGCGAACGCCACGTCTCCCTTTTTCGCAACGGACGCAACCAGGCGGTCCGGATACCGCGCGAGTTCGAGCTCGAAGGCACCGAGGCCATCATCCGCAAGGAAGGGGCGCGGTTGATCATCGAGCCCATTGGCTCGCGTCACAGGCTCCTGGCCTTGCTGGCCGGTTGGGCACCGCTGCAGGAAGCCTTCCCCGAAATCGCCGACCCGCCGCCTGAACCGGAGGACGTGTTCTGATGCCGGCGCGCTATCTGCTGGACACGAACATCCTGTCGAGCCTGATCAAGGATCCGCAGGGGCCGGTAACGAAGCGGCTGGCCCAACTCGACGCCGACGCCATCTGCACCAGCATCGTCGTGGCCTGCGAGCTCCGTTATGGCGCGGCGAAGCGCGGCTCGGTCGTCCTGACGCAGCGAGTGGAGGATCTGCTCGGTGCCATCGAGGTGATGCCCTTCGACGGTGATGCAGATCGGCAATACGCCGAAATTCGCGCGACGCTGGAGCGGGCGGGGCAGACCATCGGAGCCAACGACCTGCTGATCGCGGCGCACGCTCGCACGCTCGACCTCACCCTCGTCACGCATAAGCTCCGTGAATTCGAACGCATTCCGGGCTTGCGGCTGGAGGATTGGCTGGAGCGGAAGGATGAGTAGATGAAAGACCTGACCCTGGGGGTTTCTCTGCGCGGTCTTGCTGCGGTCTGCGGCTTGAGACTAGACTTAGTCCATCAACTTAGTCCGATAGGTGTGCGATGCCGCTGACCGTCAACGTCCACGAAGCCAAGACGCAATTTTCCCGCCTGCTCGAGCAGGCGCATGCCGGCCAGGAGATCATCCTCGCCAAGGCGGGCAAGCCCTACGCACGCCTCGTGCCCCTCGCCCCCGACGCGGGCACCGTCCGCAAGCCGGGCCGTCTGGCCGGCAGGCGGCTGCCCGACGCCTTCTTCGAGCCGCTGCCGCCCGAAGAACTCGCCGCCTGGGAATGACGATGCGCCTGCTGCTCGATACCCACGCGCTGCTGTGGTGGTGGACCGATGATCCGCAACTGTCCGCCCGGGCTCGCGACGCCATCTCGGACCCGGCCAACGCCGTCTTCGTCAGCGCCGCCACAGCCTGGGAACTCGCTACCAAGCACCGGCTCGGCAAACTCGGCGAGGCAGCGGAGGCGGTCGGCCGGTTCGACGAGCTGGTGGTGGCCGATGGCTTCCAGCATGTGCCGATCAACCACTACCACTGCCTCAAGGCGGGCGGCTATGCGGTCGAGCATCGCGACCCCTTCGACCGCATGCTGGCCGCGCAGACGGAGCTGGAAGGCCTGGTGTTGGTGACGCGCGATCCGGCATTGGGGCTGTTCGGGGTTGCGACGTTCTGGTGAGGGGCGGAGTCGTGCCAGCGGGAGGGGTTAGGCGAGTGAATGAAAGACCTGACCCCGGGGGGTTTCTCAATCGCTGCTATCATCTGTCCATGTGGTCATCTGGAGAGGCGTCATGCGCACGGTTGCAGTTGTCGAGGCCAAGAGCCAGTTTTCAGCGTTGCTGGCGGCGGTGGAGAGTGGTGAGGAGGTGGCGATCACCCGGCGCGGTCGGGTGATCGCCCGCCTCGTACCGGATACGGCGCGTTCCGCGGCGGACGTTTTCAAAGCCTGCTGGCAGGAGGGCGGGCTGGACCTGGAGGCGCCGCCCGATGCACCCGCCGAACCGGTCGCCGGCTGGGATTGACGCCGCATGCACTATCTGCTCGATACCAACATCTTCATCGCGGCGCTGAAGGCGCAGCCGGCGGTCCGCTTGCGGCTCGAGTCCTTGCCGGCGTCCGCGGTCGTGCTTTCGCCCATCGTGCTGGGCGAACTCCAGACCGGGGTGGAGAAGAGCGCGCAGGCCGAGCGCAACCGGGCGCGCCTGGAAGAGGTGGTGGCGGGGCTTGCGGTGCCGCCGCTGGACGCCGCGACGAGTTCGCATTACGCAAAGATTCGCGCCGTGCTCGAGCGGCAAGGCACGCCGATCGGCGGCAACGATCTGTGGATCGCGGCGCAGGCGCTTGCCCTCGGTGCCGTGCTGGTGACGGACAACGTGAGAGAGTTCAGCCGCGTTCCAGGCCTGGCGGTCGAGAACTGGCTGTCGCCGTGACTGAGGGGCACGGTGCAGGGGATGGACCCCTGGTTCGCTCACCTTGCCCGAGTTCACTCCCATGACCATAATGACCATAACAGTCAGCAGGAGTCGCACGATGATCACGCAAGCCAGCGCCGTCAGCTTTCGCCAGAACCTCGGCGAAATGCTCAACCAGGTGCAGTACCGCCACGACAGCGTGGTGATCAACAAGGACGGCAAACCCGTCGCGGCACTCGTCGATGCGCGCCTTTTCGAGCGCATCCGCCGCATGCAGGCGCGTTTCGATGCGCTTTGCCAGCGCATCGAGGCAGGCTATGACGGCGTCCCCGAAGACGAGGGGATGGCCGAGATCGAGGCCGCGGTCGCTGCCGAGCGCGGCGAACGCAAGCAGCGGACAGCGGGCTGAGCGTGCCGTCCACCCTGCGTGTCGTTCTCGACACCAATGTGCTGTTGTCCGGCCTGGCCTACCCGGGGAGCGTGCCGGGCCGCATCGTCGCCGCCTGGCGGCACGGTTCGGTCGACGTGGTTTTGTCGACCTTCATCCTCGAAGAACTGCGCCGCGTCCTGCCACGGCTATCCGCCCGCCACGGCCTTTCCAGCCGCGAAATCGACGACCTCGTGGACATCCTGTCGATCCAGGCCGAACTCGTCGAGCCGGAGCCGGTTGCCGACGAAGCCTTGCGCGACGACAACGACCAGCCCGTGCTCGGCACCCTGCTGGCGGGCATGCGCGCAGGAAGCCTCGACTACCTGATCACCGGCGACAAGGACCTGCTCGCCTTGGCAAACGCCTACCCCATCCTCACGCCCGCCGAGTTCTGGCGTCGGCACGGGGGCGTGTAGCGCCGGCGCGGGGCGGAAATTGGGGCCTGTCCCCTATTTCTTCTACAATGCATCATTCGTATGAATTGATCACACTTTCGATGTACTTCCAGGAGGCACGTCATGGGCACGGTGCGCAAGACGATTACCCTGACCGATCAGCAGGACAACTGGGTAAAGGCACAGATCAACGCAGGTCACTACACGAACGACAGCGAGTGCATCCGCGATTTGATCCGCCGCGAGCAGGAGCGCAGCGCCGAGATCGAGGCGATCCGCGCCGCGCTGATCGAGGGGGAGGCCAGCGGCGAGCCGAGACGCTTCGATGCTGCGGCCTTCAAGCAAAGGATGCTTGCCGAGCATGGCTGAATATCGCCTGACCCCGGCGGCTGAGCGCGACCTCGAGGCAATCTGCGGAGCGTTGTTCGTTTGCTAGACTTGAGGCGTCGTTTTTCATGAGGTGACGCACATGCACCCGATGATCGAATCCCACCGCGAGGCGCTGCGTGCGCTGGCGCGACGCCATGGCGTGCGCTCGATCAAGGTATTCGGCTCGATGGCGCGTGACGACGCCGACGCATCCAGCGATGTCGACCTGCTGGTCGAAATCGCTCCCGACACCTCGGGCTTCGTACTCGGGGCATTGTTGATGGACGCGCAAGACCTCCTCGGTCGCCGCGTGGACGTGGTGACCGAGAAATCGCTTCACCCGCTGATGCGCGACCGCATCCTCAACGAGGCGCAGCCATTGTGATCCTTGCCGAATGAAGCCCAGTCTCGAGGCCGACAAGGTCTAGCTTGTCCACATGCCGGAGTGCACTGGCCGAATCGACGAGTACGTCGGTGGTGATGAGGCACTGGACATCAAGGTTTTTCGGCGATCACCCCTTGCCGCCAGAACCTTGGCTTGAACGGGCCTCCGAAGGTTTCAGCGTATGCCTCTTCGCGCACATCCAGCCTGGGAAGATCACGCGCGACGATCGAAACCAGCAGCCCGGCTGCCGCAATCAGTGCGATTGCCCATCCCCAGCGCCAAGCCGCAGGCACCGTAGTTGAGGTGCTCGTGTTTCCCGGATGAAGCGCAAACAGCCACCCCGCAAGCACAGCGAGCCAGGTCTCGGTGTAGGGCATGACCAGCACGCCATCGACCATGCTCTGAGTCAGGGACGCAGCGATCGACCCCGCTAGACATACGCGCAGTACATCAGTCTCGGCACCCGAAGCAGCACGTTCGCGCATAACCCGAAAGACTGCCCGTGCCCCTTTCCATACCAGCCAAGTGATGACCAGCGCCGAAGGCACGCCCCATTCCGAGGCCCACTGCAACCAAGCCTGATGCGGATGGGCTGCGATCCGGTTGGCGATATCGGAGTAATGCATTGGGCCAAAGCCCAAAAGGGGCTTCGCCAGAATCATTTCGATGGCTTGCTGCCACAGCGGCTCGCGGCCTGACAGCGATGTCGTCAGCCTGTCCGCAGGATCGTTCGCGACAGGTAGGCCCGCCCAGTCGGGAAGCCATTCCAGCCAGAACCGGCAGACGATCAAGCCGAAGATTGCGGCCAGGAGATTCAGGGTCGCCCATTGTCTGCCCTTGGCACCCGCAAACATCAACCACACGACGGCAGCGCTCATGCCAAGCCAGGTACCGCGAGTTCCAGTGGTGATGGCGATTGCCCACCACAGCACCAGAAGGATCAATGCTGGGACGGCGAAACGCTTGAGCTCTCCTTGCATGAGTAGCGGCGCAGCCAGAACCGGGAGACTGAGGCTGATGAACTGCCCATAAAAGCGCAAGTTGGAAAACCCGTCGAGCAGGAGCCAGGGGTCGGCCTTTCCTTCCTTTGTGGCGAGCATTGAAGCGTAGGAAACGAAAAAACGGAGGCACAGAGCCGTGCAGATAAAGAGCACCGTGCCTAACATCAGGCGGTCGAGCGCGCCCCCAAGTTGTTCGCGCGTTACCACGACCATCCAGGCCATTGCTAGGCAGCCGAGGGCGATACCGAATTCGGTGAAGGCCCAGACGGGCTGGCGGGCGGCGATCGACGAAGCCGCACCAGCAAACGCCAGCGCAGCCAGGGTGTGGCGCAAGTGCGGTTCCGTCGGGGTGAACTGCTGAGTCACGAATATCGAGTTGACCGAGAACAGTGCGATCAGCGTTATTACCGAGATCTGACCGATGCGTTGCTGGTCGTGCCAACTCAGCCCATGCAAGATGTTGCTGATCGGAAGGAGCGCCACGACCAGCAAACTGGCAAATAAGGTAAGCGCGGCCGGCACGAGCAGCGGGGGTGGTTTAGTGTCCATCGAGTGCGACCATTCCGGGTGTGAAGCATGGGTAGGCGAGCCGCTGTTCAGCTCAAGCGGTTCCCATTGATCAGGACATGCGGACTCCTAGCCTCAAACTTCTTGGCAGAGTGCGGAACGTACTCGCCACCTTCATCGAGTCGAGATTTGCTGTGGCTGCCCAGGCTACAGACGCCGAAGCCGGAGATTGCACAAGGGATTTATGGATAGGTAAGAGTTGTTGGCTCTCCGTCTTAGGTTCTGCGGGCAGATTCATAAGAAAAAGCCCGCCGCGATGAGGAGCGGCGGGCTTTCGAAGGGTTGTGTGATCAAACGAAAGACCTGACCCTAAGTTACTAAGTTATCACCCCTAAGTTATGACCCGGTTTTGTTGTTCTTCGTGATCAACTCTGTCGCTGCGGGGTTCGTTGCGGTTGTGCTGTTCGTCCAGACCAAGCTCGTGCTTGTCGTGCTGACTGCGGGACTGAAAACGATATCAGTGCCGTCAATGTTGGTGCCGATTCCAGTGGCCAACGTGATGGTAATCACCCCGTCCGTAACACTTTTCAGAGCAGCAACCTCTTTCGTCTTCGTGAAGTCTGCTACCGCAGTGATTCCGCTTGAACCCGCATCGCAACTGGTCAAGACGCCGCCAGCCTCTTGGGCACAAAGAGCGACAGCAGTCTTGACATTGTCAACAGCAGAAAGCGCGTTGGCAATTTTTGCCTTAATTGTGTAGTTCTGATATTGGGGCAGCGCCACAGCCGCCAAAATACCAATAATCGCCACAACAATCATCAGTTCGATCAGGGTGAAACCTTGTTGCATCTTTTTCATTTCAGTTCTCCTTGATGGGAAACCACGGGAAGCCCGCTTGCCTACCCATCAGCAATCCCCGTGCCAGCCCCGAAACCCCGCTTTTCCGTGACGTAGTTCCGCCGAGTTGACACGATCCCTGGGCGGAATGTGACAAGCCCCCCGGAACGGGTTGTCAACATGTGACAAAGGGGGCGTGCCGGCCGCCTTGCGTGGAATGGGCGCCGCCTTCGAGCCGCATCAGTGCTTTCCCGCCGCAACGCAGCCAGAATCAACTTCCTTACTTCATTACTTTTCGAGGGCGATCATGTTGGCGAAGCGGACAAGCAAGAACCAGGTCACCTTGCCCAAGGCCATCGTCCAGCGCGTGGGCGAGGCCGATTACTACGACGTCACGGCCCAGGATGGAAAGATCGTGCTGACGCCGGTCCGGCTGCAGCAAGCCGATGCCGTGCGCGCGAAGCTCGAGGCCCTCGGCATCACGCAGGATGACGTCGAGGGCGCGATTGCCTGGGCCAGAAAACGCGCATGACGCGGCCGCGTTTCGTGCTCGATACGGACTGCCTGGTGTCGGCATTGATCTTTTCCCGCGGCCGCTTCGCCTGGCAGGAGCTGTTGGCCGGTGACGGAGCGTCGGGCGCATGAAGGGTTGTACAATAGCCACGTACAAGTAAAGGAGGTCGCCATGACCATCGAAACCACCTACAGCCAAGCCCGTGAACAGTTCAAGACGCTGATGGACCGTGCTGTCGATGACCGTGAAGTGGTTGTGGTCCGCCGCCGCTCCGGGGGGGCGGTCGCGATGATTGCCGCCGATGAATTGCAGAGCCTGATGGAAACGGCCCATCTCTT
>QXGG01012542.1_pt1 | contig 13190 bp, 10 predicted proteins | sample 1982491 | NCBI WGS metagenome assembly QXGG01 (sample SAMN09924614, study PRJNA488089) | Wastewater metagenome, whole genome shotgun sequencing project. | isolation source: South African research farm wastewater | place: South Africa: Irene, Agricultural Research Council, Animal Production... | reverse complement strand
TTCGTCGTCTTCGAATTCATCTTCTGCTTCGTCTAGTTCCTGCATCATCGCTGTTAGAATATCACGTTGTGATGCCGGGTCTTCATTTCTCTGGATCGCTTCTAGAGTATCAGACAGAAGTTGATTGATGAACTTAGGATCTTTACCGGCGAATTTGTGTACAACATTCGCCAACGGGTAATTTCGCGGAATCACCTTCAGGAAGGCGTTCCACAGATCAGGACCAATTTGGATTTGCCAAGGTTCGTACTCAAGTTTGTCACTATGTCGCAAAACTTCAGCGACATCTTCGGGTGGCAGGTCTTGCATACCAAGCATCGACAAATACTCCATAGACCCTTTAACAAGCTCCTGAACCAATACTGGGAAAACCATTGCTTTGGCTTTGATTGATACATTACCATCTTCATTTTTCTCAAGGGCAACGTCGCCTATCGCCATGTCGGCAAGATTTGCCAATCTCGCGAAATCAATGATCCAATATGAAGCATGTGAACCTGCAGCAAATTTGCTATAGATATCTAGAAGTTCGGGAGCAATTTGTTCTAGTCGCTCCTTAGCCATATGATGGATTGTCATCATATTTTGGACAGCTGCACCCTGTGTGAGTGCGTTCATCGTCATGCGTTTGTTGATCTGATCACGCAGTTGCTCACTGCGATCCTCACCAGGTTCATCTTCCGAATCATTGCTTCCGGAGTCCATGCCCGGTTGAGTGCTGAACATGGCTTTTAGCATGTTCTTCGGTATGCCCCAGACTTCATGAACAAGGTCTACTGCAAGCGTAGCAAGCTGTTTATGATGTGGTCTTTCAATTCGCAATAAGTCCATGAAGACTCGTTGTGATAGCATTGGCACCCGTTGCATTACCTCAGGGTTAGACATATTCTGAATTTCTGGATATAGTTTCTTAAGGCTGTCTACACCAGATTGCCATGATCTCTTTGCTTTCTCAAGACCGTACATCGCAAATAGTGGGTGCTTTCCGAAGATGTGTTTTTTGTTCTTTGGAAGATCTGCCCAGAATTTCGATGTTGATGGATTTACACTTCTCTCGAAGGTCTCTTTAATGCCCTTTTTCTTTTTGGCTTTTGGTCTTGGTGTCGGTAACGTAGACGGCCATGGCGTTTCCCATGGGCTCGGAGACGGTTTCGGTGATGATGGTCTGGGTTTTGTTGGCTTCGGTGTCGCTGGCCTGGGCTTGGTTGGAGCTGCTGGCGCAGCAACACTTGCCACACCCATTTCTAGTATCATCGAACGATAATTACTGTCGTATGTCCGAAGCTTCATAATTCACCTAATTTGATTGAAAATCGATACAAAGAATCTTTGACAATCGATATTGATACTAATCATAGTTTCTGGTCGGGATGCCGTTCCAACCCTGCATGAACTTGCTGAAAGTCACGTAGAATGGTTCCCTTTGTGATTCCATGATTTCTGCTTCTTCGGCTTCGTACTTTTCACGAATCATGCAGGCCATTTTGTGCACATCTAGGTTACTTGCTCTTGCTCTGCGAAGTATATTCATTGCTTGAATTCGGTAACTAGTCGGCCTGCTGGTCATCCAGTCTACCATTTCATCTTCAGACCATGGGTAGATTTTGTTGTCTTCTTCGTCGAGCATATCATTTAGCGACATCTTCGTATCCTCAAAATTGTTGTTGAACAGGTACCACAACATATTGTGGCAGACAAGTTATTTATGTTAAATACATTATAGGTTAACACACAGTTAGAGCGAAGATAAGTATGAATCCCCCTGTCACGAATATTAGAGATACGGAATGGCCGTCGATCCAAACATCTACTCCCTATCAATATTTTTACAGCTAGATGCGACTCAAGCTTTTGAGACGTTGGATAAGTTTGAAACGGCTATAATTGATCTTGAGGAGAAAGTAACAGATGCGGCCCAAGCAGCATTAGGGAGAATGGATGATTCCATAACTAAAGCTACAGCCAGCCTTAATACTATGGCTTCCGCAATTAATTCTATAAATACACAAGGTACTAGATTAGCATCAACGGTAGCCAGCGTTGGATCTGATACATTCACAATGGCTGGTGATACAGAGGAACAAGTCGCACATATTAAAAAATCAATAGAATTCTGGGAAGAAGTGAGAGACCTAAATGAAGAAATAGTAAAATGTGGCGAAGAAGAACTAGAGAGGATGGAGGAATATGCTAAAATTATCAAAGGAGTCGAAGCAGCTATAAAAGTTAAGAACATAGCACATACTGATGAACTGAGATTAGTTAATGACGAACATAATCTGCTATTAGAAGCACCAAATCTCGTAGATCAACATGGTCAGAGCGTCAGAAGAACCACTAGAGACACATATCGGCTCAGTGACGCTATGCGTCAAGTATGGAATTCGGTTAAAGCACTTGATGCGGATACAGAGAATTATATCACAACTAATTATAGAGTATATGGATCACAACAGGATATCCTGAGACAAGCTAGGGTACTCACCGCAGAACAAGGATTATTTGCCAGAGAAGCAGTGGAAGCATATAAAGTTCTAGGTGACTTAGGTGTGCCAAGAGACGAATTGGATAACTATGCTAAAACAGTGGTAAAAGCGAACCGTTATCTTGGTGTCGGGATATCACAACTTGGAGCATATGCTCACCACATGCGTCAAGCTGGAATGGATTCTATTGCTATGGAACGGCAAGTGAATTTCGCGTCCGAAGCGATGCGCAAATTCGGATTGAGTTCGCAAGATGTGAATAGGGTGCTCGGTGATACGAGTATATCAGCTGCTGAATTAGAATTTTTATTCTCAGGGGAGAACCAGGCGGAGAAGTATAAGGACTTAAGTCTGGTTATAGCTGGCCTAGGGAAACAAGCTGGATTTACAGCAGATCAGACGCAAAATCTGATGAATCAACTGATGCAGACTCAGAATTTGATGATGCTTCAGGACGCCACCAGCATCCAGGTGAATAGTGTAGAAAGCTTCGGCATGGCTGTAGGGAAATCAGGCCAAATGCTGGAAAAATATGTCCGAGCTGTTGAAGCTGCGGAGAAAGCCGGAAATTCATTCGAGATTGCTGAGAAACGGTTAGAACTCGAGAACTTCGGCAAGGAGCTAGGATATACTAATACAGAACAAATGATGATGGCTGCTCAGCTTAGCAAGGTTGCTAGGGAGATGAATATCAATCTCGGCACCGCTGAGGGTTATAAGAAAGCGATGGAGGAACTCAGAAGAGCCGGTGTAGATCCATTTATAGAATCTAATAATACACTCACCGCTCAATTGAGATTATTGGGCGACGGCTTGATGTCTATATATTATATGCTGGCTGGCCCATTTCTAGATGCGATAAAAGAAGCACTGAAATACATTAATCTAATTATACAATATGTAGCTATCGGAATCGAGAAGTTCTCTAAATTCATGAAAGTGTTGGCCGGATATATTCCATTCTTTGAGGAGTTCACCCATGTCTTGAAAGTCGCTGGTGGTGCCGTCTTACTTTTGGTCGGAACAGTAACGTCGCTGGGCGTTGCTCTAGGTTTATTGAGAATATCTTTAGGAGCCATACAAGTAGGTATAACTGGTCTCTTCGGAGCAATTGGCCGTGGTATAGCGGCTTTCGGCAATGCTATAAGAGGTGTGATGGTTCCGTTGTTAGCTTTTGGTGCGACCGTCTTAATGGTCGGCGCTGGTGTTTACGCTTTAGCTAAGTCAGTGCAAATGATTGCGGAACTCGGCGATCAAGCAGCTGCGGCGATTATTAAAGTCGGCGGTGCGGTAGCGGCGCTGGGTGCTACACTACTAGTATTTGGGACTATTGCGAATTTTATTATACCTGGACTATTAACTATTTCGGCGACCTTCCTGGCGGTCGGTGCTTCAGCTTTGATGTTTGGTTATGGTATGAAGCTCGGTGCAGTGGCTACTCAGATGTTCGTAAGTGCTATCAAAGAATTGGTCGAAATAGATTTATCTGGCTTCGCATACGATTTATTTTCAGCATCTGGCTATCTAATCCTGGCATCAGCCAATCTATTATTGGCTGGTCTAGCGATGGTGCCAGCCGGAGCCGCAATAGTTGCTGGCTCAATTTCATTAAGAATAGGTCTGTTTACACTCAGTGGTGTCGCTGAACGAATAAGCGAAATCGGCATCGCTATGTATGTTGGTGGAACCAATCTTTTGCATGGCGTTCAAGCTATCAATATTGCTGCTGGTTTAATGAGAGAAGTTAGTAGTGTTTTAAGGATGGCTATGGCTGGGTTGGTTGAATCCATGGAGATATTAACCAATAGTGCATTGATCGCTTTAGACGTACTATCAAGCAGAATTTTAGATGCTGGTGGTAAATTACGTGTCGGTGCTAATGCTCTTCTTGTTGGTGCTGTTGCTTTGGGGGTTGCTGCAGATGTCTTGTATAGGCATGGCGTTAGCATTAATGCTGCTAGTTCGTTACTGCTTCCGGCTGCTGTGAATCTCAGTCATGCTGGGGTCTATATGATAAGTGGTGCTGTGGCTGTAGCGGAAGCTGCATCCATAATCAGTTTGAATTCAGTCAGCTTCTTGTATTCGGCTGATATATTGATGCAATATGCTGTTGCTGTGGTGTCAGTCAGTACTATGCTTGCTCCTGCAGCTATTAGCCTAGCCGACTCTGGTATATTGCTCCGATCATTTAGTAGATCAATGTTAGTATCTGCAGTTATTCTGGACGTAGCTCTGGAGACAATGTCTGAAGCATCTGCTAAGCTACAATCTGTTGCTATGAATCTGAGTTATGCTTCTGCTGTTTTGTTACCGACTTCTGGTAAATTGTATCTTGGTTCCATCATCCTCCAAAGTGCTGTTTCGAAGTTCTCGAATATGTCGCCGATAATTAGTAAATTCAGTGGTAGTCTTGCGATATTGACATCGTCTCTACTTAGCCTACAAGGTGCTAATCTTGGGACGTTTGGTGATATAGCTAATGCTGGGTTACGTGATATTCCTAAGATTGATTCATTTTCGGATAGCTTATCTAGGTCTGCCGATAAGTTAGCTGTGTCAGTCGCGAAGTTTAAGACACCAGCTGATCAGTTGGTCGCTACTTTAGGTAATATGCAGTCTGCTTTAGCTGCTGTTGATTTGCAGGGGATTGCTATTGAGTCACAAGTCGGTGAAATGGGAGCGGAGCTAGAGAAATATGCTGTTGCTATCGAATCGGTTGCAGAAAGAGTCGAAGGTGCTATCGCAGCTAAGGCTTTACCGGCTATTAGTGATGCTAACGCTGCTGGGGTTGGTGATATCGTTAGATCGGAGGCAATTACTACTGTTCAGGTTTTGGACAAGAGAGAAGGCGGACGAACAGATGAACATAAGATATTAGCAACACAACAGGTGGTGCTGATGACGAAACTAGTTGATCTGGTTGCTTCCTTGGTGGGTGATTCGCAAGTTACGGAAATACGTGATTTGTTATCTAATCACCTTGCTAGTGCTGGTGACGGTGGCGGGTTACTTTCGAACGAAATGAATCAGTGGATGAAGTAAAATGCCTATACCGTATATTAAGCATGATCGAGATATTGCGGATAATGTCCTGTTCAGGATTCGTTCGCCATATCAGTCAGGCGATCCCGCTGGTGGACTCATAAGTTTCCAGTTCCCTCCTAAGATATTGTCAGACAATAGGAGAGGGACGTGGAATGAGACTGAATTTCGTGGTACCGAGCCGATTGCTGTTTTTGCTACTTCTGGCCCTAGGGAATTTTCGCTCAGGTGGAATTACATAGTTGAATCTTCTTCTGCTTTTGTTCGATTTCCGAATTCAGTTGAACCATTAATACCATCTGTTGTGATCCCCGGAGTTACTATTAATGAGGGTATATGGTCAATACAGAAGATTAGGGAGAATGTTAATAGGCTGAGAGGATACTTCGCCAATTTCAGAATTAATAGATCACGTAATAATCTTATTGTAGATTTTAAATTTCCAGCTATAACTGGATCTACTCCATGGACATGTAGAATTAAAAGTATAGATGTTAAACATAGCGAGAATTTAATAGGACCACCAGATTTCTGCTATCCATTGCGTACGGACATCACAGTTGATTTGCGGTTATGGACCAAGACAACTTATGCAGACGCTGAGAGAAATATAGACACGTCAATTGGTGTTTTGTCGCCAGAGACTACACTTCAGGATGTCGTTGGACTTGATGTCAGCCCGAGTCCCAGGTTTACAGATTATTGGTATTGATTATGGCCCAGTTAGGTGAATTTTCTCGGTTCAGAAATACTAAGCCGACGATAGTTGACGGCAAGGAGACCTACGGAGCATGGAATAAGCAATCTTGGTTGCGTACATTGCCTAATTCAAACGATATAGGCATATTTAGAGTGACCAACCAATTCGAGGGAAGACCAGACAGGATCAGCAACGAGATTTATGGTACGCCTCTTTTGGCGTGGGTGCTAATATCATTCAACGCAATTCATTTTAATGATAAAAGTGCTCGCACTTTATTCGGCTGGCCACGTGCTGGGTCTGTTATAAGATATCCAGTTGAGTCTATAGTGTTGCCAGAAGTAATTTAATCACTGCTCTAAAGGTACTGCTCGAGCTTCTGCGTTGTGGTCGAATCTCGCTAAATATAGATCTGTTAACCATTCTCTTCTAGTCATTCTGTGATGGAAACCATATATTAGCCAGTTGCCAGCAAGAAAGAATACTTTGCCCCCTCCATCTCTAGAATGTCCAAACCAGTTCAGAAAAACTGTGTCTATTCCCAGCCCGTCTAGTGACGACCACTCACCGTGGCCGAGGACTGTCAGCTTTAACCGCATTAGAGCGTTGACGAGATTCAGATACATACCTCGTGCTCTGCCGTCAATATATCTATCATATTTTATGCCCAGATCTCCAGCACTATGCTCTGGTATAGCGTTAACAGATGTCCAACCAACTATGCCCCTATCGACTTCTATACTTTTTAAGTTCGGGTCGTTTGGTTTAGTGGTTGATTTCTTGCTATCAGTTCGAGCTATTGTCTTCGAAGACGTGGTAGCATCTCTCGCAAATACTTTATTAGAGAATTGATCTGTAACTCTGTCTAAGTACTGCCCAGATATTGCTGATAATCCCTGAGTTATAATCCTAGTGTCCATTATTGATAGAGCATTATTTGACAACAGTTCCCAACTTTTGATAGTATCATGTCCCTCAGATTGTCTATATTTGTAATATGCTCTTCTACGTGATTGTATTTCAGCCATTTCTTTGATAATTATTTTGCCATTGGCTCCGAATTCGCTTCCTCCGTCCATGTTTATAAGCCATTGACTTCGCTGTGGGGTGACTGATGATGACCAATCCATCAACGATGAGATAAACGTTTTCGGGTCTTGTCTCATCATCGCCCATTTGTTATTTCGGGAATCTATTGTTTTTCCAATATCTAGTTCCATTTCAGGGGCGTAGTCCTTGATGACTTTTTCTATTACGTCCCCCACGTTCCCAACATATACTTTACCAGATCCATCGCCAGCATTTAACCGCCATGATGGTGGGTCTATTCCTATGAACTCAATATAACCACTATCTGGTGCTGTGCCTTTACCGCGTAGATTGATGATGTTTACTATTTTAAATTCGGTTTGGCTTGATGGAACTATTTCCTGATCTACTGGGTTTCGATTTGTGGCATCTGGACCTGATCTTATCCTAAATCTCATCTGTAGAGGTTTTGTTCTGGAGGTCTCCAGATATCCCAATTCTATCAGTGTGTTTAGTAGAGAATAATTCGTGTCGCGTATGACACCCCTAGCCATATATCCACCATTGACCATCCCTTTAAACTCGAATGCGTTGCATTTCGGGCCTTGATCGACATTCGGGATGCTGCTGAAGTAAATTTCAGTAGTGGGGCTTGCTTTTGTTTGTGGAACACTGACCATGCAATTACTCTGGCTGCATTATAGAGGTAAAAATCCTAGATACATACTTTGTCTTGAACTCGCTAGACAGGACGGTAAAATCTATTGTATAGAAACCAATAAAATAGACCCAGGTGCTCGAAATAAGATAATTTCTGCTAAGAACCTATTGAGCAACTTATCTTTGGGCAAGAAGGTTATTTGGCTGAAGCAACATTGTCCGAGTGCCATGGTTGGGTTTAAGACTTTGAAAGAGTCAAATGCTAACGTGATTCAAGCTCATAAAGTAAACAATGCCATTAATTTCAAGAACGGTAAGTAGTATACGGAGCTTTTATGTCAGACAATATTGATGTGATTTGGGACAAGTTTTTCCAACAACGCACTAAGACGTTGTGGGAAAGATTTCCTGGCCATTATCGTGCTTTAGTTGTTGAAACCAATGATCCTCTCAATATAGGGAGGGTTAGATTTAAATGTCCAGACATGCACGATTTCGATATACAGGCCGTGGACTGCCCATGGGCAGTTCCAAGTTTCGACTTAGGTGGTAAACGTGCTGGTCGATTCACCACGCCAGTAATAGGTGACTGGATATGGGTTACTTTTGAGAGACAGCATCCATATGGGCCTATTTGGACCGGTTTTGCGGAACCTACCAGGCGGAAATATTATGCATATCCGCAGGTCTTTAATATCACCCCAGTGCCAGTTAATGAATTGGGTGATCCCATATCTAGACCTGCAGACTACGATATCGATTATTTGCCGAAAGACGGTAGACCTATGGCCCATGGCTGGGTGGATAGGTATGGAAATATGGACATACATTCATCAGTCGGTTACTTTCCAACAGAACACGCTGTTGCGCCGCCGCCACCAGAGCATGATGCAATAGCTGGCACAACATTTCAACAGCAGCAATATAAGCCTGAGGTGAATGATCCAGATAAGAAATATATGGCTAGAGTAACCAAATATGGCCATATATTCTTGATGGGCGACCAAGGGTACCATTGGAAGAAACAAGATAACACAGAATGTGGAAATCTTGGTGAATTTGAAGGTGACGCTGAGAAAGATGAGAAGTTCGAAACCAAGAGATGGCTTTTCCTGCAGAAGTTGCTGAACGACAATGTTCCTAAAGCATCTGATAAAGACGGAGACCAGCGTAAAATACTAATGATGTCCAGATACGGGACAAGGTTCGAGATACGTGATGCTGGTTGGGCTCAATGTGGTCCTATAAAATCACAATCTAGACCAAATGAATTTGGGCCTAGCCGTGTTTTGTCCAAAGAGAAGATTAGTGATTATCGTTGGTTTAAGATAAGGACGAAAGGTGGTATGCTGCTGCAGGCATATGATAAAGGATTCCACCCGAATGATGATAAATTCATCAAGAGACCGCTAATACAAGAAGCCGGTTCTAAAAGTGAGATGGAAGATAAACATTGGGGTGGCAAGAAAGACGCGAGATGGCTCAGATTAGTTACAAGATATGGAATTAAGTTCGTTTTAGACGATCGAGGTGCGGACGAGAAAAATGCCGACCGCAGAGAAGTCCCAAGAGGCGTTGGTGCATTAATTAAGGGGCGTAGGACGCCAGCAGCTAAGGGCCAATCAAAAAACGGCGATCCGCGTGGTTTTCTATGGGAATTCAATGAGAATGATCAAGCAAATCACACCACCTGGTCATCACCGTTAGGCCAGGCGATGGAGATAAACGACAGATATCAATATACGATGATAGCTGTATCAATGGGCAAAGGGTGGGTGCCGAAGCATATGGGGCTGAAGGAAAATGAGTTCATACGCAAGCCGTTGATGTTGAAAAACCCAGAGCAGAATTCACACCATCTGAAATTAGACCATGATAATGAATACATTCGGTTAAAAACACGTGGTAATAAGGGTATCAAACCACAGAAACCGGCGAATAGATCTGGTGTGGGGAGTAATGAGTTACAGCAGGGGTTTGAGGCGAGAGATGGTAAAAATGGTGATGGGCCATGGGTCGAACTCGTCGACTGCCAGAGGCGAGGCATGTGGTTCAGCAAGCAGAACCAGCTTGGTATTTGGCGATCAAAGAAAGGCCGTCAAATGTACCAATGGTTCGATGACCGTCAGAAGAAGATAGTAATATTCAATAATGAATCTGCTGGTGTGATCGAAATATATGCGAATAGGTCAGTAAATGTTATATCCAACACAGATGTTAATATCAGAGCAGACCGCCATATACTCATGCATGCAGGTAGGACCATACGCATGCAAGCCGGTTCCTCGAAGATGACCGTGTTCAATGGCAATATCCAAACAAATGCCAATTTCAATGGCCCACGAGTCAATGCTTTCATATGTGGTGTATTCCCAGGCCCAGGTGGTGGATGTCCCAATCCTGGTGGTGTCACCGTAGATCGTATTCCTAGGCCAATATTGCCAACTACTAGGGAACCCAAAGATAGAGGTAAGACATACAATGGGCCGTTTGAGGAGTGCCCACGGGAAGAAGTTGAGCACGAAATCAGAGACTAAAATTGATAATAAATTTCCCGACTGGATTATACAGAACAGTCTTGCCGCAATCACCGGAAGACAGAGGGAACATCACATATACTATTAGTAATAGTACACCGCCTAGGACTAACTTATTATTCGCTAAGATTAATAGTGGCGTTGCTAACAGAAAAAGAAATCAACAGGAATTAGACCTCTTTACCATAAGACAAAACAATGGCTCTTTAGTATTCTCAGTTGCGTCCTCAACCAGATCAACTGAGGGTAACAACTCTAGGATATATGAGATAGGCCAGGTGCTCGAATTTTCAGATGCACCAGTTCAGACTATAACACCAATGTATGTGTCTAAAGTATCGGAGACACGACATGACACCAATCAATTTGATTATGATTTATTAGGCTTGACATCGGACGAAGTAGAAGTCATTAACCGTCAGTCTATTATAGCATACAATGCCTTGACTGATAAACTTAACTTAGTTCGCCAAGCGAGAGCTAATGCTGAAATCGAAATAGTTAACCAACAGAAGATAATCAATGATACTACTAGGAATATAGATGCGCTTCAAGTGATTGTCAACAATTCAAGTGAGACAGATGTACATGTAGAAATATTGATAACCAAGTTTACAACCAGACGCAACGAAGCTTTCATAGCTAGGGATGCTGCAAAGGTGTTGGCTGATAAATATGCGTCTGAAGCCACCATTCTACAAGACCAACTTAGAACATTGGCTACGGTGGTGAAATAAATGGCACGATATTTCGGCTATAACCCACCTTTTACTGGTGGGCAGCAAAATGTCTTCTCCAGACAAGAAGATGAGAGACTTATTAAGAATGATTTGTTGCAATTATTGTTGACTCTACCGGGTGAACGCCTGAACCGCCCAGATTTCGGCACGACTTTGCGTTCATACGTTTTTGAGCAGAATACACAGAAAGATTTGGCGTTATTGCGTGTTGAGATTCTGGAAGCTATTAGTGCTTATGAGCCAAGAGTTGCAATCGACACATTCAGGTTAGAATCATCAACTGATGGTCGTACTATTAATTTATTTATAATAGCACGCTTGATTGGTGATCCTAATGTGAGACTTACAATTGATAGATCATTTACATCACCAACGAATTAAGGCTGATAAATGTCCAACGGTGAAATAAGGGAGACTTTATTCGAGCTTCCGACAGTCCCAGATGAATTTGGGGTGATTCTACAACCGTCTAATCTCAGACGATTGGACTTCAGTGGATTGGATTATGATACGGCAAGGAGAGCTATTATAGAATATATCAAGACTTATTTTCCAGATGATTTCAATGATTTCGTTGCTAGCAATGGTGTCATGATGATCATGGAAATTGTTGCTGGTGTAACTGAAAGATTATCACTTCGCGGTGATATATTAGCAAATGAAGCTTATCTGCCCACTGCAACTACTGAGGAGGCAGTTGTTAATCATTTAGCTTTGATCAATCAACGGATTCGTAGACAAACACCAGCTGTTGTCGATGTTGAATGTACTGTTAATTTTCCGATTTTCACTGATGTTATTATACCAGCAGGTACTAGGTTTTCAATCGATGGTGCAGATGACCGCCAAGTGTCTTACGAGATATTCAGGGCTCCAAATGATTGGACCAGTGATATCATCATACCCGCTAATAAACGTGGTGTTATAGCATGGGGTATAGAAGGTCAGTTCGCTGAACCAGCTATTGAGATTAGCTCTGGTGGGCGAAATCAAGAATATGTTATAGTAGATGACAATATATTAGAGTCGCCGATTTTCTGTACGGTCACTTTAGGCTCTGTGGTTGAAGATTGGCGTGTCATAACTGAACCGATTGAACGGTATGGGCCGAATGATAAAGTAGTAGAAGTCAATTTCTTCGAAAATAAGGCTATTTTCAACTTCGGAGATGATATAACAGGTAAAGCACCCGTAGCGGGCTCTAATATTTCTTTCAGATATCGTTCTGGTGGCGGTCGCCGTGGTCGCATAGGCATAGGCCAAATTAATACGATTAGACAGTTGGAACCATCACCGCCTGCTAACACATCAACTTCTGTTAATTTTAGAAACGTCACACCATCGAGTGGCGGCACCGATAAGGAGAGTTTACAGGCTGCTAAGAGAAGGGCTCCCCGTGACTTTGCTGTGCAGCGAAGTATAGTAACGGCTTCTGACTATGCTGAAACTGCTCAGTCGTTCTCACACCCTGCTTTTGGCTCCGTCGCCAAAGCTGTTGCCACTGTGAGATCCGGTATAAATGCTAATCGTGTTGAGATATATGTTTTAGCTTATGGCCCGGATGATATCCCCACTGCGCCGAATGCAGGTCTGAAGTCTGGTTTGGCTACATACTTCAGCGACTTGAATGTTTTGACTGATCATGTTGTCGTGTTAGATGGTGCGTTACGATCAGTTGATATCGATATGAATATCATTATCGATAGAAGTGCTGATGCTTCGGTCGTGAAAATAAGAGTAGAATCTGTTTTAGATCAGTTCTTCGACTTGAGCAATTGGGATATGGGTGAGCCACTCTATATTTCTAATCTAATCGAGGCTGTGAAATCAGTAGATGGCGTATCATATGTTGATCTTTTCTCACCGAAGGACAATATACTACAGACCGGCAATTTAGCTGACTCTAATTCTGATGGCATAGGTATCAATCAGGTTATAGTTGAAGGCGAACGGAAAACAAATTACTATTACAGTAAAACTGCTGGTGGAGCATGAA
>QXGG01025334.1_pt1 | contig 13200 bp, 12 predicted proteins | sample 1982491 | NCBI WGS metagenome assembly QXGG01 (sample SAMN09924614, study PRJNA488089) | Wastewater metagenome, whole genome shotgun sequencing project. | isolation source: South African research farm wastewater | place: South Africa: Irene, Agricultural Research Council, Animal Production... | reverse complement strand
TCGTCGTTGAGGTCCCAGTAGAAACCGGTGGTCAGGTACATGCCCTGGGTGCTCTGCAGGCCGAGCGAGTGCACATCGGAGATGAACATCAGCAGGCCGGCGAGCGACTGCTTGGGCGTGACGCCGAATTCTGCCGCCTGCTTGATCGCGTTGGTGGTGTCGGCGCCGGCGTTGGCGAGGCCGATGATCTTGGCGCCCGAGGCCTGGGCCTGGAGCAGGAAGGACGAGAAGTCCGAAGCCGGGAAGGGGTGGCGCACCGAGCCCAGCACCTTGCCGCCGTTGGCGGTCACCACCGCGGACGAGTCGCGCTCCAGCGCCTGGCCGAAGGCGTAGTCGGCGGTGAGGAAGAACCAGGTGTCGCCGCCCTGCTGGGTCACCGCCTTGGCGGTGCCGTTGGCGAGCGCGTAGGTGTCGTAGGTGTAGTGCACCGCGAGGTCGGTGCACTGCTCGTTGGTGATCGGCGTGGAGCCCGGGCCGCTCATCAGCGTGACGCGGTTCATCTCCTTGGCGACCTTCATCACCGCGAGCGCGGTCGAGGTGGTCACCAGCTCGGTGGCGGCATCGACGCCCTCGCGCTCGAACCACTCGCGCGCCTTGTTGGAGGCAATGTCGGCCTTGTTCTGGTGGTCGGCGGAGACCATCTCGACCTTGAACTCGGGCTTGGCCTCGGCGATGAAGTCCGCGATCGCCATCTCGGTGGCGAGCACGGCGCCAGCACCGGCGAGGTCGGAATAGGTGCCCGACATGTCGGTGAGCACGCCGACCTTGACCGTGTTGCCCGAGACCTGCGCGCTCGCCGCGCCCGACAGCATCGCAAAGGCGGCCGCGCAGGCCAGGGTGCTGAGTTTCTTCATGTGCATCGTGTGTCTCCGTTTCTTGTGGTTGGTACGCGAGGACTGTGCGGCGATGCCGCTCAGACCCCCAGCGTCTGGTGCAGCCAGTCCATCTTGCCGGGGAGCTCCTCGGCGGTGATGGTGGCGATGATCTCGCCGTGCTCGAGCACGTAGTGGCGGTCGGCCAGCGGCGCGGCGAAGCGGAAGTTCTGCTCCACCAGCACGATCGTGAAGCCGCGCGATTTCAGCTCGACGATGACCTCGCCGAGCTTCTTGACGATCACCGGCGCGAGGCCCTCGGTGATCTCGTCGAGCAGCAGCAGCTTGGCCCCGGTGCGCAGCACCCGGGCCATCGCCAGCATCTGCTGCTCGCCGCCCGAGAGCTTGGAGCCCGGGCTGCTGCGGCGCTCGTAGAGGTTCGGGAACATCTGATAGATCTCGTCCACCGACAGCGCCCCGCTCGCCACCTGCGGCGGCAGCATCAGGTTCTCCTCGGTGGAGAGCGACGCGAAGATGGCGCGCTCCTCGGGCACGTAGCCGATGCCGTAGCGCGCCATGCGGTGGGTGGGCTCGGCGATCACCTCGCGGCCATTGACCATGATCGAGCCGGTGCGCTTGCCGACGAGGCCGAGCACCGACTTGAGCGTGGTCGAACGCCCCGAGCCGTTGCGCCCGAGCAGCGTCACACATTCGCCGCGCGCGACCTTGAGGTCGATGCCGTGCAGGATGTGCGACTCACCGTAGAAGGCGTGCAGGTCGTGGATCCGGAGCATCTCCGGATGGGGGGTGAAGGCACTGGTCATGGTGTCGGTCGCGCGGAATCAGTGGTGGGCGTCGTTCATGTCGTCGGAACCGACATAGGCCTCGAGCACCTTGGGGTTCTTCGACACTTCGGCGTAGGTGCCCTCCGCGAGCACGCTGCCGCGGGTGAGCACGGTGATGCGGTCGCACAGGTTGGCGACCACCGACAGGTTGTGCTCGACCATCAGGATGGTGCGGTTGGCCGACACCTTGCGGATCAGCTCGACCACGCGCGCGATGTCCTCGTTGCCCATGCCTTGCGTGGGCTCGTCGAGCAGCAGCATGGTCGGCTCGAGCGCGAGCGTGGTCGCGATCTCGAGCGCGCGCTTGCGGCCGTAGGGCATCTCGGCGGTGACGGTGTCGGCGAAGCTCGTCAGATCGACCGCCTCGAGCAGCGCCATCGCCTCGCCGTTGAGGGCGTCGAGCGACTTGGCCGAGCGCCAGAAGTGGAATTCGGTGCCGAGCTTGCGCTGCAGGCCGATGCGCACGTTCTCGAGCACGGAGAGGTTGGGAAAGGTTGCCGAGATCTGGAACGAGCGCACCATGCCGCGGCGCGCGGTCACGGCCGGCGCCTCGCGGGTGATGTCCTTGCCCTCGAACAGGATCGTTCCCGCCGTGGGCGGCAGGAACTTGGTCAGCAGGTTGAATACGGTCGTCTTGCCGGCGCCGTTGGGGCCGATCAGGGCGTGGATATGGCCCTTCTGCACCTTCAGGTCGACGCCGGATACCGCGACGAAACCCTTGAACTCCTTCGTGAGTCCGCGGGTCTCGAGGATGAACTCGCTCAAGGGTGTCTCCCCAGCCATCGTTTGTTTTTGTAGCGACGGAGTGTTCCGGCTGGGCAGGGGAGCGTCAACCTATGGTTTGCCCCTATAGGCACGTCGTCTCGTTCCGGGGAACGCGCGGCGCAAGCGCACGGGCCGCGCAAGTGCGCGGCGATGGCGCGATCGGATGCGTCAATTGCCCGGCTGCGTCGTCCGCTCCAGCTTGCCCGGATCGAAGCCGCGCGCGGCCAGCCGCGCCAGCAAGGCCTCGTAGGCCTGCGCGTCAACCGCCGGCGTGCGCGACAGCACCCACAGGTATTCGCGGCTGGGCTCGCTGACCGCGACCAGTCGGTAATCCGGATCGAGGTCGATGACCCAGTAGTCACCCCACACCATCGGCAGGAAGGACAACCACGCCGGCGCGAAGCGCACCTCCAGCTTCGGCGAGTCGGCTGCGCCGATCTGGCGCGCCATGCCGACGGCCTCCGACAGCTCGCCGCTCGCCTCACGGCAACGGTTGATCACCTGCACCCGGCCATTGGGCTGCAGGCTGTAGTCGGCGCGCGTGTCGCCGACGCACTTCTTCTGGAACCAGTTCGGGTATCTGGCGATTTCGTACCAGGTGCCCATGTAGCGCGGCACGTCCAGCGCGGCAATCGGCTGCAGGGGTTCGGTCGTTGCGGCGTCCGCAGACAGGGCCACGCTGGCGTGCATGCCGAGGGCAACGGCACAGAACGACAGGGCAAGCGCTTTGATCTTCATGACATTCCTTTGAAGCGAAACGGGCGACCGCCTCTCGGCGTGCCGCCCGTTTCTCGTTACGCCCGGCAGGGCGCGGATCAGTTCCCGCTCATCGCCATCATCAACTGGTTGATGCGCTTCACGAAGGTCGCCGGGTCGTCGAGCGTGCCGCCCTCGGCCAGCAGCGCCTGGTCGAACAGCACCGCCGCCCAGTCGTCGAAGTGCTTGTCCTCGTACTTCAGGCGCAGCACCGCCGGGTGGCTGGGGTTGATCTCGAGGATGGGCTTCGACACCGGTGCGTTCTGGCCGGCGGCCTTGAGGATGCGCGCCAGGTTCATGCCCAGGTCGTGTTCGTCGGCCACCAGGCAGGCGGGCGAGTCGGTCAGGCGCAGCGTCACCTTCACGTCCTTGACGCGCTCGCCCAAGCTCGCCTTCATCCTGTCGAGCAGTTCCTTGTACTCGTCGGCGGCCTTCTCGGCTTCCTGCTTCTCGGCCTCGTCCTCCAGCGCCCCCAGATCCAGGCCGCCCTTGGCGACCGACACCAGCGCCTTGCCGTCGAACTCGGTGAGGTTGCCGGTCACCCACTCGTCGACGCGGTCGGTGAGCAGCAGCACCTCGATGCCCTTCTTGCGGAAGACCTCGAGATGCGGGCTGTTCTTGGCGGCGTTGAAGGTCTCGGCGGTGACGAAGTAGATCTTGTCCTGGCCTTCCTTCATGCGGCCGATGTAGTCGGCGAGCGACACCACCTCGTCGGGCGTATCCAGCTTGGTCGAGGCGAAGCGCAGCAGGCCGGCGATCTTGTCCTTGTTGGCGAAGTCCTCGCCCACGCCTTCCTTCAGCACCTTGCCGAAGGCCTTCCAGAACTCGGCGTACTTCTCCTTGTCCGCGGCCTCGTCGCTGTTGGCCAGGCTCTCGAGCAGGGTCAGCACCTTCTTGGTGCAGCCGGCGCGGATGGTGTCGATGTCCTTGGATTCCTGCAGGATCTCGCGCGACACGTTGAGCGGCAGGTCGGCCGAGTCGACGACGCCGCGCACGAAGCGCAGGTAGGTCGGCATCAGCTTCTCGGCGTCGTCCATGATGAAGACGCGCTTCACGTACAGCTTGATGCCGTGCTTGGCGCTGCGGTCCCACAGGTCGAAGGGCGCGTTCTTCGGGATGTAGAGCAGGTTGGTGTATTCGTGGCGGCCCTCGACGCGCGAGTGCGTCCAGGCCAGCGGGTCCTCGAAGTCGTGGGCGACGTGCTTGTAGAAGCCCTTGTATTCTTCTTCCGAGATGTCGTTCTTCGCGCGCGTCCACAGCGCGTTGGCCTGGTTGACCGTCTCGTCCTCGTCGGTCAGCACCTGCGCCTTCTGCTCCTCGTTCCACTCCTCCTTCTTCATCACGATCGGCTGCACGATGTGGTCGGAGTACTTGCGGATCAGGCTCTTCAGCTTCCACGACGACAGCAGGTCTTCCTGGCCCTCGCGCAGGTGCAGGGTGATCTCGGTGCCGCGGCCCGGCTTGTCGATCTGCGCCACGGTGTAGGCGCCGGCCTCGTCGCCGGTCATCGAGCATTCCCACTTCACGCCCTCGCCCGCGGCCAGGCCGGCGCGGCGGGTGAGCACGGTGACGCGGTCGGCGACGAGGAAGGCGGAGTAGAAGCCCACGCCGAACTGGCCGATGAGGTTGGCGTCCTTCTTCTGGTCGCCGGTGAGCTGGCCGAAGAACTCGCGCGTGCCCGACTTGGCGATGGTGCCCAGGTGCGCGATGGCCTCGTCACGGCTCATGCCGATGCCGTTGTCGGCGATGGTGATGGTCTTGGCCTCGGCGTCGAAGCCGATGCGGATCTTCAGCTCGCTGTCGTTCTCGTACAGGGCGCCGTTGTCGAGCGCCTCGAAGCGCAGCTTGTCGCAGGCGTCGGAGGCGTTGGAGACGAGCTCGCGCAGGAAGATCTCGCGGTTGGAATACAGCGAGTGGATCATCAGGTGAAGCAGTTGCTTCACCTCGGCCTGGAAGTTGAGCGTCTGGGCGGCTGCGGCGGTTTCGGACATGGATCGGGCTCCAGCTTGGGTTACGGATCAGTGCGTCCGCAGATGGGGACGCCCGTCCGGCTTTCAAGCCCCTGCCGCGCGCTCACAGGTACTGCACGTCCGTGATCTCGATCTCGCGCATGCCCGCGGGGCTCTGGAAGCGCACCACGTCGCCCACGCGCGCCTTCAGCACCGCGCGCGCCAGCGGCGAGATCCAGCTTATGCGGCCCTGCGCGGCGTCGGCCTCGTCAACGCCGACGATCTGCCAGGTCTGCTCGTCCTCGGTCTCGAGGTCGCAGAAGCTCACCGTGGCGCCGAAGAACACCTGCTCCAGGCCCTGCTGGCGCTCGGGATCGACCACCTCGGCGCTCTCGATGCGCTTGATCAGGAAGCGGATGCGGCGGTCGATCTCGCGCAGGCGCTTCTTGCCGTAGATGTAGTCGCCGTTCTCCGAGCGGTCGCCGTTGCCCGCGGCCCAGGCCACGGTCTCCACCAGCTTGGGGCGCTCGATGCGCACGAGCTGGTCGAGCTCGACGCGCAGCGCGTCGTAGCCACGCCGGGTCATGTAGTTCTTGCTACCCGCGGGCAGGCGCTGCGCGGGGGCGAGCTCCTCGTCCCCGTCGTCGGCACCGTCGCTTTCCTTCACGAAGGCTTTGTTCACTTGCGCAGTTTCCGTGTTGGCGAAGGGCGAATGGTAAGGAATCCACCCGGCACACGCCACGCCCGCAAGCGCAGGAACCCGGCTCGGAACGAAGTTGTCATTGCGCCTGCCGGCGCATAACATCGCCGGCACACCATCACCCGCAACTGCACCTGCAGACGGCGGCGCAAAAACAATTAAAGGGACATACAGGGGACGCAAGCATGACCGACAAAGCCTTCGACGAAGTGACCAGCTTGCGCCTGCGCCTGGAGGAGATGCGGCTCGAGCATCGCGACCTCGACGACGCGATCGTCAGCCTCGCCGCATCGCCCACCGGTGACGAGCTGATGCTGCGCCGTCTGAAGAAACGCAAGCTCGCGCTCAAGGACCGCATCATCGCCATCGAACACATGCTGAGCCCCGACGAGCGCGCCTGAGCGCAACATCAGGCGTCGTCGCGCGCAGCGCATGACGCCCGCACACGGGGTCTGCGCGCCCGCCCCATCACCGACAACACAATCGACTCCATGAAAGACATCCAGGTATGCGGCCAGCCGGTGGCCGTCGCGCTCCATGGCGAACCGACCGCCCCGCCGCTGCTGCTGATCCACGGCGCCGGACACGACCACGGCGTCTGGGACGCGGTCGCGCCCGGGCTGGCCGCGGCCGGCCACCGTGTCATTGCCCCCGACCTGCCGGCCCACGGCGCCTCCGGTGGGCAGGCGCTGCCCAGCATCGACGCAATGGCTGACTGGGTGATCGCCCTGGCCGACGTGCTCGGCCTCGACAGCTTTCGCATCGCCGGGCACAGCATGGGCTCGCTGGTCGCGCTTGCCACCGCCGCGCGCGCGCCGGATCGCGTGCAGGCGCTGCACCTGCTCGGCAGCCTGGCACCGATGCCGGTCGCGCCCTTCGTGCTCGATGCCGTGCGCAACGACCCGCCCAAGGCCTGGGCACTGATCAACAAGTTCTCCTTCGCCCCCGCCGCGGTGCTCGGCGAACAGCGTCGCCTCGCGCTCGAAGCCGCCAACCTCGAACGCATGCAGAAGCAGGGCGCGGCGGTGCTCGCGACCGACCTCGCCGCCTGCGACGGCTGGCAGGACGGCCTGCAGGCCGCCACCCGCGTACGCTGCCCGGTGGTGCTCGTCAGCGGCGACTGCGACCGCATGACCCCGGCCGACGCGGTCCTGCCGCTGCGCGACGCCTTCAGCGCATGCGACGCTCGCCTGGTCGTGCTGCCCGGAGTGGGACACGCCTTGATGCAGGAAGCGCCACAGCCGCTTGTCGACACGATGCTGGCGGCAGCCTGAAACACTTCTCCCGCTCCGCGGTCAGTGCAACACCCACAGGAGATCGACATGACGGAGCAGGACCCCTCGACCCAACCCAGGCCGCGCACCGACGACGACCCCGGCCTGCCCTTCCCCACCGTGTGCGAGGTCTCGCTCGGCGCACCGTTCCGCTGGATCGCGCGCGGCGCGGCCGACCTGCGCGCCGCCCCGGGCCCGAGCCTGTTCTACGGCCTGTGCTTCGCGGCGATGGGCGTGCTGACCGTGGTGATGTTCCTGCACGCCTATGAATACATCGCAGCGCTCGCCTCGGGCTTCCTGCTCGTCGGGCCGCTGGTCGCCATGGGCCTGTACGAGCTCAGCCGCCGGCGCGAACGCGGCGAGCCGTGTGCGCTCGGCCCCACGCTCACCGTGTGGCGCCGCAACATGAGCAACATCGGCGTGTTCGCGGTCGTGCTCGGCGTGGTGCTGCTGGTGTGGGCGCGCGCGTCGATGGTGGTGTTCGCGCTGTTCTACACTGAAGAGATGCCGAGCCTCGACAGCCTGATCGAGCAGATCCTCACGCTGCGCAACCTCGAGTTTTTCGGCACCTATGTCGGTGTCGGGCTGGTGTTCGCGACGATCGCCTTCGCCGCCAGCGTGGTGTCGGTGCCGCTGATGCTCGACCGCAACCAGGACGCGATCACCGCGATGCTGGCGAGCTTTGGCGCCTTGCTCAACAACCCCGGCCCGATGCTGGTGTGGGCGGCGCTGATCGTCATCCTCACCGCCATCGGCTTCGCCACCTTCAACATCGGCCTGGTGGTGCTGATGCCGATCATCGGCCACGCCACCTGGCACGCCTACCGCGACCTCATCGAGCCACTGCCGCCGCGCTGACCCCGGCGCCCGCCGCGGCCGGCGGGTGCGCGGCTCAGTCGTCGAGTTCCAGCACCACCGGCTGATGATCCGACGCCGCGGTCTCGGCCAGCACCTGCAAGGCACGCACGCGCGGCGCCAGATCCGCGGTGACGAAGAAGAAGTCGCAGCAATACGCGCGGTCCGGCCATTCGGCCCCGTGCAGGCCGACGCTCGGCGCATGCGGCGCGCCCGGCGCGAGCACCCGCCAGGCGTCGCACCACGCCGGCACGTCCGGTGCGATCGGCGCCTGCATCAGGCGATGCTCGGCTGAATCCGGCTCGCAGTTGAAGTCCCCGCACACAAGCGCCGACGCCGGCCGCGGGCGCGCGGCGAAGGCCGGATTCGACTCCTTGCCCGCCGCCGGCGCTGCGGCCTGCCCGGCGGCCTCGGCGTGCAGCGCGCGTAGAGCCTCGACCTGGGCGCGGCGCTGGCGCTGCGAGTAATACTCGAGGTGCGTGGTCAGCACGCGCAGTGGCCCGCGCCCGGTGCTCACCACCGCCTCCACGCACACCCGCTGCATCGCCGGGAAAGCCGGATCGGCCGGTGCCGGCAGCAGGTGACGGAAGACCTGCCCCACCGCCAGGCGCGACAGCAGCAGGTTGCCGAAGCGCGCCCGCCCACCCTCGCCATCGGGCACGTCCATGCCCGCGGCGAAGACCGCCTCGTAGCCCGGAAAGGCCGCCGCCAGATACGCCGGCTCATCCTCACGCGCGCCGCCCGCCAGGCCCGGAAAGTTGCACGCCACCTCCTGCAGGCAGATCACATCGAAGTCGCCCGCCGCGCGGATCGCCGCCACCGTGCGCGCCAGGTCCACTCTGCCGTCCGCACCGCGGCCCCACTGGATGTTCCACGTCAGCAACCTCATCTCGCCCTCGCCTCGTTCATCCCGTTCGGGATCATTTTGCGGACGGGGTTAAAGATATATCGCCGGATACCGATAGATCCATCATGGCCTCCCCCGGGCGGCCGCCCGCTTCCATCGAACCGACCCGCGGTCCTGCACATGTTCAACACCAAACTCAAGCACACCCTCGGCGAACAGGCTGCACAGCTCGCTGCGCAGCAGGCGGTCATCGACGCCATCGACCGCTCGACCGCGCGCATCGAATTCACGCCCGACGGCACCATCACCTTCGCCAACGACCTCTTCCTCGCCACGATGAAGCACCGCCGCGAGCAGGTGATCGGACACAACCACCGTCTGTTCTGCTCCGACGCGGTGGCCAACTCGGCCGAATACGCCGCGCACTGGCGCCGCCTGCGCAGCGGCGAGCCGGTCACCGGGCGCTTCCTGCGCCAGGACGCGCAGGGCAACCCGGTGTGGCTGGAGGCGACCTACAACCCGGTGCTCGGCCCCAATCGCGAGGTGGTGCGCGTGGTCAAGCTCGCCACCGACATCACCCCGAGCGTGCTCGAGAGCGCAGAGCACCACGCCATCCTCAGCGCCATCGAGCGCTCGATGGCGAAGGTCGAGTTCGACCTCGAGGGCAAGGTGCTGGACGCCAACGACAACTTCCTCGCCGTCATGGGCTACACCCGCAACGAGGTGCTCGGCCGCCACCATCGCACGTTCTGCGATCCGGCCCACGCCGCGTCGGCCGAGTACGAGCGCTTCTGGACCCGCCTGCGCCACGGCGAATACTTCAGCGGACGCTTCCAGCGCGTCGCCCGCAACGGGCGCAAGGTGTGGCTCGAGGCGAGCTACAACCCGGTGCTCGACCCCGAGGGCCGGCCCTACAAGTTCATCAAGTTCGCCTCCGACATCAGCGCGCGCATGGAGGCGCTCGAGCAGGAGGTCGCCAACGCCGCCGAGGCGCTGACCATCGCGCGCGAAAACGCCCGCCTGTCGGACTGCGGCACCAGCGTGATCGTGCGCGCCACCGAGCAGATGCGCGCGATCGCCTCCAGCGCCGAGGGCGCGGCGACTTCGATCGGGCAGCTCGGCGACGAGACCGCGCAGATCACCTCGATCGTGAACACCATCCGCGAGATCGCCGACCAGACCAACCTGCTCGCGCTCAACGCCGCCATCGAAGCCGCCCGCGCCGGCGAGCACGGCCGCGGCTTCGCGGTGGTGGCCGACGAGGTGCGCAAGCTCGCCGAGCGCACCTCCAACGCCACCACCGAGATCACCGGCATGATCTCCACGGTGCAGGACGGCACCCGCGAGGCGATCGGGCGGGTCAAGGACATGCGCGAGACCGCCACCGCGAGCGTCAGCCTGGCGAACGAGGCCGGCGACGTGATCGGCGGCATCCGCAAGGGCGCGGCCGAGGTGGTCGGGGTGGTCGAACGCTTCTCGGAGCTGCTGCAGCGCTGAAGGCCTCCGCTTGCGGCGGGCGACTCGACCGAGGGCGCCCGCCATGGCCGATCCGCGCTTTCGCCGAGGAAGCCCCGGTGTGCACTTGACGCCCACCACGCGGCAAGCGATGTTGCGCCGATGCTTACAGTGATCCGTGCGCGCCTTGCCGCCCTCGCATTTGTCGTCCTCAGCGCTGCCGTCCTTGCATTTCCCGGCTTCATGCATGCCCATGCGGCCGCCCCTGGGCAGGCGCTGCGCATCGGCGTGCTCGCCTTCCTCGGCTCGGACGCTGCGGTGGAGGAATGGTCGCCGGTGGTGCGCAGGCTGCAGACCGCGCTGCCCGGCTACACCCCCAGCCTGATCCATCTCGACCACGACGGCCTGCGCGAAGCCGCGCGCCGCGGCGAACTCGACTTCATCATCACCAACCCCGGGCATTACATCGAGCTCGAGGCCGTGCTCGGCGCCAGCCGCATCCTCACCCTGGATACGGGCGGCGCGCGTGCCCCCGAACGCGCCCTCGGCTCGGCGGTGATCGTGCCGTCCGCCAGCGCCCTGCACACCCTGGAAGACCTGCGCGGCCACCGCCTCGCGATCGTTGGCCGTGGCGGTTTCGGCGGCTATCAAGTGGTGTGGGGGGAACTCGATGCGCTCGGCATCGACCCCGAGACCGATCTGGCCGAGCTGCGCGAGGTCGGCTTCCCGATGGGCGGCGTGATCGATGCGCTCGACGCCGGGCTGGCCGACGCCGGCGTGATCCGCACTTGCCTGCTCGAGGACCAACCCGAGTGGGCGGCGCGCTTCCGCGTGCTGTCGCCGCGCACCGAGCCGGGTTTTCCGTGCGCGACCTCGACCCGGCTCTACCCCGACTGGCCGCTCGCCGCGCTGCGCCATACGCCGCCCGAGCTGTCGCGCATGGTCGCGATCGCGCTGCTCGGCATGCACGCGGACCGCGACGGCCTCGCCTGGACCGTACCGGCCGACTACCAGGCGGTGCATGAACTCTTCCGCCGCCTCGAGATCGGCCCCTACGCCTACCTGCGCGCACCCACGCTGATGGTGCTGGCCGAGCGCTACTGGCCCTGGGTGGGCGGCTTCGCGCTGCTGATCCTGGGCTGGATCCTGTACACCGTGCGCGTCGAATACCTGGTGCAGACGCGCACCGCCGCGCTGCGCGAGGCGCTCGCCGCGCGCGAGGCGATGGCGGCGCGCATGCGCGGCGCACAGGAGCAGGCCGAGCACCTGTCGCGGCTGTCGGTGCTGGGCGAGCTGTCGGGCACGCTCGCGCACGAGCTCAACCAGCCGCTGGCCGCGATCGCCAATTACGCCAACAGCCTGGTGCGCCGCGCCGACAACCAGCGCCTGACCGAAGCCGCCGTGCGCGAGGCTGCAGGCGAGATCGCCGGCCAGGCCGAGCGCGCCGCCGGCATCCTCGGCCGCATCCGCGCCTTCGCCCGCAAGCGCACCGCCAGCCGCGAACGCGTGGCGCCGCGCGAGCTGGTGGGCGAGGCCGTCACCCTGTTCCGCGGCATGCTCGCGCACGCGCCGCCGGTCGCGGTCGACGACGCGCTGCCCGCCGGCACGCTGGTCGACGCCGACCGCCTGCAGATCCAGCAAGTGCTGCTGAACCTGTTGAAGAACGCCTGGGACGCCAGCCGCGGCCTGGCGGCCGAGCGCCAGCGCATCGACATCCGCCTCGAGGTCGCGGAAGGCAACCTGCGCATCCTGGTGCGCGACTACGGCAGCGGGCTCGACGAGACCGCGCGCGCGCAGTTGTTCGAATCCTTCTTCACCACCAAGGCCGACGGCCTCGGACTGGGCCTGTCGATCTGCCGCAGCATCGCCGAAGCGCACGGCGGCCGGCTCGCGGTGGCGGCCGCCGACGGCGCACCCGAAGCCTCGCCGGATCAAGCGGCCGGCGCATCCGGGGACGGGTCCGCGGACTCCGACGCCATCGGCGCGACCTTCATCCTCAGCCTTCCGCTCTCCCCTTCCGCGCACGCAGCGGCACCAATCGAAGCGCCCAGCGCCTGAGAACCGACCATGACCGCAGCCGAAGACCTCCTCATCCACCTCATCGACGACGACGCCGCGTTTCGCCGCTCGCTGGTGTTCCTGCTCGAATCCATGGGCTGGACGGTGGCCAGCCACGCCTCGGCCGAGGACTTCCTCGCCGCCACGCCCGAGCCCGGCGCCACCGCCTGCCTGGTGCTCGACATCCGCATGCCGATGATGAGCGGGCTGGAGCTGCAGCAGGTGCTGCGCCAGCGCGGCTGGCAGGTGCCGATCGTGTTCATCACCGGCCACGGCGACGTCGAGCTGGCGGTGCAGGCAATGAAGCACGGCGCCTGCGACTTCCTGGAGAAGCCCTTCAAGGACCAGGCGCTGATCGACGCCGTCGGCCGCGCGGTCAAGCTCGGCTGTGCGACGCGCGAGCAGATGGCGCGCTGCGCAGAAGCGCAGGCCCTGCTCGACCGCCTGTCGCCGCGCGAGCTGGAAGTGGCGCGCCGGGTGGCGCTCGGGCTACCCAACAAGCTGGTCGGGCGCGAGCTCGACATCAGCGAAAAGACGGTGCATGTGCACCGTCATCACGTGATGGAAAAAACCGGAGTCGGCAGCGCCGCCGAGCTCGCGCGCCTGATGCTGCGCGCAGACCCGGCGGCGCTGGACTGAAGGCGCGGCGGAGCGGCGAGCGCTGCCTTCGCGGGCAAGCCCGCTCCCACGAGGAGCTGCGACGGGCTCAGCGCCCGTGGGAGCGGGCTTGCCCGCGAAGGGGCGGCGCCGTGGGAGCGGGCTTGCCCGCGAATGGGCGGCGCCGTGGGAGCGGGCTTGCCCGCGAATGGGCGGCGCCGTGGGAGCGGGCTTGCCCGCGAATGGGCGGCGCCGTGGGAGCGGGCTTGCCCGCGAATGGGCGGCGC
>QXGG01361293.1_pt1 | contig 13215 bp, 8 predicted proteins | sample 1982491 | NCBI WGS metagenome assembly QXGG01 (sample SAMN09924614, study PRJNA488089) | Wastewater metagenome, whole genome shotgun sequencing project. | isolation source: South African research farm wastewater | place: South Africa: Irene, Agricultural Research Council, Animal Production Institute... | reverse complement strand
GGACTAAGCAAAGTGTTGAAACAATTATTTCAGTATGATAGTATATCGCAACTCGAAAAGCGGTTTTGTGAATGATGTCAGGAGCAACTTGATAGCTTCAATTATTGAAAAAGAATTTGCCGCTCACAACATCAGTCATAATAATGATGCCGAGTATCGCAGTTGGGCGAATTCACTTCAGTATTTACGAAACGCCATTGATGTCCCCCAAATAGATGATGAGTGTCAGGTGGCAATCGAATATCAGATACCGCTTACATCCAAGCGGGTCGATTTTTTGATCTCAGGAGTTGATGAAAATGACCACAATAATGTGGTAATCATTGAACTGAAGCAGTGGGAAACAAGTGGAAAGACATCGAGGCCGGATATAGTAACGGCCTATACCGGGGGCGCCAACAGAGCAGTCGTACATCCCTCATACCAGGCATATTCATATGCAAAGACAATAGAATGTTTCAATGAGAACGTTCAGAACTGCGACATTTCTCTCCACCCCTGTGCTTTCCTTCACAATTACAAGGAATCCAGCAGGTCAAATATTGATTGTGAGCTATACCGAGAAGCGGTTGCACTCGCCCCTGTCTTTCTGGAAAGAGATACCGCGAAACTGACCGAATTCATCCTGAAGTTTGTCCGGAGCAGAAGTAAGCTGGATTTGCTGTACAAGATTGAAGATGGCAGGCTCAGGCCGGCTAAATCCCTTCAGGATGCATTGGGGTCAATGCTTAAAGGTAATAAAGAGTTCTATCTTATCGATGAGCAGAAGGTTGCGTTTGAGACTATCAGGAGATTGGTCCGCAACTCACTCGAACAGGCCTCAAAGCCCGATTCGGCCCAATCCAAGTACACAGTTATCATTGAAGGCGGGCCGGGGACCGGCAAGAGTGTCGTGGCCATTCAGCTTTTGTGCGACTTGATCAGAAATAACTATACTGCCAATTATGTTACAAAGAATGCGGCACCTCGAAATGTATATTTTGAGAAACTTCGCGGGGATGCGTACTCCGACAATTATATCAGATCGCTTTTCAGAGGGTCGGGTTCTTATGTTTCTGCGGGTAAGGATGCTTTTGACTGTCTGATTGTAGATGAGGCCCACCGGCTGCAGATGAAAAGCGGTATTTTTCAGAATCTTGGTGAGTGCCAGGCAAGGGAAATCATTCATTCTTCCCGAGTGTCGGTTTTCTTTATTGATGAGGATCAGATAGTGACAACTTCCGATGTAGGGAGCGTGGAACTGATCAGGAAATGTGCAAAGGAAGAGGGAAGCACTGTTCTTTGCGGGGATGAACTTAATCTTGTGTCCCAGTTCAGGTGCAATGGAAGCGATGGATATCTGGCTTTTCTGGATAATCTTCTCGGTATCAGAAAAACTGCAAATACACAAGTGGATATTGATTATGACATTCAGGTCTTTGACAGTCCTGGCAAGATGAGAGACGCACTTCGTGAGAAGAACAGAGTTGCAAACAAATCCAGAATGATAGCCGGATATTGCTACGACTGGGTCAGCAAGAAAGACCGGAATCTTTATGACATAATTCTGCCCGGCGGATTCAAGGCGCAATGGAACTTCTCCGATACTGCTACCTGGGCTATCGATGATGATTCATTCGATCAGGTCGGATGCATCCATACATCTCAAGGGCTGGAATTTGATTATGTCGGTATAATAATCGGGAAGGATCTCATTTTCAAGGATGGAGAAGTGCAGACCGATTATCTTGCCCGTGCGAAGACTGATACTTCGCTGAAGGGCATCAAGTCCAGCCGGAATTATGCATTGGCTGACAGAATCATCAGAAATACCTATCGCACGATTCTGTCCCGTGGCCAGAAAGGCTGCTTTGTCTATTGTGAAGATGAGGCTCTGGGCGGGTACATCAAGAGGCAGTTGGGATCTGAAGATTCTACACTTTGTCAGCTGCAAAAAGTGGCCGGAAGATAGCCCGGCAGTTTTTTCATTTTGTGGTGCCTGAAATATTGACCGAATGGGTGGGATTTTCGCGATTATTGAATAACTTTACGACGGCTGCCATCAGAGGGGAGTGATTTTGTGTTATGATTGATTTCAAAACAATGGAGTCGGATGTTGTTTCCGATTTGGGTATTGGTCTGACCGCCACTAAGGGCAAAGTTGTTTCCGTCAGGAATTGTTGGCATTTCTACACCGCAGGAGATTCCGTGGAAGTAATGTTTCACAACGGGCAGGAGTTCCTGGATGGGATGAACAGGATATTTCCAATCGTTGCCTGTTACGACGTTCTGATTCTGGCATTCGTCCTGATGGATACTCACGTGCATTTTGTCCTGTACGGTGATTTTGATTCCTGCAACAGGTTCATTCACGAGTATGTACGGCGGACCTCAATGTATCTGTCCTTGCGGTATCAGAAACGCAAGTCGCTGAGGGATATTGAGATAAGTCATCAGAGCATCAATGATGACAGGTATCTCAAGACAGCAATCTGCTATGTGTTGAAGAATCCATTGTCCGCAGGGTTGCCGTACAATCCGTGGGATTATCCCTGGTCAAGCGGGTCATTGTATTACCGCAGCCCGAACATCTGGACTAGTCCGAAGTGGATGCTGGGTATGGATAGCATTTTGCAGACGGCTCAGGATAAAAGAATGATTGCCAAGACCAGGGTGAAGATCGATTCAGGAATCCGGGTTGTTGATAACCTGATACTTCCCGATCAATATGTGGCTGTCACCATAGTTGAAAGGTTGTTCAAAAGCCATAAGGCATTCTACTTTTATATGTCCATCTCAAAAGATGTTGACATCGAGTCTCGGGGCGGTGCAATTTCTCAACTGACAGTCCCGTTAAGCGAGATGAGGGATAACAGGAGAATGCTCTCTCAGGAAATGTTCGGCAAGGATGAATTGCGTTGTCTGAAAATGGAGCAGCGTTTGCTATTGGCAAGGCGTATGAAAAGCAGATATAATTCTTCGCCAAAACAAATAGCCAGGTTGTGCGGTCTGGTTTACGATGAAGTGATGGATTTGCTATGATAAATTCAGTTGCATAGATTGTAAGCGTCTCCGCGATTACGTATTACGTCTCGTGAAAATCACCGCGCAACCCGGGAAATTGTAAGCCGCTGATTATCAATGGAGTGGGAAAATGCAGCTTGCTCGGTGGTGTCAATTTGATGCCACCGCGCGGGTGTCAATAAGCTAATTATTTGAGTATCAGGTAGATATATTTTTGTGTTATGCGCGGTGATTTGCTCGGGAGGATGAAGAAGCACCAAGCCCTTAATTAGCCAGGGATATTACAGTTTGGATATCCATTACCGCTCGCCGCGGGGGTGTTCGGGATTTGCGCAGTCGCTGCGCTCCTTTGCAGGCTCCCTTACCGCTCGCCGCGGGGGCCCTTGCAAAGAGGGAAATTATCAAGGAGTCGCGCGGCCCGGAGGGCCGCTATTCCGTTTTGGGGGTCAGGCCTCGTGAAAGCAAGCTTTCAACGGCCTGGTCCCCAAAACGAAATCAGCATCGCTTTTGCGATGCTAACTCCTTGATAATCAATGTTTGCGGAGAGTGAGGGATTCGAACCCCCGGAGGCTTTCACCTCAACAGTTTTCAAGACTGCCGCCTTAAACCACTCGGCCAACTCTCCTTGGCAAATCCCCTTTGGGATTGCGTTGAGGAGTGCAAAGGTAAACAAAAAATGGGTCAATGCAAATTTTTTCAGTAAATTCGCGGGATTGCCAGGGGAAATGCTTCTGGAAATACATTAGGAGGAAATGACTGACAGGAAGTTATTGAATATCGAACTCGGGCGGATCGGGGTGGAGGAGTACAGGCAGTTGCCCGGGTCGGGACTGGTGCTGGTGCTGGATAACATACGCAGCGCCCATAACGTGGGGTCCGCTTTCAGGACTGCCGATTCTTTCAGGGCGGATAAGCTGTGCCTCTGTGGCATTTCTGCGCTGCCGCCCTCTGCAGAGATACACAAGACTGCGCTGGGGGCGGAGTTCAGCGTTCCCTGGGAGCATTATGATGACACTCTGGATGCAGTGAGGAAACTGCGGGAGGAGGGCTATGTGATAGTGAGCGTGGAGCAGACCGTTAATTCGCGTAAGCTGGGGGAGTTCAAGGCGGACCCGGGGACCAGATATGCCCTGGTGTTCGGGAATGAGGTGAATGGGGTGCGTCAGGATGTGGTGGATGAGTCGGATTTTGCCCTGGAGATCCCGCAGTACGGCACCAAGCATTCGCTCAATGTCTCGGTTTCGCTCGGCATTGTGCTCTGGGAGCTTCATCGCGGCCGCGGTTAATTCTCTTCAAATTGCTATATTCGCACAAAATTTCTAAATATGGAAAGAGACCCTCGTATTTTCGACCTTATTGCCAAGGAGGCGAAGCGCCAGTCCGAGGGACTGGAGCTCATTGCATCAGAGAATTATGTCAGTGACCAGGTGCTTGAGGCACTTGGCTCGATTTGCACAAACAAGTATGCCGAGGGTTATCCCGGAGCAAGATATTATGGAGGTTGTGAGGTTGTGGACGAGATCGAGCAGCTCGCAATCGACCGCCTCAAGCAGATTTACGGAGCGGAGTATGCAAATGTGCAGCCGCATTCGGGAGCGCAGGCCAATATGGCCGTGGAGCTCGCCTGCCTGAAACCGGGTGACTGCTTTATGGGACTCGACCTGAGCCACGGCGGCCATCTTACCCACGGCTCTCCTGTGAATGTGTCCGGAATGCTGTTCAAGGCGGTGGCTTACGGACTGGACCAGAACACCGGCCTGATAGATTACGATGAGATGGAGAGACTCGCTCTGGAGCACAAGCCGAAGCTCATCATCGGAGGAGCTTCCGCCTACTCCCGCGAGTGGGATTACGCCAGGATGAGGGAGATTGCCGACAAGGTGGGTGCCATTTTTATGGTGGATATGGCCCATACTGCCGGAATGATTGCGGCCGGTCTGCTCAAGAACCCCGTGGAATATGCCCACATAGTGACTTCCACCACTCACAAGACCCTGCGCGGGCCTCGCGGCGGCATCATTCTTATGGGCAAGGACTTCGATAACCCTTGGGGACTCAAGACGCCTAAGGGTGTTGTAAAGAAAATGTCCCAGATTCTCAATTCCGCTGTATTCCCGGGCACTCAGGGTGGTCCGCTCGAGCACTGCATTGCGGCGAAGGCCGTGGCGTTCCACGAGGCGCTCCAGCCGCGTTTCGTTGATTACCAGAAGCAGGTAATCTCCAATGCGAAGACCCTGGCCGCCCTCTTTGTGGAAAAGGGCTATCACGTGGTTTCCGGCGGAACTGACAATCACCTGATGCTCATAGACCTGCGCACGCGTTTCCCTGAACTCTCCGGCAAGGTGGCAGAGAAGGAACTTGTCAAGGCGGAGATTACCGTCAACAAGAATATGGTGCCTTTCGACAGCCGCAGCGCCTTCCAGACTTCGGGCATACGCGTCGGTACCCCGGCAATCACTTCCAGGGGCTTCGTTGAAAGCGATATGTCCGCTATAGTGGAACTCATAGACGAGGTGCTCGCAAACGCGAGCTCCCATCTCGACCTCATTGCAGGCAACAGCTCGGAAGGCCGTGAGGAGTACGAGGCCGTACTCGCGTCTGTTAGGTCAAGGGTGGAGGCGATGTGCTCCGGCAAGCCTCTGAACTGCTGGTAGGCAAGAGTCCTGTAGGATTTTTATCACAACTTTTTCAACCAGGTGGCCGGGGAGATACCCTCGGCCTCTTTGAATTTACGGCTGAACTGGGATATGTTTGCAAAACCGCTTGCTTCAGCCACTTCGGTAATCGTGCTTTTCGGATTTGCAAGCATATAGGATTTTGCATATTCTATGCGTTTCTTGGTGATGAGCTCCCTGAAGGTGCAGTTGAATTCCTTGTTTATCAGAGCTGACAGGTAGGTGCGGTTGGTGCCGAGCTCGTCGGCCAGGGAATTGAGGCTGATGTCCGTTTTCAGGTAGTATTTGCAGTTGTCCATTATGTCCAGAACCTGTTCCATCAGCGTCGCCTTGCGCACGGCTTTCGGCATGTTTGCCAGTTCCTGAGGAACAGGGCTTGACGGACGCGTAGTATAGTCGTGGCCTATTACGGCTATGCATATCGCCCAGATCACTCCCATTATGGCGTTGACACCCTCCATTTCAATGAGGGTTGTGCGGTCTATGCTCAACTTCAGCATGTGGCTGGAGATAATAACCAGCATCATAGAGCAGATTACCAGCATACGTTTTCCGCTGCCGTCCCTCTTGCGTATCCTCAAAGCGCAGAGGTAAATGCTGTGACCAAGCAGGAAAAGCTCGTACAGGCCCATTATCAGGCGATTGGCGACAATGTTGTTGATGTAGTAGATCTTGTGAAGTCCCTCCCATCCCTGCGGCATTATGTAGTTGTTGCTTTCTATTTCCCGGAGGCTTTCAATCAAGCCAGTCGTGCCTATTCCTAAAATGCATATTGCTGAAATGCTTCCTATGACAATGGAAGGCAGGAAACTGATGTAAGTCCATTTCGGGGGACGTTTGCCTGTGTTTTCGTAATGGAGAAAGAAGAATACGGTCGGTCCCAGCGCCGTGGCTGCAAAGTGGGAGAAGAATTCTACCACGATCAGTTCCTTGTAATTGTCGTTGGTAAGGATGAAACCGGCATCACAAATAAAGAACAAAGCCGCGAAAAGGCTCATTACAACATAATAGGGATTCCTCTTCACCGCTCTGCTTGCGATGTAGTAAACGGTGAGGGCCAGGCAGACAAATCCCGGCAAAAGTTGTCCCATCGTCGAAAACATAGTGCAAAAATAGTATATTATTTATTGATTTGACAATCAATTTTACGAAATGGCAAATATTAAGATGTTTCTTTTACGAAATGACAAATGAAATATGTTTATATATCTACCTTTGCAATCGTGTAATGAGAAGAGAGATTTGAATTGATTGTGTATTATTTTTTAGAATAAAACCAGGACTTGACCTAAGATATACGGAAGCTCAAAATTTGAATCGAAGTGTAGATGTGTGTTAGGGACGAATGATTCTAACCAAAAAAGGCCCGCGATCCGCGAGCCTTTTTCGTTGTATGTAAGCGGGATTATTTCTCGCTCTTGATAGCAGCCTGCGCAGCAGCCAGTCTTGCGATAGGAACCCTGAACGGTGAGCAGCTCACGTAGTTCAGGCCGATCTTGTGGCAGAACTCTACGGAAGCCGGATCTCCGCCGTGCTCGCCGCAGATGCCGCACTTGAGGTCCTTCCTGGTCTCGCGTCCGTGGTTGACGGCGTACTCTACGAGTTTGCCTACGGCCTTGGTGTCGAGAGTCTTGAACGGATCGGCATCGAGGATCTTGTTTCCGAGGTAGTCACCCATGAAGGTGCTTACGTCGTCACGGCTGAAGCCGAAGGTCATCTGGGTAAGGTCGTTGGTACCGAAGCTGAAGAACTCGGCTGTACGGGCCATTCTGTCGGCGGTGAGGGCAGCGCGAGGGATCTCGATCATAGTACCGAACTTGTATTCGAGGCTGGTGTTGGTCTTGGCCTCTACCTCTGCCTTGATCTTCTCGCATATTGCCTTCTGGAAGCGGAGCTCACGCTCGGAGATGGTTACAGGAACCATGATTTCCGGCTTAGGGTCCAGGCCTTCGTTCTTGAGCTCGGCAGCTGCGGTGAAGATTGCGCGGAACTGGGTCTCGGAGATCATAGGGTAGGTGATGTGCAGACGCACACCGCGGTGACCCATCATAGGGTTGACCTCGTGGAGGGATTCGCCACGCCTCTCGATGTCGGTGGTGCTGATGTGAAGCTCGTTTGCCAGCTCCTCCTTCTTGTCCTCGGTCTGAGGCACGAACTCGTGGAGAGGCGGGTCGAGCAGACGGAAGGTAACGTGCTTGCCGTTCATAACCTTCATTGTGCCCTTTACAGCGGCCTTCATGAACGGTTCGAGCTCTGAGAGAGCGGCGCGACGCTCTTCGTCGGTCTTGGAGAGTATCATCTTGCGGAGCTTGCTGAGAGGAACCTCTGCATTTGCGCCGTAGAACATGTGCTCGATTCTGAACAGACCTATGCCTTCTGCACCGAATGAAAGTGCACGGGCAGCGTCCTCAGGGGTGTCGGCGTTGGTGCGGACTCCGAGCTTGCGGAACTTGTCGGCAATCTCCATGAACTTAACGAAACGAGGGTTGTCGGAAGCGTCCATAGTGTCGATTGCGCAGGCGTATATGGCGCCCTTCGCTCCGTTGAGGGAGAAGTACTCGCCTTCGTGGTAAACCTTGTCGGAACCCTTGAAGGATACGGTCTTGTTCTCGAGGTCGATCTTCATATCCTCGCAACCTACGATGCAGCACTTGCCCCAGCCGCGGGCCACGAGAGCCGCGTGGGAGGTCATACCGCCCTTCATGGTGAGGATACCTGCGGCAGCGCGCATACCCTCTACGTCCTCAGGTGAGGTCTCTTCGCGGACGAGGATGACCCTCTCCTTGCGTGCGGCGGCGGCAACTGCGTCGGCGTTGGTGAATACTATGGTACCTACGGCACCGCCCGGAGAAGCAGGAAGTCCGTGTGCGACAACCTCTGCCTTCTTCTCTGAAGCCGGGTCGAGAATAGGGTGGAGAATCTCGTCGAGCTGTGCAGGGGACACTCTCATAACGGCGGTCTTCTCATCTATCATTCCCTCCTCGAGCATATCCATTGCCATGTTCAGGGCTGCGAGACCGGTCCTCTTGCCGATACGGCACTGGAGCATCCAGAGCTGCTTGTCCTGAATGGTGAACTCTATGTCCTGCATATCGTTGAAGTGCTCCTCGAGACGGAGGCGGATATCGTCGAGCTGCTTGTAAACCTCAGGCATTGCCTCCTCGAGGGAAGCGAGATGTGCGTTCTGAGGGCTCTTGGTTGCGTTGTTGAGCGGGTTAGGGGTACGGATACCTGCAACCACGTCCTCGCCCTGGGCGTTGATAAGCCATTCGCCGTAGAACTTGTTGTCACCGTTTGCAGGGTTGCGGGAGAAGGCCACACCGGTAGCGGAGGTCTCGCCCATATTTCCGAATACCATGGACTGAACGTTCACTGCAGTGCCCCAGTCGTCAGGAATACCCTCGATCTGGCGGTACTTGATGGCGCGCTTTCCGTTCCAGGACTTGAACACGCCTCCGATGGAACCCCAGAGCTGCTCCTCTGCGGAATCAGGGAACTCCACTCCGAGAACTTCCTTGATGCGTACCTTGAACTGCTCGGCGAGTTCCTTGAGCTCCTCTGCGGTGATCTCGGTGTCGCTCTTGTAGCCCTTGGACTCCTTGAGGTCTTCCATCATCTTGTCGAGCTGCTGGCGTATTGCCTTGCCGTCCTCCGGCTCGATGCCCTCTGCCTTCTCCATCACGACGTCGGAATACATCATTATGAGACGGCGATAGGCGTCATATACGAAACGTGGGTTGTTGGTCTTCTTGATCATTCCCGGGATAGTGGCGGAGCAGAGACCGATGTTGAGGATGGTATCCATCATGCCCGGCATAGAGCTCCTTGCACCGGAACGGCAGCTGACGAGAAGCGGATTCTCGGCGTCGCCGAACTTCATTCCCATAATCTTCTCGGTGGCCTTGAGTGCCTCGGCAACCTCTTCCTTAAGTTCCTTGGTGTAGCCGCCGCCGAGCTCGTAATACTCGGTACAGCATTCGGTGGTGATGGTGAAACCTGCAGGCACAGGCATTCCGAGAAGGTTCATCTCGGCCAGGTTTGCACCCTTGCCGCCGAGGAGTTCCCTCATAGAGCCGTTGCCTTCAGCCTTACCGGCACCGAAGCGATAAACTCTTTTTTTGTTTTTTTCCATTGCAGTTATTGTTGATTTTGTTGTGTTTTGCTAAGAAACTGTTCCTCTAAAAATCCGGCGCGAAATTACACAAAATTCGTGACAATACGAAATCCGTGTCAATCAGAGTTTTTCATCAATCCCGTCAGAGCAATCTGGCGGCTATCTCTGACAGCTGGCTTCGCTCGCCCTTGCGCAGGTTGACGTGCTCGAAGAGGGCCTGTCCGGACATCTTGTCGCCCAGGTGTGTGAGGCCGTTGGACCACTGGTCCAGATAAGGCTGGTCGATCTGCTGTATGTCGCCCGTGAACACTATCTTGGTGCCCTCCCCGGCCCTGGTGATGATGGTCTTGACCTCATGAGGGGTGAGATTCTGGGCTTCGTCTATGATGAAGAAAACCTTGCCCAGGCTGCGGCCGCGGATGTAGGCCAGAGGGGAGATGAGCAGTTTCTCGTCTTTGAGCATAGAGTCTATCTTCAGGGCCTGGCGGCTGCCCGGCTTGAAGCAGTTGCGTATCACGTCGAGATTGTCCATCAGCGGCTGTACGAAAGGTGTCATCTTGCTCTTCTGGTCGCCCGGGAGGAAGCCCAGGTCCTGATTGCCGAGTATCACTGCAGGTCTCGAGAGTATGATCTGGTCGAATTCGGACTCCTGCTCAAGGGCGGAGGCAAGGGCCAGAAGCGTCTTTCCCGTTCCGGCGCCTCCGGTGAGGCTGACCAGCTTGATTGCCGGGTTAAGGCAGGCGTCGAGGGCGAATTTCTGCTCATCGTTGCGCGGACGTATGCCGTAGGCCTCGCGTGAGCGCACCAGCACCACGCAGTCGCGGGCGGCGTCGTACCTGCCCAGAGTGGCGGCCTGTCCCTGCTCCCATACGAATCTGAAGAGCTGGTTTGCGCGCGGTTTCTTTTCGCCCAGATACTTTCTGTCAAGTGTGCAGGCAGGGCCGTAAGCCAGCTCCTGGAGTGCTTCCGCCGGCAGGTTCTCCACGGTCTGCACCTCCTTGAAGGCCTGGTCGAAGCGCTCTTCCTCGAGGCGGTCGGTCAGATAGTCCTGCACCTCCATTCCCACGGCCTTGGCCTTGAGTCTCATATTTATGTCCTTGGTAACCAGGGCCACGAAGCGGTCGGGATTGTTGTCCCTCACCCACATTGCGGTTGCGATGATACGGTGGTCCTGAATGTCATCCCTGAAGCAGTTCCGCAGTTCTTCCGGGAAGGGGTGGTTGAGTTCTACCTTGATGGTACCCAGGCCCTTGCCTATCTCCACCCCGCTTTTGTAGAAGAGTTTCTTGTCCGAGAGCCTGTCGAGGGTGCGGACGAAGCCCCTGGCATTGTAGGCGAGCGCATCGTTGCCCTTTTTGAATCTGTCCAGCTCTTCTATGACCGCGACCGGAATCACTATGTCATTGTCCTGGAATTTGCGGATTGCCCTATAGTCGTGGAGGATAACATTCGTATCCAGCACGAAAATCTTAGGTTTCTTTGCCATTATAGTGTCTATTTGTGGTCTCTTTCAATCCTCGCCTTCGCTTGCCTGGCTCATAAGCGAGTCTATGATGCGGCCTATCCCGTTCGGGCTGTGGTCGGTTACGCTTATGCCTCCCGATGGTTTCGGGTGTCCCAGCGGGTAGTAGGCGATGTCCTGCAGCAGCATCTGCGAGTCCAGGTAGTCGAAGTCGATGTCGCGTATGCGTATCAGCACTCCCGGCACTTCGGAGAAGAGTATGCGCAGCGTGTCGTTCTCCTTGTAGGAGGAGGATATTCCGCTGATATTCAGTTCCGCATTGTCGCATATCCTTCCCAGCGCCGCCTGCAGTCCGCCGTCGCATACCGTGGTTCCCGAGAGCACTATGCCGTCGCATACGAGTTCGCGCACCACTTCGTAGCAGTCGATGAACCAGTCCGCGTCCCCGTTTTCGGGCGCCAGTTCGCCGTTGTCGCCTTCACTGCGGGCGAGCAGCGAGCCTCCGAGCCGGAAAGAGCAGGTGTCGAAAGGTATATATATAATCCAGTCGGAACCGTCGCCTTCGCATTTTTCCGGGCATATCCTTTCGCTGCCGCAGCCTTCCACCACGCATTCGAGGCGGCAGCCGTCGTCGCAGTCGCAGAAGCTGTAGCGGCTTACGGAGCAGTCCAGGTCATATATATAATCGGAAGAGGCGGCTACGCTTTCGTAGAAGGCGGCCATCGCGCCCATGCGCTCCGAGTCCCATTTCCAGTTCAGGACGAGCTCCAGGCGGTCCAGGGTGAAGTCGCCTTCCTTCCAGATGGCGTCAATCAGGGCCTTGGCTATCCTGCTGCGGCTGTGCTGCCTCGGGAAGGCCATTTCGAAGTCTCTCGGCCTGAGGGACAGTTCCTCCACTTCCAAGGCATATCGTGCGATGTTTTCGCGGCTGTATGCAGGGCAGCTTGCAGTGCGGTCCAGACTTTCGTCGGATATGCTTCCGCAGACCGGGGCGCTTGCTTTGCGACCGCCGGCTTTCAGGCGGGACCCGCATTCCTCCAGCAGTGCTGCCGGGGTGGAATCCATACGGTTGCCGTCGATGATATATTCGGAATTCAGCGCTGTAAATGCATCCATTGGCGGATTTGCTTTCGATTGAGTTGTAAAATTAAGTAATTTTGGGGTCTGAACAAATTTTTTGGAATGAATTCATTTTTCTCGGATTTCAAATCCTTCCAGACCTCGGGTTCTGAGGCCTACAAGCCGGGTCTGGACAGGATGCTGACCCTGGACCGCGAGGCCGGCTGTCCCCATCGCAGATACCGCTGCATTCACGTGGCAGGCACCAACGGCAAGGGTTCCGTTTCAAATATGATAGCCGCCTGTCTCGCTGCAAGCGGGCTGAAGGTGGGACTTTACACTTCTCCGCACATACTTGACCTGAGGGAAAGGGCCCGCATACGCGATGCTTCGGGTCTCAGGCTCATCCCCGAGGAGGCCGTGCAGGCCTGGGCTGAACGCTGGGGAGACAGGGCGAGGGAACTGCCCCTGTCCTTTTTCGAGGTGACCACCTCAATGGCCTTCAGCTGGTTCGCCGACGAGGGGGTGGACGTGGCCGTCATCGAATGTGGCCTGGGAGGCCGCCTGGACAGTACCAACATCATTTCTCCAGAGTTGAGCGTAATCACCAACATAGGCTACGACCACTGCGACATCCTGGGAGATACCCTCGCTCAGATCGCTTCTGAGAAGGCCGGGATAATCAAGAGCGGAGTGCCTGTGGTGATAGGGGAGTGCCTACCGGAGACCCGCCCCGTATTCGAAGCGGCTGCCGCGGCGGCCGGAGCGCCCCTGCATCTGGCTGAGCTCGAATGCCCTCCGCTCTGGGAAAGGCACGGGGAACTGCTGGAAGCAATGGACCTCGGTGGCAATTACCAGAGGGCAAACCTGCGCACGGTGCTCTGTGCCCTGTCGGTGCTCGG
>QXGG01145756.1_pt1 | contig 13228 bp, 16 predicted proteins | sample 1982491 | NCBI WGS metagenome assembly QXGG01 (sample SAMN09924614, study PRJNA488089) | Wastewater metagenome, whole genome shotgun sequencing project. | isolation source: South African research farm wastewater | place: South Africa: Irene, Agricultural Research Council, Animal Production... | reverse complement strand
CTACCAGACTGGAATCATCACGACCGAAAACGGGTCTGCGGACGCCAGCGATTACTTTGCGACCAGCACGCGAAACGATCTCGGTCAAACCGAGAAACTTTCTAACATCGATCCCGGCGCCATCCAATATCTCTCGCCCGGCGAGAAGATGGAGATGTTCAAGAACGATCGCCCGGGCGGCGCGTTCGCGGAGTTTGTTCGCCTTGTTCAAAGCCATATTGCAATGTCTGTGGGTCTTCCCTACGGATTCGCATTCGATGCCGACAAGTCAGGCCCGATGGCCCGCATGGAAGCCGCAATGGCCGAGCGCACCTTTGCTCGCTGGCGCGGGCTGCTGGAATCACAATTCCTCAACCGCATCAAGAACATCGTGCTTCTCGACGCCGCCGCTCGCGGCGAGATTGATGATAGCGAGTATTTACTAGATGGCCGCTGGTGCTGGCCTGCGAAGGTTTCAATCGACTATGGCCGCGAAGCCAATGCCGACATTGCTTTGTGGAAAGCTGGCTTGAAGACTGCCGGTCAAATTTACTCTGACGCTGGCGAAGATTACGAAGAGGCGCTTCGCGCTCGCGCTAAAGAGACAGCGATGATCGTTGAGCTTGCCGAAGAGATGGACATCCCACCGCAATACATTTCGGACTCGATCGTGATGCCGAAGCGTGATGAGGTCGCGCCCGCCGTAGCGCCAGAAGCCACGCAACAGCTTCCCGAAATTGTCGCACCCGAACTCGCCGAAGGCATCGACTTGAAGCCAACAGCAGGCATGGTCGCCGAAGCCAAGAAAGGCTTGGAATGGCGGCGAGAATACAATCGCGGCGGGACGAATGTCGGCGTGGCTCGCGCCCGCGACATCAGCAACGGCAGCAATTTGAGCGAGGATACCGTGAAGCGCATGCACTCTTACTTTTCGCGTCACGAAGTTGATAAAAAGGGGCAGGGTTTTCAACAAGGCGAGCCGGGATTCCCGAGTGCCGGGCGGATCGCTTGGGCACTCTGGGGCGGGGATGCGGGGCAGACTTGGGCGGCGAAGAAGGTCGAGCAGATCAATCGCAAGCGCAAACTCAAGCGCAAGGAGAAAGCCGTTTCAGTGATGCAGCGCGACCCGCACGGGCGCATCCTTGGATTCGAGATGAAGACCGAACTTGTCATGCCCTCGCCCGCAGGCGGCGAGGAAGAAGAGGAATTTTATGATCGCTGCATGATTGACGATACAATGGAGGCCGAATACCCCGACCAGAAGCAACGATTCGCAGTTTGCAAAACCCAATGGGACAATAAAAAATGATCGCACAAGGAATCTCACTCGAAGCCAAGAAGCAATTCTTGATCGGCCTGCACCAGCCGACCGACACCTACAAGCTCGCGCTCTACACGAAGCGGGCGACGATTAGCCCATCAACGCCGACTTACACGCCTGATGGCGAAGTGGTCGGCCAAGGCTATTCGCAAGGCGGCTTCGTTCTCGGCGGCTTTCGTTCCGGCATGGCGGGCGCAAATGCGTTCGTGACCTTCGACAATCTCAAGATCGACCGCGCCACCTTCACCGCGCACGGCGCGATGATCTACAACGCCAGCAAGGGCAATGCGGTTCTCTGCACGCTCAACTTTGGCGGAGATCGCTCGGTCTTTGATGGCTCGTTTGAACTCAAATTCCCGCAGCCGAGCGAGAAGTCGGCTTTGATTTTACTCGCATGATTGGGGTCAATATACCGCAGCCGTCCACGGGCGGCGGAGGCACGATGACCAAGAGCCTCTGGCAATGGACGGCGCTGGATAATCAGCCGACCGCCGTGAGCTTCGCGACTCTTGATACGCGAAACAGCATCGCTGTGCTGGATTTCGATGATGGCGCCACCAACGAAAACGCCGTCTTTGTCGGCGGGATTCCCGATGCCGCGAATCTTGCGAGCGGGATTGTTGTGCGACTCAAATGGACGGCGACCACGGCGACAAGCGGCACTGTGCGCTGGGGCTGCGAGTGGATGAATCTGAATACCGACATTGATTCGGATTCTTTTGATACAGCGACTGAAGCGAACGGAACAACAACAGCCACAAGCGGCATCCCAAATCTCACGCTCATCACTTGCACGAGCATTGATTCTCTGGCTGTCGGTGATTTTTTCCGACTGAAAGTTTATCGCGATTCAGCCGATACAGGAAACGACACAATGACCGGAGACGCCGAGTTGATTGCAGTCGAGGTTCAACAGGTTGCTTAATTATGGCTTACGATTTTAATGGAACAACGCAGTATCTGGAAATTGCAACCGCAGTTGCAAATCGACCCTGCACTATGGCAGCTTGGGGGTTTTTAAATTCGACCGCCTCCGCTCGAGACATAGTTAGCGTGTCTTCTAAAACAACTCTTTCGGTTTTGCGGTTAAATGTAAACACGGGAGGGCAATTTCGCATTGCAGACCAAGGAAATACAAATGCAGTAGCCAATGGAGGGATTGTTTCGACGGGAGCATGGAACCATTACGCTGGAGTTTTTTCAAGCGCCTCAAGCAGAACACCATATACAAATGGCATCGCTGGAACTACAAGCACAACAACTGTTGCGGCAATTAGTCCAACCGTCACAAACATTGGCGCATTTTTTGCAGGAACAAGCAGTGCAATTCAATTCTTTAATGGCCGCCTCGCCGAAGTCGGCATCTGGAATGTCGCCCTCACCGCCGCCGAAGTCGCCAGCCTCGCAAAGGGAATGACCTGCGACAAAATCCGCCCGCAGAATCTTGTCTTCTACGCCCCACTCGTCCGCGATCTCCAAGACACCAAAGGCGGCTTGTCCATCACCAACAACAACGGAGCCACCGTCGCCAATCATCCGCGTGTCTATGCTTAAACTCTACTACCGCAAAACCGATCCCGCCGATTTGCGCGAGCTTGATCTCGCCGCATTCGGCGATAATCCCAAGCGCCTGCAATGGGTCGAAGCGCCAAAAAAGCCAAGCGCGGATGCGGTGTGGAATAATGGCGCATGGGCGCTTCCCGAGCCGCCATCCTTCACCGCCGAAGCATGGCTTGAGAGCCAAGGCTTCGGCGCAATGCGCCTTCTCGGGCTTCTCGACCTAGAGGGCCAATTCGGCCAGCAAGCACCGCCAAAGATGCAAGCCGTGCGCGCGTGGATTAATGCCATCCGCGCCCAATACGCCGAGACGAAAAACGACTGGCAACCCGCGCCGCATACTTTTGAAGAGACAATGAAGGAGATCGAATCATGGCTAACGAACTAAACACTGCCCAAGCGACGAGCGGCCTATCCATCACCGCGCAACTTTTCCAGACCGGCGTCACGGTCGGCTCGCCGATCACCTGCACGGAAGTCGGCGCGACAAAATTCTATTCGGGCGATATGCCAGCGATCACGGCGGGCACATATCAAGTCGTTTTTTACGATACCGGCATCACTCCGCTTTCGAGCGGTGTCATCGCATGGAACGGCACAGAGGAGATTCTTCCTAGCGATTATTCCACAGCCACCACCGCCGGAATCGCCGATGCCGTTTGGGATGAAGAGCTGACCGGCGCAACGCACAACATCGCAACGAGCGCAGGCCGCAGGCTCCGCATCCTTGACGAAGAGCGCATCATCGCCGACGGGCAGGTGCAATCCGCGACCACGAACACCGTCACACTTGAGCCGATCGGCACGCTGTGCGTCGGGCAGACGATCGTCGTGACTGATCAATCCACCGGCGACAAACAGACTCGCTTCATTCTCGCTTTCGACACTGGCACAGATACGGCGACCGTGGATTCCAACTGGTGCGCGATCCCGACCGCTGGCGATGAGTATCTCCTCACTACCGTTCGCGACCCGCTCATCACGCGGGCCGACCACCCGGCGGGCACGGTCGGCGCGGAGATCGATGAGATGTATCTCTTGCAAGGATTGAAGAGCGGCAGCGATCTCACCGTCACGCCAACAAGCCGCACCGCTGGCGCGATCTCGCAGACGATCTCGGGCGACGGGACAACAACGACCACAGTTTCTCGCGACTAATGACAATTCTGACAAGCCTTCTGATCGCGACACAGGGCTTGCTCCCAAGCCCAACGCCGCTCTCAATCGGCACGCAGGGCTTGCTCCAGATCGGCGGCGCGCCACCACCGCCGCCGGTTGTGGCAAAAGATTTGCCGGGCGGCTTTACTTCGCGACCCGTCCTTTCTATCAAAGTTCGTGGCGTCACGGCCAAACTTTCCGCTGGTGGCGTAGAGGTCACGATATCGGCGAGCCTGCAGGCCCAAGGCAACCGCGCCGCCACGCAGGCCGGAACGCCGTCGCAGCACATTTCGACGGCACTTAAAGCGCAAGGCATCACGACCAATCTTTCCGCCAATCGGGTCAAGCCAAGCATCTCGACATCGTTTGAAATCGTCGGCTGCGAAGAAGACGACGAAGCCGCGATTCGGATGTTGGCTCAGGCCGCGCTTGAAGAATTTTACTTGCAAAACATCGTGGATTCATACGATGATTAAATTTCCGGTGCGGCATCGAGGGCGGTGCGTCACTAAGGCGTTTGCGCGGGGTGAGTGTGCGCGGCTGCGAAAGCGGCAAAGGCGACCCTGATCGGCTGAAATAGCGCCGAGAAAGACATCGCGCAACCGAGCGACCTGGACCGCATCGGACAACTTTTCCCGGCATTGCGGACTGGCTTGGCCGAGCAGGAAATGGCGCTCGCGAAAGCGAGAAGACTCCGGTTCGACTCCGGGAGCCACGAAGCAATGCCGGGAATTCCTTTTGACACGCCCGCCCTCGCATGGACATCATCGAAGGCGTCAGCGTCATCTCGGTCGGCGAAGCCAAGGGCCACGGGCTTTTTGTCGATGCGACCACCTTGCAGGAAGTCAAAGCTTGCGCGGAGTCGTATGCCGGTGGCGTGAAGGTCAATCTCGACCATGGCGCAGGGATCAAAGACATCGTTGGGTTCTGCGACAATTTTCGCATCGTCGGTGACAAGCTCATCGCCGATCTAAACCTGCTTCAGAACGCCGAGAAGCGGGCCTATGTGCTGGAGATTGCAGAGAAGTTGCCCGACACCTTCGGCATCTCGATCGCCTTCTCTGGCCCTGTGCGCGAGATCAATGGAAAGCGCTTCGCAAGCTGCACGGAGCTCTACTCTGCCGATCTCGTTCAGACCCCGGCAGCCAACCCAACCGGCCTTTTCTCGTTCCAAGCAGTTGACAAAATTTCCCACCAAATGGAAGACGCAACCATCGAAATCGAACCCAAGGAGAAGGAAGACGAGATCAGCATCGCCGACATCGTTTCCCGTCTCGCCGCCCTTGAAACCGCCTTCGGCGATTACAAGAAAAAAATGGAAGAGATGCCCGAGGAGAAATCCAAGGAAATGGCCGAAGAGGAGAAGAAGGACGACGCCGCCCTTTCCCGCTTCGAGGCCAAGCTCGACCAGATCATCTCCAACTTCGGGGCCGCTCCAATGAAGGGCAGCGCCGCCGCCGAGGAGAAGAAGGATCAGCCGGTCAATCTCAAAGCGATCATCGACGCCAAGACTTCCGAACTCGGCAGCCGCACCGCCGCGATCAAATTCGCGATGAGCGCGCATCCCGCCGAATACATCGCTCTCCGCGATTCCAACCAGCTCAATTTCTAAAACACCACCATGGCAACACAAATCGACCATTCGTTTCGCACCTTCAGCTTTGCTAGTGCGATCTCCGCAAACACGCTCGTCTCTGTGACGGGAGCTAACGCAGCCGCTGCGGTGGTTACCGCTTCGGAGGCGATCGGCGTTCTGCAAGAAGACACCGAGGCATCCAGCGTCGGAAGCGTCAAGCTTTTTCACCCGACCCAGTTCGGCCTTGTTTCTCCTGGCCCTGTGACTGCTGGCAACAATGTTTTCGCCACTACTGGCGGCGTCCTCGTTGGAACGCTCGTCACTTCGGCCCTCACGCTCGGCGTGGCGCTCCAGAGCGGCGCGACCGGCGAAGTGATCGAATACGCTCCCAAACTCTAATCCACCGAAAGAACCACTACCATGGCACTCTCCACCACCACAATCCGGGGCGATATCGCACAGGCCGTCTTCGAGGGCCGCAGCAACCGCCAGAACCTTTTCATCGGCGCTGAAGTCATGCCGATCTATGTCGCGGATGTTCGCTCTGGCGAATATCTCAAGATCAACATCGGCCAGAGTGAGGCTCTAAACGACGATGCGACGAAGATCGCTGCCGGTAGCGCCTATCCCCGCGTGAGCCGCAAGTTTGTCTCTGACACTTTCGCGACCACCGAGTATGGCCTTGAGGAAGTTCTTCCCGACGCAACCCAGCGCGATCTCGCCCGCTTCCTCGATGTCGAGGTTGCTGTTGCCGACATGCTTCTGAACCAGATTCAGATCGGCCACGAGGCCCGTGTTGCCGCGCTCACCTACGCCGCCAATGGCTTGACTGCCATCTCCGGCACTGGCTCGACCGCCGCTTACACCGAGGCCAACATCACCACATTCGACCTTCCCGCCGATGTGGCTGCTGGCAAGCTCGAACTCGCCAAGTATGGCGTGCTTCCCAACACGCTCGTGATGAGCGCCGTCCTTTTCGAGCGCGTTCGCCGCTCGACCAAGGTCCAGAACCAGATGTTCGGCGTTGTCGCTACCAACAGCACCCGCTTGCTCTCCGAGCAGGAAGTTGCTCAAGCTTGCGGCGTTGATCGCTTGCTTGTTGGCCGCGCTCCGAAAAACTCTGCCGCCAAAGGCAAGACCTATTCGGGCAGCTTCATCTGGGGCGATTCCTACATCGCTCTTGCCGATGTTCGTGGTGGCGAGTTTGCCGCCGGCGGATTTGGCCGCTCGATCCTGTGGGGCGCTGACTCACCGGTCCCGTTCGTTGCGGAAACCTACCGCGACGAGGCCCGCCGCTCCAATGTGCTGCGCGTTCGCCAGCATGTTTCCGAGAAGGTCATCGACGGAAGCTCGATCATCCGCATCACGACTGGTCTGTAACAATTCGGGTTACCATAGCAAAAACCCGCCCTTGCAAAGGGGCGGGTTTTTTGTTTTACATTGCGAGCCGATTGGCGTTTAGTTGTCGGTTGAGATATGAAACTTAAAAATGAAAGGACTAAATGAATGAGTTGGCTCTTTTCGCAGGCGCTGGTGGAGGAATACTCGGCGGGCACTTGCTTGGATGGCGCACCGTGTGCGCTGTGGAATGGGACGCCTATGCCGCAAGCGTGCTCGTGGCTCGGCAAAACGACGGCTGCTTGCCGCCTTTCCCGATCTGGGATGATGTTCAAACCTTTGACGGACGACCTTGGCGAGGCCGTGTTGATGTCGTTTCTGGCGGCTTCCCCTGCACCGACATTTCCTGTGCAGGAAAGGGAGCAGGCATCGACGGAGAGGCCAGTTCAATGTGGCGACACATGGCAAGGATCGTTGGCGAAGTTCGACCCCGCTTCGTCTTCGTGGAGAACTCACCAATGCTTACTCTTCGAGGACTCGACCGAGTGCTTGGAGACCTTTCCGCGTTGGGGTATAATGCGCGATGGGGAGTTGTGGGAGCAATCGACGCAGGTGCTCCGCACCGAAGAGACCGAATCTGGATTGTGGCCGACGCCATGCAGTCAGATGTCTCAACGAAAGACAATCAACGGAGAAAATCGGAGTCATTCAACGGGACAGAAATTTGGACTGAGCCTTGTTCAAGCGGTAAAATTGTGGCCGACGCCGACGGCTCAAGATGCCAAGAACAATGGCGCTCCCTCGCAAATGGAACGCAACACCAAACCGCTGAATGCAGAGGTTGGTGGCAGTCTGAACCCGATGTGGGTCGAGTGGCTGATGGGGTGGCCTCTCGGGTGGACCGATTGCGCTGCCTCGGCAACGGACAAGTTCCAGCAGTGGCAGCACTCGCATGGCAATTATTGACATCCGCACCCAAACAGACATGAACCGAAAACCACGCCTTGTTGCCGGGCTTATCACGGGCAACGAAGAAGAGCGCATCGCTCGATGCGTTCAGAGCTACCAGAAAATCTGCGACGACATCGTTGTCGTTCGCGCCGTGGGCTCGCTTGACCCGGACGATACAATTCGCATTGCGAAAAATCTTGGCTGTAAAATTGGATCGTATAGCAACTCGCCACTCTGTGCGGAGTGGCCGCATCTCGACAACTTCGCAGCCGCCCGCAACGAAGCCTTTCACATGGCCTACGATCTCGCTGGCGAAGGCGGCTGGGTGATGTGGGCCGACATCGACGACATCCTGCCAGAGGAGCAAGTCGAGCCGCATATCAAGGCGCTCGCAGAATGCCCGGCGGATTGCGATTGGATTCTCACCGACTACGCTATTCCCGAGCAACACAAGCGCGCACCGCGTGAGCGCTTCTTTCGCTACAAGACCGGCTGGTGGTGGCGACCCGTCCACGAGGATGTCCACCCGACGAAGCCGGTTAAAATCTGGAGCCGCCGCGATCTGGAGAGCGCCCGCCACATGCCGCCGCTTGGCCGCAGGCCGAGCAATGAGCGCAACACTTGCATTCTGGAGTTCAATGATAGCTTCACGCCGAACATCAAGTTTTACTTGCATTACGAAAAGATGATCCAAGGCAAGCGGGAAGAGGCGATCCGCTACGGCGCGGAGGCGCTGGCTCTCAAGGCGCTCGACGGCGTTCACAAATACGAGACGCTTCTCAACATGAGCAACATGACGGACAAGGACGCCGCCATGCGATTCGCTCAAGGAGCCGAGAAGATCGATCCCAATCGCCGCGAAGCCTTGGCGCTCCAGGCATCAATTCTCCTTGACAATGGCAAGCCCGAGGAATCGCTCGCCATTCTCGACCGAATGGACAAAATCCCAGTGCCCGCATTTCCGCAGTGGACACACAAGGCTGAATACTACGGGTGGAAAGCGAAGCAACTCCGCGCATGGGCGCTGCGGGCCGCTGGCAAGGGCAGGGAGGCGTTCGACTTGGAATCAAGCATCCTTGCCATCGACGGCGGCACGCCGCGCATTTCACTTCTCCACGCCACACGCGGGCGACCATTGCAAGCCGCGCAAAATATGAATCTGTGGATGTCGCGGGCCAAGCGACCCGAGCGCGTGGAGCATATCTTTGCGGTCGATTGTGACGACGAAAGCGCCAAGCAACTTACGCGCTTTGCTGGCGTGATGCAGGATGATCCGCAAGGTCACGCCGTGGGCGCGTGGAATCTCGCCGCGGAGCACTCGACGGGCGACATCTTGATACAATTTTCGGACGATTGGGAATGCCCGCCGGGATGGGATGAGACGATCGAGCAGCGCCTCGACACGCAACAGGCGCAAGTGCTTCGGATCAGCGACGGAAAGCGCACCGACGAGCTGATTCCGATGGCGATTGTCACGCGCAAATTCTATGAGAGGCACGGATTATTCAATGATCAGTTCAAAAACCAATACAGCGACGCCGAGTTCACCATTCGTGCGCAGAAGGCGAATGCCATCATCGATGCGCGGGATATTGTGTTCGCTCATCATCATCCTATTTACGAGCCCGCCATCCCGACTGATGCGACGCATCGCCGCGTCAATGATCTGATCGAAGCCGAGCGAGCCAAAGCTATTTTTGAAGAACTAACGAAATGAAAAACCTTGCAGGGAAGCATGGAGTCATGCCGCGAGCCGCAGCGTCAAAACGGCCTTGTTTAACTGGCACAAAAAGCCAAGCGGCAACACGCGGGGCCGCTACCGAAACCGCGACCAAGATTCACGCCTTGGCCCTGCATTTCTTTACCACATGAAAACCATAACCCTACTCCACGCCACCCGAGGAACGCCCGGGCGCGCACTTGAAACCCGCCAGACTTGGCTTGATAGAGCTAACCATCCCGAGCGAGTCGAGCACATTTTCGGCATTCAGGCTGACGACGATGCAAGCGTGCGCGGGCTTATGAATTTCCAGCACAGCGTGAGCGTCCCGCCGCCCGAGTGGGCATCCTCAAGCGTTGCAAACTGGAACACCGCCGCTGCACTATCGAGTGGCGAAATCTTGATCGTCATCGCCGATGATCTCACACCGCCGCAGGGATGGGATGAGCAAGTGGAGAAACTCCCTGCGGGCGACAAGGAGTGGGCTTGCTATGTGCCCGACACAGTGCGGCAGGATGGCTTAATGTGTCATCCGATCCTTTCGCGGGCGCTCTACAATAAGCGCGGGTATGTTTTCCATCCCGAGTATTTCGGCGTGTTCTGCGATAATGATTTCACGGTGCGCACGCAGTTAGAATGTCCTATCCTTCAGGTGAAGGGGTTGGAGTGGAACCACGACCACCCGAGCAATGGCACGCGAGTCGAGGATGATGTCGTTCGCCACCAGAACAGCCAAGCCGCATACAACTACGGCGCGAGCAAATTCGCGGAGATGTGGCCGCTCCTTACGCTCTGGAATCGCTGCCGGTCAGTCGAGAGCGACATTCACCAACACCTCCTGCGGCTCGCGCAACTCGCCCGCGAGTGCAACCATGTTACGGAGTTCGGCGTGCGCAGCGGGATGAGCACCTTTTCATTCCTGCACGGACTCTCGAACAAAAGCCGCCCGGTTCTTCGCAGCTATGATCTTGGCGATCCCTACAACATATTTTCTCTTCGCCCGCAGCTTCAGGTCGATTGGCTTTTCCGCCACGGATCGACGCTGGAGGCCGATGTGATCGAAGAGACCGATATGCTTTTCGTCGATACGCTCCATACCTACGGCCAAGTGAAAGGCGAGCTGGAACGGCACGGTAATCAGGCGCGGAAATATATTGTTTTTCACGACACTGTTTCTTTCGGTCTTGTTGGCGAAGATTACCGTGAACCCGGCATAAATCTCGCGATTCAGGAGTTCATGCGCGATAACCCGCATTGGGTGCTTTTCGAGCACTATGAGAACAATAACGGCTTGACAATCTTGGCAAGGCAATGAGCGAAATTAATTGGCCTGAAGTTGCTGCAATGGCAGTAATGGCGATTAGTTCTCTCGCCACTATCTATATACTTAAAAGATGATCACGCACTCTGTTTGGATCGGCCCGAAGCTGGGCCTGATGGAAAAACTCACGCTGACCCTTCTCGCCAAAAACGGCAACAACCCGACGCTTTGGGTCAAGGGCAAGGTCGATGGCGTGCCTGATGGCGTGAAGGTCGAGCAACTGCCCAAAGACATCCTGCAACCAATCGGCTTTGCAGGCAATCCGCATCCCTACATTCCTAACGGCGGGATCGGCAGCTTCGCGCATTGGAGTGATTATTTCGCACTCGAAACTCTCTACCGCCACGGCGGCGTTTGGGTGCAAATGGATTGCGCGGTCAGCGTCAAACTCGATCTTGAGGACTATACTTTCTCGCCTTGGCTTTCTTCCATCTCGCCGGTTGTGATGCGCATCCCTGAAGGCAGCGCCTTCGCGATCGACTGCGCCACACGGCTCCGCGACATGCTAGCCGACGGCATGGCAGGGCGTGATTGGCACGAGGCCATGGTCGCGCTCCACGCCGGATTGCAGCGCCACGGGATCAATTATCACACGCTGTCGAGTTATTTCGACTGTGGCGGCGTGCCTGAGTCGCCCTATACGCACCCAATTCAAGCCGATGTGATTCATTGGTCGAACGCCACGCACAATCAGAGCAAAGAGAAGCCTGTGAAGGGCAGCGAATACTGGCGGCTATGCAAAGAGTGCGAGTTGATTTGAGCGCCTTTCTGTGAGCAGCCTTCTTGAGTATTTTGCGAGTGATCTAGATGCCATGATCGGCGAGTTGCCGGTCACGGTTCTGCATCAAGGCCGCTCGTTCGTCGCAAACCGCACCACGCTGCGCCGCGACAATAGCCTTCAGGATGGAGGCTTCATGGGCTCAGTCGCGATGTCGCTCACGGCTCCATACAATGCCGCGACGCAGCAGGTCAATCTTGGAGACCGCGTGAGCATCGCGGGAGCCGAGTTTCGCGTCATCTCTGCTGAACTGGCGCAGGATGGCGTCTCGGTGGATTTCGCCTTGGAGGATATCAATCGATGAGCCTGTTTTTCCCAACCGAACCCGAGCCGCCGAAGCCCGTGGCAAACATCACGCTGACGCTCGAAAAGGCGCTGACCGACGCTTTTATCCAAGCGATCCAGGCCGAAATGGGATCGGCGCTTGTCGTCACCGCCGCCGAGAATTTCGACAAGATGGCGCTCCCGGCATGTTTCGTAAAGGCGACACGGCAGCAAGAGAGCATTATCAACAGCGCCATTTTCCAGTTCGGCGTGGATATCGTCTTGGCCGTTCAAGCCGACGATGCCAATGCGCAGGATTTAGAGTCTTTGTGGAGCGAGGTTCTTTGTGTCGCATACGATGTCGCTGGCATCGTTGACAAGCTCAATTCCATCCGCCCGCAGTATTGCTATGTTTACGGAGTGATCCGCGACGGAGCGGTTTCTCTCCAAACTACCGAGCGGCATTTCCTGCGCTCGGTCACGCTGAAAGTTCATGCCGCGCTGGTGAGTTGACAATTTCGGCTCGATATGGCCGCAACTGTCATCACATCTTCATCCGCCGCCAATGTTATCTTTGGCGCAACCGCCGAAACCGGCATCATTCTTTCCTCTTTCTCCCGTAGCGTTCAAAGCTCCAAATCCGAGTTGATGGACGAGGATGGCGACATTGTCGCTGTTAGCTACTATGGCCGCACCGCCACGATCTCCCTGACCGGCGCGATCAACGGAACAACCGGCGTTGCAACCGCCGCTGTTGGCGCTCTGCTCACTCTCGCCAATACCACGACCGAGTTCGGCGTTACTGGTGGCAAGATCGTTGTTGATTCTGTCTCCTCCGAGCAAGGCAGCGATGCTTTCAAAACCTTGAGCATCGAAGCCACCCAGTATCCGAGCCTGTAATTTTCCGCACGAGGGGCCGCTGGCAGACCGGTCAAAAGTCTGCCGCTCAATTTATAGAATATGATCCAAGAAATAATTAAAGACCAAGAAGAGTTTGTTTACACGGCCAACCTTAAGGCCGCAACCGCCCTAGCGACTCTCGGCTTCGGGCTGAAATACCCGCAACCTGTCACTCGCACAGTTCGCACCGACGGCAAGGAAAGCACGGTTTTCTGGTTTAACAGCACAAACGATCGAGGCGAGCGCGCCGAGGATGTGATCCTTGGCATGACGAAGGGCGGGGATGAACTGGAGCGCAAAGACCCTGAGCATATCGTGAACTACCTTCGCGCCTATGCGGCAAATCGGGATGCCTTGGTCGATAT
>QXGG01326195.1_pt1 | contig 13236 bp, 3 predicted proteins | sample 1982491 | NCBI WGS metagenome assembly QXGG01 (sample SAMN09924614, study PRJNA488089) | Wastewater metagenome, whole genome shotgun sequencing project. | isolation source: South African research farm wastewater | place: South Africa: Irene, Agricultural Research Council, Animal Production Institute... | reverse complement strand
GCAACGATTACAGTGAATGTGATTGTTGGCCTCACCAACTTTTACCCGGCTTTAGGTCCCGGCACTTTGGCTTTTGAAGATTTATGGCCCGGTAAAGGCGACTATGATTTCAACGACTTGGTGATTGATTACCAATTTGAGTTGACTTCCAATCCTGCTAACTTTATCGAACAAATCAAATGTACTTTCACCCTTCAAGCTTTTGGAGCATCGTTTGAAAACGGTTTCGGATTCCAGCTCGCGGGCAACATTGATCCTTTTGACCTTACCGTTTCGGGATATAGTCTTACTGAAAACTATATCACGCTCGAAGCCAACGGAACAGAGGCCGACCAAACGAAACCTACAATTATTGTTTTCGACAATGCATTTGGTTTAATGCCTCATCCCGGAATGGGAATCGGGGTGAATACTGAGACGAATGCCCCTTATGTTGATCCTGTTACGTTCACGGTTTTGATCAACTTTAAACCAAACACCTATACTTACAACGATATTGATATTGCCAATTTCAATCCTTTTTTGATTGTAAACAAAAACCGTTCGGTAGAGATACATTTACCAAATTTTGCGCCTACTGCACTGGCCGATATGGGTGTTTTTGGCACAGGAGAAGACAGCAGCGATCCCAACAGCGGCAGGTTTTATCTGACGGATACGAACCTGTCATGGGCGATCAATATTTATGAGAAATTTGACTACCCGATTGAAAAGCAAGAGGCACTTTGGGTATATTCTAAATTTGCCGAGTGGGCGATGAGCGGTGGCGCACAGTTTCCCGATTGGTACAAAAACCTGAGTGGATACCGCAACAGCAGTTTGATTTATGTGAAACCGGGCAGATAGATTGTTATGTTCTTTGTTCAGGGCTTTGCAAAAAAGCTTCTTTGTGCTTTGAAATAAAACGCAAAAAAAAAGACCGTCTGAAAAGACGGTCTTTTTTTATGTGCCTCAGAAAAAGTTTTAATCTTCTTCTTTGAGTTTCTCTTCGTATTCCTTGAGCAGTTTGGATTGAACATCGCCGGGAACTTGAGCATATTCGGCATATTTCATGGTGAATGTACCGCGGCCACTGGTGATGGCACTGAGTGAAGTGCTGTAACGATCCATTTCCGAAAGTGGCACTTTAGCATTGATAATTTGATATTTACCATCGGCATCCATGCCCATGATCACAGCGCGGCGGCCTTGAAGATCGGTCATAACGGCACCCATCATATCTTCGGGCATCCTTACGGCGATATCATAAATAGGTTCCATAATTTTTGGACCTGCGTTTTTAAAGGCATTAATAAAAGCATGACGACCGGCCAATTTAAACGAAATTTCATTGGAATCAACGGGGTGCATCTTTCCATCATACACATAAACGATGATGTCGCGGGCATATGAACCGGTAAGTGGACCTTCTTCTAAACGCTCCATAACGCCTTTCAGGATGGCAGGCATAAAACGTGCATCAATTGAGCCTCCAACAATACAATTGTTGAAAATAAGCTTTCCACCCCAGTTGAGGTTGTGTTCTTCTTTGCCTCTGACAGGGAAATCGGTAGGATCTTTATAGCCTTCAAAATAAGGCTGAATCATCAAATGCACTTCGCCAAACTGACCCGAGCCACCGGATTGTTTTTTGTGACGGTAATCGGCTCTCGCTGCTTTGGTGATGGTTTCGCGGTAGGGTATTTTTGGAGAAAAGAATTCAGCATCAATTTTAAACACATGATCGAGATACCATTTCACGGTATTCAGGTGGTATTCGCCTTGGCATTTGATGATCAGCTGGCGCAGCTCACGTGATAGGCCGGCATGGAAAGTAGGATCAATGCGGTGCATATCTTGCAAAATGCTTCCCAGTTTTTCGTCGTCGGTAGAGCTGGCGGCCTTTACGGCAATGGTGAAAATAGGTTCGGGATAAACGATGGGTTCGAAACCTTCGTCGGAGAATTTAGCGTCAATAAGTGTGTCGTTGGCCCTTACATCTTTCAGTTTGATGGTAACAGCAATGTCACCGGCCATGACGCGGTCAATTTTTTCACGATTTTTGCCGTTAACGATCAGCAGTTGCGAGATGCGTTCTTTGTTTCCTGTGCGGGGATTGATTAAATCCTGGCCTTCGTATATTTCGCCGCCATATACTTTTATCAATGAAACTTCGCCAAGATGTTGTTCGTTGGCCAATTTAAAGATGAACAAGGCTGGCGGATCGGTTGGAAGACAGCGAAATTCTTTTCCATTGGTGAGTTTGCGCGGAGCAACGCAGCTGGGGCAGGGACTGGTATAAACAATGAAATCCATCAAACGATAAACGCCAACGCCGTGTTTGGAAGCGCCACAGAAAACAGGAAATACGCCTCTGTTGATCATGCCCAACTTAATCCCTTTTCTTACTTCATCCAGATCGAGACTGTCGGTTTCAAAATATTTTTCCATTAAGGTTTCATCACCTTCAGCTGCATTTTCAATCAAACTGCGGTGTAATTTTTCGGCCTTTTCCATCTCTTCAGCAGGGATGTCAAGAATGTCGGGAGCTCCACCCCCATGTTTAAAGACAAGCATTTTCATCAACATCAAATCAATAATGCTGTCGAAGCCTTCGCCGGTTTTAACAGGATACTGTGCCAAGGTCACTTTGTCGCCGTAATAATCTTTGAGCTGACGAACGGATTCGTCGAAGTTGGCGTTGTGGTGATCGAGTTGATTGATAAAGAAAACAACCGGAATATTGGCTTTTTCGGCTTGCCTCCAAGCGTTTTCGGTAGTTGCCTCAACACCATTTTGACCGTTAACAGTAAAAATGGCAGTATCGGCCACACTAAGTGCAGCAAGGATTTCACCGGAATAATCACTGAATCCCGGAGCGTCGAGGATATTTATTTTTTTTCCTTCATGAAGGGTGTATAACAAGGAAGTATTGACAGAAATCTGTCGTTCTGTTTCAATTGGACGATAGTCAGAAACAGTATTTTTATCGTCAACAGTGCCTTTACGATTAATGACCTTGCCTTCAAAAAGCATGTTTTCTGACAAGGTCGTTTTACCCGATTTGGCTGCACCGATCAGGGCAATGTTTCTGATCTCATCTGTTTGGTAAATTTTCATATAATTCTCTGTTTAATTAACACTTAAGCTATCAATAAAGGGAGCAAATTTAATCATTTCGGCCAAACAAAAAAACCTTGATTCTTATTTAAACTGATGCTGAATAAGCCCCGAAATTCTACTCGAACAACAACCGTATTAGGGTGTATTTGTAATCATAACGCAGGCTTTGGACGGGTATTGCTGCATTTTTAAAATACCTGATTCACTGTTTGGCGAGGCTTTGTCATTTGGCTATAAGGCTTCAATTTGAGCCTTAATGCTTTTCCAACGGGCAGTATCCATTTTTGGACCTATTACTTCAACTACATTTCCGGCTAAGATAGAACCGATTTTTCCTGATTTAACCAAGTCAAATCCTTGAAGGTAGCCGTAAAGAAAACCTGCTGCAAACAAATCGCCGGCTCCGGTGGTGTCGTTGGCGGTTGCTTTGATGGCATCAACTTTTGCTTCTGCCGTCCTGCTTTTTATCAACGAGCCTTTGGCTCCTACCTTCACAATGGCCAGCTCGCATTTTTCGGCCAATGCCAGCAGTGCCTTTTCGGGCTCTTGTTGGGTAAAGGCTTTGGCTTCGTCTTCGTTGGCAAAAACGATGTCAACATAATTGGTGAGTAAATTTTCGAGCAAAGGCAAATTGGCTTCAACCACATTGTAGCTGGCCAGGTCGAGAACAATTTTTAGTCCGCTTTCCTTGGCCAATTGCATGGCTTTACGCAGGAGTGCTTCATTTTGAACAAGATATCCTTCAACATAGAGGTAGTCATATCCCTCGAAAAGTGATTTGCTGAGGTGTTTGTCTGAAAGCTCGATGGCAGCACCCAAGTAAGTAGCAAAGGTACGCTCGCCATCTTGGGTGATCATGCCGTTGGCAATGCCGGTAGGTGTGTTGCTGGTAAATAAGATGGGTTTAATGTTGGCCTGCTGCATATCGCTGCGAAAGAAATCACCTGTGGCATCGTTTCCTACGTGACCAATAAATGCTGTTTCCATGCCTAAGATAGCCAACCCGTGAATGGTGTTGGCCGCTGAGCCGCCGGAAGCTTTTGATTTTGCAAGATTTTGAGTGGTTGTTTCCACACGAGCTGATGTTGCGCCATCAACCAATTGCATACTGCCTTTGGGTAAGTTGAGCGCTGTAAGTAATGCCTCATCCTCTACCATAGTGAGGATGTCAACCAGGGCATTACCAATACCTAGTACTTTTGTCATTGCCTATTTTTGCTGCAAATGTAGCAAAAATAGGCAATGAGATCAGTGTTACATGATGACCATTTTCCTCACAAAGTAGTCTTTACCTCTGAGGATGCTGACCATATAAACGCCTTTAGGCAGATGTCCCAAATTGATTTTGCATTGGTGGCCTCCATCGGTGCAGTTTTCAAAAGTGGCTGCATATACCTTTCCCGATCGTCCATCGAAGATGTTGATTTGAAGCTCACCTTCACCGCCTTTGTGGTGAATCGTAAACTCACCTTTGCTGGGGTTAGGCACCAAAACCATGTCTTCTTGGACTTCCACCTCATCAATGCCGATGTAGCAATCACTACGGATGGTTAAACCCACACTTCCAATGACGGAACACTCTTGAATTGTAGCCACCACGGTAATGGTGCGGGTAGTTCCTGGGAAATAAGCGTTTCCTTTGATGGTGGTGGTTTGTGTGGTATCGCCGGTTGACCAGAAGTATTTCTGATAGCCCGGTCCTGCATCAAACACCACTTCTTCATGAGGGCAAATAATGGCATCTTCACCAAGGGTAATGGATTCCGAAATACCGATAACCATCGTTTGCAAGGTGTCGGATGAGGAGCAGCCAAATGCATTCATATAGCTATAAACCACTTGATGTGAGCCGGTTCCTGCCAAATCGGGATAAAATTTACCTCCGATTAGCCCAAGGCCACCACTGAAAATACCTCCTGCGGGCGTACCGGTCAAAATGGAAGCTTCATCATTGGCGCAATACATGGGTGCAAGTCCTGTGAGGGTAACCACAGGTGTTGGTTTAATTTCAACAGTTATTGACAGCATATTGGTGCATCCGGTCGCGTTGATGCCTGTTACTGAGTAAACGGTGGTTTGAATGGGCCTTACCGTAATGGTTGGTCCGGTTTGGCCGGTTGACCAAACGTAATTATCAGCACCACTGGCAGATAAGATAATAGGTGTTCCTCCGCAAACGTTTTGTTGCGAAGCTTGTACAGTAAGTACCGGTAACGGCAACACATTCACCGTTACGCTTTCGGTTTGGTTGCAACCTAAGTTGCCCTCACCATAAACAGTAGCATAATATACGGTGGTAATTTCGGGCATTACCTCTAAGGTATAGCCCGTGCCGATGTCGCCATTTTCATCTGACCAAACACATATTACACCTCCCGAGGCTTCAAGAATAACGCTTTCTCCGTTGCAAATGGTAGTGTCGTTGCTAATAATTATTTCAGGAAGTGGCTCAATACTAACGAATAAGCTGTCAATAGACGAACAACCGTCAGTTGAAACGAGTTCGGCGTAAAACCAGCGGCTCGCATTGAAAGTTGTTTCATAATAACCTACCGGTTCATCACCCATGGGCAGAATTACCTCTTTATCCCAAATTACATAGTCAATGTCGGCTCCTGCTATATCGCTTACTGCAAATGTGATTGCCTCGCCCGAGCATGAGTTGAGGGCGCCTTCGAAAACGGTGAGGTTAACTTGCGGGTTGGACAAGACGGTTACAGTGGTGCTGTCGCGACGCACACAATTGGCTGCACTCACCACTTCGGCCCAATAATCCATGATTCCTGTGGTGGAAGGTGTAACGGTACGTGTTGGATTAGTAAATCCATCCCACCACATAAAGGAAACAGCATCAACAATTTGGGCTGTTAGGGTTACTGATGCACCCAAGCAAAGCGATGATTGGGAAGCGGTAACGGTTACTTTAGGTGTGATAAGAGGCGTTATAACGATGGTATCGCTTTGCGTACATCCGTTGTTGGTATTCATGTCGAGCCGGATAACAGCCGCAGCGGTCACTTCGTAGATAAACGATGAGGTGGTATTTCCGGTAGGGGCATTGTTGAGATACCAAGCATAAGTATATCCAACACCAACAGGTCCTTGCAACTGAATGGTTTCGTTCATACAGGCAGCGATGTCGTCTCCTAAGTTAATATCCGGTGTGTCGAATACCACGATAGAAACCATCTCGGAGCTTGAGCAACCAAAACTATTGGTAACGATCAAGGTAACATTGACTGAACTCTCAGCGATAAATTCCAGCTGAGCTTCGGTGGAAATCGTTTCGCCGTTGATGATCCAATCGTAGCTATAACCTTCAACAACCGGTGTTTGAAGGACCATGGTTTCGCCTTGGCAAATTGAGGTTCCAAGAGGCTTTTGAATAGTTACTTCGGGCAGGCTATGAACGGTAATATATGCTGTATCGTAAGAGACACATCCTAATGCATTGATACCTTGCGCCCAATAAACATGCGTTGTTTCTGGTGTTGATGGGGTAACGGTTCGGCTGGTAAGATTACCGGCAAGGCCATCCCACCAGGCAAAAGAATTGATGTTTTGGGTGTTAATGGTTAGAGTGGCCGACTCTCCCAAACATATATCTAAACTATCAGGTGAGAGCAAGATACCCGGGGCGGTGTGCATCATCACGGTTAAGGAATCGGCACCATAGCATCCGTTGATATCGGTAACTTCAAGTTTAACCAACGATTCTTGCAGCACAGGGAAGATGAAGCGGTTGCTGTTTTCGCCGGTAGCTACACCGTTCAAATACCACTGATAATTATATCCGGGAACAGTAGGGCCGTTGATGGTAGCCAAGCTTCCGTAACAGAAGGTGTTGGCTACACCTGCAATGCTAATGGCAATTTCGGGTTGATTGTGGACGGTAACAAAAGCGGTATCGCGTGTTTTACAACCAAAGGCGTTCACGGCTTCGGCCCAATAGGCATAAGTTGAATCGCCAATAGAAGGAGTGAAGCTTCGGGTAGCCACATTGGTTCCTAAACCATCCCACCAAATATACGAAGTGCCGTTGGTGGTTAAACTTATTGTGGCGGCTTCGCCTAAGCATATTTCGCTGTTATTGGTTGTTAAACTAATAGTTGGCGAAACAAGACTTGTGATTGCGATGGCATCAGTGGCAAAACAACCTTTGTCAGAGGTAACATCGAGGCGCACATTGGCATTGCTGTTGACTACAAAACTGTATGTAGCTTCTGTTCCCACCAATGTGTTGTTGCGGTACCATGCATATTCAAGGTTGGAACCCACAGGCCCATTAAGGGTCAGTTCGTAATTGATACAGACTTGAAGGTCGGGGCCGAGGTTTACGTTAGGAGCTTCCCAAACGTTAATGGTTTTGGTATCAGTTCCTTCACAACCGTTGGGATTCGTTACAATTAATGTAACTATGGTGGGGACATCGGCAACAAAACTATAGGAAGAAACGCTACTCACCAATTCTCCGTCAACAAACCAACGGAACGAGTCGTCTTCATTGCCCGATCCTACCAAAGTAACTGTTTCGCCTGCGCAAAAATTAGTGCCCTCGGGAGTGAGAATAGTTACAACAGGCACGTTATATACTTTGATAATTGCAGTGTCTCTCGAAACGCAACCAAAGCTGTTGGTGCCTTCAACCCAATAATTGAAGGTTCCGATGTTGGTAGCCTGGAAAGTTCTATTCTTTAGATTGCCGGCCAAACCATCAAACCAGGAATAGGAATTTACATTTTGATCGTTGATGGTAAGGGTAAAACTTTCTCCTATGCAAACGTCAAGGCTGTCGGGTGAGAGAAGAATGCCCGGCAAATTGCGTGATTGAATGGCAATTTGATTGGTGTTCACACAGCCGTTTGCATCGGTAACTTTTAGTTTAACGGTAACATCTTTGGTAACTACAAAACTCAATTGATAGTTGTCGGTTCCTCTGGCAACTCCATCCACAAACCATTGGTAGTGGTGGCCGGCTTTTTGCGGGCCTTGTACTGTTGCTGTAGCGTTAAAACAAATGATGTTTGATCCACCTACAACGGTGAGCGGAACATCGGGTAACGGATTGATTTGAACCAAAACGGTATCGCGCGACTTACACCCCAATCCGTTGATGGCTTCGGCCCAATAGGCCAACGTGGTGTCGTTGTTGATAGGTACAATAGAGCGGGTAGTAAGGCCGGTAAATCCATCCCACCATACAAATGAAGATGCGTTTTGGGTGGTTAGACTTAAGGTGAGGGTATCGCCAAAACAAATTGCATTATTATCGGCATTTACTTGAATAGATGGTATTTCGAGAGGTGTAACGCTGATTTGATCAGTAGTTGTGCAATTTCCCACTTTTACTTCAAGGCGAATGCTCACCTGTGCAGTAATGACCATGCTAAAAGTAGCAGTAGCATTGGTTTGGAGGATGTTGTTTACATACCATTTATAGGTGTAATTGGGATTGACAGGTCCTTCTATCACAAGAGGACTATTTTTACACACCATCTTATCAGAACCAAGATCGAATACGGGAGCTTCCTCAACGGTGATAAGTTTCATATCAGTAGAAACACAACCATTGGCATTGGTCACCCTAAGGGTTACTTCGGAAGTTACATTGCGATTGAAAGTATATGAAGCACCACTTCCAACTGAATCTCCGGCAATCAACCAACGATAAAGGTTTCCGGCTAAAACATTGGTATTTAAGGTTACACTTTGGCCTTGGCAAATGGTGGTTAGCGCCGGTGGATTGATTAGGGCAATCGGCTTGGCATGAACCATCACAAAGGCCGTATCTTTAGAAATACATGAGGTTAAATTGTGAATGCCAGTAGCACTAAAACTAAATATTCCGGTGGTTTCGGGGATAAAAGTTCTTGTTGGCTGGTTGCCACCTAAACCATCTTGCCAAACATAACTACTTAAATTGGTGTGGTTGATGTTGAGTTGAACAGGTTCGCCCAAACAAATATCGGTTTTATTGGCCGTAACCTCAATCCCCGGAAGGTCAATTACTGTAATTTCCAAGGGTGCCGAAAATGCTTTACAACCATTGGCATCTGTCACCCTCAACTTCACCACCACATCTTTAGTAACCACAAAGCTCAGCTGATAATTGTTGGCTCCTGTTGCAACATCATCAATATACCATTGGTACTGATAGCCTATTTTTTGAGGTCCGCTGATGGTAGCCGAAGATCGAATACAGATGGCATTGCTGCCACCGGCAACGGTAAGCGGCACTTGGGGTAAGGCATTGACATGCACTTCGATACTGTCGCGTGAAGTACATCCCAAAGCGTTAAAAGCCTCCGCCCAATAGGTAAACGTAGAATCGCCATAGGCTGGAACGATAGTGCGTGGAGTAGAAGTAGTGAGGTTATCCCACCAAATGGTTCCGGTTGCACCAGTGCTTGATAGCGATAAAACCACACTTTCGCCGAGGCAAATTTGACTGTTATTGGCCGACAATGAGATGGTTGGAACTGCCTTAGAGGTGATGTCGAGTTGGTCAATGGCAACGCAGCCTTCGGGTGAGGTTACCTCGAGTTTGAGTGTGGTAACTCCTGCCGGAACCGGAAAGTCTAATTTTTTATTCGTAGAGAGGGCAGTGGTTTCAGCATTTTTGAACCATTTGTAGGTGTAGCCTGTACCGGTGGGGCCTTCCAGCGTAACAGTATATCCTTGACACACTTGTTGGTCAGGACCCAAGTTCACTACTGGCGCATTTTTAGTAACAATATTTACAAAGGCCGAACCTGAACAGCCTACCAAAGTGTCAGTGACAAGAAGTTTTACGATTGCATTTGCATTAAAACTGCGCACGAATGTTCGGTTGGTAGCGTTAGCAATTGGAACGGCATTCACATACCATTGATAGGTGTAATTCACCGAACTAGGTCCGGTAAAAGTAACTTCGCTGCCAGTGCAAATCACCTGATTGCTATTGCTTGCAGTGATGTTAAAGGCAAGGGTATCTCTAACAAGAATATTCAATGTTTTTCGTGTGATACAACCTGTTGAGTTGATAGATTCAGCCCAAATGGAAGTGTCTTGCGTTGGGATAAATCCGCGCGTAAGTACATTGCCTTGCAAGCCATCCCCCCAAGCGAAATATACCGGTGGAGTGCTGGTGGACGAAAGGGTGATGAATGTTTGATCGCCGCGACACAGTTGAAGTTTTGTGGCGACCATATTTAAAACCGGCGATTGAATAGGATTCACAAGCAATGAATCTGCTGAGTTGCATCCTGTGAGGCTGTTGGTGGCGCGTACTTTTATTTCAACCGGCACCGTGCCATAAATCACGGAGGTGAAACTGCTGCTTGTAGCTGCTGCAATCAAAGAATCGTTTCTATACCACTTATAAGTAAAATTTGGATTGGAGGTTGCAGTAAAAGTTTTTTCTTGGCCTACACAGCCATTCAAACCACCGTTAGCAGTGAGGTTCACCTCCGGCCTTGGTAAAACGGTGATCGTTATTTCGGTAGTGTCAATACATTGTGAAAGGTTCTTTGCTGTTGCTGAATAGGTGTGTGTTCCAACTGTAGGGAACAAAACAACCGGATTTACATTGGTGGTGTCAGGATTGATCCATTTCCAAATGGAGCCTTCCTGCCCCGTCAATTTCAGGCTGAGCGGACTGTCCACACATACCGGATTATTGTTTGGTGTAATTACTAAGCTGGGTTTGGGGCTGATCAACACCGTCACCGGTTGAATGGTGTAACAACCCGATGCTCCTTCTCCTTTAATGTAATAGGTTCCGCTGGTGGCAGCGGCAGGTGTTGCATAGGGGAGGGTTGCAAGTTCATTGGTCCAGTAGGTAAAGTTAAGACCGGGAGTGCTTCCGGCTGTTATAGCTGCCTTTGTGATGTCAATGGTTGCTGGGGCGCATACCGGGGCAGGTTGGTTTATCACAAGGGTTGGAAGTGGATTAACAGTAATGGTAGCCGTTGTTGACGCCACTTCGTTGCACGCCCCACTTTGAACAATTGCTCTGAAATAGGTGGTTTGGGTGAGCGGGCCCGAAAGGTATGAAGCTCCGGTAAACGTAGTATCCACCCAATCAATTTGATTGTTGGAGTGTTGCCATTTGATAATCGTTCCCACATAATTGTTGAGGGTTAAGGTGCCGCTGGTTGATCCGGCGCACACGGTTTTTGTTCCCGAAAGGTTTCCGCCGACTGAGGCCGGTGCTTTGGTAATGCTTTTGCTGGCATTGTTGAAACATCCTGTAGCGGTAACTGTTTCGATAATACCTACCGATCCGGCACCCGGCGTACTCCAATCAACCAATATTGAGCTGGTTCCTGCTCCGGATGAGATGGTTCCGCCGGTTACTGACCAAGCATAAGTATGCCCTGGAGTATCAGTCACCGAATAGAAAGTGGCAGTAGGAAGTCCGCAAATGGCGGCAAGACCAATAATTTGTGGGTTAGGTAAGTCGTTCACTGTGTTGGTAATACCCAATGAAGTGGCAGGACATCCGGTGGCTGAGGTAACGATCACGTCAACAATGTCTCCGTTTTGAAGCGCGTTGGTGGTGTAAGTGGCTATAGCTCCTGTTTGCTTGCTGATACCGTTAATCCTAAAGTTGAATTCGGTGCCTCCGCCGGCAGTAAATGTAACAGGGGTACCGGCACAAAAACTATTGTCAATATCACTGCTGATTAGCGTGGGGGTTGGAATGGCATTCACAGTAATTGAGCCATTGGCAGTGCCACCTCCGCAGCCGCCTGTTAGGGTAACGCTATAGCTGAAGTTGCCAACAACAGTAGGCGTTCCACCGATGGTGATTACATTGTTGTTGAAATTACCGGTTACACCGGCCGGCAAACCCGAGAAAGTAGCTCCTGTGGCCCCGGTTGTGGCATAGGTTATGCTTGGTGCCAGTGCTGCATTCAAACAAACAGTTTGGATGTTGGTGCTTGCGCCCGAGGTTAGATTAATGGAATTGGTTTGGTTAACAACGATATAGTTGTTTCTTGTTTTTGTGTAAACGTTATTCCCTTCGGTGAGTGTAAGGGTTATTGTTTTGGAACCTATGGTAGAATAGGTAACGGCATGTGGTCCGGGCGTTGTGGCTGTGGAGGGTGTGGCTCCCGATCCAAAATTCCATAAATAGGTGGTGCCTGGGACAATTCCCGTTGATCCATCAGTGAAATTAACAGTACCTCCCACGCATGTGGTGGTAGGACTGGCAGTAAAATCGGCTACTTGCCCAAACAATGGGTTTGCAAATGAAAAGACTGCCAGCGCAGCGAAGGCTATAAATAGTGTGTATAGATTTTTCATTTGTTAATCTCTCCTGTATTTTTGTTCGTATAACTGCTGGTAATCATGTAACATATAACGTCTGTTTTTTTGTTTCTGTCGAGGTTGTTGGTTTGCTCTCGTATTGTCATTATTTATTTGGCCAAACCTGAAGCCAAGGGTAATTTCATGCGATCCGCCTGAGTTGTCAAACATGCCGCCCAAGCCAATTTCATAACTGTAATGCAGGTTTAAGCTGTTAAAAAGCTCACCTCCAACTCCAAGAGCCAACACCTGACTGTTGCGGTAGAGACCGCTGATCCAGAATTTCTTGTCGAAGATAAAGGTTGCAGAAACATCCACAATAGTGGGCTGGTGGAGTGTGCGCCGAACCACGGCATAAGGCATCAGCTCAAGGGTAGGGCTGAGGGCAAAGGTGTTTCCGATGTGAAAGAGCAACTCTTGTTCAAAAGCGAAATTACCTTGGCTTTGCAACAGATAGGCATCTTTGGTGCGCAAAAGGGTTGGCATTCCAATGCCCACTTCAAAAGCACGGTTATAATACACCAAGCCAAAGCCGGCATTGTAATTCATCTTGGTCAACACATCTAAGTTTCGGAAAAGAGGATCATTAATGTTTCCATTGATGTCGGAAGCGCTCAGGGTGTTTTGATATACACTTCCCCACAAACCAAAACTCAAATATTGCTCTTCGGCAATCTGTAAGCGATAGGTATAGCTTAAAGCACCCTTAAAGCGTTGAAAAATATCAACCTTGTCCATGAAAGCCTCTCCACCAAGGTACATATTGTTGCCCAAATGGAAGTAAGTGTTGAAACGCAGGGTTTCGGGACTGCCGCTGCCAAAGTCAAACCAATCTTTTCG
>QXGG01149758.1_pt1 | contig 13239 bp, 9 predicted proteins | sample 1982491 | NCBI WGS metagenome assembly QXGG01 (sample SAMN09924614, study PRJNA488089) | Wastewater metagenome, whole genome shotgun sequencing project. | isolation source: South African research farm wastewater | place: South Africa: Irene, Agricultural Research Council, Animal Production Institute... | reverse complement strand
TTGGCATACTCCTCGGTCGTGAGCATGGCTGAAATTGGAAAACCACCGCCTAAACTTTTTGCGATGCTCATCACATCGGGTATCACACCATAGAGTTCGTGAGCAAACAGCTTACCGCTACGCCCCATACCTGACTGCACTTCGTCAAAGACCAATAATGCATCGTATTTATCACAGAGTGCGCGCACGCCTTCTAAGTAGGCTTGATCAGCAGGTAATACGCCACTTTCACCTTGAATAGGCTCGAGAATAACCGCACAGGTGCGCTCAGAAATCGCAGCTTCCATAGCGGCTAAATCGTTAAAGGGAACATGACTGATGCCTTCAGGACGCGGACCAAAACCTTCGGAGTATTTAGGCTGCCCACCGACGTTGACGGTAAACACGGTACGCCCATGAAAACTATTGAGCGCAGAAATAATTTCATATTTTTGCGCACCAAAACGATCGCTAGCGACTTTACGCACCAGTTTAAGCGCTGCTTCGTTAGCTTCAGCACCGGAGTTACTAAAAAACACACGATCAGCAAAGGTCGCTTCAGTTAACTTACGCGCTAAACGTAATGCGGGCTCATTAGTAAATACGTTCGACACATGCCATAGCTTATTGGCCTGCTGAGTCAACGCATCCACAAGCGCAGGATGACAATGACCCAAACTATTCACGGCTATACCACCGGACAGGTCAATCAATTCGCGTCCACTTTGATCCCAAAGTCGCGATCCTGCGCCGCGCACAGGCACAAAGCCTGCGGGAGCATAATTTGGGACCATAACTTGATCAAAATCAGCGCGACTGACCTGCGCCTCTTGAATGGACATGCCTGTTCTCCTGGATAAAATCCTGTTAGATAAAGGTTCACTAAATGAATAGGTGATAACTTAGTGTGCGCTATTTTATAGCACTTACAGCAACTCTGCTTGCGCAGACCCACACAAAACAACAGTTTAAACCCAGATCAACAAAAAACGCAGGGTAAAAGGATGATTTTTATGCAATTCAGTGGGTTTCTGGATATTAGGGGGCGATAACTTAGCGCGTGCCGTACTTCGGGATAGGTGTTGGTCCGTCGATGAACCCATCCAGGGTTCAACTCCGGCGCTACGCCATCCATGGCTACGCTCGTCACACCCACCCCAAAGTACTCATTGACCATGTGTAGGGTTCGCACTATTGCAGCATCAATCAGGCATGCTCATTTACAGCTAATGCAAACAACCTCACAGAATGCTCGCTTTAAAAACGTCACGCTACCCACTCGAACACACCTTCACAGGTCAACAAGTACCTTGTGGGTATCGCGGCAAGCGGAGCCATGGATGGCGCAGCGCCCGAATCGGGTCGGGATGACCCGTTGAGGGAAAAGCGATACTCACAAGGTACGCCACGCACAGATCCTTTAACGACTGAGCTTTATTAAAAGCACTCGACGCATACCGTACTTCGGGATAGGTGTTGGTCCGTCGATGAACCCATCCAGGGTTCAACTCCGGCGCTACGCCATCCATGGCTACGCTCGTCACACCCACCCCGAAGTACTCATTGACCATGTGCAGGGTTCGCACGACTGCAGCTTCAATCAAACGCGCCAGCAAACCAATTAAGCTGATCACGTAACGCCACAACTTCTCCAACAATAATTAAGCTGGGACTCTGCACCGCAAACTCACTGACCTGCTGATTAATCGTCGCCAAAGTCCCAGCAAACACACGCTGCTCAGCGGTCGTGCCATTTTCCACCACCGCAATTGGCGTTTGCGCATCACGACCGTACGCAATCAACTGCTGACAAATATCAGACAAACAGCCCAAGCCCATATAAAACACCACAGTTTGCATGGGTGACACCAACTCAGACCACGGCAAATCCAGCTCACCGTCTTTGCGATGCCCCGTCACAAAACGCACCGATTGCGCATAATCACGATGAGTTAAAGGAATCCCCGCATAGGCTGAACACCCAGAAGCAGCCGTGATACCCGGCACCACTTGAAAAGGAATCCCTTGCGCTGCTAACTGCGCAATTTCCTCACCACCACGCCCAAAAATAAAGGGATCACCACCCTTTAAACGCACCACTCTGTGCCCTTGCAGCGCCAACTCCACCAGCTTTTGATTAATCTGATCTTGCGGCACACTGTGCTGCGACGCTTGCTTACCCACATACAAACGTAGCGCATCACGACGGCACAACTCTAAAATCGCAGGTGCAACTAAACGGTCATACAGCACCACATCAGCTTGCTGCATCAGGCGTAAGGCTTTAAATGTCAGTAAATCAGCATCACCTGGCCCCGCGCCCACCAAATACACTTCACCACGCACTTGAGTGTCTGCACTCTCAATAGCCTGTGCCAGCAACTGCTCCGCCTGTTGCTCACGCCCCGCGAACACCTGCTCAGCCACAGCCCCTTGCAAGTTTTTTTCCCAAAATACACGTCGCGCCGACACTTGCGGTAACGCCGCTTTCACTTGATCCCGAAAACGCGCCGCTAAAGTCGCTAAACGCCCATAACTGGCCGGCAATACCGTTTCAATTTTAGCCCGAGCCAAACGTGCTAATACAGGCGCATGCCCTGCAGTAGACACCGCAATCACCAAAGGAGAACGATCAACAATGGCTGGAAACATCACGCTCGACAGCTCTGGTACACCCACGGCATACACCGGTATACCACGCGCCTGCGCTTGCCTCGCGATCTGCGCATTGATAGCCACATCACCTGTGGCCGCTAAGACCAAAGCACAACCCGCCTGCATATCGCTGTCTTGGTAGGCGCGCAATACACATTGCCCCTGCTGCGCCACTAATGCCTGCAATTGCGCACTGATCTGCGGCGCAATCACGCGCAGCACCGCACCGGCATCCAGCACTAAGCGTGCTTTACGCAACGCCTTATCGCCTCCCCCCACCAGCAGGACCGCACGCCCCTGTAACTTATGAAATAACGGTAAGCAATCCATACAGACACCTTTTAAGCAAAATAAACCTTGTTATGCCCGATCGGATTGAGCATGCACCCATATAGAACAACCCATCAGCACCGCAGCCCAGGCATTACAGGTTACTTAAAACAAAACAGCGACTTAAAATCAATTAAGTCGCTGTTAAAGACTCACAGCTACGCTTAAGTCTCAGCCAATGCACACCTCGACAATCTTAACGAATCACATCAAGACCGCCCATATACGGACGCAATACAGCTGGAACAGTGATGCTGCCATCAGCTTGTTGATTGTTTTCCAGCACAGCCACTAAAGTGCGCCCCACAGCTAAACCTGAACCATTGAGCGTATGCACCAACTCGGTTTTACCGGTTGCGGCATTACGATAGCGGGTTTGCATACGACGCGCCTGGAAGTCAGTGCAGTTCGAGCATGAGGAAATCTCACGGTATTTATCTTGGCTGGGCACCCATACTTCAAGGTCGTAGGTTTTGCTAGCACCAAAGCCCATATCACCCGTGCATAAAGCCATAACACGATACGGCAACTCTAGAGCCTGCAGAATTTTCTCGGCATGACCGGTCAACTCTTCCAACGCTGCATAGGACGTTTCAGGATCAACAATCTGTACCAGCTCAACTTTATCAAACTGGTGCTGACGGATCATACCGCGCGTATCACGACCTGAAGCGCCCGCTTCACTGCGAAAACAAGGACTGTGCGCCACCATTTTCAGTGGCAAATGCGCTACATCTAAAATCTCACCCGCTACAGTATTGGTCAGCGAGACTTCGGCCGTTGGAATCAAATACAAAGGTGCCTGATCTTCACGCTCAATACGAAATAAATCTTCTGAGAACTTAGGTAACTGCCCTGTGCCTTGCAGCGCAGACGCTTGCACCAAATACGGTGTATACATCTCCTGGTAACCATGTTCTGCAGTATGCAAATCCAGCATAAATTGCGCCAGAGCACGGTGCAAACGCGCAATACCACCACGCATCACAGCAAAGCGTGCGCCCGATAATTTAGCGGCCGCTTCAAAATCTAAGCCTTGAATATTTTCTCCAAGCAACACATGATCCTGCACTGGGAAATCAAAGGTGCGTGGTGTACCCCAACTGCGCACTTCAACGTTGTCATCTTCACTGGCACCTTGCGGTACAGACTCATGAGGGATATTGGGGATATTTAAAGCAATAGCATCAAGCTCAGCCTGAATGCTTTCCAACTCACGCTTACCCGCTTCCAACTCGCCGCCCAATTGATCCACTTGTGCTAATAAAGGTGCGATATCTTCACCACGCGCTTTGGCTTGACCAATGGATTTGGAACGACTGTTACGCTCAGCCTGCAATTGCTCGGTGCGCGTTTGCACTTCCTTACGCTGTGCCTCTAAAGCAGTTAAGCTTGCCACATCTAAAACAAAACCACGGCGCGCAAGTTGCTCAGCGATATCTTGGGTTTGAGTGCGTAACAATTTTGAATCAAGCATAAAAATATCCGTTCTTACAAAGAAAATTTAATCAGGGCCATGCCCAGCCAAGTCGCTACTAAGCCACCGCCCAACGTCACACCCATATAGACAAATGCGGGTAACAACTGACCACTGGTTAACAGGCGCAGCGCATCCAATGAGAATGTTGAGTAGGTAGTAAAGCCGCCTAAAAAGCCTGTCATTAATAACAAGCGGGTTAAATCTGGCACATCAGGGCGCAATACAAACCATGCAAATGCACAGCCTATTAAAAAACAGCCGATGATATTAACGAAAAGAGTAGCAATGTACAGATACGCAGGCGCAATCTGTGCCACCAACAGCGAACTGGCATAGCGCAAAACACTGCCTAAAGCGCCGCCAAGCGCCACCATGAGCACACTTATCACGGGGTTGTACGACGCTGTTGCGCACTGGCTTGATCTAAGCGCTTTAAATGCTGCAATTTTTCACCAATCTTAATTTCTAAGCCACGCGCCGGTGGTTGATAATATTCACGCGGTTCCAATTCTTCAGGAAAGTAATCCTCGCCCGCAGCATAGGCATCGGGTTCATCGTGGGCATAACGGTATTGTGCAGCGTAGCCCAACTCTTTCATCAGTTTTGTGGGGGCTAAGCGCAAATGAATGGGCACAGGCAATGAGCCAAACGCCTGCGCATCATCACGAGCGGCTTTAAAGGCCTTGTACACCGCATTACTTTTAGGCGCACAGGCTAAATAGGTAATGGCTTGCGCCACAGATAACTCACCTTCGGGACTGCCTAAACGCTCCTGCACATCCCACGCTGATAAACACAATGTCAGTGCACGCGGATCGGCATTACCAATATCTTCACTGGCCATACGCACCACACGTCGAGCGATATATAACGGGTCGCAGCCGCCATCGAGCATGCGCGCAAACCAGTACAGCGCCGCATCTGGGTGCGAGCCACGTACTGCTTTATGCAAGGCTGACATTTGCTCGTAAAAAGAATCACCGCCTTTATCAAAACGCCGCACGCTATCGCCTAAGATAGGTTTCAATACCGCTGCACTAATGCAGTCACCGGTTTTAAGTAAGTCGGCGGCGTTTTCTAGCAAATTAAGCAAACGGCGGCCATCGCCATCGGCCGCCTGAATCAGTAACTCTTGCGCGTCAGGCTCAATACTCAGCTCTAAAGCGCCTAAGCCACGCGCATCGGTTAGTGCACGCTCTAACAACAACTGCAATGCCGCAGCGTCCAAACTTTGCAGCACATAGACGCGCGCACGGGATAACAAAGCATTGTTGAGCTCAAATGAAGGGTTTTCTGTGGTCGCACCAATAAATATAAAAGTGCCATCTTCCACGTAAGGCAAAAAGGCGTCTTGCTGGCCCTTGTTAAAGCGGTGTACTTCATCAACAAACAAAATGGTGCGCCGCGCATACTGCCCCGCTTGCTGCTGAGCTTCTTGCACCGCTTCACGAATTTCTTTAACCCCTGACAGCACCGCCGACAGGGTAATAAAGTGTGCATCACTCACTTGCGCCAACAAGCGTGCCAAGGTGGTTTTACCCACCCCAGGCGGCCCCCAAAAAATCATCGAATGCAATGCGCCGTGCTGCAAGGCTTCACGCAGTGGCTTGCCCGCACCAAGAATATGCTGCTGACCCACATACTCTTCTAACGTATTGGCTCGCAAACGCGCGGCTAAAGGCTGCGTGAGCGGTTCACTGCTAAACAATTGCACCCTTACTCGTCCTCAATCACATCAACACCCTCAGGGGCGTCAAACACAAACTGATCGGCGCTGACAGGCTCATTGACTTTAACATTCATAAACAAAATATTGGTGCGCTGCCCCACCGCATCCAGCAATTGCATATCGTTAATCACACCATCACGAAACGACAAACGCAGCGTATCAAACAGTGTATCTTTCGCCGTTGGCGTCAGCACAAAGTCAACCACAGGGCCGCCTTCTTTATAAGAGATGCTGAAGTTTTCACTGATTTTAGACACATCACCCGACAGCAATAAAGCCGGAGTATGGGTCAAACGCTGATCCATTTTCTGCACTGTGACCTGCATCAAGTCGGGGTCATACAGCCAAACTTTTTTACCATTGGACACCAACAACTGCTCCAAGGGCGGATTGGTATGCCAACGAAATAATCCTGGACGCTGCAACACCATTTCGCCAGCGGCCTCTTGCAACTGCGTGCCGCTTGAGTCCAATGTCAACTGAGAAAAGCTTCCGGTAATTGTCTGCGTTGAACCCAATAACGCGCTGAGCTTATTGGCTGCTTGCTGCTGCTCGCTGTCGGTAGCATAAGCCGTATTGATCGGCATAAGGGTTGTGCTGGCGAGCAACACACCGCCCAGTATGGCTAAAAAACCTGTATAGAGTGTGCGCATTGATACTCTCTTCCTATTGATTGAGTGTTGAGCATTAAATAGACCTGATTCACATCTGCAATCAGGCCTCACATGTTTAATCTCGCACCGGTGGTGGGGCCAAGACTTCACGCGAACCATTGTGCGCAGCGGCCGAAACCACACCTGCCATTTCCATAGATTCAACCATACGTGCTGCACGGTTATAACCTACCTTAAGTTGACGCTGCACCGCAGAAATCGAAGCGCGGCGCGACTCTGTTACATAACGTACGGCTTGGTCATACAGCGGATCATCTTCACTGCTGCTGTCGCCCCCTTCAAAACCGCCACCTAAATCTTCAGGCCCGGCCAGCATATCTTGAATATAATCCGGCTCACCGCGTAATTTCCACGCATCCACCACGCGGTGCACTTCCTCATCTGAAACAAAGGCGCCGTGCACACGGATGGGTAAACTGGTGCCCGGTGGCAGATACAACATGTCACCGTGCCCTAACAACTGCTCGGCACCGCCCTGGTCCAATACGGTACGCGAGTCAATTTTACTCGATACTTGGAAGGCAATACGCGTAGGAATATTGGCCTTAATCAGGCCTGTGATGACATCCACAGAGGGACGCTGCGTGGCTAAAATCAAGTGAATCCCTGCCGCACGTGCTTTTTGTGCGATACGGGCGATCAGCTCTTCAACTTTTTTACCGACCACCATAATCATATCGGCAAACTCATCCACCACCACTACGATGGTGGGCAGCTTGCTTAAGTGAGGTGCTTCATCGTCCATGCTGTCACGTTTAAACAGCGGATCTTCTATCGGCGTGCCAGCGTCTGCAGCGTCTTTAACTTTGCGGTTATACCCTGTTAAATTGCGCACGCCCATCATAGACATCAACTTATAGCGGCGTTCCATTTCCGCCACGCACCAACGCAATGCATTGGCGGCTTCTTTCATATCCGTGACCACGGGGCAGAGCAAATGCGGAATCCCTTCATAAATGGATAGCTCCAGCATTTTAGGGTCGATCATAATTAAACGCGCTTCTTCAGGTGTTGATTTAAACAACACCGATAAAATCATGGCGTTCACACCCACCGACTTACCTGAACCTGTGGTACCCGCCACCAATAAGTGCGGCATTTTCGCCAAGTCAGCAATCACAGCTTGACCGCCAATATCATGACCCAAGGCGATGGTGACAGCTGACTTAGCCTCTTCAAACTCTGGCGTATCCAGCACCTCAGAGAAGCGGACAATTTGTCGGTCTTCATTGGGCACTTCAATACCGACGGTGGTTTTGCCTGGAATCACTTCCACCACACGCACGCTGATCATGGCCATGGAGCGCGCTAAGTCTTTCGCCAAATTGGTGATACGACTGACTTTCACCCCAGCAGCCAACTGGATTTCAAAACGCGTGACCACAGGCCCCGGATGCACGGACTCAACCTCAACATCCACACCAAACTCTTTAAGTTTGATCTCTAACAAGCGTGACATCGATTGCAGTGATTCTTCAGAATAACTGGGCTTTTTCTTTTCCGCTTTATCGAGCAAGGTCAGCGGCGGTAAAGTCCCCACCACCGCACTGTCAACATGCTTAGCTGAAGACTTTGCGGGCTGAGTGCGCGCCGGCACCACAGGATCAGCTGGCAGAGTTTGCGCTGTGAGCGGCGTAATCACGGGCTCACGACGTCCTTGAGGCTTCACCTCCTGTGTAGGCTCAGGCTGCTCTTGCACAGCGGCTTCACGCACAATCACGGGCTCTTTTTTATCTGCTCGTAATGTGCCGATGCTCGGCTCATCATCTTCGTCTTCGATGTCCTGTTCTTCTTCGCGCAATCTGATTTTTTCTTGCTTACGCTCTTGAATCTCACCAAAAGTGGCTTGCAACCACGCCTGCACCCACTGACTGACACGCAAGGTCAAATCACCAATGGCTTCCATGATTTTAAACCAAGATAAATTGGCATAAATAGTTAGGCCGAACAAAAAACAGGCCAGCAAAAATAACGTTGCGCCTTCAACATTCAGCGAGCCGGTTAAGGCATCGCCCAACACAGCACCTAAAATATTAAAGTTTTTGGGCGCTATTTCAGGGACTGGAAAATGGATATGCGCCAGCGCAGAACCTGAGCACAACAATAAAATAAAACCAAACGCACGCAAGGCAAAGAGCCAACCGTTGAACACCATGCGCTGATAACGGTTCTGGAACACCAAAACTGTTTTCAACATCAACACCAAAGGAAACAGCCAAGCAAAATAACCCAGCACACTAAACAGCACATCGGCAATCCAAGCGCCAATATGTCCGCCAGCATTACTCACCGCGTCCATATGCCCCGTGCTATTAGAGAAGCTGGGGTCGTTCATATCAAAACTTAAAAGCACCATCCATAGATAAATACAAATCACAGCCAAAAGAATCAGCAAGCCTTCTTTAAGACGTAAACGGGCTTGCTCTTGCCATGACAGTTTTTCAGCTGTTTGCGGGTGTGTTGTGTTCTTCAAAAAAAGGTCCTGCAGGGCCTTACAAGAAGGCTCATCAAAAAATAATCACAAAAAAGTTTAACAACGCACTATTGTACGGACTTGGGGCGGCTATTTCACCTGCACCCGCATCAAGACAGTGTATTTGTCTGCACATGAATTTTTCATGCAGATGGCTTATCTTACAGCATTCGCACGCCCTACATTTTATTGCTGGCAAAGCTCACGCATTTTGCCCTCCCCTTCTCTTGCGTTAAGGTTTTTTATGCTGACTTGGCTCGAACGCTCATCACTGAATTTCCCACCTCTTAAGCAGGCCTTACGTGAGCCCAATGGCTTGCTCGCTGCGGGCGGAGACTTATCGGCGCAACGCTTAATTGCCGCATACCGACATGGGTGTTTTCCATGGTTTGAGCAAGGCCAACCTATATTATGGTGGTCACCCGATCCGCGTACCGTCTTAATACCTGAGCAACTGCATATCTCGCGCAGTTTACGCAAAGTCCTGCGCAGCGATCAGTTCAGCGTCACTTTTGACCGCAACTTTGCCCAAGTGATCCACGCCTGCGCGCAACCACGCGAGCAACAACATGGCACGTGGATCACCGACAGCATTCAAAACGCGTATATCAGCCTACATCAACAGGGCATCGCTCACTCAGTTGAAGTGTGGCATGGCGATGAATTGGTTGGCGGGCTCTATGGGATTGCCATGGGCCAGCTGTTTTTTGGTGAGTCCATGTTCAGTCGCATGAGTAACGCGTCAAAAGTGGGCTTTGTGACACTGGTCAAGCACCTCAACGCTGCCGGCTTTGTACTGATTGATTGCCAAATGCCCACTGAGCACTTATTAAACTTCGGCGCACAGAGCATTGCGCGCAGCGATTTTAGTGACTACCTGCAACGCCATCTAGATCAGTCCAGTCGCATGCAATGGTCCACAGACAATATTATTACGAGCACCTTAAACCTATGAAAAGCTTGCAACTCTACTTAGGGCAGACCCACCCCTGCAGTTATCTTGCGGGGCGCAGCGCCAATTCAATTTTTATTGACCCCGAAGTGCAGCTCACGGCAGAACTGTACAGCCAACTGATCGAGCAAGGTTTTCGGCGCAGCGCCGAGCATATTTACCGCCCGCACTGCAGCCCCTGCACTGCCTGTATCTCTGCACGTATTGCAGTAGATAATTTTCAAGCCACAGCCGCACAAAAGAAAATCATGCGCCGCAACCACGATATCACCGTGCAGGCAGTGGGCAGTGAGTTCAACGAGGAGCGCTACGCGTTATATCAACGTTATATTGAACAGCGCCATGCCGATGGCGATATGTACCCACCCTCTGTTGAGCAGTTTCAAAGCTTTTTAAGCTCTGATCTTGATTTTGTGCGCTTTTATGAGTTTCGCGCAGCAGAGCAACTCTTAGCCGTGGCCGTGACTGATGTGCTGCCGACAGGTTTATCGGCCATGTACACCTACTTTGAACCAAAAGACACACGCCGCAGCTTAGGCCGCTACGCAATTTTATGGCAAATTCAAGAAAGTCTGCGCTTAGGCTTACCTTATGTGTACTTAGGCTACTGGGTAAAAGACTGCCAAAAAATGAATTACAAAACCCAATACCAACCCCTCGAAGGCTTTATCGACCAGCATTGGCAGGCTTTACCTGCGTAATAAACTGAATCAATACACGGCTTGTCTGTTAAAATCACCAAGCGCAAGAGGATATTTGGCCTTTTCTAACGAAATACGGCATAATGCTTGCCGATTTTGCTTGAATGCATTTTTCAATGCATCAGGTTTTTTATTTGTATTTTGAGGATTATACTGCATGTCGAAAGAAGACAGCTTCGAAATGGAAGGCACTGTCGTCGACACCCTGCCTAACACCATGTTCCGTGTGGAGTTAGAAAATGGGCACGTCGTTACCGCGCATATCTCCGGTAAAATGCGTAAAAACTACATCCGCATTTTAACGGGCGATAAAGTTCGTGTTGAAATCACACCTTATGATCTCAGCAAAGGTCGCATCACTTACCGCGCCCGCTGATTCGTAACACGCTGCGTTCCAGACTGCAAAATACGGTGCAAGCTTGATGCTTGCGCCGTTTTTTTGCTGCCTTATACTTTACTACTCACCACAGCAGCCCGCCCCACACCGACGCGTGAGTGCAGGCTACTTGTACGGCCGACTTAAGCAACACGGCTCAGCGCTGCGCACTCAGCCGTATCCATTGCATTAGAACTTCATATCAACCCGCGTCCACCAAGTGCGACCGGACTCATTGATGCGCTCATCTGCCGACAAACCAAAGGCACCGTTACCGGCCAAGTTAAGGTGCTCGCTATAAGCTTTATCAAACAGGTTGTCGATACCGACACTGACGGTCCAGTTTTGACTCAGGCGATAAGCGCTATTAAGCGAGAACACGCCAAAACCTGAACTGGCATCAAAGTCTTTACTGACCACATTACCGCGCCCTTCATCCACACGATTTTGTGCTGCTACTACGCGCCACAGCGCTGAAGAACTGAAGTCGCCCTGCTCATAATTTAAGCTAAAGCGCGCTTCCAAAGGTGGAATTTGCGGCATCGCACGGCCATCTGAGCTGTTTTTGCCATAGGCATACGCCAAGCTCATATCACCTTTAATATTGGGCGAGAATTGATAACCCGCACCAAACTCACCCCCCATCACTCGCGCGTCGATATTCGAAGAGGCTTTAGCACTCATCATGCCGTAATCAAACATAATATAGTCGCGCACTTGCCCGACATAGGCTGACGCCCAAGCCTCAACGGGACCTGCACTGTACTGAATCCCCAAATCCACCTGAGTGGTTTTTTCTGGATTAATATCTGCAAATGCCTGTGCGCCGCCTGAGAACAGCTCCCAATAATCTGGGAAGCGCTGGCTGTGACCTAAACCAATATAGGTTGTGGCTGGAATGGCTTGCATGTCACGCTCATAACGCACAAAACCGCTCGGCAATGTTGTACTGCGTTTCTCGGTATCTGCCTTATTACGAAAATCTTGCGACTCAACACGATCTAAGCGCACTCCACTAATCAAGCGCTCAGCATCTGCCACAGTCCAATTCAATTCACCAAACACACCGTACTGATGAAAATCGGCATCTTTATTCCAAGCCATATGTTTATAACTAGAGTTAAACCCACGACTCATACGCTTACGGTGTTCATTTTTTTGTGCGTCAACACCGGCAATCAGCTCTAAAGCGTCCCACTGCCAAGTGCTGCTGATACGTGTACCAAGCGTGCGGCGATCCACATTACTCGACATCGGCATGGCGCTGGGCTTAAAAGCGCGTAAACGGAAGTTATCCATCACATGATCAGCGTAGTTGTAATACACCTGCGCCTCTAAGGCTTTCCAAGTATCGGACAAGTTGGTTTGCTTAAAGCGCAAGCCTAAACTTTCCCGCTCAAACTGGGTGCCATCCATGCCGCGGCCAGCGTAGCGCGATTCACCATCACCGGTGCCAGCCGTTAATTCCAATAAAGTATCGTCAGTTGGCGTCCAGCCTAAAATAAGATCGGTATTCCACTTATTCCAACGTGACGGCACGCGATCGCCATCACCATCATTGTAGTCATGTGCCTTAGAGGCATTGGCGATCACCCGCGCATAACCTTCACGACTGCCCACTGCACCATCAATACTACGATCAAAACGGCGATTGGAGCCCACTAGCACACTACTGTTCAAACGGTAATCAGGCTCTTCAAAGTTTTCTGGCTCACGCTCAAATAAAACTGTCGCCGCCGATGCGCCCGGCCCCCACAAAACACTTTGCGGACCTTTAATAACCGTCAACTTATCGTAGGTTTCCGGGCTGATATAGGAACTGGGCGAATCCATCCGACTTGGACAGGCACCGAGCATTTCACCGCCATTGGTGAGCAGCTTAATGCGCGA
>QXGG01173798.1_pt1 | contig 13279 bp, 12 predicted proteins | sample 1982491 | NCBI WGS metagenome assembly QXGG01 (sample SAMN09924614, study PRJNA488089) | Wastewater metagenome, whole genome shotgun sequencing project. | isolation source: South African research farm wastewater | place: South Africa: Irene, Agricultural Research Council, Animal Production... | reverse complement strand
GCTTAGTGCTAGCCACATTAGCTGCATAACAGTTTTGAACTTAATGACATTTAATGGATCTTTTACTATGTACAAAGAATTCTCAAGAGCTGGCTGAGAACAACCCTGAAAACATAAATTTTGTTGGGATCAAAAATTGAGCTCTACATTAATCGCCAGTCGAAAAGTAAGACGTTTATATGAATGCTAATGAGCCATTTAAATTAAGGGGACTATTATGCGATCTATTCTTCTGTGGTTATTAGGTGTACCTATCCCTATTATCATTTTATTAGCTATATTTTTACATTAATTATTATGTAAAAAGCAGATACCGCAAAATAATATAATAAAGACGGAGGTCATCATGCTAAACACCCAGCCCATATCAGACCATACAAATACCCCTTATCCACTCAGGGAGTCCACTCACTCAGCGGTTTCTTGGAGTGCTGTTATTGCGGGTACTGTCATTGCTGCAGCCTTAACTATTACGCTTATCACAGGAGGCACCGGGTTAGGTTTTCTCGCTGTATCACCTTGGCACAACGACGGAGCATCGGGCACAAGCATTGCCATTGGCACAATTGTGTGGCTGCTCGTGACGCAGATTATCGCTTACGGTATTTCTGGGTATGTCACAGGCCGCTTACGCACAAAGTGGACCGATGTACAAAGAGATGAGATTTACTTCAGAGATACAGCGCATGGTTTTATGGTTTGGGCGCTGAGTTCTATAGTGGGTTTTGTCTTACTCACTTCCATTGCCGCTTCAATTGTTTCGGGTACGACTCAGGCTGGTGCAACATTAGTTGGATCCGGTGCTGGCGTGGTCAGCGCTGCTGTTGTTAAGAGTGATGAGACTTTCTCTGTAGATTATTACACTGATACTTTGCTGCGATCTAAAAACTTAGACGTCATCGATGATCAGAAGATTAATCGTCAAGAAGTGTCTACTATTTTGACTCGCAGTATAGTTCGTGGCGAATTATCGTCTGACGATAAAGATCACTTAATTGGTATTATCGCCCAGCGTGCACAGATCAACGAAGCTGAAGCCAGAGCACGTTTACAGCAAGTAACAGATGATGCTATGCAAGCTGTTGATACTCTGGAAACGCAAGCCCGAGAAGCCGCAGACGCAGCACGCAAGGCCGCTGCTATTGTCGCTCTATGGGCCTTCGCTTCTCTACTGTTAGGCGCATTTGTCGCCAGCTTTGCAGCAACAATTGGTGGTAGAGCCAGAGATTTATAAGTAGCTCATACTTATAAAATGAATAACTTAAAGTTGCTTATACAATAAGCAGCTTTAAGTTTTACTTGTTTAACGAACTAAGCGTTCTGCCTTTAAGGCATGTCTCATCACTGCCAATCCTGCAACGCCTGTTGCGCGGCGCTATTGACCGGTGTTGCCAGCAAACCTGTGGGGGCGAGGCTAATGCTATACACCGCGCCATTGGCAATCGGTAAGTAGTTCACGCGTAAGGCGTTAGCATCCACGATAAATAAGTCTTTTTTATAACGGCGTAGGGCTTGCCAAAAATCAATGCCGTACAGGCTTTTCGCCAATGCCACTTCGGTAAACTGTGCCAGCTCTTGTTGTTCAATGGCGAAAAAACGGCCGTTGAGTGTTTCTAAGCGGTAACCATTTTCCAAACCTATCAGATGGGCTAAGCCTTTCCATTTAAGCTGGCGCGCATCGAGCTGCCACAAGTCACCATCGAGTACAAAGCTGCGTTCTTGCGAGCCTTCCAGTACGGTAATTCGATAGCGTTGTGGTGCTTCTTGAGTGGCACTCAAGGTTAATAAAGGTTTATCACTTGGGATTGCTTGATAAGTGCTGATATCGTAAGCGACTAAGCCACCCAGCACGGCAATACACAGTAAACCCAGTCCTGCCATGCCGCGTAACCAACCCATCAGCCAATCTTGGCCAAGCAAAATACGGGCAGCAAAAAACAATACAACCAGCGCTAAGATAGCCAAGCCAATGCCAAGCCCAATAAATTGCATGTAAGGTTTCCTTCTAAGGTGATTGAGCTGGCATTATGCGCGGCTTAGCCACATTATTCCAAACTCTGTTCTGTGTTGTAGTCCACAGCTTAAGGTTTTTTATGTCTCTGTCACTCAATCTTGTTACTGATCCGCATATTTTACTGATTTTAATTGCGGTGGCTTTTGTTGCGGGCTTTATTGATGCCATTGCTGGCGGCGGCGGTCTTTTGACCATCCCTGCCCTGCTGATGGCCGGTTTACCGCCGCACCTGGTGCTGGGGACCAATAAACTCTGCGCCACTTTTGGTTCTGCTACGGCGAGTTTGGCATTTTATCGCAAAGGGCTATTTAATCCACAACAATGGCGCAACGGTTTAATCGCCACGGGCATTGGTGCGATTTTAGGTGCATTGCTAGCGCAACAACTTCCGGCTGAGTGGCTCAATCAAATGCTGCCAGTGGTGGTGTTTGCCTGCGCACTGTACTTATTATTTGGCCGCACGCCGCATGTCAGTGAGAACAGCTCACCCGTGATCAAAACCACCCGTCAATGGCCGCAAGGCTTAACGCTGGGCTTTTATGATGGTGTGGCTGGACCGGGTACAGGCGCGTTTTGGACGGTCAGTACCTTATTGCTCTACCCGCTGGATTTACTGCGTGCCAGTGGCGTGGCGCGCTCGATGAATTTTGTCAGCAATGGCGCGGCACTGTCGATGTTTATCATCAGTGGCAATGTGGCGTGGGCACTGGGTATCGGTATGGGTGCGGCCTTGATGTTGGGCGCGGTCGTGGGTGCGCGGGTTGCGATTGGGGGTGGCAACCGTTTAATTCGTCCTGTGTTTATCTTGGTGGTGATGGCGCTGGCGGCGCGCCTAGCTTGGCAGCACTGGTTCGGGTAAGCCTAAGCGCTGCGCCACATATAAATCGATTAAATAGCGCGCAATGGAATGCTTGGCCGGTAGTGGTGGCAAATGATGAATATTGAACCACTGTGCATCTTCGATTTCGTCAGGCTGCGGCACAATCTCACCACTGCAGTATTCAGCGTGATAGCCCAGCATCAGTGAGTGCGGAAAGGGCCAGTTTTGACTGGTGATATAGCGGATATTTTTAATCTCGACGCTGACTTCTTCACGTACTTCACGCTCTACGCAGTGCTCAACGGTTTCATTGGGCTCAACATAACCGGCTAAAGCACTGTACATGCCTTCAACGAAACGTGGCGATCGCGCTAATAACAGCTCATCACCACGGCTGACGACAACAATCATGCTCGGCGAAAGACGCGGGTACTGCTGCATGCGGCACGGCTCGCATTGCATCATGCGATGCCCCGGCGCTTGCTGCATGGCTTGACCACAGCTGCCACAAAAGCGATGTTCGCGTGCCCAAGTGCCAATTTGACTGGCAAAAGCCAACAAGCGAAACATGGGCAAATGCCCGCTGAGCATAAAGTCGCGCAGGCTTTGCCAGTGCAAATCGGCCAATTCAATACGCTGCGCCAGCTCAAAGACGAACACCGCTTTACCGTTTAAATGACCAATGCCCTGCTCAGCAATAATCTGCCCGGCCAACTGCTCACGCAGCCAGTGCCGTGGAAACAGCATGCGCTGCTGGTCAGTGATAAAGCTCAAACGGTGATGCGCCACCGCCCAGCCGTCAGCCTCATCTAAGCTGGGCATCCCTTGCTGCCAATGCATGCTATGTAAATCGATTGCGTCTAAGTCGATGTACTCGGGTTCAGTCGTATTGGCGTCAGTTGTCATACGTTAAGCCTGCACACCAAGGGCGCGTAAACTCTCATCGGCGAGATCCAGTACGCTGCGGTTTTCTTTAGCATGCAGCAGCACGCCACCTTCTAAATAATACTCAAGGCTGGTAAGTGCATCCGCCAAGGTATCCAGCACTTGTTCTGAGGGCATGGTGCTGGCTTCAAGCATTTGCGTTTGAATAAAGTGCGCACAATCTGCCACTTGTTGCGCAGCGCGATGCTGATCTAAGAACCACAATCCACCGCGCACCAACTGTAAGCTGCTGGGTACATTGGCGAGGTGCATTTTATCGCCGTCAGATTCAAGAAATGAGGTGATAGCGCGCTTGGCTAGACTTAAGCCGCTTTTCGCTTCTTCGTTCACCACAATACGAGCCTCTATCAGCTGGTGCTTAGCAAAGGCTTCGTTTTCATCAATGGGCTCATTGTTTAAGTGTTTAGCTTGGCGCTCGCCACGTTGCAGTCCTGCTACCAGGCCTTCGATATACAACAAACTATCGGCCAAAGCCAAGAGCGCACCGCTTTCAACCACAGTAACGTCACGCCAGCTCTCGACCTTAGGCAAGTGCTGTTTGAGGGCATTGCTCGCACCATTTAAGCCCACCATCGCAAGGGTTTTTTCCAGCTTGGCTAAAATATTGTGCAAATTCACCACAGTGTCATTCTCTGCAGTACCGCGCTCGATCAAATCTAGAATATCTTTGGCGTTGGTCAATTCTTCACTGATGGCAGCGGACAACGACTGCAGCACATTTTGCCCAGGACCTGACAAGCGTTGATACTCATCATCGAGCATCAAGTCAGTAAAGGGTAATGTGGGCAGGTTGGTTAAATTGCGCACCTGCTCGGCGAGTTCACCACGTGTATCGGCTAAGGCAATTAAGTACAGCAGATCTTTAATCAGGCCGCGCGGTGCAGTGTATTGTGCGTTATCAAACTGCTGTTTAATTTCGCGGTCAACACGGGCAAACAGTTGTTTGCGGCTTTTTTTCACCACCAGTTGCGCGTCGGCTTGGGATTCTAAAGCGCCCGCCGCCACCCAATATAAATGGCTCGCCGGCAAACCGGTAAAGAGTTGATCAAGACGCAATAAAGCACGCATCATCAGACGCAAACTGGCTTGGGTGTTTTCGTCACGAATCAAAGCCAACAAGCCCACCTGATACATATGGCGTAAACGGCGTGCCTGAGCGAGGTTTTCAGGGTTACTGACAAAGGTCACCGCCGCTGCGGGGCGCAAGACATCAACACGCGCGGCAAAGAAGAAGCTCTCAGGTAACTGGGCTTGCTGCCCTGCTGCACGTAACTTATTGATGGCCGGCAGCAGCAACTCAGGCATTTCGACCCAGTGCGCCTCAAGCTGCTCAAGGTAACTGCGCAACACGTGTAAGGCATTGTTGATGGCGGTGAGTTGATCATTGCGATCGTCAGTGGCACCAGCCGGGATATCCATCGCCAGCACGCGTGCTTCTTCAGCCAACAACTCAGCGCCGGTTAACTCCACCAGCGATAAGATGCCTTTAATTTGCTGCAGATTCGTCACCGCATGCTGCAATAAAGCGCCGTTATCGCGCTCGTCTAAAAACTGCTCTAAGTAGTGTTGCGTTTCCGCCATGGTGGCGAAGAGTTCATCGCGAACCATGCTAAGTGATGTTGCCCCAGTAACCATGCCTAGCATCCTGTTCTAAAATACGCCGCAAAATATCACACATCGGTGACTTGCTTTCTATGTGCTGTGACAGTCACATTCGTCTCAAAATATAAACCTATGTTACCAAGGCTGTGCCGCTAAGAGGCGCTTGATCTCTCTAGACTATGCGCTACTTAACAAACACTGCAGCAATAGCACTGTTCAGCCCTTAAACTAATCTTTAAACTCGGGTGTTTGCTTGCTCATATGTGCCGCCATCGCCACCCGTAAATCCTCCGCTTGCAGCATCGCAGCGTTCCAAGTGGCAATGTAATTTAAACCATCGGCCACACTGTGATCGCGCATATAACTGATCATTTCCTTACTGCCCTGCACTGCCAGCGGTGATTTTGCAGCAATCTGCTGGGCAATTTCAAATACGCCGCGCATTAAAGCAGCATAATCGGCATAAGTACGATTCACCAAGCCAATGCGCTGCGCCTCTTCACCGTTGATACTACGTCCGGTGTAGGCTAATTCGCGCATCATGCCATCGCCAATAATATGCGGTAAACGCTGTAAAGTGCCCACGTCAGCGGCCATTCCTACATCCACTTCTTTAATTGCAAACTCAGCATCGGTGGTGCTGTAACGCATATCGCAGGCGCTGATTAAATCAATGGCACCGCCTAAGCAATAGCCTTGAATCGCTGCCAACACAGGCTTAGAACACTGATCCACCACGCTAAAGGAGGACTGTAATTCTTGAATCTTGCGTTTTAATGTGCGGGCGTTACGACCTACCTCTTTACCCAACTGCGCACCAATTTGCGCCAGCAGCATCAAATCAATACCGGATGAAAAGTGCTTGCCTGCGCCGGACAAGACCACTACACGTACTTCATCGGTGTTTTCAATCCAAGCAAAAATATCACGAATTTCTGACCAAAAATCAGCATTCATTGCATTGATCTTTTCCGGTCGATTGATTTGCACATGAGCCACTTTATCAATCAACTCAACTGTAAACGCCTGATAGTCAGTCATCACTGCACCTTTTGTTCAAATTATTGTTATAGCTGTGGTGTTTTTTTATCCGGCGCACACTATAACAAGCCCAAAACAAATGTCGATGATCGGTATCAGTCCTTTAGCGCGGCTCTGCATCAGCCCATTTTTTGACCCGCGAGTCCTCATTTCAACACTGAGCGCACGGCGCAGTTAATCATCCCACGCCAACTCAATGCCGCTGGTTTTTTTGATGCGTTGCAGAAAGGCCTCATGCGCGGCAAGCTCTTGCGCGTTAGCTGGCAATATATTTAACGCGGGACGATCGGCAGCAATACGCCGAATCGGCGACACACTGATATAACCACCACCGGCATCACCACCATCCCCAGCAAGCGACAAGTTGGTCTGCCCGCCGGTCATGGCTAAATAAACTTCAGCCAAAATCTCCGCATCAAGCAAAGCGCCATGCAGATCACGACCGGAGTTATCCACACCGTAGCGCTTACATAAGGCATCGAGGTTGTTACGCTGGCCGGGATGACGCTCACGCGCCATCACTAAGGTGTCTAAAACCGTGCAATGACCCGCGGTGACGTCCGCACGTTCAGACTGCCCCAGCAAAGCGTACTCGTTATTGATAAAACCGATATCAAAGGGGGCGTTATGGATAACTAACTCAGCACCTTGGATAAACTCAAAAAACTCATCGGCAATATCTTTAAAGCGCGGCTTGTCTTTTAAGTATTCATCGGTAATACCGTGTACCGCAATGGCGCCTTCATCGATGGTGCGATCAGGCTGTAAATACACATGGTAGTGACGCCCGGTGGGTTGGCGGCCATCGAGTTCAATACAACCAATTTCAATGATGCGGTGCCCGTCAGTCACCGGCATACCGGTGGTTTCTGTATCGAGCACAACTTTGCGGTTAGAGACCACTGGCTCACTCATGCTCATAACTCCTCAACGCCACGATTGGCCAGCGCATCGGCGCGCTCATTGCCCGGATGTCCTGCGTGCCCTTTCACCCATTGCCATTCAATGTCGTGCTGAATGACTTGGGCATCGAGTTGCTGCCACAGATCCACATTTTTAACCGGCTGTTTAGCGGCGGTTTTCCAGCCACGTTTTTTCCAATTGGGCATCCACTCTTGAATGCCTTGCATCACATATTTAGAGTCAGTGACTAAGCGCACGTTACAGGGCTTTTTCAACTCAGCTAAGCCACGAATCGCTGCGGTCAGCTCCATGCGGTTATTGGTGGTATCGCGCTCACCACCCCACAATTCAAGTTCTTTGCCTTTGTACACCAACAATGCGCCCCAGCCCCCAGGACCTGGATTGCCTTTGCAGGCGCCGTCAGTAAAAATATCCACTTTATCTGTCATGTTCTTCGCTATGTTTTAAAGTTTCTTGATGAGGTGTCTGTGCAGTGACCACACGGGGTCGTATTTTTTGCATCTGCAGCTGCAAAGAAGGCACTTGCGGATGCATACCATGCACCATTTTACGGGCAACCAGCATGTAACAACCACCCAAAGGTGCTTTTTTGCCCCGCGTGAAGCGTTCCAGCCAATTAAAGCGCTGATGTAAGGCTTGTGAGTCAAGCAGCGGCTGATAAGCGCCAAAACTGCGTTTTTCCACACTAAAACCTAACACTCCCAACCAATCGGTAATGCGCGCCGGCGGTAAACAATGGGCATGTTTCCATACACTGCGGGTGAAGTAGCGGTAAATCCCAAACAAACTCCACGCATGTGCAGCAATGATAATCAAATGTCCACCGGGGCGCACACACTGCGCCGCTTCACGCAGTACGGCATGCGGTGATATGGCAAAATCCAGCGCGTGCTGCAACACCACCGCATCAACCGCACCCGCACTCACCGGCCACTTATGCTCGGCGCAATACATCTCCACATCAAGCTGAGGATCACCTAAGCTCACATGCTGGCGAATATTCGGTGCCAGCGTCATCGCTACCGGCGGATTGTAATACAACATAAAACTGCCAAAGTGGCGCTGCAGCTGTGGCGCTAATAAGTTGCGCTCCATACGTTCAAGCTGCTGCCCTTTCGGCGTTAAAAACCATTGCGCCAAGGGCTGCGCTAACGGCTTGCGCGCACGAGTTAACAATCCTGAAAAACGTTGTAACTTCATATCCCTATACCTGTGTGCTGTACTGCAATCACTCAATACAGGCGAGCACTATGCTAGGCTCGTTGTATTCATGATTAAGGATATTGCTATGCTCACTTTTACTGCTCTACCCGCTTTTAATGATAACTATATTTGGCTGATTCAACAGGCCAGCAGTCAGCGCTGCGCTGTGGTGGACCCAGGTGATGCCCAGCCTGTCTTAACCTGGTTAGCTGAGCATCCACAGTGGCAATTGAGCGATATTTTAATCACCCATCACCATAAAGATCATGTGGGCGGCGTCACTGTATTAAAAGAGGCAACTCAAGCTCGCGTCACAGGCCCAGCACGTGAATCAATTCCCAGCTTAGACGTACCTGTCGATGAAGGCAGCCGCATTGATCTATTGGGGCATACCGTACAGGTTTTTGCTGTACCCGGACATACATTAGGCCATGTTGTGTATTTTTGCCCAACAGGCCTAACGCAACCTTGGCTGCTCAGCGGTGATACTTTATTTGCGGGCGGTTGTGGCCGTATTTTTGAAGGCACAGCCGAGCAAATGTATACGTCATTACAACGCCTTGCCGCGCTACCAGAAGATACCTTGGTGTACTGCACCCATGAATACACGCTGAGCAATTTACGCTTTGCGCAAGCCGTCGAACCCGATAATGCTGATATTGCTCAGCGCTTAGATGAAGTGCGTGAGTTGCGTGATAGCCAACAGATCACTTTGCCCAGCACTATCGCTTTAGAGCAGCGTACCAATCCTTTTCTGCGCTGCGACTCTATGCCGCTGATACAGGCGGCTGAGCGTAAGGCAGGCGTGCCATTGCCGGAAAGTCATGCTGTTTTTGCGGCGCTACGGTCTTGGAAAGATACATTTTAATTGACCGCCTAGGGGCAAGTTGCTTGACCCTAGGCAGTTACCTTCCTAAAATCGCGCAAACTTTTTGAAAAGCACCTGTATAGATGCCTGATATTTACCGCTCTAAAACGTCTATTTTTCGCTTTATCCGTCGAGTTATTTCTCTCAGCGCCGTTGCTTCTATTGTGCTTATTGGCGCAGGTTGCCAATCGTTTAACACCACAGACGGCGATATAAACCAGCCTACTGCGAGTAAAAAAGTCAGCAACGACGCCTTCACCCTCGGACTGGAAAACACCCCCAGCTGGGTCAATGATGTTGACACCCAAGTTGATGAAGATATTTGGCAGCGCATTCGCCAAGGTTACCAACTGCAAAACGCCCTCGATAATAACCCACGCATTGACCATCAGCGTTTATGGTTTGCCAGTCGCGGTAAATCCATCGAGATCATGTCCGAGCGCAGCAGTCCTTACATGTATTACATCGTCGAAAGCTTAGAAGCGCGCAATATGCCGCTGGAGCTGGCGCTGTTACCTATGATTGAAAGTGCGTATAACCCCATGGCGTATTCAAGTGCTAAAGCCGCGGGTTTATGGCAGTTTATTCCTTCCACCGGGCGTCACTTCAAGCTGAAACAATCCCACTGGTACGATGCCCGCCGCGATATCATGGCCTCCACGCAAGCAGCGCTCGATTACCTTGAATACCTGCATAAAATGTTTGATGGCGACTGGCTGTTGGCCTTAGCCGCGTACAACTCAGGCGAAGGCACCGTTGGCCGTGCGATTAAACGCAATACGGCGCTGGGTTTACCCACGGATTACTGGAATTTAAACCTACCCGCGGAAACTCAAGCTTATGTGCCGAAGCTGTTGGCCGTATCCGAGCTGATCAATGCGCCTGAAGCTTACGGCATTGCCCTCAGCCCCATTGCCAATGAGCAATATTTTACCCAAATCCCGCTGAAGCAGCAGATGGAAATTTCGCGTCTGGCCAAGCTGGCTAAGATTAAAGCTGACGATTTAGTCCTGCTCAACCCGGCTTACAAGCAAGGCATCACTTTTGATGGCCCTAAGCATGTATTGGTGCCCATGGAGCATGCGCAAATGCTCAAAGCCAAATTGGCGCTGATCAAGCCAACCGAGTGGGTGCAGTGGCAACAATATACCGTGCGCGGCGGTGATAACTTATCCACCATCGCCAACCGTAACGGTGTGTCTATTGCGCTGATTAAAGACATCAACAAAATGTCGAGTAATAGTTTGCGCATTGGCCAAGTACTCAATATTCCTAAAGGACGCGGCGACACCACGCGCAATTTAGCTCAGCACGCTCCAGCGCAACCCGCGACACAGGTGTACAGCGTGCGTAGCGGTGATAGTTTGTCGACCATTGCCGCACAGCATAAGGTTTCAGTCGCGCAGATTAAGCAATGGAATAAGCTGTCCTCCAATGCGTTAAAAGTCGGACAAAACCTAAGCCTGCAAGGCGCTACAGCAGCGGCAACTATTGCGGCTAAAAGCTCCAAAGCGACGAAGTATCAAGTGCGCTCAGGCGATTCGCTGTACGCCATTGCCAAGCGCCATAGAGTCAGCCTAAAACAGCTGAAAAACTGGAATCCAAAAATCAACACCGCACTCAAGCCCGGCCAGACTTTATCCTTGTATCTTTAAGGAAGCACTGAAGAATTATTCAGCGTTTCCTTAACATTGAGCGCTCGGTTAAACTTATGCTTTGCTGACGATCAAGTGAACTGAGCCGCTGTGCCTGAGTCTGAGCTGACTCAGTGGCATAAGCTGCTATGCTGCGCTGTGACTGTTGTGCTGGTTAATTAAGGATGTCTGTTTGCTTATGCGCCTATTGTTGTTGCTTGTTGGCTTATTACTCTCCCATATGGCTGCCGCCAGCGTGGAGACGAGTCACGGCTATGCGCAGTTTGAAGCACTCAAATACCCAGCCAATTTTAAGCATTTTGACTGGGTCAACCCCAAAGCCCCTAAGGGCGGCACTGTGCGCCTAATGGCCTTTGGTGCCTTTGATACGCTCAACCCCTACACGCTCAAAGGCACCAGCCCGATCGGCACCTCTGACTTCGGCAGTTATGGCATCAGCGAGCTGAATGAACCATTGATGGTGGGGAGCGGCAACTACGACCCCTCTGGTGATGAGCCTGCCAGCGCTTATGGCTTAATCGCCGAAAGCGTGCAATACAACGCCAGCCGCAGTTGGGTGGTGTTTAATCTGCGCAAACAGGCGCGCTTTCATGACGGCGTACCCATTACGGCAAAAGATGTTGAGTTTTCCTACCGCACCTTATTAACCCAAGGCCATCCGCAGTACCGCACCTATCTGCAAGAAGTTGAGCGGGTGGATATTCTCAGCAGTCACAGGATTCGTTTTGTATTTAAGCGCGCGGGCAATCCTTTGTTGATTTTACGCATCGGTGATTTGCCGGTGCTGCCTGAGCACTATTGGCGCGATCAAGATTTCAGTAAAACCACCTTTAAACCACCGCTGGGCAGCGGCCCTTATCAAATCACTTCGGTTAAGCCGGGACGCAATATCGTCTTTGAACGGGTAAAGAACTGGTGGGGACAGGATCTGGCGGTGAATCGTGGCAAGTACAATTTTGATAAGGTCATTGTTGATTTTTACCGTGACAAACACGTGGCCTTTGAAGCCTTTAAAGTTGGCAGTTTTGATTTTTATATTGAACACCAAGCCAAAAACTGGGCCAATAACTACCGCTTTCCCGATATAGCCAAAGGCCAAGTGATACGTGCAGAAATCCCGCACCAAATCCCGACGCAAACCCAAGCCTTGTTCATCAACACGCGCCGCGCTGCTTTTGCCGATATACACACGCGGGAAGCTTTAAACCTGCTGTTTGATTTTGAGTGGGCCAATAAAACCCTATTCAATAATGCGTACCAACGCGCTAGCAGTTATTACCCCAACAGCGACTTTGCCGCTCGCGGCACGCCTAAAGGTGCAGAAGGTTTGTTGCTCGCGCAGTGGCGTAAAGAGCTGCCGTTATCGCTGTTTTTAGAGCCTTTTACCCAAGAGCCCACACAAGGGCGCGGCATTCCACGCGAAACGTTACGAAAAGCCATGGGCTTATTAGCCAAAGCCGGCTGGAAAAGCACCGCTCATGGCTTAAAAAACCGCCAAGGCCAGCCGCTTGAGCTGGAAATACTGTTGGTTAACCCCAGCCTTGAACGCATTCTGCAGGCCTATATCAATACCCTCAATGAAGTCGGTATTAACGCCCGCATGCGCACTGTTGACCGCGCACAATATAAGCAGCGCTTGGATAACTTTGATTTTGATTTGACGCTCTTGACCCTACCGCAAACCCTCAGCCCTGGACTGGAGCAGTGGCAGTATTTCCATTCATCTCAAGCCTCAGTTAAAGGCAGCAAAAACTACGCGGGTATTAACAACCCAGTGATTGATGATTTACTTGAGCACTTACTCAAAGCCAGCACCTATAACGAACAACGCGCCGCCGCGCGCGCACTCGATCGGGCTTTGCTATGGCACTACTACAGCATTCCAAACTGGTATATTAGCCATCACCGTATCGCTTACCAGAATCGTTTTGAGTTTGTACGCATCCCACCCTACACCTTGGGCTTGCGTGCTTGGTGGTTAAAACCTTCGGAGATCAAATAATGCTGACCGTTTTACGCCGCAGTTGTTTAGCGCTGTGTGTTCTGCTGTGCAGTGCTGCTGCCTTAGCTGAGCCACAACACGCGATGACGTTGTATGATGAAGCGCCTAAATACCCCAGCGACTTCACGCATTTTGACTACACCAACCCCGACGCACCCAAAGGTGGCACCCTGCGTTTAGCAGGACTCACTGGTTTTGATAGCCT
>QXGG01235447.1_pt1 | contig 13283 bp, 16 predicted proteins | sample 1982491 | NCBI WGS metagenome assembly QXGG01 (sample SAMN09924614, study PRJNA488089) | Wastewater metagenome, whole genome shotgun sequencing project. | isolation source: South African research farm wastewater | place: South Africa: Irene, Agricultural Research Council, Animal Production... | reverse complement strand
GTGATGGTGTGTTAGAGCAAATGATTAAACTGTATAAGCAGTTTCGTTGCTCAATTGTGGCGATTCAAGAAGTGCCTTTAGAAGACACTGCTAAATATGGTGTGATTTCCGGTGAAATGATTCGTGATGATGTGTATCGCGTGCATTCGATGGTAGAAAAACCTAAGCCTGAAGATGCACCTTCCAACCTTGCTATTATTGGTCGCTATATTTTAACGCCGGATATTTTTGATCTGATCGAACAAACTGAGCCAGGCAAGGGCGGTGAGATTCAAATTACCGATGCGCTGATGAAGCAAGCTCAAGACGGCTGTGTGATTGCTTATAAATTCAAAGGTCAGCGTTTTGATTGCGGTAGTGTGGAAGGCTATATTGATGCGACAAATTTTTGCTATGAAAATCTTTATAAACAGGGTGAATAGTAGTGCGTTATTTATGTGTTAAGTACCTGAACTGGAGTGTTGTATATGTCCTATGATTTTGATTTATTTGTCATTGGTGCGGGTTCAGGTGGAGTGCGTGCAGCGCGTTTTGCCGCTTCATTTGGCGCACGTGTTGCGGTGGCTGAAAGTCGTTATTTGGGCGGCACCTGCGTGAATGTGGGCTGCGTACCTAAAAAACTGATGGTGTATGCAGCACATTATCAAGATGAGTTTAAGCTCAGCCGCAGTTTTGGTTGGGATGTGGAAGCAAAAAGCTTTGACTGGAACACGCTGATCACAAATAAGAATACCGAAATTGAACGCTTAAACGGTATCTATGAAAAGCTACTGGTCAATAGCGGCGTTCATTTGCTCAATGGCCACGCCAAGATCGTTGATGCACATACAGTTGATGTCGATGGTCAGCAGTATAGCGCCAAACATATTTTAGTTGCTGTCGGCGGCTGGCCACAAGTGCCTGATATTCCAGGTCGTGAATATGCTACAGATTCCAATCAGGTTTTCTTTTTAAAAGAGCAGCCTAAGCGTGTGCTGGTGATCGGTGGTGGGTATATTGCTGTTGAGTTCGCTTCTGTATTTCATGGTTTAGGCTCACAGACGCAGCTGGCTTACCGTGGTGATTTGTTTTTGCGTGGTTTTGATCATGATGTACGCGAACACTTACATCAGGAACTGCTGAAAAAAGACATGACATTGCGCTTTAACTGTGACGTGCAACGTATTGATAAACAAGAAGATAACAGTTTACTGATCACCTTTAATGACGGTCAAACAAGCGAAGTTGATTGCATTTTCTATGCCACAGGTCGGCGTCCAATGCTGGATAACTTAGGCCTTGAAAACGTTAATATTAAGCTCAATAAAGACGGCTTTATTGCGGTAGATGAGCAGTATCAAACTTCAGAAAGTAGCATTTTAGCCATTGGTGATGTGACAGGGCGTGTGCAGTTAACACCCGTTGCTTTGGCCGAAGGCATGGCGGTAGCACGTCGTTTATTTCGCCAGGAAGACTACCGTCCTGTAGATTATGACCTGATCCCAACAGCTGTATTTAGCCTGCCTAACATCGCTACAGTAGGCTTAAGTGAGGAGCAGGCAAGGGCAGATGGTTACACTGTGCAAACTTTTAAAAGCAGCTTTAGACCGATGAAACTGAGCTTATCGGATCAACAAGAGCGCATTTTTATGAAGTTGATTGTTGATCAAGCCACAGATCGTGTATTGGGCTGCCATATGGTTGGACCGGATGCAGGCGAGTTAATGCAAGGTATTGCTGTGGCGTTAAAAGCAGGAGCAACGAAACGCGTGTTTGATGACACCATTGGTATTCATCCTACGGCGGCTGAAGAGTTTGTGACAATGCGCACACCGAGTGCGTAAAAGCCTTGCTTGCATAAAAAACGGCGCTATATGCGCCGTTTTTTATGATGTATTTAAGTTTAACCAATAATTATCAGTGATGTGCATGATCATCATGATCAGCCGCAGTTCCAGCGTCACTGGATTTAATATCGACAGTGATATCCAGTGTGCCAGCGTGTTCAAACTCTAAAGTTAGGGGCAAGTGTTCACCAGCCAGCAAAGGTCGTTGTAAGTCAATTAGCATGATGTGATAACCGCCAGGTGCTAGAACCAGTTGATCATGGGCTGGGATATCCACTGTATCGACTTTAACCATGCGCATAACATCATTTTCATGAATATGAGCGTGCAGTTCGGTGACTTTAGCAATAGAGCTATGAGCGCTGATTAAGCGGTCAGCTTGATCACTAGGGTTAACAATAGTCATAAAAGCAGCACCAACCGGAGCGCTCGGCGGCAATTCGCGTGACCAAGCGTTATTGACCTGTAGCGTAGTGTGTTGAGCAGTGGCTGCAGAGTGTACCGTCGAGTGGTGATGATGCTCAGCGTAAACTGGTAGTGCACATGTGAGTGTAGCTGCAAGCAAGCTGGCAGTCAGGGCAGTAAGACGCATAAAATAAACTCCTGTAATAGTGATCAGCGCATAAGTGAATGTTTAAATCTAGCATGCACTGAACGCTAAAGGACTGTGACATTGTGCAGCAGTGTCAAAGTGCCGCCAATGGGTGATGCACTTTTATATAAGATGATTTATATACTCGATTTAACATAATATTGATTATGGCATTTCTATATGGTTTCCAATAATCCACTATTTGATCGTCTTTCCCTTTGCTTGCTCTGTAAGCTCGTCTAAGGCATCCGTGTTGTTATCCATAGCAGGATCAATGAACTCTGTTGTTAAGTCGCGCTCCATGCCCTCAAGCTCCTCCAGTAGCGAACTGAAGCTCACCTGTGAAGTATTCTTCAGGGTATCAACTGGCGCGCTGCTGACGCGCTCTTGCGCTGTTGGCACTGCGGCCTCTTCTTTATGCGCTATTTCTACTCTGGATAATGCTTGCAGTGCATCGGCATTGGGTAATTCGTTGAGTCCACGCAGATTAAAAGCATCTAAAAAGCTTTGCGTCGTGGCTAACATCGCGGGTTTACCCGGCACATCTTTATGGCCCACCACACCAATCCATTCGCGCTCTAATAATGTCTTAATAATATGGGCGCTGACAGCCACGCCGCGCACATCCTCAATCTCACCACGGGTTATAGGCTGGCGGTATGCGATTAAGGCTAAGGTTTCTAGCATCGCCCGCGAATAACGCTGTGGGCGTTCTTCCCATAAGCGCCCAACCCAAGGTGCATACTCTGTGCGCACCTGCAAACGAAAACCCGATGCGACTTGAACCAGCTGATATGAACGCCCTTCAGTGTCTAAACCCAACTGTTCTAAGGCTGCATTGATCTGTTGCACGCTGGGCTGATGATCATCGTCAAACATATCGATCATACGCACCACGCTTAACGGTTTGTCTGCAGCCAGCAGTAAGGCTTCTAATACCTTCGAAAAGTGCTGAACATTGTCAAAATCTAAGTTATGCATGTGTTTTAGCTCGCACATGAATCTCGCTCAATGCATCGTTTTGTACTAATTCAATTAAAGACTCTTTAACCAGCTCTAAAATAGCCATAAAAGTCACAACGACACCTAAACGCCCTTCTTCTATGGTGAATAAATGTGTGAAAGGCACAAAGCCTCCTTCGCGTAATGCCGCCAGCACTCGGCTCATGCGCTCACGAGTCGATAGCGTTTCGCGGCTGATCTGGTGGCTGACAAACATGTTCGCACGGCGCAATACATCTGACATAGCCAGTAAAACGTCCTCTAAGGCGACCTCTGGCATCAGACGCCGTGCTTGGGCTTCAACCGGTGCAGCAGCCTGAGCCATAAATATGTCTCGCCCTACGCGAGGGATTTGATCGAGGTCATATGCTGCAGTTTTAATGCGTTCATATTCTTGCAGTCGACGAATTAACTCAGCGCGCGGATCGTCTTCATCTTCAGAGGTGCTGTAGTGCGAGCGCGGCAAGAGCATGCGTGATTTGATTTCTGCCAGCATGGCCGCCATCACTAAATACTCCGCGGCCAGTTCTAAACGCACGGCTTTCATTAATTCAACATAGCCCATGTATTGCTGGGTGATATGTGCGACTTGAATGTCGAGAATATCAATGTTTTCTTTGCGAATCAGATACAGCAGTAAGTCTAAAGGGCCTTCAAAAGCCTCTAGAATCACTTCTAATGCGTGCGGTGGAATATATAAATCCAGCGGCAATGAGGTCATTGCTTCGCCATAGATTAAGGCCCGCGGCGACTGCTCAGATGGCTGAGAAGTCGCCGTGCCCTGCTCTATATCTGCAGTGTCAATTGTGAGCTGCGCCATTAATGGCTGCGAAAAGGTTCGGGATCACCACAGCCTTCGCGCAATATTTCAGGCTCCTCATCCACAAAGCTGACCACTGTTGAGGCCTCAATACCACCGTAACCACCATCAATAATCAAATCGACTTGGTGCTCTAACAGGTCGCGTATTTCATACGGATCACTGAGCGGCTCATCGGCATCCGGAAGAATCAGCGTCACACTCATCAGGGGCTCACCCAGTTCAGCAAGCAATGCATGCGCAATAGGATGGCCGGGCACACGCAAACCAATAGTGCGTCGCTTGGGGTGCATCAACATACGCGGCACTTCACGCGTAGCATTTAAAATATAAGTGTAAGGCCCTGGGGTATAGGCTTTAAGCAAGCGAAAGGCGGTCGTGTCGACCTTAGCAAATACACCCAGTTCTGATAGGTCACGGCACATTAAGGTGAAGTTGTGCTTATCATCTAGCTGTCGAATACGTCGAATACGCTCAAGGGCATTCTTATCACCTAAGCGACAACCAAGGGCATAGGATGAATCGGTTGGGTAAATAATAACCCCGCCTTTACGAATCACATCCACTGCTTGTTTGATCAAACGATCTTGCGGGTTTTGCGCATGAATTTGGAAGAATTTCATAGCTCGATCCTCATGATTAAAGGGGTGCAGTTGGTGCATCTGGAAAATGGAGCAAAGGTGTTAAATCTGCAGGTACAGCTCGATAGCGCCCCAGCTCAGACCACTGCCGCGGTAAGTGAAAGTCACTACCTGCAGTGACTTTTAAATTAAACTCACGCGCTAAAATCGATAAAGTACCCACCTGCTCTGCTGGTTGCATGCCATTGACGACTTCAAGTGCATGTCCACCTGCGTTGACAAAGTCTTGAACTAAACGTCTGCGCTTAGTGCGGGTAAAGTTGTAATGGTACACATGCGCCAAGCTGATTGAAGCTTGCGCTTGTAGCAATGTCGTGACCGTCGCCTCTAATGATGGCCAGTGCTGCTTCACATCACCAATTTTTCCTGAGCCCAGCCATTTGCGAAAAGCTTCGCCATGATCGCGCACGTGACCGGCTTTAACGAGAAACTGAGCAAAGTGAGGTCGTGCGGGTGCGTTTGCGCTGTCGCCCAGTTCCGCTTGGATGGCTTGTGCACCTTCTAGCGCGTTGGGTATACCTTTAGCTGCTAAGCGTTTAGCAATTTCTTCGGAGCGTAACCAGCGGCCATGGTGCAATGCTTGGGTTGCGGCAACAATGACAGGGTCATCTAAGGCAAAGTCATACCCTAAAATATGGATGGTGGCACCACCCCACACGCAGGATAACTCAATACCGTTGATCAACTGCAGCCCAACTTCTTCAGCTGTTTGATGTGCTTGAGGCAAACCTTCAATTGTATCGTGGTCGGTTAAAGCTAAAATTTTCACACCTTGCTCATGGGCTCGAAGAACCAAATCACGCGGTGTCAGTGCTCCATCGGAGGCTGTACTGTGACAATGTAGATCTATATCCATTTTCAATGCTTACGCTGACGGCTGTGTTTGCTATTATGCCGTTTCCTTTCTGTTATGGCGCGTACTGTGAAACAATTCATCGATTTTATCCCACTTATCATGTTTTTTATCGTCTTTAAGCTTGAACCACGTGATGTGGAACTGGCTGGGCAGGTGTTTTCTGTTGGCGGTATTTTCAGTGCAACAGCCGTTTTGATTATCAGTTCACTGCTGGTCTACGGTACTTTATTTGCAATGCAACGTCGTCTTGAGAAAGGCCAATGGCTGACTTTGGTGGGGTGTTTGTTTTTTGGTGGGCTCACCTTAACCTTCCACAGCGAAACTTTTTTGAAATGGAAGGCACCGATCGTCAACTGGTTATTTGCTCTAGGCTTTGCTGGCAGCCACTTTATTGGTCAACAACCTTTAATTAAGCGCATTATGGGTCATGCTTTGACCTTACCCGACCGAGTGTGGACGCAACTGAATATCGCCTGGGTGGTTTTCTTTATTGTGGCGGGCTCAGCTAACTTATTTGTGGCTTTCACTTTTCACGATATCTGGGTCGACTTTAAAGTCTTCGGTAGTCTCACCATGACAGTGCTGTTTTTAATTGGCCAAGGTATCTTTTTGGCTAAACACATGCATGATCAACCCAACAAGGAACTATAAGTCTATGTTATACGCCATTATAGCAACCGATGCTGCTGACAGCCTGTCACAACGTATGGCTGCGCGCCCTGCTCACTTAGCTCGCCTTGAAGTCTTAAATGATGCCGGCCGTTTAGTTCTGGCAGGGCCGCATCCGGCAATTGACAGTAGCGATCCGGGTTCGGCAGGTTTCACTGGAAGTTTAGTCGTTGCTGAGTTTGCTTCTTTAGAGGCGGCACAAGCCTGGGCTCAAGCTGACCCCTATTGCGCGGCAGGCGTGTACGCTCAGGTGCAAGTCAAACCTTTTAAGCAAGTGTTTCCTCGTTCATAACACTGTACAGACAACAGTTTGGAGTCATTAAAAAGCCATGGGCACTATTTTATTAGTGGATGATGATCAAGAGCTCAGTGAGCTTTTAATCAGTTGGCTAAGCCAAGAAGGCTTTGTGCTGCACGCTTGTTTTGATACACACAGCGCGCGTGAATACTTGGATCGTCACCCCGAGCCTGATGCGGTGATTCTCGATGTCATGCTGCCAGACGGCAATGGCTTACAGTTACTGCGTAAAATTCGTACTGAGCACCCACAGTTGCCTGTATTGATGCTCTCTGCGCGAGGCGAGCCCACTGATCGTATTATTGGTTTAGAGCTGGGTGCAGATGACTACTTAGCTAAACCTTGTGATCCGCGTGAATTGACAGCACGTTTGCGCGCTGTACTACGGCGTACGGTGACCTCGCCTGCTGCGACACCCAGTACGATGACTGTAGGCGATTTGCAATACAGTCCCACCCGTGGCGTGGCCAATATTAAAGAGCAAGAAGACATTGATCTGACTTTATCTGAGGGCCGTATTTTAGCCGCATTACTTGCCGCACTCGGTGAACCCATTGATAAGCAACAACTGGCCTTGCTAGCGCTGGATCGCAAGCTCACTTTGTATGATCGCAGCCTAGATATGCATATCAGTAATCTGCGGCGCAAGTTAGGCCCACATCCTGATGGAACGCCACGCATCGTTGCGCTACGTGGGCGTGGTTATTTTTATAGCCTGCGGTAACTTTACCTTCTCTTTACTGCGTCTTGACTGCAATTGACAGAAATGTTGGCATACTGAAGTCATACCGCATGCAGCGGACTTGTTAACGAAGGAGAGTCATCATGAAGATTAAAATCACAGCACTCGCACTCAGCGCCCTACTACCTTTAAGCGCGTGGGCAGCCTCTGAGCCAGAGCCGACGCAGCCATCGGCCATGCAGCACGAGCAACACAAAAACCTGCGTCATGAAAAAATGCAAAAGCATCAAGATGCTTGGTTTGACCGTCTTGATCTGAACGCAGAGCAGCGTACTGCATTCAAAAAAGAAATGACTCAGCACCGCGAACAACAGCACAAAGCCCGTACGGCTCATCATGAAAAACTGCGTTCATTACTCAACGATGAGCAGCGCGCAGCATTTGATAAAGACACAAAGAAAATGCAAGAGCGCATGAAAAAACATATGCAAAAAGGCAGTCACGGCAAGCACTCGGGTGACTACACCCATAAAAAACATCATCAAACCAGCAACTAATATATCAATAGCACACGGCTCAACTCTGATTTGAGCCGTTTTATGTATAAGGACAATCAGCATGCGTTCATTATTTTGGCGAATATTGGGCGCATTCTGGTTGGCTCTAGGCTTAATGGGTGCCCTCACCTATTTGCTGGTACGCCTATTCAATCAAGATGATTGGATTTTAAATCACCACCCTGGCCTCAAGGATTTTGCGACAACTTGGCTCAGCCTGCATGAGTCGGGAGCCACAGAACCAGCGCTGTATTATTTGCATCAACAAAAACGTCGTTATCGGATTGAAACACAAATTTTTGATGCCAATGGTTTACCACTGGGCAAAGAGCTCTCCTCGCGCGCCCTTGCTTGGGAAGCTAAGCGTGACTTACAACGTTTGCCGTGGCGCCGCATTACCCAAGAGCTGTCCGATAGCGCCGGTAATAGTTATTTATTTGTCTACCGCATTGCTAACACTGAGCTGGGTGCCTGGCAGCGTAACAATGGTTTACGTCCACTCAGTGCTTTGGTAATTGCTCTGCTGATTCTCAGCGCAATGAGCTTATTGCTGACCCTCTCCATCACCCGTCCACTGCAGCGTTTACGCAATGCAGTGCATGATTTAGGAGCGAATACCTATCAGCATGATCAGTTAAGTCAGTTGGCCAAGCGGCGTGATGAGCTTGGTGTGCTGGCGGCTGACTTCAATCATATGGGGCAGCGTTTACAAGGCGTTATTAAAAGCCAACGGCAATTATTACGTGATGTCTCGCATGAGTTACGCTCGCCTTTGGCGCGATTGCAAATTGCTTTGGCTTTAGCCGAACGCGGTACTGCTGAGCAGCGCGCTGATTTATGGCCACGCTTACACCTTGAGTGTGAACGACTGGATGGCTTGATTGACGAGATTTTGACCTTGGCACGCTTGGATCAAGTGCAAGCTGCGCAACAGCTGATTCATATCGATGAGTTACTGCACAAACTGCGTGACGATATGAATCTGTTAATGCCAGAGCAACAGATACGCATTCTGGGCGCACAGCACTGTACCTATAACGGATGGCCGGATGTACTGCAGCGTGCCTTGGATAACTTACTGCGTAATGCATTACGTTTTAACCCGCCTGCACAACCTATCGAAATCAAAGTGGAGCCGCACGCATCAGGCTTAAGCTTAACGATTCGTGATCATGGCCCTGGCGTCAGTTCTGAATGGTTGAGCCAACTGGGCAATACTTTTTTTCGGGTACCAGGACAAACACAACAAGGCTATGGCTTGGGCTTAGCTATTGCTAAACGTGCCATAGAACAACATGGTGGGTATATCGCCTTCAGCAATCATACCGAAGGCGGCTTTGTGGTGACTGTTGAGCTGCCATACATAGGCTAACAGTACTATTGTGGCCAGGCTTGCACATGCGGCGCTGGATCCACTACCGGCGGGTTGCGCAAAGCATTGATGGGTGTTCCCAGGTACATATAGGCCACCACGTGCTCATTTGCCTGCAAGCCTAAACCTTGATTCACACTTGGCATCTGCGCAACCGGCCCTGTACGCCATACAGCGCCTAAACCTTGTGCTTGCGCTGCAAGTAAAATGCCATGTGCTGCACAGCCTGCTGTAATCATTTGCTCATCAGTGGGTACTTTATGCTGTTCGGTCAGAGTGGCAATGACGAGAACCAGTAAAGGAGCGCGTAATGGCATGGCGCGTGTTTTTTCTATCAGCGCGCTGTCGGCGTCGGGTGTCGTTGTGAGTAACCCTTCGACAAACAGCTCACCTAAAGCATGGCGGCTATCGCCTTGTATGGTTAAAAAGCGATAGGGACATAACTGCCCATGGTCAGGCGCACGTAGAGCAGCACGCAACATAATCTCAAGCTGTTCAGCGTTGGGAGCAGGCTCTTGCAAGCGTGGGACTGAGACGCGTTTTAATAACAAGTTGATAGCATCCATCGTAGTGCTCCTGTGTTGTTGATATCAAATAAGCAATGATTCTTAATTGCTAGCAAGACATCATAAACAATCCTAAGGCTATAACCAACCGTAACGCTAGGTTATAGCTATTGAGCACCTGATGGCTTCGCTTTGATATCGCTGATGCTTAAGCAACCCGTTCAGGGTGCAGATCAGGTTGTGCGGGAGGTTCTAAAGGATCAAGTCCATGTGCAGCTCGAGCAGCATCACATTGTGCGTTGTGCACGCCTCCCTCCCAAGATGCTTGAAATTCTTGGCAACTGGAGGAGCGCTGCTCATACATGGCGCAGCGTACACCTTGGCCAACATCGCCCATTAAAGCGCTGCAACGTGCAGGCTTACGATCGGTGCCGATCATCGCAACAAAGGTTGAGTTAATCGCTACAACAGCATCGTCAGGTACACAGCCGCCTGCAGATTGGCATTCGCCCCAGAAAAAAGACACACGAAAATGCGCGCAGCATGCACCGCAGGTTAAGCAAGGATTGGGGTTTGACATGATAGGTATTGACCATAAGATACCGGCCCAGGCCGGCGCAGCATTATTTTAGCGCTCCTTGAAAAAAACAGGGTACTGGTATTTTATAATTTTTCTGTTAAAGATATGGCTCTGCATATGCATCTAGGTTCTAATACGTCAGTGCGAAATACTTTGTACTTGTGTAGAGTATTATTATAACTATAAGATTAATTGCGATACGGATGTTTAAAATTAATGGATATTTCTCCTCCAAAAACAACTATAAATATATCTAAAACAATTAAAACTCAAGAGTACTGTTTGCGCATACTTGGGTACTTTTTTATTGCTGTGGTTGTTAGTAGTGGCCTGTACACTGATTTTTTTGCAAGTGACCTACTTTTTTTGATTCCCTATGCCCTGCTCTATCCCCATATTATTTATTTTGTAGGGCGTCATGTTGAAGATCAATACATAAAGCCCTTCTATGTTTTAAAAATAGCCTTAGATGCTACGCATACTGTATTGGTTGCTGCATTATTGAGTTTTCCTGTAATCCCCACCCTGCTTGGTTTCTTGATTATCACCTTTACTACTCTTATTACGGGTGGTGTGCGCCTGATGCTGCCCATTGTCAGTGGGCTGCTGGTATTAACAGGGCTGATTTGGTTTGTTTTTAATCCGGTGATTATCGTAGAGACACCTTTTTTAATGACGTTAATGAGTGTCATTGTGGCTGGGGTGTTTATTTGCTTAATGTCGTATTTTGTCTATTTTCAAGGGGTTAAACTAAATCAAGCACAGCGCAAGGTACAACGTGAGCAGGAGAAGTATCAAAGTTTGCTGCAAGATTTGACGAAATACTTACCAGCTCAATTGTGCGAGAAAATATTGACGGGTAAACGCCCAGCAAAAATTGTGAATCAACGTCAAAAAATGACTGTATTTTTTTCAGATATTAAAGGTTTTACTGAATTAGCAGAGGAGCTTGAAGCTGAAGCCTTAACCGATTTATTAAATAACTACCTGAATGAAATGGCAAGAATTGCCTTAGAGTATGGTGGCACTATTGATAAATTTATTGGCGATAGCATCATGGTGTTTTTTGGTGATTTACCGTCACAATGTGTGAAAAAAGATGCGCATGCTGCTGTTGCTATGGCCATCGCGATGCGTGAGCATATGAAAACTCTGCAGCGCGAATGGCGCGCGCAAGGTATTACTAAACCATTAGAAATACGCATGGGAATTAACACAGGCTATTGCACTGTCGGTAATTTCGGCTCCGATGCGCGTATGGATTACACTATTATTGGCCGCGAGGTGAACTTGGCCAGCCGCTTAGAGAGCACGGCTCAAGCAGGTGAAATCCTCATCTCATATGAAACCTACTCGCTGACCAATGATCTGGTGAAGTCAGATGCTAAGGGGCGGGTCGCGATGAAAGGTTTTTCTAGGCCCATTGAAATCTTTCAAGTGGTCGACTTCTACACGAATCTGCGGCTCAAAGAGCGCCAAGTTCAGTATGAAATGCCAGGTTTTGTGATGCTGCTCGATAAAAACAGCATACAAAGCAAAGATGGTAAGCACATTCAATATGCACTCAAGCATGCCAATACCTATTTTAATGATCAGCCGGCTGATGCAGTAACTGATATACCTCGTGCTCAGTAAAAGGCCAGTTGAGCTCCTGTCCGTTATCGATGCGGCGCAATACGGGAATCGTTAACGCATAGCGTTCAAGCCAGTCAGCTGAATCAATAATGTCACGCAGCTCGACGATCAGGCCTTGAGCGACAAAGGGTTGTAACACCTGCTCTGCTGTCTCACACAAATGGCAACCTAATGTGCCAAATAACTCACAATGAATGTCCATACAATTTTAATGTCTCAGGGTTGTTGAAAGCTGTCGCTAAAAAGAATAAAAAACCAGCTAAAAGTGTCTAAAACCTGATAAAGTGTCGCGAAGTTAGAATATATGAATATTCTATGTATTTGTGCGATACTCAAAGGGTTATTATTTTAGAGGCTTTTTTATATGCTGACTTCATGAGCACACCTCATTATCACACTAAAACACAAACCATTGAAATCGATGGTGTTAATGATCTTATTATCCGCTCCCTTCTCGATCGACAACAATTTTACGACCCACATGGCGCAGCATCTCGGCTTGGAATTTGCTCGGCCTCTTGGTCTTTATTCGGTATGTTGTGGCCTTCTAGTATTCACTTAGCGCGCGCTTTAGCCTTGCGCCCTGTCGATGCACACGAGAAAATCTTAGAGATAGGTTGTGGTTTGGCCTTGGCCAGCCTGGTTGCACATCGTCGAGGCGCCAATATTACCGCTTCTGATCGGCACCCTAAGGCTAAATTATTTCTACACGAAAACTTAGAGCTCAATCATTTACCTAAGCTACCGTTTCGACATGGACAATGGGGTGATCACCCTACGCCTTCATTGCAAGATACGGGCGCAGAATTATTACATAAAAAATACGATTTAATCGTAGGCAGTGATCTGCTCTACGAACCGGATATGCCATTGGCTTTAGGGCGTTTTGTAAATATGCATGCTGCTGAAAAAGCTGAAGTGTGGATTGTCGACCCGAACCGTGGCTATCGACCCGCATTTAACCGCGCAATGCAGACGCTTGGCTTTGACCTCAGTTCAGACAATATATTGAATCAACAAGAAAACCCCGAGCATGAAAAATACAGTGGGCGTTTACTTATTTATAATCGGCACTGATGGCTCGATTAATAGATTGATATGTTTTTTGTATAAAACATAGATTTTAAGCACAAAAAAGGGGTGACCGAAGTCACCCCTTTTTTAGATCACAAAGAACTTAGTTCTTGTTCTCTTGTGCAGCGCGAATCAAGTCACCTAAAGTGGTTGGACCTGCTGCTTCTGTTTCT
>QXGG01367800.1_pt1 | contig 13297 bp, 18 predicted proteins | sample 1982491 | NCBI WGS metagenome assembly QXGG01 (sample SAMN09924614, study PRJNA488089) | Wastewater metagenome, whole genome shotgun sequencing project. | isolation source: South African research farm wastewater | place: South Africa: Irene, Agricultural Research Council, Animal Production... | reverse complement strand
TGTCAACGTTCAACTTGAAGTAAACATCAACGTCAACGTCAACGCGCAGATTCAGTTGAACTCGAACAACACAACAAACCAAAGCACGGCTAGCACTTCCAGGTTACAGGGATTTTGGTGATGCTGGAACAAACTAAACAGAGCCGCACGCAAATGCACATCTTCACCAAGGATTTAACATGACTGGAAACCGCAGAGTTGTTAGTAAAAAAGAACTGGTTAGGCAAGAGTCTATTCAGTTCATTCGATCACAGGTAATTACACTCACACTCATCGAAGCTAGACCAAACACCAAGATGCACGTGTTCTTTGGTGACCGAAACGTGACCAACTTCTGTCGCCCACTTGGTGGGGCAATTGGGGCCGATCTCATCACAGACAACATTGGTCAGATCGTAATCGAATTTGTCATCGGAAAGAACCAATTTAACACAGGAAGCTACAAGGTTACTGTAACCGATGTCGCAAATCTTGCATCGTTGAATGTTACTGGTTCCACGTTCGGGTCTGCGACAGCAAACTTCCTGGCTGACGGAAGAATTGACTTCATGCAAACGACAAGGACCACAATCATCACAGTAGAGCGCCCAAGGCCAGCTAACGTTGACCCGCTTGCGCAGTCGTTCTTCACCTATGGTGTTCCTGGTGGAATGTTTTTGTCTTCTATCGACGTTTACTTTGCCAGCAAGGACACCACGCTGCCAGTCAGAATGGAAGTTCGCCCGATGGTTAACGGGTACCCTGCAAAGTTTGATGTAGACAGTCCAAACTTTGTTAGCGTCTTGCCAGCAACAAGCATCAACGTTAGCCAAAACGCATCGGTGCCCACGAAGTTCACATTTGAGCCGCCAATCTACCTAGAAGAAAATTCTGATTTTTGTTTTGTTCTGAGAACAAACAGCAATAACTATCAGGTGTACACTTCCAGACTGGGAGAAAGTTCAATCGAAGACGGGAGAAAAATCTACGAACAACCATATATTGGTTCGGTATTTAAATCCGAAAACAATATCACTTGGACCGCAGAACAATTTGAAGATTTGAAGTTCACGATTTATAAGGCAGAGTTCGACACCGAAACAAATAGTTCCGTTAAGATGCAAGCGGTTGTAACTCCAGTCTCTGCATACGGCCAACAATTCAGCACTGTGAGTGGCAGCAACATCATAACCTACAGACACCCACACGACCACGGATTGTTTGTTGACTCCAAGTTTGATGTTTTCACGCGCCAAGACGCAACATATAACGGAATTCCTTCGCTTGAATTTGATAAACCTCACACTGTGACCGAGGTTGTTGACTCTAAGACCATTAGATTTGCTGTAACCACTCCAGCATCAAAGACCGCCACACTAGAAGACTCTGATTTGGTAACGCATATTGGGGTCGAATCTGGGGGGTCGGGGTACCTATCATCGGACACTGTTGTCCTCAGTGGGGGCGGGGGTACTGGTGCGGATGCGTTTTTGATTGTGAACCCAGAAAACGGAACGATTTTTGCGGCAGAAGTTCTTAATACTGGCTCTGGATACACCACAAACCCAACCGCAACAATTGTTACCTCTACTGGTTCTGGGGCAGTTCTCAATACTTCGGTGGTCCCAACATTTTTAGTCGTTACCAATGCGCCTTACTCTTCGTGCATCCCAACAATTGACGCCGAAATATTCTCAGACTGTAGTCTAAACTCAACGCTACACACTACAATGGGAAACTACGAAGGTGGAAATCTTGTTCCATATACTGCGGGCCAATCGATTCAGTTCAGCGGGCTTCAGAAGTATTTTGATGTGAAACAGAACTCCCTGGTCGCAGGCCAACAAAACGAAATTGGGCTCATGTCTTCAAACGCATCATGTGTTGTTGAGTTTAGTATGAATTCTACCAACCCAAACGTCAGCCCTGTATTAAACCTAAGAAACCTCCCACAGCTACACGTATTCAACACAATTGTAAACACCCAGGTTGGAGAAGACCTTAACTCTTTGGAGTCTACTGGCTCTCTAGAAACAATTGTCATTACTGGGGCCGGTTCTGGATACACTGTCGCACCAATCGTGACAATTGGCGCACCTAATATTTTTGGTGGGGTTCAGGCAACTGCAACCGCAGTTCTGACTGGTGGGTATGTGTCGGCCATTAACATCACAGAACCTGGATCAGGATACACAAAAACTCCGCTAATTGTAATTACTCGGGGGTCTGGGGATACTACAGGGATTGGCGCAGCCGCACAAGCAAAGCTAACCCCATTCAACAGCGAACTGTTGCCTACGGGAGGGAACTCTAAGTCCAGGTATATCACAAAGCCGACAAAGCTTGATATTGTTTCTAATGGAGTTAGAATCTTCTCAACCATAAGCTCCATTCCTGGCGGTTCTGTGGACTGGTACATTAGAACGTCCAACTCAAGTTCTGGCACACAACACGAACTTCTAGAGTGGAAGCGACTCGACTGTAGGGTTGATAGAAACAAGTCCGCATATATTGGCGAATTTTTGGAATATGAGTTCAGGCTGGACAATCTACCAGAATACGATACCTATGATCTGAAGTGCATTCTTTCGGCGACTGACCCAACAAAATCTCCTGTGGTAAATTCTTATAGAGTAATTGCACTGGCATGATTAGAGTAAAAGACGAAAACGGAAACATTGTCGAGGGGGTATATAAAGACTCGCTCGGCACGATTATCGTGCGCAAAGAATCCGAATATAAAAAACACAAGCAACACAAAGAGGTTATAAATAGACTAACAGACAAGATTGAACACTTGTCTACTACAGTTGACCAGCTTACCAAGCTTGTTGTGGAACTAACCAAAGAAAAACTTAAAGAGTGAAATGGCAAACCTAATCTACAGAACAACGGATGCCGCGCCGATCCCAGAACAAACAGCGGTCAAAAATTCCCCACTAACAAACTCCGAAGTCGATGGAAACTTTAGGTCCATCAAAGAAGACCTCGACTCCAAGGCCCCTACAAACAACGCGGGGCTGACAGGGATTCCAACTGCCCCAACCGCCCCATTTGGGACAGACACCACACAAATCGCAACAACAGAATTTGTGCAGGATGCAGTTGATGCGATTGTGGTCCCTGTGACTTCAGTTGCGGGCAGAACGGGCAACGTAACTTTGACTAAGTCTGACGTTGGATTGTCCAATGCGGACAACACATCGGATGCCACCAAAAACGTTCTCAGCGCAACTAAACTAGCCACAGCAAGAACAATCGAATTGACTGGTGATGCTGTGGGGTCTGTTGGCTTCGATGGCACTGGAAACGTATCAATCACGGTAGCTGTACAGGATAACAGCCACGACCACACTGTAACTAATATCACAGGGCTTCAGGCTGAGATTGACAAGAAGGATTTTATCGTCACAACCACAGCCGTTGATAAAACTTTGGCCAACCGCGAAAGATGTTTTGTGACTGCTGCGACAAAGACTATCACTCTACCTGTAGCTCCTGTTGTTGGTTGGGAAGTGGCAATTGGTGTTGGTGCGTTTGAAGACACAGTTATTGCTCGTAATGGCCAAAACATTATGGGTCTAGCAGAAAATTTAACAATAAATAAACAAAATGTTGTGGTGTCTTTGACATATGTTGACATCACAATCGGATGGAGAGTAATCTAAAATGGAGAGAAAGTAATGAGCGTACTTTCCAAAATAACAAAAGATCGCAAAATAAAAAAATCACAAATTTTCACTGAGTCTGGAACTTGGATCAAGCCCGCAGGAGTCGATTTTGTTGATGTCATTGTTGTAGGTGGCGGCGGTGGTGGTGGGTGTATAGTATATGATACAAATACAACCGGCGTGGTCGATGCCACGGGCGGGGGATTTAGTGGATTTTCTTCTGTGTATGCTTTGGGGGGTGGTCCGGGTGGAAGAAATTATATTGTTGGCGGCGGGGCTACTAGTGGTAAAGGTGGCAAAGGTGGTGGGAATTTTGGCGGCGAGTTCGGCGTAAAACAAAATGGTTCTTTTAGTTTTGTTTCTTCTGGCGGCGGGGCTGGTGCAAGTCGTACCGATGGTGCAGCACACAAGACAGCAGGTAGTTGTGTTGGGTTCGCAAGTGTGTTCCCCACTGCTGGCTACGCAAACTACACCCAGGGCGGCTCTAGTTATGGACTCGGGGGGTTTGACTATGGAACGACACTACCCCAAACTGGAGGCGGTGGTAACGGTGGCAGGTACAATAACGGCCCTTTTGCCGGTGGTGGTGGTGGCGGTGAGGTTGTTACGAGAACAGGAGTTCAAGTCACCGACAATGTTTCTGTAATTGTTGGTGCAGGCGGCATAGGCGGCGCTGGGTCTGGGGAACGAGCAGGCCAAGCCGGAGGCGCTGGGTTAGTAGCGGTAATGTGGGTTGATTATGAATGATGAGAACAACAAGGACAAAAATTAAATGAGCACACTTAGTCAGTTTTTTGCAAACGGGAAAAATCATCAAGTCATTACAACTTCTGGAACTTGGATTAAGCCAGTAGGAGTTAATGTTGTTGATGTCCTTGTTGTTGGCGGTGGCGGTGCTGGTGGTGGTTATGGGACTGCGCCTGCGGCCTCAACTGGCGGAGGATATTCTATGTTTGGTCCCGTTATTGCTTATGGTGGCGGTGCTGGTGGGTTCAGAGGGACTTCACCATCCGTCGCTGCAACTCCGGGAGTTGGCGGTGGAATTTTCGGCGGAAGCACGGGAGGCGCTGATGGACTCGCCCAAGGACTTGTTTCTGGTGGCGGGGCCGGTTCGGTGAACGCCAAGGCGGGTAACTGTCCTGGTTACGGATTAGCAGAAACCGCAGTAACGGTCTCCACTTTTGCTGGCGGTGCCAGCTACGGAAATGGCACCCCGAGCCCAGCTACTCTATCAACAAACGGAGTTTCTGGGGCCACGTCTTCTGGTGCTGGTGGAAGTGGTGCTATCGGAAATACTACCCGAACCACCCAGTCAGCCGGGGGCGGCGGTGGTGGAGAAGTGGCGCTCCGATTGAATGTTCCTATTGAATCGGATGTCAGTGTTATTGTGGGGGCCGGGGGTGTTGCTGGGAGTAACGCCTCAACCACGTATGTGGGCGGCAATGGCGGCTCAGGTGTAGTTATTGTTTTTTGGGATTAAGACATGAGTATTTTGGATAAGTTCTCATTAAACGGAAGGCGCGTACAAATTTTTACCGAGTCTGGAACTTGGGTTAAACCAGTAGGAGTTGGTGCTGTCGATGTTATTGTAGTAGCTGGTGGTGGTGGTGGTGGCGGTTATGGGACAACTACCGTATCGCTTGGCACAGACGGAGGCGATAGTTATTTCGGTGACATTAGGGCGATTTCAGGCAAAGCTGCTATTGGCCAATCTCAGTCACAACCGCCTGTGGCTGGCAGTGGTGGGGGTTCTACATCGTTCTTTGCCTCTGCTGGTGGCGACGGTATTGGTGCTAGCACCAGTGCTTGTGTTGGATATGGCGTTGCCTCGACTGGTAGAGGAGTTGGCGGGGCCAGCTATGGAGCGGCCACTGTGGCTGGCGAGACAGAAGGAGTCACAGTCAATGCTCCCCCTAATTCTGGCTCGGGCGGTCCTGGCGTTAGGTACACTGCCACCGCCACCACTTATGGTGGCGGTGGCGGGCAAGTTGTACATAAACTGAGGGTTCCGGTTACCGGAAACGTTGCTGTCACAGTAGGCGCAGGCGGGATTGGTAGTGCAGGCTTAACAGGGGCCAAACTGTATACGGGCGGCAATGGCGGCTCAGGTCTAGTCATTGTTTTCTGGGACGAATAACCAATAAGGATAAAAGGAATCAAAAATGAATTATGCTTTAATTAAAAACGGTGTTGTTGAGAATGTTATCGTGGCATCTCCCGAATTTGTCAGCACCCTCACAGGATACGACCACATCGAAGCACTAGATACGGTGGAAGAACAAAAGGTGGCTGGTCCAGGGTGGCTCTACGACGAAGTCGCAGGTCTATTTTCAGAACCAATCCCACAATCCCCGGAAATTGGTTGGAAGATTACCAAGCTGGCATTCAAGAACAGATTCCCTCGTGCGAAGTGGATTGCAGCCAAAGTTGCAGCACAATCGAGTCCGACCATGGCAGACTTCTTTGAAACTTTTGAATTGGCTTCTTACATCGACTTGCAGCGACAGGACACCATCGCAGACGTATCATCACTAAAGCACGCCTCTGTCCCGGAGTCATTTCGACTGACCGAAGAAGAATACGCTGCTGTAATGGAAGTGCCCGCTCGACAAGACGAAATTCCATCCAAATAAAATCCCATTTGACAGAGAGCGCAAATGAATGTTAGTTTAGCATTGTACAAGGGACCGCCGAAGTCACTTTTACATAAGGTAACCCACTACGTCACAAGGCTGTTTACTTGGAGCAAGTATAGCCACGCAGAACTGGTGATTGACGGTGTTTGTTACAGTAGCAGTGCCCGCGACGGCGGAGTTCGAGCAAAGGTGATTGATGTTCACAGTGAAAGATGGGATGTGTTCGAACTCGACATTCCAATCGAAGTCGCCGAATCGGCAAGATTGTGGTTTGAAGTTCACGAAGAGGACCTATATGACTACAGAAACTTGATCAGATATGTATTCCCAGGAGCAGGGCACAACAAAAACCAATGGGTTTGTTATGAGGCTGTTGGCGCAGCGTTTGGTGTAAGCCGACCCCACATGCTAACAGCAGAAACTCTACTAAAAGAAGTCAAAAATTTAAGGGGTTTGAAATGAAGAACTATATGATCGCGGCCACGGTTTCTGTGGTTGGTCTCGCCGGGTGTTCTACAGCAGGAGATTACTACAAAAGTGTTGACTCCACAAACGCAAGAAACGTAGAAATTGCAATTGCTACTGCGAAGGCCGACGAGGCTAGGTATAATGCGCTCGCGATGATTGCCTCTAGTGGAGATTCTACGGCAAAAGTTGCTGCAACGATGGCGTTGGCACTCGGAGCAACCAGACAAGTTCAACAGGCCGCAGTCGCCCAACCAATGCAATCTGAGGCGCTACAGTGGGCCAGCATCTTAGTCCCTGGAGTGACACAAGGGCTGAGCATTTATTACAACACCAGGGCAACTATGAATGCCAGCGACAATGCAACTGCGCTGGGAATGAACACAAACGCGACGTTTGGGCAAATGGCACAAGAAATCAACAACCCGGTTGTTGTCACACAACCAACACCCACAATCGTAACACAACCAGCACCAACAATTGTAACACAACCAGCACCCATCATCGTCAACCCCGTTGTGGTCGATCCTGTGGTTGTTCAACCATAAAGGAATTTTAATGGACGCACTATTATTTGTGGGGCTGCTATTAGCAATTCTACTATCATATATGGCATGGTTTCTCAGAAATGTCAACTGGAAGGAATATTTCTCAACCAAGACCGGAAAGGGAATTCTAAAAGGGATCATTCTCGCCCCAGCCATTATTTTGTTGATTGCCGGATTCTTCTATCTAATCCCGGATGCGAAGGCGGGAACTTGGCTAAACGACGCTTCTGTTTTTGCTGGAATCGATTACACCAAGAAACTTTCTCCCCAATGCGACAACAACAGCATTGATGATAGGGGGACAAGCAACCTTGGTGTTCGCCTTAATGTCTGGGAATCAGAAAGCAAGAACGTGAGACTCAATTCAAAGTACACTCACCATTCATGTGTTCTGGGAACAGACGATCGACAATATGATGCTGTTGGCATTGAACTGGAATGGAAAGTTTGGAAGCGGTAGTTTAAACCAAACCGAGCCTCAACAAAGGCTGCGCCCATAAATAGTGGGAATGCAGCCTTTTTTGAGGCTCTGTTCCAGATGTTCGCCCACATTGGCTTCTGTCACAAGTACCAATGATGTTTGACATAAATAGTGATATTGAAATAAGCATCACTTAAACAAATTAAAAGACGAATCATGAATCTAACAGACCAACCATCAGTAGAAGTCCCTAAATATATTAATAGAAACAATAGAGATGCCGAACATGTTCAGTGACAGACTACAACCCCCATTTAACTTATACATTAGAAACAATTCGGACTACAAAGCAGTCATTAGTTGGGGTGGCTCTGAGGTTCCTCTTAGTGGACTTTCTGCCAAAATGGATATTAAAGAAAACGAAAGGTCTAGCACTATACTTCTTTCTCTGACAACAGAAAACGAAATGATAACGCTGGACAATACCACAGGCACAATAGAAATTGTTCTGCCATATTCGGTAACTTCTGAGATTACATGGCAAAGAGGCTCATTTGACCTCATTCTCTATTCTACTCTTACCGAAGAAGTATACTACGCATTCGGCGGGAATGTATTCGTAACCAAAGGCATTACAAAACTATAAGGAAACAAAATGGCTATTATCGAATCCGAAATCCAATCTAGACTTTCAGGTGGCGCTTCAAATACCGACCCAAATGCAAGTCTTGGTGGGGTCAAATCTTCAGAGTCTTGGACCCCAAGTATGTTTGACGATGTGTCAGCAGCAGAAGCAACACTTGGTTCTGTCGAGTATCGCTGCATCTATATTCACAATGCAAACGCAACACTTTCAATGATTGCACCAAAAGCTTGGATTAGCACAAACACTCCCAGTCCATCAACCTCAATTGCAATTGGTATTGGAACTTCCACAGCCGGAGCTACAGAGCAAACAATCGCCAACGAGACAACGGCTCCAACAGGTGTTGTGTTCTCAGAACCGTCCACAGCAGAAGCTGGAATTTCTCTCGGAGATATTCCAGCGGGAAGTCACAAGGCAATTTGGCTGCGCAGAACTGTTAACGCCTCTACTTCATTGGTGGTAGATTCTTATACCATCGCAATCCAAACAGAAACCAACCCATAATCTTATAAAATGAGACTCAGACACAAAACCGCCGCCGCTGTAATTGGTGAGACACAATGGAACGAGTCTCACGTTCTTGCTGAACACTCTTTGGGAAATATCTCTGGAACCGTTTCAATTGTTTTGGAAAATGGGAGTGTGCAAAATGGAACTCTAATTGGCAACGTCACTTTTGAGTTACCGGCAGTTCCAATCGGAACTGCCGAGCATCTTTCTTTGATTTTGCAAAATGATGGAACTGTCGGGAGAGCGGTTACAATAACCGGAATTCAGTGGATCGGGGGTGTTGCTCCGACGTTTGATGCGAGTGCATCGGCCAAAAATATAATCGTTCTAAGAGGTTCCAGCAATGGCTGGATAGGCGACGGAGGAAGCTTTTCGTGATGTACTATAGACTACCGGCTGAAAATCCAACAACCAACCTACAAATCCTAATCCCTGATGTTATAAACCCCAAAGCTCTGTCAGACGAAGAACTGCTAGCATACAACGTTGCCCGGTGTGTGGTTGAACAGCCAAAATTGAACTGGTGGCAGACCCGTGGAGAAAGGATTGTGGACTCTTCAGTAATCCCTCATAGAATTACTTGGGAGGTAATTGATTTGCCTCTTGACACAGTGAAGGAAATTGCGTGGCAAAATGCAAAGTCAGAAAGAGAATTTCGCCAGCGCGGCCTGATGCCCTACACATACCCGAGTGGCGACACACATCACAACGAGATGACCGAAAAAGTGCTGCGCGATCTGAACGGCCAAGCGACCGGCGCACTGATCTTGTCCAGTATGGGTGTGACTGATCCGGTGATGCCCTGGACGACGCACGAAAACATCACGCACTACCTGACTCCTGCACAGATGTTGGAATTCTCAATGGCTGCGCTTCAGTGGCACAGTGCGCTCCATATTCAATCACAGACGATCCGCACCGCGATTGAGAGCGCGTTAGATGTTGCAGGCGTGATCGACGTTGCCGTGTGGCCGGAGGCGTAATTATGCCCATTTCGTTTGTTGGCGCCTCGTCATCAGAACTTGCTAGTAACCACGCCACTGTACCGGCACATCTTGCTGGTGACCTTATACTTATCCTCAGTGTCAGGACTACCAGTACATCCGCCCTTACCACACCGAGTGGGTACTCGGTGCTATATAAACCACTATCACTCCTAGCATACAGATTTGCTACTGAGGACTCCGCTGAAAGCCTAGTTACCATAACGAATACGCAGCGTAGTGTGGTTTTAGTCTATCGTGGTGTGGACCCAGCATCCATGGTCTCAGGATCATTTTTCTATAGTAGATCCTCTAGGTCTACTTTGGTGCTTAGTAATATTCCACAGCATGAACCGAGAGCGTCGTGCATTGTAGCCATGTTCGTTTCTGCAAGTTCCACCGCCGCAGCGTCAGTTACTACGCAGTTATCAGATTTCAATATACGGGCCACCAATACAAGTGGTGTTGCTGCGGACCTTTTTGCAGATTCGTTTGCGGGGCGGTCGATAGACTTATTTACGCCCACAACGTCCTCTTACGCTTTTCTTGCTTTAGTCCCCGCAGATCATGAGACGCTTCCGGTCGTGGCAAGGGATTCCTTCGCGGGGATAGTCGGCACGCCACTAATAAGCTGGAACAGTAGTTGGACACCCTCGCCTGCGTTTACGTCAGTCACCCCTACCCTCAGTTCACTAAGCTCTGTAAGCAACGGAGGAATTTTTAACTACTACCATGGAGGGCATCCTCCCGTTACAGACTGCGTGGTAAGAGCGGTGGTAGATGTACGGGCGGTAAAAGCCTATTGCCGCGCAGGAGTAACCGCCCGTGTTAACACCAGCGAAAACACACAATACCGAGGCGAACTGAATACTGGAGCCACATCAGGGTTTCCGGAGAGGGGGGTATTCACTATTCGGCGTGTACGTGGTGGTAGCACCGTGACACTAGCTTCGGCGTCCGTAACCTTGGAAGTAAAGCAGTACGCGCTAGAGTTTAGCGTGGTTGGTGATTTACTAGCGCTTAGCGTAGATGGCGTTGAAGTTTTAACCTACGTAGACCCCGATCCTATTAGTAGTGCTGGTAACGCGGGGATACTCTGCAATAACTACTATTCGGCTGAGGATGTCACAGTAAGTGCCTTTGAGGTAGAAAATTTAGCAGCGACGACGGAGCGCCAACGCTCGCGCCTGATGCTGACGCCGTGGTGATGCGATGAGCTTCTTTGATTCCAACTTTTTCGACTCAGGATTCTTTGAAACTGCTTCGAAGATTATAGTCCAGAAGTCAGACGGCGGAGCTTATTTTGTTAGAGCTTCTACAGCGGCTGAGTCTCAGGGGTCGTATAATGTTCGGACTTTTGTTGTCGATTCAGAGTCTGCAACATTTAATGTAAGAGCTAGTGTGGAGGCGTCAAAGTCAGGCCATTATTTAACAAGAAATTACCAATCCGCAGTAGCTTCCGCAAACTTCTCAGTTAGAGCTTATATTGCCATCTTTGAGTCAGACAATTACACGGTAAGGAATCACGCCGAATCTTCAGTTCATGGAGACTTCAACGTGAGAGAATTTGTAGACGCTTCAAGCTTTGCCGGTTACGTCAGCAGGGAGTTTAGGTCAACAGCAAAATCTTCGCTTTACAATGTCAGAGAATATTCTGCGAATCAGTATTCTTTAAATTATTCTGTCAGAGAATATTCTTCAAACCAAGAAAGCGCACAATACAGCGTAAGAGCTAGTGTGGAGGCGTCAAAGTCAGGCCATTATTTAACGCGAGAATTCGTAGGCTCTGATAGACAAAGCCACTATAACATTAGAAAACTCGCAAATGTATTTGAATCAGGTTCTTATCTTGTATTAGACCAGAATTTGATTGTTGTTTACAGAAATGCGGGGTACTCCGTCAGAGGAATTGTAGAAACTCAGAAACATGCAGCATATTTCTCTAGAGAATATTCTTCCAAAGAACTTTCGGCAGATTATTTGGTAAGACAATTTAGCTCGAATTCTATTGAAGCAGAATATTCTATAAGAGGGCTTATTGTAAATTCTAAGAGTGCGCAGTATTGCGCCAGACAAATTGTTACAGGTCAAAATGCCGGAAGCTATTCGACAAGAAATTATGTTAGCGGTGAAGAGTTTGGCGGCTACAATGTAGACTCTTACCGGGTAACCATAAAGGCGGAAAATTCTGGGCTGTATCATGTTTCTTCGTATGTGAGTTCGTTTGTCGTTGGTACCTACACGTTTCTCAGCCCGAGAAACATTGTGGTGCAGGCATTTTCTGTTTCACCAGAAGGACCACAAAGGTTTATTGTAAAGTCGGAAACCAAGCAAATTATAACAATTACTCGGAATCTACTCTGAGCAATTGTTTGATTTGTTCACAAAAACAAATGCCATTGCTCATAAATAGGGTAATGGCATTTTATTTTAGGACCAAGAAATGATTAACAACAGAGAAGACTTCATCGAGTATTGCTTGAAAAAACTTGGTAAGCCTGTGGTGGACATCGCAGTAGCTGAAGAACAGATTACAGACAGGGTTGACGACGCTGTGAAATGGTGGCAAGAGTATCACTTTGACGGCATTCAACGCCTATACATGAAGCACAAGATCACTGCAAACCACATCAAGTTCACTGCCGATGTGGGGTCAAGCTTCACTGTTGGGGAAACTCTTACTGGATCGGTCTCAGGGGCTACCTGTCAAGTCTACGATTCGAACGAACCCAACAAGATCAGGACCAAGAAGTTCGCAGGAACTTTTGTTGTTGGAGAGACCGTTACAGGCTCAAATTCGGGCGCTACAGGGGTTATCGACTCTCTGTTCATAGGGGACATCCAAAACGGCTACGTGGCCGTCTCAGACGCGATTACGAGCATCCAACGCATTCTTCCGATCCAAGGTGACAACCAATCGGGAAGCATGTTCGACATCACCTATCAGATTCGAATGAACGACCTATACAACGTTTCTTCGATGAGTATGATTTACTATACCGTCGTTCAACAGCACCTGAGCTTGATTGACTTCACACTAAACACCCATCATTCCGTAAAGTTCAATCGAAAGACAAATAAAGTCTACGTTAACTTGGAATGGGAAAAGCAAGTCAATCCAGACCAACACTTGATCTTCGAGTGCTACGCAATTCTGGACCCCCAAGAATATAGCAAGGTATATGACGACATCTTCCTGAAGCGATATACCACTGCGCTGATCAAACAACAGTGGGGCACAAACCTAAAGAAATACCAAGGGCTGTCACTTCCTGGAGGAGTCACTTTGAACGGCCAACAAATATACGACGAGGCTACAACAGAGATTAAAGAACTAGAAGACAAGATGCAAGAATACTGGAGTCTTCCCCCTGATGCTATTTTCATTGGATAATCGACCATGGCATTAAATCCATTCTTTAACAAAGGCTCTACGCT
>QXGG01003465.1_pt1 | contig 13312 bp, 13 predicted proteins | sample 1982491 | NCBI WGS metagenome assembly QXGG01 (sample SAMN09924614, study PRJNA488089) | Wastewater metagenome, whole genome shotgun sequencing project. | isolation source: South African research farm wastewater | place: South Africa: Irene, Agricultural Research Council, Animal Production... | reverse complement strand
TGGCTGGTGGCCATGAGAAAGTTCTCGACCTGGATGATGGCCTTTTGCGGGTCGACGACGCGGAAGAACACGATCGCATTGACCTTGACCGAGACGTTGTCGCGCGAGATGACGTCCTGCGAGGGCACGTCCATGGTCACCACGCGCAGGTCCACCTTGACCATCTGCTGAATGCCGGGGATCACGATCACCAGGCCTGGACCCTTGACCTTCCAGAAGCGCCCGAGGAGGAAGATGACGCCGCGCTCGTACTCGCGCAGGATCTTGATCGAGGCGACGACGAGGAATATCAGCAGCAGGAAGAGGGGGGCAAGCCCGAATTGCAAGTCGAGGATCATGGTGTGCTCCCTGGGGTGAGGTGACGAGTGTCCGGCGCGGATGAGCCCGGGCCCGGCGGGACGCCCGCTGCACTGGATTGCGCCGCGATCGGGGTGACCGCGAGCGTGAGGCCGTCGATGCCCGCCACACGCACACGGTCGCCCTGCACGAGCGCCTGCGCACTGCGCGCGCACCAGTGCTCGCCATGCACCGCGATCCACCAGTCGCCGTCGTCGGTGGCACGCTCGACCACACCGAGGGCGCCGAGCATCTCCTCGCTGCCGCTGACCACCGGCCGGCGCAGGCTGCGCGCGGCGAAGCTGCCGATGGCGATGAGAATGGCGGCGCTGGCGAGCGCCATGCCGACAATGAGCGCGAGCGAGATGCCGAAGCCCGGCACGTCCGCATCCATCAGGAACAGGCCGCCGACCACGAAGGCGATGATGCCGCCCACCCCGAGCACGCCGAAGCTGGGCAGGAAGGCCTCGGCCAGCATCAGCCCTGCGCCCACCGCCAGCAGCAGCACGCCGGCCCAGTTCACCGGCAGCAGTTGGAAGGCATAAAGCGCCACCAGCAGCGAGATCGCGCCGGCCACGCCGGGCACGCCGAAGCCGGGCGAGGTGAACTCGAAGAACAGGCCGTAGATGCCGATCATCATCAGGATCAGCGCCACCTGCGGGTTGGCGAGCACGGCGAGCACGCGGTTACGCCAGTCGGGTTCCATGCGCTCGATGGCGATGCCGGCGGTGGCGAGCGTGCGCGTGCCGTCGAGCACGGCGACCTCGCGGCCGTCGAGCTGCTTCAGCAGGGAGGGGGTGTCGATGGCGATGAACTCGATGACGCCTTTCGCCAGCGCCTCCTCGGCGGAGAGGCTGGCGGCCTCGCGGACCGCGCGCTCGGCGAAGTCGACGTCGCGCCCGCGCAACTGCGCCAGGCTGCGGATGTAGGCGGTGGCGTCGGACATGGACTTGGCGGCCACGGCGTCGGTGGGGGCGGGTGCTCGCCGGGGCGCTGTCGTTGCAGGAGGCGCTGCGGTTCCGGCTTGATCGGACACGTACGGCGGCGCGTTCGCTGTGTCGTTCCGTGTGCTCGTCGTGGCGGGCTGCTCGGGAGTGGACGGGGACGCGTCTGTCTTGTCGTCCCTGATCTCCGGCGTGGTTTCCGGGCTGCGGTCTGCGCTGGCAGGCTGCGATTGGGGCTGTGAGTGGGACTTCGACGGGCCCGAAGTGGAGCCCGACTCATCCCGAACCCCCGCCCCGGCATCCTCGGCGGGTGCCGACTCGTCGCCGAGCGGCGCCGTGCGTCCCGGCTGGGCGCCGCCGATGCCGATCGCCACCGGTGTCGCCGCGCCCAGGTTCGTCGCCGGCGCCATCGCGGCGATGTGGCTGGCGTAGAGGATGTAGGTGCCGGCGCTCGCCGCGCGTGCGCCCTCGGGGGCGACGAAGGTGGCCACCGGCACCGGTGAGGCGAGGATGTCCTTGATGATCGAACGCATCGAGGTGTCGAGCCCGCCCGGGGTGTCCATCTCGATGACCACCAGTTGCGCGCCACTGGCCGCGGCGCGCGTCAGACCCTTGTGGATATAGTCGGCGCTGGCCGGGCCGATGGCGCCGTCCACCTTGAGCACCAGCACCCCCGACGCGTTCGAGCCCGCGTTCGAGGCGAGCAGGAACAGCATCAGGCCGATCAGGGCGAGCACCGCGCCCAGCGCTCTGCGCAGTGCCGAGGAGGGAAGAGCGGGCATTCCAGTCTCTCCGTGGTGGCCGGCGGGCGGATGGCCCACGACTCTTCAATCGGAGTGTAGAAGCTGCGCCCGAGTTCTCGAGGCGGGTGATTTTCTACTGCTGGGCAGCGGCAGGCTTGTTGCCGCGGCAGTCCGGCCCGAACTGGCGCACTCGCCCGGCGCCTCGGCGCCGTACCCATTTTTCATCGGGCCCGATGCCGGGGCGTTCTCGGCGCGACCGTTGCATCGGGCCTCAGTCGTGCCCGAGCGCGCGCCGGCGGTCGGCTTCCTCGATGCGGATGCGTCCGAGCAGGACGGCGTCCCCGGTCGGGTCTTTCCAGTCGGCGCCGGCCGCATTGGCCATGTGGGCGACCGCGCGCGAGAACTCCTCGATCGACAGGTCTTCATGGCCGCCGCGCGCCGGCATGGCGCGCACGCCCCCCAGCCATGTGCGGTCGCGGGTTTCGGCGCGGATGCGCGCCATCAGGTCGGGGTTGCGGTCGGGATCGGCCCAGTCGGCGCCGGCAACGCGTGCCATGTGGGCGACGGCACGGCCAAAGGCTTCCAGCGTGAGGTCGGGCTCACCGCCGCGCGCGCGAGCCTGTCGAGACCGCGCACAAGAGGGGGTTGGCGCCATCGGCGCGCGGTCGCGAGCGCTCGTCGCGCGGGCCGCCAAGCCGCTCGTATGCCGACAATTGCCCTGGGGCAGGCGTCAGTAGCCGCCGAAGCGGTCCATGCGCCGCCGGTCGCGCTTGGTGGGACGGCCGTGCAGGTCGGCGCCGGGTGCGGCGGCGAACTTGCGCAGGTCGCGGGCGCGTTCGCGTGCTTCGATGCTCTCGGCGGTCTCCTCGTACAGCGCCTGCGCCACCGTGGCCGAGCCGCGCTTGTCGGCGATGGCGCGCACGAGCACCGTCCGCGTGTCCTCGGCGATGGTGATGTCGAGCCGGTCGCCCGCCTTGACGTCGCGCGCAGGCTTCACCGCCACGCCGTTGAGCTTGACCTTGCCGCCCTCGACCGCCTCGGTGGCGGCGCTGCGGTGCTTGAAGAAGCGCGCGGCCCACAGCCATTTGTCGAGGCGGGTGCGGGCGGCGTCGGCGGGCGAGTGCTGGGTCATGGTGTCGAGCTTCGGTGGAACGCGCCAGACATGAAGACGGCGCTGCCGACATTATCGACAGCGCCGTGGGTCATGGCAAAGCGCAGCCTCGAGCGCGCGCCCCGGAGGGTGGCGGCGCGCGCTCGAGGCTTGCCCGGACGCTCAGAACAGGCCCGAGATCGAATTGACGAGGCCTTTCTTGAGTTCAGGCAGGGCTTCTTCGAAGGCGAGGTTGACCTTGTTGGCGGTGGAGCCGATGCGGGTCTGGTAGATCTTGTAGTCGGACTCTTCGGCATAGCTGACCTGCGAGGCACCGCTATTGCCCTGGCGCAGCTTGTGGCTGGAATTCACCTGGGCCTTGCCCGCACCGCGGATGCGCTCCTTGAGCTGAAGGTCGGTGATCATGGAAAAGTACACGTCCTTGACCGCCGCCCCGGCGATGCCTTCGGCCAGTGCGCCGATCAGGCCCGCTGCCGCAATGCCGCGACCGCTCGCGCCGCCCACATAGCCCGCACCCGCCCCCAGCACCAGGCCGCCCGCGGCGGAGACGCCGTAGCCCTGGTTGATTGCTGCTTCGGTAGCGGTGGGCGCGGACTTGCCGACCTGCAGGATATTGGCCTGCAGGATGTAGTGTGCCGCGTCGGGGTCCTGCATCAGCGTGTAGCCCTTGGCCTGCAGGGCGGCGGCGATTTCCTCGTTCACCGCGAGGTCGGGCTTGTCGGAGGTGTTGCGGATCTGCAGGAAGATGGTGCGCTTGTCGGTGCCGACCGGATCGAGGAAGACCGTGTCCGACATCTTGGTCTGTACGTCCAGGTCGCGCTTGCTGATGGCTACTTGCGTGGCGGCGCAGCCGGAGAGCACGAAGGCGGCAGTGGCGACAATGGCGATTCGCTTGAACATCGGTAGGTTTCCTCGAAGGGGATGAGCGAAGAAGACATCGACCGTCTGCCCGAAGTGGCTGGGATCTGGCGGATGGATCTCGATGTCATTATTGAAAATGCAATCAAATTATATGACAAAAGGCTCGAAATCCGGATGCTGTTGGCAAGCTTCATGGCCTCGGGGAGCTGCTTTGGGCGCTTCGCGGCCTGGCGTTTGCCGTGAGGGCTTGCCCGCGGAGGCGAAGTGCCCAAGCGCCGATTCGCGGCCAAGGCCGCTCCCGCAGTCGAAGGCGATGGGCGTGCGCCGGGCGTCATGCGATTGCCGCAGTTCCGGGTGCCGGCTGGTGAGGGCGCGCCGTCGCGCCAAAACGAAAGACCCCGGCGCCCTTTCAGGCGCCGGGGTCCATCCGGTACGGGCCTTTGTGCCGCGTTCAGCCGATCATGCCCGCGCCCACCGTGTTGTTGGTGCTCTCGTCGATGATGATGAAGGCGCCGGTGGCGCGGTTGGCCTTGTAGCGGTCGGCGACGATCGGCTGCGCGAGCTTGAGCGTGACGCGGGCGATGTCGTTCATCGCCAGGCCGGTGGTCTCTTCCTTCTCCAGGGTGTTTACGTCCAGCCGGTAGTCGATCTTTGCCAGTTTGGCCTTCACCTCGCGCGTGGTGTGGCGCACGAGGTAGGTCCGTGCCGGGCTCAAGGGCGTCTCCGACAGCCAGCACACGGTGGCGTCGATCTGCTTGACCGGCTCGGGGGCTTCGGCCGACTTGACGATGATGTCGCCACGCGAGATGTCGATCTCGTCCTCGAGCAGCAGGGTCACCGACTGCTCGTGGATGGCGCGCGCCAGGCGCTCGCCGCCGAGCTCGATCGCCTTCACCCGGCTGGTGGCGCCCGAGGGCAGCACCGTCACCGCATCGCCGACGGCGATCTCGCCCGATTCCACCCGCCCCATGAAGCCGCGGTAGTCGTGCAGCTCGGTGTTGGCGGCGTCCTGCGGGCGGCACACGAACTGCACCGGGAAGCGGAAGTCCTCGGCCTGCTCGGTGTGGGCGGCGGGGGCGTTCTCGAGGATGTCGAGCAGCGTGGGGCCGTCGTACCAACCCAGGCGCTCGCCGCGGTCGACGATCATGTCGCCGGCCAGCGCCGAGATCGGGATGAAGCGCACGTCATTGATGCCGAGCTTGGCGGCGAAGGCGAGGTAGTCGGCCTTGATGCGCTCGAACACCGACTGGTCGTAGTCGACCAGGTCCATCTTGTTGACCGCGACCACCAGGTGCGGGATGCCGACCAGGCTGGCGAGGTAGGAGTGGCGGCGGGTCTGGGTGAGCACGCCCTTCCTGGCATCGATGAGGATGATGGCGAGGTTGGCGGTGGAGGCCGCGGTGACCATGTTGCGGGTGTACTGCTCGTGGCCGGGGGCGTCGGCGATGATGTATTTGCGCCGGCCGGTGGAGAAGTAACGGTAGGCGACGTCGATGGTGATGCCCTGCTCGCGCTCGGCCTGCAGGCCGTCGGTGAGGAGCGAGAGGTCGACCGCGCTCATGCCGCGCTTGGCGGAGGTTTTCTCGATGGCGTTGAGGGTGTCGGCGAGGATGGTCTTGGTGTCGAACAGCAGGCGGCCGATCAGGGTGCTCTTGCCGTCGTCGACGCTGCCGCAGGTGAGGAAGCGCAGCAGGCCGTTGTCGATCTCGGGCAGGTTTTCAAGGGCGGACATGGTCATGATTCCTTCAATCTTTCTTAAGTGTGGTGCCGGCGAACCGCCGTGGCCACGCCGGGTATTCCTTCCGAAGGCTGCGGAACTCGCGCTTCGCGCTCAGACAGTCCTCGCCTTCTCCAGGAACACCCGACATGCCCCCGGCTACGCATCGCGATGGTCAGAAGTAGCCTTCTTTCTTGCGCTGTTCCATCGACGCTTCGGAAGTCTGGTCATCCATCCGCGTCGCCCCACGCTCGGTGATCGTCGTCGTGGCCGTCTCGGCCAGGATCTTCTCCACCGTGTCCGCATCCGACTCCACCGGCGCCGTGCAGGTGATGTCGCCCACAGTGCGGAAGCGCACCAGCACGTCCTCCACCACGTCGCCATCCCTGGCCGGGGTCACGTCGGTCACCGGCTGCAGCAGCCCGCTCTTGCGCACCACCGGGCGCACATGCGCGAAGTAGATCGACGGCAGCTCGAGCTGCTCGCGCGCGATGTACTGCCACACGTCGAGCTCGGTCCAGTTGCTGATCGGAAACGCCCGGATGTTCTCGCCCTTGTGCGACCGCGCGTTGTAAAGGTTCCACAGCTCGGGACGCTGGTTCTTCGGATCCCACTGCCCGAACTCGTCGCGGAAACTCATGATCCGTTCCTTGGCGCGCGCCTTCTCCTCGTCGCGGCGGGCGCCGCCGATGCAGGCGTCGAAGCCGAACTCCTCGATCGCCTCGAGCAGCGTCACCGACTGGTGCTTGTTGCGCGACTCGCCGGCGTGCTTCAGCACCACGGTGCCGCGCGCCATCGAGTCCTCCACCGAGCGCACGATCAGGCGCTCGCCCAGTTCGGCCGCGCGCTTGTCGCGGAAGTCGGTCACTTCCTTGTAGTTGTGGCCGGTGTCGATGTGCATCAGCGGGAAGGGGAAGCGGCCCGGGCGGAAGGCCTTCTCGGCCAGGCGCAGCAGGCAGATCGAGTCCTTGCCGCCGGAGAACAGCAGCACCGGGTTGGCGCACTGGCCGGCGACTTCGCGCAGGATGTGGATGGCTTCGGCCTCGAGCCAGTCGAGGTGGGACAGCGTCTGTTTGGTCAGCGTCGACATGATGTGGTTACCGTTGCGGATACTTGATCTGATGGGTTCGGAACGCGCGCAGCGCGGCCTTGAGGCCGGCGCGCAGGGCGCCGAGGCGGTGCTGCAGGCTGCGGCGGACTGCGCCGACGGCCGGGCTGTGGGGCGACTGGGCCGGATGCTTGCCATTCATGGTCTCAACCCTCCTTGACGTGCAGGCCGCACTCCTTGGTTTCCGGGTTCTCCCACCACCAGCGCCCAGCCCGCACGTCCTCGCCGACGGCGATCGCGCGCGTGCAGGGGGCGCAGCCGATGCTGGGGTAGAACTGGTCGTGAAGCGCGTTGTAGGGGACCTCGTTCATTCGGATATAGGCCCAGACCTCGGTCTCCGTCCAGTCCGACAGCGGGTTGAGCTTCTCCAGCCCGTTGGCGGTGTCGGTCTCGCGCACCGGCAGGCCGGCGCGGGTGACCGACTGCGCCGCGCGCAGGCCGGTGATCCAGGCCTTGCGGCCGGCGAGCGCGCGGCGCAGCGGCTCCATCTTGCGCACGCCGCAGCAGGCCTTGCGCAGCTCGACCGAGTCGTAGAAGGCGTTGATGCCGTGGCTGCGCACGAAGGTCTCGACCGCGCCGGCATCGGGGAAGTAGATCTCCAGCTTCTTGCCGTAGCGCTGCTCGACTTCGCCGATCAGGCTGTAGGTCTCGGCGGGCAGGCGGCCGGTGTCGAGCGAGAACACCGTGATCGGCAGGGCGTTCGCCAGGATCAGGTCGGTCAGCACCATGTCCTCGGCGCCGAAGCTGTTGGCGAAGGCGAGCTCGCCGTGCGTGCCGAACTCGGCCACCGCCTCGCGCAGCAGCGCCAGGGCCGCGGCAGCCTTGGCGCCGACCGTGGCGCGCAGCGCGTCGGTGAGCGGCGGACGGGTGGCCGGGTTGGCGGCCGCCGGGCGCAGGATCGAGACGCTTGCGTTCATTGCGGCACCCCGCTGCCGTTGCCACGCTCCACACGGCGGAACAGCGGCAGCGGATCCTGCACCGAGCGCTGGTAGGGCTGGGTGAAGTCGTCGATGCTGGCGATGGCGGCCTCGAGCTGTTCGTCGGTGTAGCGCTCGGCCTGCGGCTGCAGGGCGTCGAAGCCGCAGCGCGTCATGTAGTTGAACTGGTCGCGCAGCACCTGGCCGATCGCGCGCAGCTCGCCCCGGTAGCCGTAGCGGGTGCGCAGCAGGGTGGCGGCGGAGTAGCTGCGGCCGTCGGTGAACTTGGGGAAGTGCAGTCCGATGACCTGCAGCAGCGCGATGTCGTCGGCGAGCGCGGCGACGTCCTCGCCCGCGGCCAGCCACACCCCCAGCTCGCCGCTGCGGGCACGCGCCAGCAGCTCGTCGCGGCGCGCCTGCCACACTGCGAGCGGCACCAGCACGGGGCCGGCGGGCACGGCGATGTCGGTGGCGGCCTCGCCCTCGGCGAGGCTCACGGTCAGGCGGTCGTCGCTGACGACGCAGCCGTTCTTGATGATCTTGTCAGACATGGGCGGCTTTCCTTTGCGGCTGGCGGTCGGCATACACGCGCTCCTTGAAGGGCTCGGTGCCGACGCGTTGTACGGTGTCGATGAAGCGCTCGTCCTCATGGCGCAGTTCGACGTAGGTCTCGAGCAGCTTCTCGATCACGCCGACGACCTCGTCGAGGGCGAAGGAGGGGCCGATCACCTTGCCGAGCGTGGTGCCGTTGCCCTGGGTGCCGCCGATGCTCACCTGGTACCACTCCTGGTCGTTCTTATCGACGCCGAGGATGCCGATGTGGCCGACGTGGTGGTGGCCGCAGGAGTTCATGCAGCCCGAGATGTTGAGGTCGATCTCGCCGATGTCGTGCTGGTAGTCGAGGTCGTCGAAGCGGCGCTGGATGGCGTCGGCGATCGGGATCGAGCGCGCGTTGGCGAGGCTGCAGAAGTCGCCGCCGGGGCAGCAGATGATGTCGGTCAGCAGGCCGATGTTCGGCGTCGCCAGGCCGGCGGCGCGCGCCGCCTGCCACAGCTCGAAGAGGTCGGCGCGGCGAACGTCGGCGAGCGCGACGTTCTGCTCGTGCAGCATGCGCGCCTCGCCGAAGCTGAAGCGGTCGGCCAGGTCGGCGATCAGGTCCATCTGCTCGGCGGTGACGTCGCCCGGGGCGGTGCCGGTCTTCTTCAGCGACAGGACCACCGCGGCGTAGCCGGGCTGGCGGTGGGTGCGCACGTTGCGCTTGACCCAGGTGGCGAAGGCCTTGTTGCCGGCGAGCAGCGCGTCGAAGGCGGCGTCGTGCGCGGGCAGGGGCTCGTAGGCGGGCGGGGCGAAGTGGGCCGACACGCGGGCGAGCTCCGCCTCGGTGATGGTGTTGGGGCCGTCCTTGGAATTCGCCCATTCTTCTTCCACCTCGCGGGCGAAGGCCTCCGGCCCGAGCGCCTTCACGAGGATCTTGATGCGCGCCTTCCACAGGTTGTCGCGGCGGCCCCAGCGGTTATAGACGCGCAGGATCGCCTCGCAGTAGCTGATCAGGTGCTGCCAGGGCAGGAAGGGCTTGATCTCCTCGCCCAGGATCGGCGTGCGGCCGAGGCCGCCGCCCACCAGCACGCGAAAGCCGAGCTCGCCGGCGTCGTTGCGCACCAGGTCGAGGCCGATGTCGTAGACGCGCAGCACCACGCGGTCTTCAGCCGCGCTGTTGAAGGCGATCTTGAACTTGCGCGGCAGGAAGGCGAACTCCGGGTTGTAGGTCGCCCACTGGCGCAGGATCTCGGCGAAGGGGCGCGGGTCGGCGACCTCGTCGGCGGCCACGCCGGCGAAGGGGTCGGCGGTGATGTTGCGGATGCAGTTGCCCGAGGTCTGGTTGGCGTGCATCTGCACGCTGGCCAACTCGGCGAGCATTTCCGGCACGTCCTCGAGCTTGGGCCAGTTGAACTGCACGTTGGTGCGCGTGGTGAAGTGGGCGTAGCCGCGGTCGTAGCCGCGCGCGAGGTGGGCGAGCTTCCTCAGCTGGCGGCTCGCGAGGTGGCCGTAGGGCACCGAGATGCGGAACATCGGCGCGTGGCGCTGGATGTAGAGGCCGTTCTGCAGGCGCAGCGGGCGGAACTCGTCGGCGCTCAGTTCGCCCGCCAGGTGACGCCGCATCTGGTCGCGGAACTGGGCGACGCGCTGGTCGAGCAGGCGCTGGTCGTGTTCGTCGTATTGGTACATGTGGGCTCTCTCTGTCGTATGCGTGAATTCGGGCCGGGGAGGGGCTTCGTGTTCTTGTGAGCTGCGCTTCAGTGCGCCATCAGCTTGGCGCCGACCAGCACCAGCATCGTCGCCAGGATCGGGCGCAGGATGCGGTCGGGCACCTTGGTCGAGATGTGGCTGCCGAGCCAGATGCCGGGCAGCGAGCCGACCAGCAGGCTGCCGAGCAGCAGCCAGTCGACGCTGCCGAGGAACCAGTGGCCGATGCCGGCGACCGCGGTCAGTGGCACGGCGTGGGCGATGTCCGAGCCGACGATGCGCAGCGCGGGCATCGCCGGGTAGAGGAAGAACAGCGCGGTGACGCCGAGCGCACCGGCGCCCACCGAGGAGATCGACACCAGCACGCCGAGCACCGCGCCGGTGATGATGGTGAGGCGGGCGGTGCGCGCCGGATCGGCGGGGCGGCCGCCGGAGCGCGCCACCGCGTAGGCCTGGATGCGCTTGCGGAAGATCAGCGCCACCGCGGTCAGCACCAGCGCCACGCCGAGCGCGACCTGGATCAGGTGGGCGGCGCCCTCGATGCCGCCGGGCGCGAAGTGCCCGATCAGCAGCAGCGTGATCGCCGCGGCCGGGAGGCTGCCGGTGGCGAGCAGGCGGGTGATCTTCCAGTCCACCGTGCCCTTGAGGCCGTGCGCCAGCGTGCCGCCGGCCTTGGTGATCGCGGCGTAGAGCAGGTCGGTGCCGACCGCGACCGAAGGGTGGATGCCGAACATCAGCACCAGCAGCGGCGTCATCAGCGAACCGCCTCCAACGCCGGTGAGACCGACGATGGCACCGACTGCGAAACCGGCGATGGTGTAGGCGAAGTCCATGTGATGCGCTCCTGGATGGTGCGGCGCATCGTAAGGGCTTCGTTTAAGCGCAAGAAGCGGTTTGCGGTTAGACTTTAAGAACTGATTGTTATATCGATGCCACCATGAACCTGCAGCAACTGCGTTACGTGCATGAAGTCGCCCGCCGCGGGCTCAACGTGTCCGATGCCGCCGAGGCGCTGTTCACCTCGCAGCCGGGGGTGTCGAAGCAGATCCGCCTGCTCGAGACCGAGCTCGGCATCGAGATCTTCACCCGCCACGGCAAGCGCCTGGTCGCGGTCACCGAGCCCGGACGCGCGGTGCTGGCGATCGCCGAGCGCGTGCTGCGCGATCTCGACAACCTGCAGCAGGTGGGCGAGGAATTCGCCAACGAGGCGGTCGGCCGCCTGTCGATCGCCACCACCCACACCCAGGCGCGCTACGTGCTGCCCGACGTGGTCCGCCGCTTCATGCAGCGCTACCCGCAGGTCAAGCTCGAGCTGCACCAGGGCAACCCGCGCCAGGTGTGCGAGATGGTGCTCGAGGGCAGCGCCGACATCGCGATCGCCACCGAGGCCATCGCCGAGTACGACGAACTGGTGATGCTGCCCTGCTACCAGTGGAACCGCTGCGTCGTCGCCACCCCGCGCCACCCGATCCTGCAGGCGGCGCCGCTCACGCTGGAAGAAATCGCGCGCTACCCGCTGATCACCTACGACGACGCCTTCACCGGTCGCGGCCAGATCAACAAGGCCTTTCTCGGCCGCGGCCTCAAGCCCAAGGTGGTGCTCACCGCGATCGACTCGGACGTGATCAAGAAGTATGTCGAGATGGACCTGGGCATCGGCATCCTCGCGCGTATGGCCTACGACCCCGCCGAGGATCGCAAGCTCGGCATGGTCGATGCGTCGCACCTGTTCGAGTCGAGCACGACGCGCATCGGCCTGCGCAAGCGCGCCTGGCTGCGCGCCTATGTGTACGCCTTCATCGAGGGCTTCGCGCCCCATCTGTCGCGGCGCATGGTCGAGCTCGCCCTGGAAGGCGGCGGCACCGATCCGGGGCTGTGAAACAGGGCAGCGAGCTCAGGCTCCGCAGGAGCGGCCTCCAAGCCCATAGCCGAGGTCTTGCTCAGCAGCGTTCGAACCAGCGCCGCAACCGCGCGCCGCGCAGGCCGGCGCCGAGGCCGGCGATCAGGCGAACGCGTGCCTTGAGCGGATCGAGCGCACCGGCGTCGAGCCAGTTTCCCGGCGCATCGGCGCGGTGCCGGCTGATGCCCCCGCCGCAGCGGCTGGCGAGCACGAGCGGCACCGAATTCGGCAACTCGTCGAGCGCCGGCAGCCAGGACTCGGGCAGGCTGGCGTTGCCGGGCAGCGCCAGCACCAGGCCCGCTGCCCCTGAAACCAGACTGGCGCGCGCCAGCGCACGGGCCACCGCCGACGCCAGCGCCGGCGAGCTGCCCGCGGCCACGGTGAGCAACTCGACCGGCGGCAGCGTCTGCAGCTCGGGCGGCAGCGCGATCCGGCTGTAGCGCGCGGGCGCGAGCGCCTGCAGCACTGCGTCGCTGGCGAGCGTGGTCAGCGCGCCCGCACTGGTAAAGGCATCCACCGCCGCGGGATGGCGCTTGCTCAGGCTTGCCGCGGGCAGGATGCGATCGCCCAGCACGGCCAGCACCCCGGCGCGTCCGGCCGCCGGGCGGCAGGCGAGCTCGACGGCCTGATACAGGTTGAGCGGGCCATCGGCCGACAGCGCGGTTGCGGGGCGCATCGCCGCGGTCATCACCACCGGCTTGGTGGTGGCGACGGTGATGTGCAGGAAGTAGGCGGTCTCTTCCAGCGTGTCGGTGCCATGGGTGATGACGACGCCGTCCACCGCCGGGTCGTCGACGAGCGCCTGTACGCGCCGTGACAGCACCAGCCAGTGCTGTGGCGTCATGTCCTTGCTGTCGATGTTGAAGAGCTGTTCGGCCGACAGGCGGGCGAGGTGCTCGAGCTGCGGCACGGCGGCAAGCAGGGCGTCTGCGCCGAGCTGGCCGGCGGTGTAGCCGCTGGTGTCGGTCGCCGAGCCGGCGGTGCCGGCGATGGTGCCGCCGGTGGCGATCAGGGCGATGCGGGGTTTGCGCATGGTGTGGAGTGATTAGGTCGCGGTGCGAGTCAGGATGGGGAGGGGCGTGGGCGGCGCGCGGTCACGGCCGGGCGGCGGTGCTCAGGGGGCGTGCAGGCGCCTCGCCGGTAATGCTCGGGGCGCCATCAGGGGGCGGCCCCGGCGCCGGTGTCGCGCAGCGCGACGATGCGGCGCTCGCGCTCCTGTTCGAGCAGGCGCATCGCCGCATCGGGCGGCACGCCGAGCGTCTCCAGCACCCAGCCGGTGAGCTTGAGGCTGGATTCCAGCGTCTCCGGCACCACCACCGAGGCGCCGGCCTCGCGCAGCAGCAGCGCGTGCTTCTCGTCGCGGGCGCGGGCGATGATGCGCATCATCGGCATCAGGCGGCGGATGCCCTGCACGGCGTGGATGGCGGCCGC
>QXGG01172497.1_pt1 | contig 13341 bp, 13 predicted proteins | sample 1982491 | NCBI WGS metagenome assembly QXGG01 (sample SAMN09924614, study PRJNA488089) | Wastewater metagenome, whole genome shotgun sequencing project. | isolation source: South African research farm wastewater | place: South Africa: Irene, Agricultural Research Council, Animal Production... | reverse complement strand
GCTTGCAGGCTGATGTAAACCTCGAAACACTCGAGTACTTCTCGTCATGGGGGCGAGGTCTTCGGACCTCGCCCCTTTGTCGTTCCCGATCGAATCGCGAATCTCAGCGGTTCATGAACGCGTCGACTGCGACGCCGATGGCAGCACCGACACGCAATTCGAGTGCATCGTCATCGACGCGGATCTCGTAGGTGTCCTTGATCTTGAAATTGACACGATTGACGTGACCGACCGGCTCGCCCGATGCATTCAAAATGCTGAATTGCACTCGGAACAGCCAGGGAATGTCGGCAACAAGTCCGACGACACGGCGAAGGATCGCCTTGACTTGGCTCGTTTCTGTGACCGTCCAACGACCCGCTGGAGTCTCCACCTGATACGTGGATCGTCCGAGTGACTTGCCGAATTCCTTCGTCATCGTCCCGAGCGGTGCGCCTGTTCCGTCCGCGATGTCGTAGGTGGCAGCCAACTCGACGATGCTGCGCGCCTTGATGGTGAACCACACCTCATCGCTGTCGGGCTTCGTGCAGCGCACCTCTTCTTTGAGCTTCATGCGCGCCTGCTCGATTGTGCCGAGCGGACCTGATTCGCCGTCGATGCGAGACAGGTGCCAAATGTTCTTCATCAGCGTGAGCTTCTGAGCAAGTTCGAGTGTGTACGCCATGAGCCGAGTGTAGAGAAGGGACGGGCGAGGATGTTTTTGCCGGTTCCAGAGCATGAATCACACTGGGCGATGAAGTCACTGTCCGTTGTCTCAGTGGCCGTCTGGCCGATGGGAGCCTCGGACATTGGTGTCACACTCACCGATGCGCCGAGATTGTCCTGATCAGTGCCGAGAATGACGTCTCGCGTACTCGGCCATTGCATCGAGACCCCGGGGAAACAGTTCTGGATCTGTTGCGACCACTAGCCTTAAAGCCGGTCGTGCTCGATGTGGCGGCTAATTTCGCACCAAATTTCGCACCACATTTCGCACCATCCCCGCCTCCGTAGCTCAGTGGATAGAGCAACGGTTTCCTAAACCGCAGGTCGCAGGTTCGATCCCTGCCGGGGGCGCAAGAAGAGAGAGCTGCTAGGTATGAACCGGCGCGTATTCGTTGTTAGTGGACACTGATATTCAAATGCTGCATCGACATTGCGTCGATCCGGGTGCATTTCGGCAAGCCGTCTCACGAGCGATTGATCCTCGAGACCTGGTCGCTCCTATCCCCAAGAGGTAGATCGCTGGAGAGTGACTCGCGGCGTGGTGAACGAGGTGAATGTGACGGAGATCAGCGTGTTGCGAGGCGGCGTATAGCTCGGGATCTCTTGAAAACTGTTGCTTGCAAGGAAGAGTCCAGTCGAGACCACCGTTGTACTCGGCTGATGTCTGATCTCGTACCTGTATGTGAATGAGGCGGGAACTGGCTCCCAGTAGATGCTCATTCGCCGACCCAGTGAACCGGATGTGATCTGCAGGCCAGTGAAATAGAAGACTTCGTTGTCCTCGTCCAGAGCGGACGAAATCACCAACGGTTGGTTCGGCGGTTCGCTCATCGCGGCAACAGCGTCCGGGAGAGAGAGAGTCACGATACCGGCTGCTGTTGCCACGGCTCCGAGACCCATCATCGAACGCCGCGACATTGTTAGTCCCATCGTTGTTCGCCCCGACGTGACGAGTCCGTGGCGCGATGAACTGTGTTCCACCACGATCCCCGCATCGACGAGACCTTCGAGGACCGCTGTCATCGGACAATCGAGGGGTTGAGACACTGCACGAATCGACCGCACCAATGCAGCCGCATCTCCGTCGAGACGATGGACGAGTGCACTCTTCGGATCACAGACGAGTATCTCCGCGCCGACGTCATCCGCGATCAGATCTGGTTTCAACTCGACCAACATGATGCTCTGAACCCCCGCCTTGGTGCACCGGCCCGCCTGTTGCCCGGGTGCTTGGCGAAGCGTATAGGTGCGTCGGATTTCAACTCAATGGAGAGGTGAAGTATTCAACATATGTTTGATGTATAGACCGGACTACTGATCTCGCTAACGATGTGGTGCACTTTGCATCGAGGCGGCTTCGTTCGTGGGTCAATTGAGTGACATGACCCCGTGAGGTCGTGATTCACTGCGAACCCTGGTCGCGCTGCACGACCGATCACGGACGCTGGAACGGAACCGTGGCTGTTGTCGAAGGACTCGTATTCGAGATCAATGTCACCGTGAAGCTGGAGGGATTAGGAATGTTCTCGATGATTGCGATGAACGTCAATCCCGCAGACAAAGTGCCACCCGTGCCGAGGGGATAAGTGGCAGTGTTGGCACCTGAGTTCTGAACGATCGAGAACGTGTACGTGAAAGCTTCAGGATCCGGGGCCCACAGCACCGATCCCACGCCAACGAGGCGCTGGTAACTCGGCCCTTCTGACGGCTGTGCGGGCAACGGTGGTGACGTCGTTGCCGGTGTTGTCGTGCCCGAGCCGCCACTGACGCTTGCCGCAGCAGCTGCCTCGGGAAGAGCCAGAGTGACGATCCCTGCTGCGGTTGCTGCCGCACCGAAACCCATCACCTTGCGACGTGAATACTGGCGAATCGAGCCATCGCCCGATGATCCGGCAGAGCACTCCACGAGGATGTCGAGTTCCACCAGCGTGTCGATGAGCGCACGTTGGCCCTCGCCAAGACACTCGATCTGTCCATCCCGGGCACGAAGGACGAGTGCTGCAGCGTCGCCGTCGAGCCGGTGGACAACGGCCCTCGACGGGTCACAGAGCAAGATTACCCCGCCGAAGTCTTAGAGGAGCAATCCCTCGTTCAGCCTGAAGGGCATGCCGTTCATCATCTCCGCCTTACATTTGTCCGTAGTGAATTAAAGTAATCGCATCGTAGTCAATAGGGAAAGTTGAATATGCTGATTTCGACAAAGTGTTCAGTCAATTCATTGCACTTGAAACGCCCACCGTTCCGAATCGACTACCGGTGCCAGGTCGCGTCAAACGGGCGGGGCGGCGCAGGACCGATGCGCGTCGTCGGTGTCGAAAGCCGTCACCCGCTGAGGCGCCGGCTCATGCGCACTCGGTCGCCGATGAGCAGCGACTTCTGCCAGAGGTAGCTCACGAACTGCGTCCACCGGTGCGTCCAACTCTGGCCGACCGTCGTCACGGCCACCTCGTCTCGAATCCTTCGCAGAACCGGGCCCCGATCCGCAGAAGTCGACACATTCCGGTGATAGCTGGCGCGACGAGTTTCTGCATCCACAGCAGGTCGTTCGATCGGCGACGGCTGATCCAAGCGCGGGAAGTGGGCGAATGGCCCAAGAGGCGAGGGGTCGAACACGTCGCTCAATCTGGCGAGAACGTCAGCGACTCGGTACTCGAGATGCGACTGGCGGGCAAGAGTCGTGAGCCGCTCAGGAGACACACTCACATCTCGAACGGTTCCGCTCACCAATCGATACAGGTCCACAAGCGGGTGAGCAAGCAAGGTGTTCTCGGCCCGGGAGATGTGGGCACAGATGACGAGCAGGTGGACGTCGGGCACGGGGCGTTGCAGTCCGGTTGTCGCCAGCGGGTGATCGGGTGCGATCAGCTCGACGGCCATCGGTTCGGGGCGGCGTTGATACGGAATGTTGCGGGATGGTCGCACGTGCAAGTCCAATCCGACGCCGGTTGCATGTCGGACGGCAAGAGCGGTTGCACCGAAGCGCAAGCGATCGACTGCCCGCCACGGGACCTGCCACCCGTCTCGACGAAGAACCTCGACGACCTGACGCACCTCGCTGCGATCGATGAGCAGATCCGCATCTCCGACATGACGAAGCCGATGATCCTCGTACACATCGCCGATCAGCGCAAGGCCCTTCAACGCGGTGGGAACGATATCGACAGTGCGGATTTCGTTCACAAGGGTTCCGATGACATCGAACAGCCGAACATTCAGACCCCAGGCCAATTGTGTTTCGCGCAGACATGCCTCGGAAGTGAGCGGATCGAGAGCGAGTTCGGCAGTACGAGAGCCAAGGAGAGGAAAGAGACGTTCGCACGGTCCGCCACTGAGTGATGACATCAGTATTGCCGGACTCGAGTGGCGACTTTCGAGCACTGCCCACGCGGACCGCGCGCGCTCGAGCGAGACATCGGCTGCTGCGATCTGCAGTAGCGTCCGATTATCGAACCGTTCATCGAACCGTTCATCGAACAACCCGCTCATGGTGCCTCGGTCGATTCGTCGAGCGCGGCACTGACGGATGGATCGATCGTCGCGCGAGCTGATGATGGTGCGATCATCTGCATCGAGATGCAGACCGCTGATGGTGCGCAACAGCTTCTCGATGGACTCGACACCCATTGGCCCCCGCGGGGCTTGACGAGAATCGATGCGGGTGCATCGTCGGCACCATCGGCCCGGATCCGACTCGCCATGGTCGATGACAATGTCGACATGCGCATCGACGGCGAGTCCGTCGCGGGCGGCTGGGATCGCCTCGAATCGATCCTTGGTCTGTTCGCAGCTGAGCACCTCAGCGAACTGGTCGCCCTCCATGCGGCGGTGATCCTCACCGATGTCGGCACAATCGTGCTGCCCGGCTCGACGCACGCCGGCAAGAGCACACTTGCATGGGAAGCCCGTCGACGCGGGCTGAGCGTTCTCAGTGACGAGTACACCCTCATCGACCCATCCACAGGGCGGGTCCAAGGGTGGCCGCGGCCAGTTCGCCGCCGAACTCCTGAGGGACTCGAACGTTGGGCATCGAGTGCCGAGGAGGACTCGCTGGCGTACGTCGATCATCGGGTCGCACTCGTGGCAGCAATCCGTTTCGACGCGGCGCCAGGCTCTTTGTCGGACATGAAGCAATCCGACATGGTTCTTCGAGTTCTCGAGAACACCGTCTGTGCTCGCATACGTCCCGAGGAATCGTTTCGTGCAGCGGTGGCACTGACGAAGAACGCCCGGTTGATCGGAGGGACGCGAGCTGAAAGCGGCGCCGCATTGGATCGCCTTCTCGAGGCGTGCCGCCGCTGACTCGGCACACGTCGGGCTTCTTCGGCCGTGAGCGGTTCATCGAGAACGATTGCCTGATTCGCTCGAATGAACCGCCCGCCATGTTGGATCCTTCGCTTGGTGGCGCCACGGTAGCACTCGTGTGACTGGCGGTTGCCCCGCCACACGCTCGGGTGACATTACACATCGCTCAGTACAATCAACCTGTGGCAAAACGTGTCGTTGCTCTGTGGCTCGACGGCTTCGACATGGCTCTGGCCGACTGGTACGACCTCCCCGTGCTCGCTCGACTTCGACAGACCGGCGTGGTGGCGACTCTGGACAGCGGGACGGCGCACCTCACAGGTCTGACGGGGGAACACCTGTCGACAGGTCTCGATCCTGATGCGGCGAAGCGTTCGAGTGCCGTGCGATTCGACCCGAGAACGTATCGATGTGAGCAAGAGGGGACGCGAGCTCAGCCGGTTTTCGGAGGTGTTCCCACGGTCGTCTTCGACATGGCGTACTTCGATCTCGACGGAGCCCATGACAACGTCGTCGGCATTTCCGATTGGGGAGTGCACGACCCTGGTGGCAGTCCGCAGGCACGGCCGGTCACTCTGAGAGATGAACTCGAGCAGCGATTCGGGGCCTATCCGGCGCGCCGCTGGATCTATGGCGTGCCGTGGCCTTCTCCGGCTGCATGTGACGAGATGGGTCGCGCGCTCACGACCGCTGTTCAATGTCGCAGTCGGATTGCGACATGGCTGCTCACCGAACGGTTCACGGATTGGAAGCTCGCGCTGATCGGCTTCTCTGAAGCGCATTCCGGGAGCGAAGGTCTGTTCCATGGAGTCGAGTCGGGGCACCCCTGGTCTCGACTTGCATCGTCGCCAGCCGCAGGTGTCGCTCTTCGCTCGGTGTACGACGCAATCGATCGTGCAGTTGGCGAGATCGTCGATGCGTTCCCCAATGACACAGTGGTCGTGTTCTCGATGCACGGCATGGGGCTCAATGACAGCGACGTGCCGAGCATGGCGCTTCTCGGAGAAGTCATGGCTCGATGGTCCGGTCTGCAGGCCGAGCCTGCTCTGCCGTTCGAACTCGATGCGAACGCCATGCCGATCCTCCCGACGCACAAAGGGTGGACGCCGGCTGTCCTCGAATCGTTGACAGGCCGGACTGCAGTCCGCAAGCGCGGTGTTGTGCGAGCGATCAAGAAATGGATGCCGCAGCGTCTGCGCAGAGCGGTCAAACGGGCAGCAGGTTCGCCGTCGACGCGCAAACCTGTGACGACACTTGCGTGGATGCCGCTCATGAGACATCAGGAACGCTGGTCGCAGATGCGCGCGTTCGCGCTGCCATCGTTCTACGACGGTCGCATCCGCGTCAATCTCGAGGGCAGGGAGGCGAACGGACGCGTGTCGATCGGCGACTACGACACAGTCCTCACAGAAATCGAGAATCTGTTGTATTCCTGTCGTGAATCGCGCACCGGACGCCCCGTTGTGAAGGGGATCGACAGAGTTGCCGGAGATCCGCTCGAACGACGCGATGACGACGTCGATCTGGTGGTGCAGTGGGAAGATGACGTCCTCGGCATCTCGCATCCGGATTTCGGTGTGATCGGCCCGTTGCCGCCTCGGCGAACAGGCGGGCACGCATCACCCATCGGACGCTGCATGATCGTCGGGCCCGACGTACGACGAGAAGACATCGGAGTCCGCAGTTCTTTCGACATCGTTCCGACCATCCTGTCTCTCGTGGGATCGTCACACGGGAATGCGATGTCCGGTCGTCCGATACCCGTGCAGTCCCAATGAGAGGTTCAGTTCGCGTTTCCGTTGTCATTCCCGTGCGCAACGGAGCGCGCACGATCACCGATCAGTTGGATGCGCTAGCGATGCAGGAGACGAATGTCTCTTGGGAAGTCGTGGTGGCCGACAACGGCTCGACCGATGGCACTCGCTCTCTTTGTGAGACGCACCCGTCGCACGACACGCTTCCCGTGCGCGTCGTCGACGCGTCTCAGATGAAGGGTGTCAATCACGCGCGCAATCGCGGAGCTGAGAATGCTCGCGGTGAGTTCATCGTCTTTTGCGATTGTGATGATGTCGTTCATCCTGGATGGGTACAGGCATATGCAGATGCAGCGACCTCACACGAGAAGGCAGTAGCCGCGGGACCGCTCGTCATCGAAGTTGTCGATGCACACGGCGTTCGAGTCCGCACCTCAAAGGTCGATCGGCCAAGACAAGTTGGCGAGTACCCGCACGGTCTGGGAGCGAACTTCGGTGTGCATCGCGCGGTCTGGGAAGAGTGTGGACAATTCTCGACAGACTTCCTCGAGGGCTTCGATGAGATCGAGTTCATGGTGCGCGCGCAAAAAAATGGTGCTGCTTTCGTGTGGGTCGACGGTGCCGTGGTCGACTATCGACTGCCCGCTTCGCTGAAGAAGGTGATGAGGCGCAAGTACAAGCACGGACTCATGCGACCATTGATGTCCAGTCGGCATGGCGATGCAGTTCAGCGTATTTCAGCCCCTCGCGCCATGGTGAGGTGTGCGACGTCGATTGCGAAATTCGTCCGGGACAGCGTGCGCGGACGAGGGCATCGGGCGATCGAAGAGTGCGCGTACTCCTTTGGTATCGCGCGCGGAGAGTTGCGCCGTCGTCGCTGAATCTTTGTTCACGATTCGAATCGGTTGCGCAAATTGAGCAGCTGTTTGCGGACCATGACCCCATCGCCCGGAGCCAGCAGGAAACGGTCGACGAGAAACCCTCCCGGACATCGGGTGCGAGCCCGCATCCGGGTCACGAGACGTGTGCCGACTGGGTCGTCTCTGAGTTCATAGGCGAGTGAGAAGCAGAAGCGGTTCTCCAGACGTCCTCGTGGGGTGAAACCCAGGAGGAAGGCACGCGGTTCTTCCACAATGACAGCAACGAAGTCGATCGGGCCGCCTGGGACGGCTGACCCGCTGTGCACGTCCTGCCAGTCAGGGTTCACTGCGGTCGCGCTCTTGCGTCCCAGGTTGTCGATCCAGTCGTAGCTGTACCAGCCGGCGCGGCCGAAGCCCATCTGCCGAATCCAGGGGAACACGTCTGCTGGTGGGGCAGGAATTGTGATGCAGCGCGTCGCGGCGACCTGAGCATCGACGCAGACGTCATCGCCGACAACGGCACCGTCGATCTCCGACGGGGTCGCACCCCAGTTTCGCAAGCTCATGTCTGTACAAACTAGGGGATGATCATGTCGAGCCTTGAACCTGTGTGGACTGCGACGCATGCAAGTATCGAAGGATGTCTATTGGCACCTCGGGACGTATCACCACAGTTCAGATGATTGGACGACTCGGGAACAATTTCTTTCAATTCGCTGCTGGTCAGACGATTCAATCGATGTTCGGGGGAGAGCTGCAGTTCTTCAACAGAGAACAGTCAACACGTGATGACGTGAACGACATCATCGGCCAGCATGTTCATCTCGGCACGCGCGGCGTCGGCCGTGATGTGTCCATGGGAGAGAACCGCGGCAGGGTTCATCGAGGTCGGCGCCGAATCGTGCGCGAACTTCGTTTTGCCCTTGGGGATCTGGAATGGCTCAGGTTCAAGGATCCGTTCGCTCCATTTCCGGTGGATGTTTCCGAATCACTGAATCGACACTCGAGGCTTCGATCGATCTTTCTTTGGGGATTCTTCCAACATCCGTCCTGGTTCGAGCCGAGTTTGAATCATGTCACGGCGAGGATTTGGGAAACTTTGGAGCCTCTCGTGCACGAGATTCGCGACTCCGGAGCGACTGTTGTTTCGGTGAGAAGAGGTGACTACGTTCGGCTCGGCTGGGATCTTCCGATGGATTACTACGAGCGAGCCTTGGAGGAACTCGGTCCTGTCGATGGGCCGGTCTGGCTGGTGAGTGATGATCCGACCATCGACAACGAATTCGCGCCTGTGCTCGCGCAGTTTGGAATGACCGCCGAACCTCTTCCAGATCTGGCAGTCAACAGAATTCTCCGTGACCTGGCACTACTCGGCAGCGCGCAGTCAGTGGTCGCTTCGAATTCGACATTTTGCTGGTGGGGTGTTGTCGCTGGACAGATGCAGAGCGGACAAGAGTCCAAGCGGATCATCGCTCCGGCTCAGTGGCTCCCATTGCAGGGTTCGAATGCCTTGTTGCGAGCGGATTGGAAGCAGATCAATCACACGAAGTGGGGGAACGGTCACGCATCAGAGTAGGCGCGCTCCCACACATCGGTGCGCACCAACACGGTGTTCATCATGTCTTTGTAGACGGTTCGATATCCCGCTTCGACAATCGAGGCTCCCAAGTGCGCATGGTCCCGGGCGGAACTTTTCAGATCGGGATGGATATCGCAGAGTTCGACGATGATCATCCGGGGACGCCATGTTGTCAGATCGAAACCGGCGAACACCTGACGTTCATATCCCTCGACATCGACGACGAGAACGTCGAAATCCTCAGGAACCGTGTGAGTGTGGAGAAGGGCATCGAGCGTCGTCATCGTGGCAACGATTTCGTTCGCCGTCAGGTGACGTCGCGCCCAGTCGATCGTGGCGTATTCGGCGTGGTTACCTGCGCTTGCCGTCGTCAGAGGCCCCGCAACCTTGAGCCGCACCTGTGAGTTCTCTTCTGCACCGATCGCACATTCGACGACCGTCACCTTCGGGTGGGTTGCGTGCGCAGCACGACACCGTTCGGCAGAATGCGGAACCGGCTCGACGATCACTCCGCGCCAGCCGCGGTCGGCGAGGCCCCAGGTGTTGCTCACGTACATCCCGTCGAATCCGCCGACTTCGACGAAGACCCCGTCATGTTTGCAGCCGATGAAGAGTTCCAGGAGGAGCGACAGGCCGGGAACTTGGCAGTTGTCGACCTGCGGGTAGAACTCGTCGGATCGTGCGGGGCGCACGTTGCTCGAGCGGTTTCGCCGCAGCCGTGTGCGAGTGCGGTCCCTGAAGCGCTTGAGGCGAGGAAACACGCGGCTGACGATACGGCGCGCCCATCGAAGGTGCACGGTCCCCGAGCGGCGAATGAAGAACGCGTCTCCCCATCCTTGGCCGGTGTCGTGGAGCACCGCCAGTTCGAATCCCTTGTCCTCGAGGAACTGCTCGAGGTCCTCGAATTTCGTGCAGTCACGGTAGACCTCGCGGAAGTTGACTTCGCAAAAGAGGTAGTCGACGTCATCGATCAAGTCCCCAAATCCCCGCAGAACGGGAAGTTCGACGCCCTGGACGTCGATGCACAGGTAGACGCGGCCCTCGGGAAGTCGATCGATCAGCGAGTCGAATCGCGTGGTACGAAGCGGACGCTTGTCGACGAAGGAGATCGTGGGATACGAATCCGAGTGGGTGCCGAACTCCAACATGCTCGATGACTGTCCGTTGCTCGCAATGTTGAATGTGATGTCCTCGCCGTCGACGTCGCTGAGAAGTGCGCAATGCACGGTCTGGTTGGGCATGTGCACAGTTCGCGCACGCACGATCGCAGCCTTTTCTTCGATCGCCTCGACCCAGATCGTGCCTCTCGATCCCCAGCCGAGCGACGCGTAGCGGTTGCGTTCTTCGGCCTCGTGCGCTCCGATGTGCACTACGACGTCGGGATTGCATCCCCAGATCACTTTGAGAGATTTCAGCGAGATCATGATGTCATCATGTGGGAGAGACGGCTCGAGGACGACGACGGATGATATGAAGAACGAATGCTGGGTTGTTGCGGAGATAGCGACCTGCAAGTCGACGCGGTTCCACACACAACCGAAACAGCCACTCGAGTCCCGAATGCTGAATCCATCGGGGAGCTTGCTTGACGAGCCCAGCATGGAAGTCGAACGCAGCTCCGACACCGAACAACACGTTTGCCTCGAGTGCACCGACCCGATCGGCCATCCAACGGTCTTGTTTCGGTGTGCTGAGTCCGACGAACACGAGTCGGGCACCGGAGCCGTTGATCATGGCAACCTCGGTTTCGATCTCTTCATTCGTCAACGAACGAAATGGGGGAGAGTGCATACCGGCGATGGTCAACTCGGGAAACCGTGCACAAAGGCGCTCTGCGAGATTTTCTGGAACGCCCACTTTCCCACCGTAGAGGAAAATCGGCCACTTTTCCTTGGCGGCCAAGTCGCACAACGCCACCATGCAATCCGGGCCATAGCAGCGAGACCCGCCTTCGATCCCGGCCCAGCGCGCCGCCCACACCAGGGGCATCCCGTCGGGGGCAGCGATCGCTGCATTGTTGAAGACGGTTCGCAGCGAAGGATCTCGTTGGCTCTCCATCACTCCGTGGACACCGGTGAATGTCACATACGCATGCTGCCCCTCGGTCACCATCGAATGAACTTCACGGACGAGGACATCAGGCGAGAGAACTCCCACGTGGACTCCAAGTACATCAACTATGGGAATTCCGGTTCGGTTCGTCATCGGAATCTGTCGACCGAATTCGACTTCAACTGGTCGTAGATCCACGCATAGGTGCGTTCCAAACCGACTGTGAGAGAAGTCGACGGCTCCCAGTCGAAGATGCTGCGGATCAGGGTGTTGTCGCTGTTTCGCCCCCGAACACCTTGTGGGGCATTGCGGACGTATGTCCGCTTCAGAGTCACACCCGCGATCGACTCGACCATCGACACCAACTGGTTGATGGAGACCAGTTCGGCGCTTCCGATGTTGATCGGTTCTGCAAAGTCTGAGTCGACCAGCATCTGAGTGCCTTGGACACAGTCGTCGATCCAGGTGAAACTGCGCGTCTGTTCGCCGTCGCCCCAGATCTCGATCGAGTGGTCGCCTGAGAGAACTGCCCGTGCAACCTTGCGACAGATTGCGGCAGGCGCCTTTTCGCGGCCACCGTCATATGCGCCGAGTGGTCCGTACACATTGTGATACCGAGCCACTCGGGTTTCGAGGCCGAAATCCTCATGAAAATGGCGGCACATCCGCTCACTGAACAACTTTTCCCAGCCGTAACCATCTTCGGGCATTGCCGGGTAGGCGTCAACCTCCTTGAGTGCAGTCACATCAGCTGACGCTTGATGTTCAGCGGCGTAGACACACGCTGAGGACGAGTAGAAATAGCGTTCGACGTTGGCCTCGTTGCTGGCCATCAGCATGTGCGTGTTGATGCGCACGGACAGCATGCACAGCGCCTTGTTGTTTTCGATGAAACCCATGCCGCCCATGTCCGACGCCAAGTTGTAGACGTGCGACACATCTTGTGTGATGCGCCGAGCTTGATCGAGATCTGCGCAGTCAGCCTGGAACGACTCTGCGTCGACATGGAGTTGATGCCACGACGTGACCGGCTTGATGTCGACAGCTCGAACACTCACGCCGCGTTCGACAAGCGACGACACCAGATGGCCGCCGATGAAACCTCCAGCACCGGTGACGAGGACTCGAGACGTGTCAGCCATGGGAAACCAGAGTCGAGTGTATTCGTCGATAGATGTGTCGAAGCTTTCCTTCCAGACCCAACGGGCCTGCAACGCGAGCGACGAGGCGCATGGATCGGTACCACGGATTGTTCGTTCTGAAGACGTGGCGATCGATCCAGTAGTCGATCTCGGGATCGATGGCGATCGAGGTCGGGTGTGCGAGGGGGAACTGAACAGATGCCCGTTGCACACCGTCGTACCAATCCGGTCGATCGAGAGTGTTCGTCGCAATGTCGCCGAACCCCGAGTTGGTGACCAGATTTCGACCGGGAAGAATTGCAACGCCGTTGTGTTGCCACATCGACAATGTCCAGGGGTACGCCCACGATCGCTCCGAGTGACGCAATGCTCGATCGAAGATCCAGCGCCAGTAGCGATGTGCGTCAGTGTGACCCTCGCACACATCCAAGAGCCAGGACGTTCGCCGCAACTCGAGCCAGTTGCTCATGTGCAGATCATTGAGCTGCCACGCTCGTTTCCACGTGGCCCAGCCCCAGATGTGCACATGACGCGTGATGAGGTATTCGTTCGCGGCGGTCGTGTCCGTCTCCAGGTAGTTGTTGCCGGAGATCATCATGACTTGTGGCGTGTTGCGGTAGCGGGCCAGAAGCTCCGCACAAAAAGGCTGGAATGATGCGTCGGGCACGCAGTCGTCTTCGAGGATGATCCCGGCCTCCTCATGTTCGAAGAACCAGTCGATCGCTGAGGAGACTGCTCTGGCCAACCCGAGATTGTCGTCACGAAACAGTGTCTTGATCGGTCGGTCGCCGGCGTGCTCGAGCGCCACGGCTCTCGCTGCTGCGCAGAGTTCCTTTTCGCCGTCACGGTCGCGTCGAGGGCCGTCTGCGGCGATGTACAAGCACGAAATATCCCACTGTTTCAGTGCATCGAACAGGGTCTTGGTGTGCTCGGGGCGGGCATGAATG
>QXGG01025176.1_pt1 | contig 13344 bp, 9 predicted proteins | sample 1982491 | NCBI WGS metagenome assembly QXGG01 (sample SAMN09924614, study PRJNA488089) | Wastewater metagenome, whole genome shotgun sequencing project. | isolation source: South African research farm wastewater | place: South Africa: Irene, Agricultural Research Council, Animal Production Institute... | reverse complement strand
TACGTGATCATGTAGATGACGCTCTTCTTCGGCCTCGTTACCACATCAAGCTCTCGGACTTGATGAACGCCGGATCGTCCCAGGACAACCCGAATCGTGGGTCATACAGGTCCATGTTCACCAGTTCCATGAACTGCTCTCCCCATTTCTCCGGCGCAACCGGCTGAATCGCGCCCGACTTGCGCAGTGCATCGAAGCCGTTGCGCGGCAGCTGCACCAGATAGGGCTGGAGCTTGCGCGCGAGGCCACCGCTTTTCTCGGCGAAACGGAGGCTTTCGACGTGGCGGCGTGCGTCGTCGTCGAAGGGCACGATGACGGGCATCTGCACCGTCTCGATCATGCGGAACTTAGCCGCCAGCGTTTCCAGTGGCAGGGAGTCGATGCGGCTTTCCGCGCACAGGCCGAGCAGGTTTGCGGCATCGAGTTCCTTGTCGCCCTTTTGCCAGTAAAGCAGCCGGAAGTAGGCCTCGATCGCGGACGGCGACAGCGGATCGCCGCGGAACTGCGGCTGGCGCATGACCTCCTGCGCGGCCTGGGCAAACTGACGCAGCTCCGGCGGCGGCGCCCAGTCGCTGTTGGCAGTGGCGAACACGCGCACCTCGCTCAGCTCCGCTGCACGCTCGCCGTTACGGTTGCAGCGGCCCGCAGCCTGGGCGACCGAGTCCAGACCGGCTTCGGCGCGGTAGACAGTGGGCAGCGAGATGTCGACGCCGGCTTCGATCAAGGAGGTCGACACCAGCCGGCAGGGTTCGCCGGCCTTGAGGCGTTCAACTACCTCGGACAGCACTTTGCTGCGGTGTCTGGCACACATCAGCGTGGTCAGGTGGCGTGCGCCGGGTTGGTCGGCAAGCGCCTGATACAGGGCGCGGGCGTGGCGACGGTTGTTGACGATGCACAGCACCTGATCGAGTTCGCGGAGCTGCGCCGCGAGCGCGTCATCGTCGAGCGTGCCGACATGGCGTACGCGCACCCGGTCCAGCTTGCGGAAGAGCTCCGGCGGGTTCGGGGCGAGTTCGCGCACGCTCTCCAATCCGCCGCGAAAATCCGGCTCGTTCAGGGCTGGTTGGGTGGCGGTGCAGAGGACAACACTGCTTCGGTAGTTGCGGGCCAGTTCGTCGATGGCCGCAACAGCCGGCCGCAGCAACTTGAGCGGCAAGGTCTGCGCTTCGTCGAGGATGACCACGCTGCCGGCGATGTTGTGCAGCTTTCGACATTGCGACGGACGTGCGGCAAACAGGCTCTCGAAGAACTGCACGGCCGTGGTAACGATGATGGGCGCATCCCAGTTCTCCATTGCCAGCCGCAGCTTTTCCCTAGCCTGGTAACGCTCGGCGTCCGACCGGGGGAGTTGCGTGGCGACGAAAGCGCTGTGGTGCTCCAGCACCGCAGCCTCGCCGAGATCGCCCAGGGCGGCGCGGAACACCGCGGCGTTTTGCTCGACGATGCTGGTAAAGGGAATCACAAAGATCACCCGTCGCAGCCCGTGCGCGATGGCATGGTCGAGGGCGAAGCCAAACGAAGCCAACGTCTTTCCCCCGCCTGTAGGTACGGTGAGCGAGAACAGTCCGGGCGCTTGCGCGGCGCCCTTGCGCGTATGCGCAAGGATTTCCGCCCGGACGCAATTTACGTGCGTATCGGCGTCAAACCCGGAAAGATAAGCAGCGAGTCGATCGCGCAGCGACTCCAGGGATGGCACTTCCAGAGCACGGTTTAAGCTGCGGTCATTGGGCTGACCGGGAAGTGCAACACGATCGTAAAAGGACTCGGTGTCGAGATAATCCGCATCCACCAGGCATGAAAAAAGCATCCGCGCGAAGAAGGTGAGCTGGAACATGCCACGCTCTTTGTGCGGAACAATTCGGGGCGGAATCATCTGCTCCGGCAGGCTGATCTCATGCGTCCAGTCGTTCTTCAAAGACGGCAAGCCGACGCCCTTCAGCCGTTCACTCAGTGCCGTGCGCTCGCCCCCCTCTCTGCCATTTGCCAAGCCCGCATGATGACCGGCGATGCCATAGGCGATCAGCATGCCGAGGTACTCGTAACGTTCGACGGCCAGCATCGCACCACGCGTCGCGTGGTCCACCCGGATAGCATCACCTGCTATACGAAGCTGAAATTCGTCGGTGTATTTGCCAAGATCGTGGAGTAATCCCGCCACCCCAGCCAGCCCAGACGCACCAAAGACCGCCGCTTTATCGCTCGCGATCACGGCAACGCACTGCAAATGCTCCGCGAGCACCTGCCAGTCGGATTTATCCAGGCGCTGCGTAGAGTGAGCGTAGAAAGTCATCGCTGACCACAGGGATGACGAAACCCCTGATAATTACTCAAGGGTAATACTATACCATTGCTGTATATATCAGCGTGATACACCCTTCGCGCGGGAGAAGAGACTTCTGATCCTGACGAGGCGATCAGCGGGACTCACTTGCGACTCCAGGTTGCATGACAAGGCATATCCGGATGGAGTCTATCGGCGATCGATGACGCATGCACTTGGCAGGAGGCGCCGAGACCTTTGGCATGGGAGGATCGCGGCTGCCGCCGCTCCTTCTACCGCGTGGACTGGCGCGGCGGGATTCTGCACGGGCCGTGCGTCAGGCGCTCGCACCTCCTTCCCGCCGCAGCTCCCACTGCTTCGCCAGCGCATACAGCACCGGGATCACCACCAGCGTGAGCACGGTGGAGGACACCATGCCACCGACCATGGGCGCGGCGATGCGGCTCATGACCTCGCTGCCAGTGCCGGTTCCGTAGAGCACCGGCAGCAGGCCGAGGATGATGGTGATGACGGTCATCATCTTGGGCCGCACGCGCTCGACCGCGCCCTCCATGACCGCGGCGTAGAGGTCGGCCACGCTTGGGGGCTCGCCTTGCGCGGCACGTTCGGCGCGGATGCGCTGCCAGGCCTGGTCGAGGTAGATGAGCATGATCACGCCGGTCTCGGCGGCCACGCCGGCGAGCGCGATGAAGCCCACCGCCACCGCCACGCTCATCTGAAAGCCCATCCACCACATCAGCCACACCCCGCCGATGAGCGCGAAGGGCACCGACAGCATGACGATGAGGGTCTCGGTAAGACGGCGGAAATTGAGGTAGAGCAGCAGGAAGATCAGCGCCAGCGTGAGCGGGCCGACGATGGCGAGCTTTTCCGTGGCGCGCTCCATGTTCTCGAACTGCCCGCTCCAGGCGGCGTAATAGCCGGGCGGGAAGCGCACCTGCTCGGCCACCGCCTGCTGCGCGCGCTGCACGAAACGGCCGAGGTCGGCTTCGCGGGTGTCGACGTACACATAGGCGACCAGCGCGGCGTTTTCGGTGCGGATCGCGGGCGCGCCGCGCGTCAGCCTCACCTCGGCGAACTGGCCGAGCGGCACCGGGCCGCTCGCAGTGGGCACCAGCACCTGGGCGGCGATGCGTGTCGGGTCCTCACGCAGCGCGCGTGGGTAGCGCACGCTGACGTTGTAGCGCTCCAGGCCCTCGACGGTGGTGGTCACCGCCTCGCCACCGAGCGCGGTGGCCACCGTCATCTGCAGCGCATCGATGGTGAGGCCGTGGCGCGCGAGCGGCTCGCGGCGCGGCTCGATATCGACGTAATAGCCGCCGGCGACGCGCTCGGCGTAGGCGCTGGAGGTGCCGGGCACGGCGCGCACCGCGGCCTCGACCGCCTTCGCCAGCTGCTCCAGGGTGTCGAGGTCCTGGCCGAACACCTTCACCCCCACCGGCGTGCGGATGCCGGTGCTGAGCATGTCGATGCGGGCCTTGATCGGCATGGTCCACGAGTTGGCCAGGCCGGGGAATTTCACCGCCGCGTCCATCTCGCCGATCAGCGCATCCACCGTCATGCCCGGCCGCCACTCCGAACGCGGCTTGAGGTTGATGACGGTCTCGAACATCTCCAGCGGCGCCGGGTCGGTGGCGGTGTTGGCGCGGCCGGCCTTGCCATACACCGACTCGACCTCGGGGAAGGTCTTGAGGATGCGGTTGGTGGTGGCGAGCAGGCGCCCGGCCTCGGTCACCGACATACCGGGCAGGCCCGCCGGCATGTAGAAGATCGCACCCTCGTTGAGCGTGGGCATGAACTCGCTGCCAATCTGGCGCGCCGGGATCAGCGTCACCGCCATCGCCACCAGCGCCAGCAGCACGGTGGTGAGCTTGAAGCGCATCACCAGCGCGATCACCGGGCGGTACAGCCAGATCAGCAGGCGGTTGAGCGGGTTGCGCTGCTCAGGGACGATGCGCCCGCGCACGAAGAGCAGCATCAGCACCGGCACCAGGGTCACCGACAGGAAGGCAGCGCCCGCCATGGCGAGCGTCTTGGTCCACGCCAGCGGCGAGAACAGCCGGCCCTCCTGGCCTTCGAGCGCGAACACCGGCAGGAAGGACACGGTGATGATCAAGAGCGAGAAGAACAGCGCCGGCCCGACCTCGCGACAGGCTTGGATCAGCACTGCGGCGCGCTCGGCCGCGGTGGCCTCGGCGCGCAGGGTCTCGAGCCGCTTGTGGGCGTTCTCGATCATCACGATCGAGGCGTCGACCATCGCCCCGATCGCGATCGCAATGCCGCCCAGACTCATGATGTTCGAGCCGATGCCCAGCGCCTGCATGCCGATGAAGGCCGCCAGGATGCCCAGCGGCAAGGTCACGATCGCCACCAGCGCGCTGCGCACATGGAGCAGGAAGACGATGCACACCGCGGCGACGATCAGGCTTTCCTCGAAAAGCGTCCATTTGAGGTTGTCGATCGCGCGCTCGATCAGGGTGGAGCGGTCATACACCGACACGATCTCCGCGCCCTCCGGCAGCCCGGGGGCAAGTTCGGCGATGCGCGCCTTCACGTTGGCGATGACCTCGAGCGCGTTCTCGCCGAAGCGGGCCATGACGATGCCCGAGGCCACCTCGCCCTCGCCGTTGAGCTCGGCGATGCCGCGCCGCTCGGCCGGCACCAGCTCGACGCGGCCGATGTCGGCCACACGCACCGGCGTGCCGCGGCCCGCGCCATCGAGCTTGAGCACGATATCCTCGATATCGGCCACGCTGCGCAGATAGCCGCGCCCGCGCACCATGAACTCGCGCTCGGCCAGTTCGATGACGCGCCCGCCGACGTCGCGGTTGGATTCGCGGATCGCGCGCCCCACTTCATCCAGGCCGATGCCGTAGCCGGCCAGGCGGTAAGGGTCGACGGTGACCTGGTACTCGCGCACGAAGCCGCCCACGCTCGCCACCTCGGCCACGCCGCGGGCCTGGGTGAGCGGGTAGCGCAGGTACCAGTCCTGCAGGCTGCGCGTCTCGGCCAGCGACAGCTCCTTGCCGGTGATCGCGTACTGGTACACCCAGCCCACGCCGGTGGCGTCGGGCCCGATCTGCGGCGCCACGCCGGCGGGCAGGCGGGCGGCGGCGGTGCTCAGGTACTCCAGCACGCGCGAGCGCGCCCAGTACAGGTCGGTGCCGTCCTCGAAGATCACATACACGTAGGACGCGCCGAACATTGAGAAGCCGCGCACCACCCGCGCCTGCGGCACGGCTAGCATCGCGGTGGTGAGCGGATAGGTGACCTGGTCCTCCACCACCTGCGGCGCCTGGCCGGGGTAGTCGGTGTAGACGATCACCTGCACGTCCGACAGGTCGGGCAGCGCATCGAGCGGCGTGTGCTTGACGGCGTACAGGCCGGCACCGATCAGGAAGACGGTGCCGAGCAACACCAGAAAGGCGTTGCGTGCCGACCAGCCGATCAGGCGGCCGAGCCAGCCGGCGTCGGGTGTGGCGCCGCCCGCCTGCCTTGCCCGCGACCCGGCCAGGGCGTCGTGTGTGCGCTCAGTGCCCGCCATGGTCATGTCCTTCAGCCTTGGCCTCGGCCGGCGCTGCAGCACCTGCGCGCGATCCGGTCGGATGCGCGAGACGCTCGATGCGCGTCACCACATACTCACCCGGGCCGCGATCCTCGACGCGGAAGCGGATCGGCGCGCCTGCCGCCAGGCCCTCGGCCAGCGCCGGGTCGGCCAGACCGAAGTCCATCGTCATCTCCGGCCAGCCAAGCGCGGGGATCGGTTCGTGCGACAGGCTGACCCCGTCCGCGAAGGCCGCCTCGAAGACGCCGTCGACCTCATGCACCGGGTAGTCCCGCGGCGCATCGCTCAACCCGGCGAGCGCGGCGCGCAGCTGGCTCTCCGAATCGATCAGGAAGTTGGCCGAGACGACGACGCGGTCGCCCTCGTCCACGCCCTCGATCACCTCCACCTGGCCGCGGCCGCGCTCGCCGATTAGCACCGGCTGCGGCTGGAAGCGGCCTTCGCCGAGCGCACGCAGCACGACCTGGCGCTCGCCGTCCTCGATCAGCGCCGAGGCTGGCAGCAGCAGGCGCTCGCGCGCGGCGCCTGCCGCCAGCTCCACGGTGGCGAACATACCGGGGCGCAGCAGGCCGTCACGGTTGTCGAGTTCGATGCGCACGGGGGTGCTGCGGGTGCCGGCATCCAGAGTCGGATAGACGTAGCCGACACGGCCCTCCAGGTGCTGACCGGGCAGCGCTTCCACGCTCACCCCCACCCGGTCGCCCACCTGCACACGGCCGAGGTCGCGCTCGAAGACGTCGGCGAGCACCCACACCCGCGACAGGTCGGCGATGCGGAACAGCGCCTCGCCCGCCATGAAGCGCGCGCCCTGGATCGCCCTGCGCTCGAGCACGATACCGTCGGCCGGCGCATGCAGGGTCTGGCGCGGCGCCGCCTGGCCGGCGACCTGCAGGCTCGCCAGACGTGCGCGCGCAGCCTCGGCCAGGCGCGCGGCGGCAGCGCGCGCCTCGGGGTCGGCAGCGCCGTCGTTTGCCAGGCGCTCGGCGATGCGCAGCTCCTCGCCCGCCGCCTGCAGCGCCGGGCTCCAGGCCGTGAGCAGCGGCTGACCGCGGCGCACAAGGTCGCCCACCGCGCTCACATGCAGGCGCTCGATCCAGCCCTCGAAGCGCGGCGCCACCACCACCTGCGCGCGCTCGTCGATCTCCACCCGGCCGCTCGCCCGCAGCACCGTGTCGAGCGTGCCGCGCGCCACGGTTGCCGTGCGCACGCCCAGGGTCTGCATGCGCGCCGGGCTCACCCGCACTGCGCCGGCGTCGTCCTTGGCCTCATCGGCATAGACCGGAATGTAGTCCATGCCCATCGAGTCCTTCTTGGGCACCAGGGAGGTGTCGGGCAGGCCCATCGGGTTGCGGTAGTAGAGGATCGGGCGCTCGCCAGCCGCGCTGGCCACCTGCGCATTGGCCGGGGCAGCGCTGCCATGCGCGCCCTCCGTACCCTGGCGGCCCGCCCAGTAAGCCGCGCCCCCCACGGCCGCCACCAGCATCAACACCGCCAGGATGCGCAGCGCGCCGCGCCCTGTTCTCGCCTCACCGGTCTCCACGGCAGGCCGTGCTGCCGAAGGTTTCGTTCGTTCGCTCACTCAAGCGCTCCAGACAGTCGCTGCAGCTCGATCAGCGCCCTGCGCGCCTCGATCTCCGCCTGCAGCAGGGCCAGCCGGGTGTCGAGCACCTGGGCCTCGGCCATCAATACATCGGCGACACCGGCCTGGTCGCCGGCCAGCGCTGCGCGCGCCGCATCGCGCCCGGCCTCGGCCTGGGGCACCAGGGTGGTGCGCAGCAGCTGCAGGCTGTCGCTGGCCGCCCGCCAGGATGCCCACGCCGCGCCCAGTTCGCCGGCGATGCGGGTCTCGGCCGCGCGCCGGCGGGCCTCGGCGGCGAGGCCGAGCGCCGCGGTCTCGCGTTCGCGCGCGTCGCGCACGCCCTGCTGCAGCGGGATCATCATCTCGAACATCAGGTCCCAGGACTCGCGCCCATCGCGCGGGCGGTTATAGGTGACGCCGACCGCATAGTCGGGCTGGCGCTCGCGGCGCGCGCGTTCGCGCTCGATGCGCGCAGCGTCCACCCCGAGCGCCTCGGCACGGACCTCGGGGTGGGTTGCGCGGGCACGCTCGATCAGGGTGGCGAGTTCGAGCCGGGCCGGCAGCGACGTTGGTGCTTCTGGTTTGGCCAACGGCGCATCAGGCGCTCGCCCGAGCAAGGCATTGATCTGTGCAATCGCGGCCTGTCTGCGCTGCTCGATGGCGAGCGCCCCGAGGCGCTGCGCGCTCGCCTGGCGCTGGGCCAGCAACACGTCCTGCTGGCTGCCCCCGCCGCTGCGGTAGCGCGCCAGCGCGGCGTCCTCGACGCCGCGCAGCAGGATCTGCTGCTCGCGGCTGAACTGGAGCTCGCGCTCGGCCTGGTAGTAGCGCAGCCAGGCCGAATGCACCGTCGCCTCCAGCGTGCGCCGGGCACCGTCGCGGGCGGCCTCGGCCCGTGTCGCACGGGTCACCGCGGCCTCGGTCTCGAGCGCGCGCTTGCCCCAGCCCGGCAGGGGCTGGACGATGCGGTAGCGGGTCTCGCCGACCTGGCCCGGCAGCACCGAGGTCGAGCCCCCGCTCATGGTGTTGCTGGCGTCCATCAACTCGAGCGTGAAGCGCGGGTCGGGCAGCGCGCCCGCTGCGCCCACCCGCTCGCGCGCCGCATCGGCCTCGAAGCCTTCGGCGACCAATGACGGATTGTTCTGGCGGGCGAGCGCGAGCAGGCCATCGACATCCGCCCCCGGCACCGCCGGCTGCGCGTGCACGAAGCTGCTGACGGCGAGGCAGGCGACCAGGCTCGCCAGGCGCGTGACGGCGCTCATCGGATCTCCCTGGAGCGCGTCCTTACTGCACCACCTCGACGCCGCGGGCGGTGTAGCGGCGCCCTTCCTTGCCGGCGACGAAGCGGATGCGGTCACCCACCTTGAGCGCGTCGAGCTGCGTCGGGTCATCGATCTCGAAGGCCATGGTCATCGGCGGCATGCCGAGGTTCTCAAGCGGGCCATGGGCGATGGTCACCCGCTTGCCCGCCTTGTCCACGCGCTTTATCTCGCCCTCGGACGGCGCGAACTTCGCCTCGCCTGCCATCGCCGCCATCGATGCTGCACCCGGTGCCTCATGACCGTGGTGGGCATCCTGCCCCTGCGCCCCTGCCGGCATGGTGGCAAGCGCCAGTGACAGCGCGGCGCCCGCAGCGATCGCGCCCCGCAGCGCGCCCCCCCTGCGTTGCGGGACTGACACGCGAACGGTCGCACCGCGGCAAATTTCATCGGTCGTGGATCGTTGGTGACGCATTCGCGCTCTCCTTGTCTCTGAGGTCGATCAAACCAATGGGGGCTGACCCCATTGATTCCTTGATTCCCGGTCGATTATGGCGAGCGGCGGTCGACTCCAGGCTGACACGCGCATTACATTCCTGTCAGCTTCATCCGCAGCCACCGCGCCGAGGCAGAATCACGGTGATGAAGATCCTCATCGTCGAAGACGAACCCAAGACCGGCGACTACCTGCGCCAGGGCCTGATCGAGGCCGGCTTCGTGGTCGACCTCGCCCGCGACGGCGCCGACGGCCTGCACCTGGCACTCGGCGGAAGCTATGACCTGGTCGTGCTGGACGTGATGCTGCCCACGCTCGACGGCTGGGGCGTGCTGCAGACCCTGCGCCGCAGCGGGCGCGAGATGCCCGTGCTGTTCCTCACCGCGCACGACCAGGTCGAAGACCGCGTGCGCGGGCTGGAGCTCGGCGCCGACGATTACCTGGTGAAGCCCTTCGCTTTTTCCGAGCTGCTCGCCCGCGTGCGCACCCTGCTGCGCCGCGCGCGCACCAAGGAGCCGGAGCGGCTACGCGCCGCCGACCTCGAGCTCGACCTGCTGCGTCGCTGCGTGATCCGCGCCGGCCAGCGCATCGAGCTCACCGCCAAGGAGTTCGCCCTGCTCGAGCTGCTGCTGCGCCGCCAGGGGGAGGTGCTGCCACGCGCCCTGATCGCCTCGCAGGTGTGGGACATGAACTTCGACAGCGACACCAACGTGATCGAGGTCGCGGTGCGCCGGCTGCGCGCCAAGGTGGACGACGCCTTCGAGCCCAAGCTCATCCGCACCGTGCGCGGCATGGGCTACGTGCTCGAGGCGCAGCAGGAATCAGCGGTCGCCAGCGGAGCGCGGGACGCATGAGGCTGCCGCGCGGCCTGTCGCTCACCGCCCGCCTCGCGCTGCTGTTCGCGGCGATGACCGCGGGCCTGCTGATCGTGGTCGGCGTGGTGATCGGACGCGCAGTGGAACATCACTTCCACGAACTCGACGACCACGAGCTCGCCGGCAAGCTGACCCTGGTCGGCAACCTGCTACAGGGCGCCGATCCTGCGCTGCCACTCGCCGAGCGCCTGCTGCGGCTGGATCACGCCTTCGCCGGGCAGGACGCGGTGGCGGTGCTGCTGCGGGATGCGGACGGCCGCGTGCTGCACGCGATCCAGCCCGGCTTCTTCACCCGCGCCCAGCGCGAAGGCGGCGAACTGCCGGCGGCGAGCACGCCGTGGACACAGGATGGCCACGAGGTGATCGGCCGGGCAGCCCGCATCGTCTTGTCCGGCATCTCCGGCACGGTAGACAGCGCCCCGGAGCAGTCCACGTCGCTGCGCGCCGGCACCGCCCTGGGGGAGGCCGCCGGCGACGACGGTACGCTCATCGCCCTGGTCGCCCTCGATGTCTCGCACCACCTCCATTTCCTCGACGAGCTGCGCCGCGGCTTGTGGCTGGGCATCTCGGCCGCCGCGGTCGCGGCCGCCCTGCTCGGCTGGCTTGCCGCGCACCGCGGCCTGGCGCCGCTGCGCCGGGTCACCGCGACCGCCGGCCGGCTCTCAGCCGCACGCCTGGACCAACGTCTGGCCGAGGACGACGCCCCCGCCGAGGTGCGCGAACTGGTGGAGGCCTTCAACGGCATGCTGGGGCGGCTGGAAGCCTCGTTCCGCCGTCTGTCGGAGTTCTCCGCGGACATCGCCCATGAGCTGCGCACGCCGATCTCCAACCTGATGACGCAGACTCAGGTCGCGCTGGCGCAGGCGCGCAGCGCGGACGAATACCACGAGGTGCTCGCCTCGAACATGGAAGAGTTCGAGCGTATCGCGCGCATGGTCAGCGACATGCTCTTCCTCGCCCGGGCCGAAGACCATCGCCTGCCACGCGGGGACGAGCGCGTCGTGCTCGAAGCCGAAGCGCTGGCGCTGGCCGAGTTCTACGACGCGCTCGCCGAAGCGCAGGGTGTATGCATCAGCGTCGAGGGCACAGCCACCGTGCATGGCGATCGCCTGATGCTGCGTCGGGCCCTGTCCAACCTGCTGTCGAACGCGCTGCGCCACACACCCGCAGGCGGCGCCGTGCGGATCCGCTTGCAGGCCCCCTGCGCTACACGGGAGGCCGAGATCCGCATCGAGAACGAGGGCGAGCCGATCCCGCCCGATCAGCTCGAACGGATCTTCGACCGTTTCCACCGCGCCAGCGCCGACCGCCGTCGCCATGGCGAGGGCGCGGGCCTCGGACTGGCGATCACGCGCTCGATCGTGCTCGCCCACGGCGGGCAGATCGCTGCCTGCTGCGCCGATGGCGTCACCACCTTCACCGTCCGCCTGCCCGCCGCCTCCGGCGGGCGCTCGCTGGACGACCCGCGACCACACCCATCCAAGGAGTCCTCAGCATGAACAAGCCTCACCCCTGCGGCAATCGAACGCCTGCCGACGACCGCAGCGCGCGCCCCGAGCACGCCAGCCTGCGCACGCTCTTCGCCGCCACGCTGCTCGGCCTCGCCGCCCTTTCCCCCGCCATGCTCGCCCCCGCCTTCGCAGCGGGCGACGAAGTGGTGATGTACAAGGACCCCAACTGCGGCTGCTGCAGCAAGTGGGCCGAGCACATGCGCGAGCAGGGCTTCACGGTGAAGGAGGTCGCGACCAGCCAGATGAGCGTGATCAAGCGCGAGGCCGGCGTGCCTCAGGCGCTTGGCTCTTGCCACACCGCCAGGGTCGGCGGCTACGTGGTCGAAGGTCACGTCCCCGCGGCCGACGTGCGCCGCATGCTGACCGAAAAGCCCGCCATCGCTGGCCTCTCCGCCCCCGGGATGCCACTCGGCTCGCCGGGCATGGAAGGCCCCTACCCGGCCGAGCGCTACGACGTGGTCAGCTTCGACGCCCAAGGCAGGACGGCGGTGTTCGCCCGCCACTGAGCCGCACCGCCACCACCGGGATGCCCGCGCACCGCGTCGCCTTCAAAAGCGCACGGCTCGCGCCGCTCCCACAGGGGAGACGCGTACTGCGGTTTGCGGCAGGCGCGAGCGCACATCAACTGAGCTGCTGCCCTCGAACGGCGCGCTTCTCCTCCCGGCGCACGAAGGCGAGCTTGCTTTCGCGGGCGCGCAGCTGGCCACAGCCCGCATCGACGTCCTGCCCGGCTGATTGGCGGAGCTTGGTGAGGATGCCGCGGCGATGCAGGGTGCGTGCGATCTCGGCGGCACGCTCCGCGTTCGGGCGGCGGTAGGCGAGGCCGTCGACGGCGTTGAACGGGATCATGTTCATCACCGCGTACTTGCCGGCGAGCAGGCGGACGATGCCCTCGATCTCGTCCTCGCCGTCATTGACACCCTCGATCAGCGTCCATTGGTACTGGATCGGATAGCCGCTCGCGCGCGCCCACGCCTCGCCCAACTCGACCAGTTCGGCCGGCTCGATGCGCGGCGCGCGCGGCAGCAGCTCGGCGCGCAAGTCCGCACGGGTCGTGTGCAGGGACAGTGCGAGCGCCGGCTTGACCGCCATCTGTGGCAGGCGCTCGAACACGCGCACATCGCCCACCGTGGACAGCACCAGATTCTTGTGTGGGATGGCGCCCTCGGTGCCGAGCAGCTCGATCGCCTCGGTGACCGCGTCGAGGTTGTGTGCGGGCTCGCCCATGCCCATGAACACCACCTTGTGCACCCGGCGCATGCGCCGCGCCAGCGCCACCTGGGCGACGATCTCGGCGCTGCCGAGCTGACGCAGCAGGCCGTCACGACCGGTCATGCAGAACACGCAACCCACCGCGCAGCCGAGTTGGGTGGACACGCACAAGCCATCCCGCGGCAGCAGCACGCTCTCCACCGTCTGGCCGTCGGCAAGCTCGACCAGCAGGCGGGTGCCGTCCTCGCCCGGGTGTTCGGAACGCACGCGGGCGAGTCCGCACAGCTCGGCCTCGAGCACGGGCAGCGCAGCCTGCAACGCCTTGGGCAGGCGATTCGATTCGGTGTGTGGGCCGGCGTCGAGCGCGCGGCCCTGCAGCCAGGCGCGCAACAACCGGCCTTCGTGGCTGGGGCGGGCGCCGAGCGCACGCAGGCGCTCGCGGATGGCATCGATGTTCATGGCGCGCGATGCTAGCACCTCGTCCGCCGCGAATCACGAGGCGCCACACACGCGGCACCGCGGCAGGCCGGGCGACCGGCTGCGGCCCTATAATCGGTGCCATTCGATAC
>QXGG01013829.1_pt1 | contig 13347 bp, 12 predicted proteins | sample 1982491 | NCBI WGS metagenome assembly QXGG01 (sample SAMN09924614, study PRJNA488089) | Wastewater metagenome, whole genome shotgun sequencing project. | isolation source: South African research farm wastewater | place: South Africa: Irene, Agricultural Research Council, Animal Production... | reverse complement strand
GATTGGCTTTTTATCCTTGCCAGGCGGTCTCATGGCTGTCGCTGGCGCTGTATTGGTTGCAGGCTTGACGGCGTACTGGACAGTGCCACGCTTTGCCCGTTCGGCAAAAAAATGGCGCAATAAAGCCACGGCCCCTTTATTGATTGTTCTGTGTGCATTACTGGTGTTTGCTGCGCAATCGTCTTGGCAAGGGCAGAGCGTGTTACTGGAGCTGTTACTGGGCTTAGCTTTGCTGATGTTTTTTATGGGCGGGCGCATTATCGCTCCGGCAGTGGCGGGACATCTGTTACGTCAGCAACGCACTTTATCGGCGCGGGTGCAGCCTAATATTGAAGGAGCAGTTCTGATACTGCTGTTTGTTGCACTGGCACTGTATCCCGTGCCGAGTCTGCTCAGTGAGCAATTGGCTGGCGCTGCGGTGTTAAGCTGCGGCCTGTTGACCGCATTGCGTCTGGCGCGCTGGCAGTTATGGCATTGTTTAGATCGAGCAGATTTATTACTACTGGGCGCAGGCTATGCGTGGCTGGCCTTGGGGTTATCTTTGCTGGGTTGCGCCTTGCTGTTTAAACCTGCGTTACTGAGCGCCGCAGTGCATGCCATCACCGTTGGAGCCTTGGGCACTTTGACGCTTACGGTGATGGCGCGTACGCAATTGCTGCAGCGCTTTCGCGATCCTAATGCGCGGCCCTTGAGTCATGTTGCTGGCGTGTTGATCAATTGTGCTGCGTTATTGCGGGTGATCCCCGCATTACTGGGCCAGCAAAGCAGCGCTTGGCTGTTGAGCGCAGCAGTATTTTGGTCGCTGAGTTTTCTGTTGCTATTGCGGGTGTTTTGGCAAAGCCGCGACGGGCAGACGCTTAAACCTTCTGCTTAGCCGCCAGCGGGGTTACTGCGGGGTAACCAGACAATCATAATTGCACAAAAAATGGTCAAGCCAATCACAAAGAGTTTAAAGCGTAATAAACGCTGGGCCTGATTACGTTCGGTGTGCTGTGGTAAATTCATCCCACAATTTTCACACACCGATTGCTCCGTAGGATTGTCGTGTTGGCAGTACAAACAGGTTGCCATAAGCAAGTTCTCCTTTTAGCAAATCCTGACATAGCTTGTAGAGAATAAGGCTTGATAGCTATCAAGTAAGCGCTTTATTCGTTATTTGTTTGGCTAAACAGTGAGGTGCATGTGCAGGGTTAAGGACGCGCTTGCCTTAAGTGCTTTGTACATTGAGTGCTGTGCTTTAAACTCGAGCGCCTGACTTGACACTTAAGCTTAAGGATCTTCATGCATACCACCATAGCAGCATCATCCAAGCTGAATTGGCGTGATGTTTTTGCACTGGGTTTTATGACTTTTGCACTGTTTTTAGGCGCGGGTAATATTATTTTTCCAGCCGCTTCGGGCTTAGACGCAGGCTATACCTTATGGTGGGCGGCGCTGGGTTTTTTGCTGACCGGTGTTGGTTTACCGCTGTTAACTGTGATCGCTTTGGCGCGCGTGGGGGGTGGTTTGCCGGCATTGACTCAGCCATTGGGTAAAATTGCTGGTCTTGCTTTAGCGATCGCCGTGTACCTTGCGATTGGCCCTTTTTTTGCGACACCGCGTACCGCCGTGGTCTCTTATGAAATTGGTGTAGTGCCGTTTTTTGGCAGTAGCCGCTTAGGTTTATTGATGTATTCAACACTCTATTTTGCGCTGGTGTTATTTTTAGCCATTACGCCGAATAAAATTGTTGAGCGAATTGGCACTTTTATCACACCTGTTTTATTGCTGGCGTTAGTGGTATTGGGTAGTGCCGCGATTTTTAAGCCCGCGGGTACCGTGGGGCAGGCGCTCGATATTTATCAGCAAGAAGCGTTTTTACAAGGTTTTTTGCAAGGTTATCTGACGATGGATGCCTTGGGCGCTTTAGCTTTTGGTGTGGTGATTACCACAGCATTGCGCAATAAAGGTGTGCAGTCGGAGCGCATGGTCACCCGTTATACAATTTTTGCGGGGTTGATTGCTGCTGCGGGCTTGTCAGTTGTCTATATCGCCTTATTTTATTTGGGCGCCACCAGTCAAAGCATTGCCAGCGATGCGGCAAATGGTGGGCAAGTATTGGCCTTATATGTACAGCATGCGTTTGGCGCTGTGGGTAATCTGTTGTTGGCGCTGGTGATTGCTTTAGCCTGTTTAACCACCGCAGTGGGTTTGCTGGTGGCTTGCGGCGAGTTTTTTAGCAATGCTTTTGGCTGGTCGTATAAGTATTTGGTGATATTTTTTACAGTGTTTAGCTGGGTTGTTTCCAATCAGGGCTTGGAGCAGTTGATTCAAATTTCCGTACCTGTACTGACAGGGCTGTATCCGTTAGCCATTGTTTTGGTGGTATTGAGTTTGCTCAAAAGCTGTTGGCATAGCGCACCGCTGATATTTCGCGGTACTTTGCTGGTCACGTTAGTATTTGGTGTAGCCGATGGTTTAACTGCAGCAGAATTATCCGCTTGGGTGCCAGATTTTTTCAGTCGCCTGCCTTTCGCCGGGCAACAAATGGGCTGGCTGCTGCCGGCCAGTATTGTCATTGTCTTATTAGCCGTGCTGGATCGCTATCAAAAAAAGAGCAACAGCTGACTCAAGACTGATCAGCAGCGCGCCACCTAAAACAGTGGCGCACTACAGATGCAGGGCTAGTCGTTTATCAGTTCGCTGCGTGGTGGTAAGTTTTTAAATGCGGCTAAGGCTCGGTCGCGACTGCTGGATAAATCCACAATGGGTTTGGGGTAATCGGCTGTACCAAATAAGCCGCTGAGCAGTTTGGGCTGATGGATTTCTTTGGCGCTGAGGTGCTTGAGTTCGGGTATCCAACGTCGAATAAAATCACCATTGGGGTCGAACTTTTTCGATTGACTGACCGGGTTGAAAATACGGAAATAAGGTACAGCATCGGTACCGGTTGATGCGCTCCATTGCCAGCCACCATTGTTGGCTGCTAAGGAGCCATCAATTAAATGCTGCATAAAAAAGCGTTCGCCGGCACGCCAGTCAATCAATAAGTTTTTCGTAAGAAACATCGCCACAATCATGCGCAGGCGATTATGCATCCAGCCCGTTGCTAAGAGCTGGCGCATGGCCGCATCGATGATTGGAAAACCTGTGCGACCTTGCTGCCACGCCAGTAAATCTTTTTCTGAATCGCGCCACGCCAGCATTTCTGTTTCAGGTTTAAACGCACGGTTGCGTGACACCTTTGGATAGCCAACAAGAATATGAGTATAAAACTCACGCCATAGCAACTCGTTTACCCAAGTGATGACGCCCTGCTTGCCTGACGAAAACTCGCCCTGATTAGCAGCTAAGGCCGCGTGTAAACATTGGCGTATCGACACTACACCCGCAACTAAATACGGTGATAGTTGACTGGTGCCGGGCTGCGCGGGCAGATCACGTTGCTCTAAATAACCATCAATTGCACCCGCCGCAAAGCGCTTGAGGCGCTGCTGCGCGGCCTGTTCGCCGGCGGGCCACAGCGCTTGTTGTTCGGCGGCAATGGGCGTGAATTCGGTGAGGTGGCTTGGGACATCATCGCTGCTGATGTTTAAAGCTGCTTGCGCTGAAGGAGTGGCCACAGATGCGGGGATGGCGCTGTGCAGCTGTTGATAACAGACCTTACGAAACTGGCTGAACACTTTAAAATAAGTCGAGCTTTGCGTGAGGATGCTACCGGGTTTAAATAGCAGCTGATCATGGTGGCTGTGAAATAAAATACCTTGGTCAACCAGCGCTACGCCGGTCGCTGCATCGCGCTGACTTTCATGAATGCCGTATTCGGTATTGACATGCACCGCGCTTATGGACAGTTGTTGGCAGAGTTCGCTGATGACGTGCTGCGCATCATGCCAATAATCACAGCTACGAATGAGCAAGGGCACATTGAGCGTTGCCAACTGCTGTTTGAGTTCAGCAAGATTGCGCAGAATAAAGTCTACTTTGCAGGCCGCATCATCATGCGCATGCCACTGGGCCGGACTTAACAGAAACACCGCAACGGTAGGGCCGGCTTGCATAGCGGCACTTAAGGCGGTGTTATCGTGAATACGCAGATCATTACGAAACCAGAGAAGTTGCTGCATCAGTGCATCCTTGGTGGGATTTTGAAGAGTGAAATGATGGGTGAAACGCCGATTTTTTAGCCGATACGCTGATCATTAGCAATGAGATGAATGTTTTTGATCAAGATAGATGGAGCTGTGGAGTATCACCTAACAAACCGTGTCGCAGATGAGCTGAAAACACGCGCGCAGCTGTTCTGGCTGCGCGCGTGTTTAATTGTGCATTGAGTCAGCAGGTTTTACTCGGCTTGTGTGGCCTCATGCAGTTTAGCTTTAGCTTCATCAACGGTATCTTTGCTGTTTTGTTTGATCTCTGCAGCAGTAGCGTCAGCACTGTCTTTGGCTTCTTCTAATGCTTGTTGAGCGTCAGCTTTAGCTTCGTCAGCGGCATCTTGACTGTCTTGCTTGATCTCTTCAGTGGTAGCGTTAGCGCTGTCTTTAGCATCTTCTAAGGCTTGTTGAGTCGCATCTTTAGCCTCTGCAGCAGCCTCTTTGCTGGCATCAACGGCAGCGTCGATTTTTTCTTTTGCAGCTTCAGTAGCGGCTTTCACATCAGCTGTCACTTCGTCGGCGGTGTCTTGTGCGGCTTGGGAGATTTCTGCACCGGTTGGTGTTTCTTCTGCTATTTGCTCAGCTTTTTGTTCAATAGCTGCTTTGGTTTCTTGAGCGGCTTCTTGAATTGAGTCAGCGGCTTCAGATAAGGATTCTTTGGCTGCATCCAGTTTGTCTTGTGGTTCGCTATCGCAAGCCGCTAGACCTAAGGTCGCGGCAAGTAGAAGGGCGGTTACGAAAGGCTTTTGCATATTCAATCTCCATTGTGGTTAAAATAAGCAGCGTATTCTAAACAAATACACTCGTATTATTGCATATTTAGCTGGTTGTAACTGAAGTACCTGTGCGCACTATGGTGTGGGTCAGGTTAAAGTGACGAGCAAGCGACATACTCATAAGCACAATTTATGCTGTAGTTTAAAACGCAGCACTTGCTGTGCTCAGCTGTCTCGGTGTGCCGATCTTTTTAAGCACCTGTTATTTATTTTATTAAGGACGTTAGCATGGCTGCTTTGCTGATTTTAGGTGGTGTTCTGCTGCTGGTGCTGAGCCTGATATGGCTGCTGATCTTGGCGTTTCAGACCAGTTTGTTCTGGGGGCTTGGCAGTTTTTTTCCGCCGGTATTGTTACTGTTTATTGTGCGTTGCTGGGCGGTGGCGCGTAAAGCTGTGGTGGTAATGGCTTTAAGTTTGGTGCCCTTAACCGCGGGTTTTACTCAGTTAGCGAGCAGTGATGCAGAAAAAATGCAGGCGCTGCTGAGTTTGAACTGGCGCACTACGGCCGATAGCGTTGCTCCTGTATCGATCGAGCTTCATGGTGAATTACATGGCCAAGCTTTTAAACCGCACTATGGTGAGCTGATTGATGGTGTTTTAGTGCTGCGCGAAGGTGATGATTTTTTCGCGCAACGTGAGCTGCGTATTGCCTTACCCGAGCGCTCGCTGGCTACGCAACCGCCGAGGTTACGCTTGGATGTGTTGCCGCAAGATATTGGCGCTCTGCCCGAGATTGAAATTATGTGGCTGAGCCAAGAGCGTTCCTTGCCAGAAGCACGGCGCATCAGTCGTGGCTACACATTGCATTTGGATTTACTCAGCCAAGCCCCTAATTTACTGGTGGGTAACTTTCATTTAGTGCTGCCACCGCACTTTAAAACCTCGATGAGTGGTGAGGTGCAGTTGCTGACCAATCGCTTGCGTTATATTGATGGGCAAGTGGACCGTCATTATGACAATGTCAGTACCTTAGAATATGTCATCGAAGATTATCTACAGCGCCGCTTTGCTGTGGGCTCAGCACGGGTGCAGCCTTTTGAAACCGCAAAGACTTTAGTGTCACCGCTGGATGTGACGATAAATGCTGATGTGTTAGGGCAGCGCCGTCAGCTGGCGCTGCGCTTGATTAAAGATGAGCGCATTGGTTGGAGTATTGCCGGCGATCAATACCCTAAATATGCTCCGCAAACTGACGCTGTAGATAACGCTGTCATACCGCAAGCCACTGTGGAATCTGTACAGAGTGCACGCGTCAACGATCGTCGTTTACGTTTTTCCTTGCAGCGCTTGTTGGTTAACCCAAAAAAATATCAGCGTTTGCAAGTGCATTTGCAAACCACTAAGGGCAATCAGGTCACCGGGCGTTTTGTCGGCTTAGATGCTGAGGGTGCTTTGATCATCAGTCGTACGGTGAAAGCGCCGGGCACTGTCAGTTTTACTGTAATGCCGGCTGATATCAGTGATATTCGTTTGCTAGAGCCTTAAACCAACAGTTGTTTTTTTGTCATTGAGCCCCATATCCACAGCAGCGCCAGCATAGCGTGGCATGTATTAGTGGATATGGAGTTAATGAAGATGGCTGTTGAAGCACAAAAAGAAACATTAGGTTTTCAAACCGAAGTCAAACAACTGCTGCATTTGATGATTCACTCGCTGTACTCGAATAAAGAGATTTTTCTGCGCGAGCTGATTTCTAACGCATCCGATGCCGCCGATAAACTGCGTTTTGAAGCGCTGTCGGCACCTGAGTTGCTCGATGGTGATGCTGAGCTCAAAATCCGTATCAGTTTTGATAAAGAAGCCAACACTTTAACCATTGAAGACAATGCCATCGGTATGAGTCGCGATGATGTGATCAATCATTTGGGTACCATTGCTAAGTCAGGTACCGCTGAGTTTTTCAAAAACTTATCCGGTGATGCAAAAAAAGACTCACAGCTGATTGGTCAGTTTGGGGTGGGTTTTTATTCAGCCTTTATTGTGGCTGACAAAGTTGAAGTCTTTACCCGTCGCGCCGGTACGCCTGCTACAGAAGGTGTGCTCTGGAGTTCATTGGGTGAAGGTGAGTTTGATCTGTCTAAGATTGAAAAAGCTGAGCGCGGTAGCCGCATTGTTTTGCATCTGAAAAAAGAAGAAAGCGAATTTGCTGACGGCTGGCGCTTGCGTAATATCATTAAAAAATACTCTGACCACGTTGCACTGCCGATTGAGCTTCCTAAAGAAGCGGCGGGTGATGATGAGGCCGATGCGCCGGTGAATGTTGAGTGGGAAGTGGTGAACCGCGCCAGTGCTTTATGGACGCGCCCGCGTACTGATATTAAAGACGAAGAGTACCAGGAGTTTTATAAGCACGTATCGCACGACTTTGAAGATTCGTTGGCGTGGAGTCATAACAAGGTTGAAGGTAAGCTCGAATACACTTCACTTTTGTATGTACCCACGCGTGCGCCGTTTGATTTGTACCAGCGTGAAGCACCACGTGGCTTAAAACTCTATGTGCAGCGCGTGTTTATTATGGATCAAGCGGATGAGTTCCTGCCGCTGTATATGCGTTTTGTGAAGGGTATCGTTGATTCCAACGACTTATCACTCAACGTTTCGCGTGAGATTCTGCAGAAAGATCCAGTGATCGACAGCATGAAGGCGGCGCTGACTAAGCGTGTCCTGGATATGCTGGAGAAAATGGCCAAGAACAGCCCAGAGGATTACGCCAAGTTCTGGACCGCCTTTGGTCAAGTACTCAAAGAAGGACCAGCTGAAGACTTTAGCAATAAAGAAAAAATTGCTGGCTTGCTGCGTTTTGCTTCAACCCTCAGCGGTAACGATGAGCAAACTGTAGGTTTAGCGCAGTACATTGAGCGCATGCAAGCAGGCCAAGACAAAATCTATTACCTGACTGGCGAAAGCTACGCGCAGGTGAAAAACAGCCCGCACTTGGAGGTCTTCCGTAAAAAAGGTCTGGAAGTACTGCTGCTCACCGACCGCATTGATGAGTGGTTGATGAGCTACTTAACTGAGTTTGATAGCAAAACCTTTGTTGATGTTGCCCGTGGTGACTTGGACTTAGGCGCGCTGGATACTGAAGAAGATAAGCAAGCGCAAGACGAAGTCGCGAAGAGTAAAGAAGCGCTAGTGACACGCCTTAAAACCGCGCTGGGCGATCAAGTAGCGGATGTACGTGTATCGCACCGCCTGACGGATTCGCCTGCTATTTTGGCGATTGGAGAGCAGGACTTAGGTCTGCAAATGCGTCAGATTCTTGAAGCCAGCGGTCAAAAAGTGCCCGAGTCGAAGCCTGTCTTTGAGATTAACCCAGCGCACAGCTTGGTGGAAAAGTTGGATGCTGAAACGGATGACGAGCGCTTTGCTGATTTGTCCTTGATCTTGTTTGATCAGGCGGCCTTGGCAGCCGGTGACAGCATTAAAGATCCTGCCGCTTATGTGCAGCGTCTCAATAAGCTGTTAGTCGAGCTCAGTCGCTAAGCGCTGTAGCCTGATATAAAAAAACCGCGATTGATTCGCGGTTTTTTTGGTCTGATATTTAATGCAATATATGCAGCTTAAGCACCAGTACAGTAAAGGCTTATTGTGCCAATACCGTGACCAACTTAGTTGAGTTGATCAAGTTGTCACCCACTGGGCAGCGCTCTTCGATTTTATCTAAAAAAGCTTGCTTAGCGGCATCATCCAAGTCAGCATCGATCTTGACCTTTAAACGCATCTCTTGGAAGCCCGCACGCTGATCAGTTTCACGGCCCATCAAGTGGTCTGGGTCGTAATCGGCTTCTACTTCAAAACTCATACCGCGCAAAGTGATTTTTTCTTGGAACGCGATAATGCGGCCTAAACTACCCACGCAACCTGCGTATGCCGCTAAAATCAACTCCGGTGGCGCAGGGCCTAAGTCTGCACCGCCTGCATTTTTTGGCTGATCCATATAGATTTTGTGCTCACCGCACATGATTTCAATCGTCATACCGGCGCCCATGTGGCCCGTTGCACGTAGTGTTTTCATCGCCATGCTGGATAGCTCCTTAAAGCAGTTTTAATTAACAACGTGAAGTAAGTGTATAAGCTAAGACTATAGTCTATAAGAAGATAAAATATATTGATATCAATCAATCTTGATTAGATCGTTGTTATCGCAGTTATTTTAATAAATAAATAGATACTTAACCGCGACCCTTCACTTCTTTGTTATTCACACTGCCGTTTTCTAAAACGATTTGATATTCCTTACCGTCTTTTTCGACTTGTTGCAGACGCACTAATAAGAAATCCCAGTCTTTAGCAAACCATAAAACGGTAATACGCTTGCTCTGAGTAGGATCACGCACGCGTTCGACTTTAATGGCGTCAACGGTGCCGACCATGGTTTCAACGCTTTCTTCGCCTAAGACACGAAAATCATAGGTATCGAGCTCATCACCATCCATCACTTGATAGGACATGCTGGTTTTACCTTCAGCAACATCACGTTGTAAGGCCAGTTGATAGGATGCTTTGTCTTGTACGCCTTGGATTAAGGTGGCGTTGATCGGGTCGTTACGATCACTGCCAGTGACTTGCTGAGTGGTCCAGTTGAAGTCTTGTTTGATCTTTTTTGACTTACCCATACCTTTACGTGCGTAGCGGTATTTCAGTGGTTGTACGTCATCGTTATGCAGGGTCAGCCAACTGGTTTCGTTTAAACCGGCGATAAACATTGAGGCAGAAAAATCCAGTTTCCAAACGCCATCGCTTTGCGCTACTAAACTGCGCTGTGCCGAGCCACTGACGGGGACTTGCTTAAAATCTGCGGTGTAACTGGCTGAGAAAGGTTGCAGTTCTGCAGCCCATACACTGACGGGTAGACTCAATGCTGCGAGAAAAAGAACGAGTGCGCGACGCATAAAGTAGTCTCCTAAGATTGGAACTGAAAGCCAGAGCTGGCCAAGGGTTGCTCGTCGAGTAGGGCACCGTGCTCACCGAGACGCAGGCGACCTTCGGCAAACCAGCGTACGGCTAAGGGGTAGATTTGATGCTCTAAAGCATGCACACGCTGAGCGAGTTGCTCGGCGGTCTCATCGCGTTGCACCGCGATGGCTGCTTGTATGACTACCGGGCCGCCATCGAGTTCCTCGGTGACAAAGTGCACGCTGCAGCCGTGTTCTTGATCGCCGGCATCCAGTGCGCGCTGGTGGGTGTCTAAACCTTTATGTTTAGGCAGCAGTGATGGGTGGATATTGAGCAAGCGCTGCGCATAGTGGCGCGTAAACTCAGGGGTCAGAATGCGCATAAAGCCGGCTAACACGACCAAGTCAGGTTGATGCTGATCGATGACCTGCATCAACGCTGTATCAAAGGCTAAGCGGTCAGCAAAGGCTTTATGATTGAGTACATGCTGGGCAATACCCGCCTGCTGCGCGCGCACTAAACCATAGGCATCGGCTTTATTGCTGACCACCGCACAGATACGTGTCTGTGGGTGCTCACTTAAGTCATCGATAATGGCTTGTAAGTTGCTGCCTGATCCGGAGATCAGGACAACGATATTGCAGGTTTTAGAGTCAGTCATTAATGGCTTTTTAGGTTGTTAAGGACAATACGCTCAGCGTTCGCATCGGCGGTTTGAATGTGGCCAATCACCCATGGCTTTTCGCCATTGGCTTGCAAGTGTGCGAGGACCGCTGTTTGTTGCTCGGCGGCCACACAAATCACCATGCCTACACCGCAGTTGAGTACGCGGTGCATTTCAACTTCATCGACGTTGCCGTGTTCTTGTAACCAGTCAAACACCGCAGGGCGGGTCCAGCTGGCAACATCAATCACCGCTTGTGAATTAGCGGGCAAGACACGTGGAATGTTTTCCAGTAAACCACCGCCCGTGATGTGCGACATGGCTTTTACTGCGCCCGTTTCTTTGATCAGCTTGAGCAGGGGTTTGACGTAAATACGCGTCGGTTCCATCAGTAGGTCGCTGAGCGCTGCGCCATCCAGTTGTGCCGTTTTGATATCCACTTGAGCCACTTCAATGATTTTACGAATCAAAGAGTAACCGTTGGAGTGCGGACCGGAAGAAGGCAGTGCAATCAATACATCACCGGCTGCAACTTGGGTGCCATCAATGATTTCAGATTTTTCTACCACGCCGACGCAGAAACCTGCGAGGTCATAATCTTCACCGCTGTACATGCCGGGCATTTCAGCCGTTTCACCACCCACCAAGGCACAGCCGGCTTGCTCACAGCCTTCACCAATTCCAGTCACGACTTGCGCAGCGATATCAACGTTGAGTTTGCCGGTGGCGTAATAGTCTAAGAAAAACAAAGGTTCAGCGCCGCTGACGATCAAATCATTAACACACATAGCGACCAAGTCGATACCGATTTTTTCATGTTTGTTCAGATCAATCGCCAAGCGTAATTTAGTGCCCACACCATCGGTGCCAGAGACTAATACGGGCTGGCGGTAGCCTTCAGGAATTTCACATAAAGCACCAAAGCCACCCAAGCCACCAAGGACTTCTGGACGTGCAGTGCGTTTTGCCACGCCTTTAATGCGTTCAACCAGTGCTTCGCCTGCGTCGATATCTACGCCAGCGTCCTTGTAGCTTAAAGAAGTTTTATTGCTGCTCATGAATTGGGCCTTTGCGAAATATGCGGAAAATTGAGGTAATTGCGCGATTTTATCAGGCTTGAGCCTAAGCGGCTATCTTAGCTTGGCAAAGAAACGCGCAAACAGCAGGAATATACAGAGAAGGCTGACAAAGTAGGCGGCGGATGCAGACGTCGCTTAGAGTTCAACCCGTGCCGGTTGGTAGCCAAGCGTGCGATAACGCATAAAGTTATGTCGACAGATTTGTAAGAGTTCTGGTTCTTGATTAACAATTTCAATCACCCGTTGAAAACACTCAAGGTGAGTAGAAATCTCAGGATGCAAGTTAATCAATACCGCATCATTAAAAGGCGGCTGTTGCTCAAGTCCTAACACCACAGGCGCACTGGGCTGTTCGGCATAGACTTGATGAGGAATAAAACTGTGCTTGCGAAAAGTCCACAGCAGTTCATCGAGCTCAGCTTGTTGCTCGGCATTGCTGCAGCGAATAAAAGTCATAAAGCCTGCACGCCAGGCTTTATGTGCCAAGCGGCAGGCCGCATTTAAGCGGTCCGCCGATTGGGTGGTTGGTAACACGTAAAACTCTACTTTCACTGCACGCGATCCAGTAAGTATTGGCTCAGTAAAGGTACCGGACGACCGGTTGCGCCTTTATCTTTACCGCCACTGATCCAAGCTGTACCCGCGATATCAAGGTGCGCCCATGGGTAGTCTTTAGTAAAGCGCGACAAGAAACAGCCAGCGGTGATGGTGCCTGCTTTAGGGCCGCCAATATTGGCGATGTCAGCAAAAGGGCTGTCGAGTTGTTCTTGGTAATCATCAAACAGGGGTAATTCCCAAGCCACATCGCTGGCCTGTTTGCCCGCGCTCAATAGACTGCTGACCAACTCAGGATTGTTACCCATTAAACCGCTGGTGTTACTGCCTAAAGCAACGATACAAGCACCGGTCAGCGTCGCGACGTTGACCACAGCTTGCGGTTTAAAGCGTTTCACATACGTCAACGCATCGCAGAGGACTAAGCGACCTTCGGCGTCGGTGTTGAGGATTTCCACCGTTTGCCCGCTCATGGTGGTGACGATATCGCCGGGGCGCGTCGCACCGCCGCTGGGCATGTTTTCAGCACAGGTCAGCACGCCAATCACGTTAATGGGCAGGTCCAGTTCCAGTAGGGTTTTCATCGTGCCCAACACGCTGGCTGCGCCGCCCATGTCGTATTTCATTTCATCCATGCCAGCACCCGGCTTCAGGCTGATACCGCCACTGTCAAAGGTGATGCCTTTGCCGACCAGGACGTAAGGCTGCGCAGATTTCTTCGCACCTTGGTAATTCATAATAATCATACGCGGTGGCTGATCGCTGCCTTGAGCGACAGCCAGCAGGGCGCCTGCACCTAACTCTTTCAGCTCTTTTTCTTCGAGGACTTCAACGTCGAGCTTTTTATTACCTTTGGCTAAATGCTGAGCCTGCTTCGCCAAGTAGCGTGGGTGGCAGATATTGGGTGGCATATTGCCTAGATCACGCGCAAACGCCATGCCTTGAGCAATCGCTTGACCTTCTTTACTGCCTTTTTCTACCGCTGGCTGTTGCTCGGCTGAGCAAGAGAAGGTGATTTCGGCGAGTTGTACAACGGGCGCTTTTTCGCTTTTGAATTGATCAAACACATATAAACCGTCGATCAGGCATTCACTGATCAGGCGTGCGCTGCCATAGGCGTCGCGCTCTTTAAGGGTTAAGTCAGTAAAGGCCAGTGTTGCGTCTTTAATAGCGATGTTTTTAAAAATACTTAACAGGGCGCTGACTAATTTGCGTGCGTTGCGGTCAGAGAGAGGCTCATC
>QXGG01294364.1_pt1 | contig 13357 bp, 13 predicted proteins | sample 1982491 | NCBI WGS metagenome assembly QXGG01 (sample SAMN09924614, study PRJNA488089) | Wastewater metagenome, whole genome shotgun sequencing project. | isolation source: South African research farm wastewater | place: South Africa: Irene, Agricultural Research Council, Animal Production... | reverse complement strand
CTGTCGCTTCTTCCAGCATCGATTCTTCCTGCAAGAACTCATCAAAGCTGCTACCGATATTTTTCTTTGCCATCATCATCTCCGTTTCAGTTGCTTCAGGCGGTCTTTAGCCAAATCCAGGTCCGGCTTGGGCGTGGCCTGTTGCTTCTTGATAAAGCCGTGAAGCAACACCATGGTGGATTGCTCCAGTGCAAACAGCACTCGGACAATCCGGTTCTCGAGCTTGATGCGTACTTCCCAGATGCCATCACCGAGGTTGCGCACCAAAGGCATGCCCAGGGGCCACCCCAACTGCACCGTCTTGATGTCTTCGCCAATGATTTTGCGCTCGATAGCTGGCAAACGCTTTAGCCATTCTCTGACCGGTTCAGAACCGGCATCCGTCATGAAGAAGCGAACATCTAGCGTTGGTTTCATTTCGCAGTGTATCAATATTGGTACGTTAGGGCAAGGCATATTTTGGCAGACGTATCTTGGCCGATCGACGGCAATAGGACTTACGCGAGCACGCCGCAAGCAACCAACCAGACAATTGGTGTTCTATCGGACAAAGTCGAGGTAACCGGGCAATAGGATAAGGCTCTGGAGTAATAGGTGACCGGCAACACAGCCTTCGAGCACGAGACGTGAATGCTAGAGCGAAAAGCGCCAAAGGACGGGGTCAATCGGTGGGTGAGAAACTGACAACCTACGATCCTGCAGTGGCTTTGGTCGATGAAGAAGTTTTTGTGCTACGACTGTGCTACAGGAAAATCGTGGTGCCCGGGGCCGGACACAAAAGCCGCATGAATAAAGGGTTTGCGTCGATTTGGGGAAAAAACAATCTTCCCCACACAAAATTTCACTTCGGTGTCAGCAGGGCGCAACAGGGACAATCCGGAAAAGCAGGTTGGATTGATCTTGTATGCCCTTTTTTGACATGGTGTCGGTTTTGCCGTCACATCAGGGTCTGTTGACGTGGCCGGCCACCGCGCAGTCGACGCTGTTGTCAGTGATCTCTGACCCAATTCTCAACGTTGATGCGTCGCTACGTTTACCAACGGTGTCAACAGGGTGCAACAGCGACAATTTAAAAAAGTAGATTGGATACCATCCGGTTGCTCAGCAACCAACCTCAGCATTGCTTGGGTCAGCGTTGGGGTCTAGTCGTCACCTAGAGTCAATTCTCGTTGCCCATCCGACCGTAAAGCACTAGGGTCATAACCGTCTGCGAGTTTGATGGGACGTACTGAGCATACGCCAGCGAGTCGCAGACGATCACAATATTTAAAAAGAGTCGACGCATCTTCTGTCAGAATCAACGGAATGGACTCGTGAGCGGCCTGACCTAGCAGTTTCACGTCATCTCGCACCACAACTCTACTATCACCTTTATCACGCGACCCAAGTGCATTCCATAGCCTCGCTGACTCGGTTGAATGAGCGAGATTGAATGGGATGCAGCGGAAATTCCTCAGCGGTAGGTCAGTAATCGGCTGCTTGATAGCAAACTCCGCGGCAGCGATCACAGAGAAGTACATCGGGATCTGCTCTTCGAGCATTAGCCGGTAAAACTTGGCGGCCGTGTCGTGGTGCGGGCGGTTCCGATCGATTAATGTGATTAGATAGCTGGTATCGAGCAGAACTGACACCGTCATGCTCGCCCTCCACGCAAGTCCTCTAACCATTGTGTTGCATTCGGGGTGTCTGCCCATGCAGCTGTGCCGCGTTTAACCATTTCTTGAAACTCAGCCTCGTCATAGCTTGGTTGGTTTGTTTCAAATGCCAGTAATGTCGGATTGCGCAGGGCGCCCGTAAAAAGGTTCTCCTGAGCTGTGATGTGAAGCAGTGTGGGTCTGTAGAGCAGGTTTTGCTTTTCTTGCTTGAGTAGTGTTTGGCTAGCCGCGACTTTCAAGACCGTACCGTCATCCAATTCTAAATGGACATTAGGTTTGGTTTTGCCACCCCAATCGAGCACCCTGCCATGGATGTACTTTTCGACAGTTACCCAGACCTCTTCATCTCTACGGAAATTTGTTTCTGAATCAATCGACACTCCGGTATTTGCAGCACTCGGGACGGCAATCCGATACTTGCGATGTGGGTTCTGATGCGATGCTGCTTGCCAGCGTTCGATCACTGCAGCACGCTTGGGGTCAATTTGATTAAGACTGCCAGACGACTTCAGGCGGTCAAGATCGGCCCAGAGTGTGGCTGTTGCCAACAAACCAGAAGCCACTAGAGCTAGTGAGCCTTCCTCAATAGCGACGATTACTTCACTGGCATCGATGTCTCTAACTGAGCCACGCAGAAATTCGGTAACATCTTTTTGGAAGTCACCCAACAGACTCAAAGGCACGTGCCTAGGCCCGACCTCTCCGTCGTTCAGACGGTCGCTGATTGCAAAGCGCAGCTCGTTCAATGTCTCCATGACTTGAATTGTAGGTTGAATATGTTTCGGTGTCAGCCATCCCAGTCTTCTGGTGTCCGACTGGCTCGCGTGAACATAAGTTCGAGTTACAACAGCGCGCTCTGAATTCGGACGTGGCTAGTAAGGGAGGTGCTTGAGCTCGTCAATGACACGCTGAGGCTAATGTAGATCGATCTGCAGCGCGTTCAATTCATCAACAGAGTGTAATTAATGCTTGCTCCCATTTGATGGGGAAAGCCAAAAATATTGTTTAAAATCAATAGGTTACGGCTCTTCATCATTAAGGGGGGACAAGGGTATTCATTAAACTAGTTTTTGCGAAGAACGGGTTTAATGGAGGTAATACCGATGTCCCCAATTGATTCTATCCTAGGTCTACCTGGTGTAGTCATTCAGCGGGTAGAGAGAAAGAAGAGTATTCATGTCTGGGCCAGGCCGTCTGAGCGGCCATCCTGCCTGCACTGTGCCAGTGATGCCCTGCGGATCAAAGCCACCCATCGGCGCACGCTCAAGCACACCCGCCAAGCCAATCAGATCATGGTGCTGCACCTGAGTGTGCCCAAGTATCACTGCAAAACCTGTCACCGCTACTTTCGACATCGCTTTGCTGGCATCCGGCCACGCATTCGTGCGACAGAGTCCTATCGGCTGGAGGTCTTTGAGGCCCACGATGGTGGCATTACCCAACGCAAGCTCTCCATGACCCACCGAGTCAGCAGCGCGACTGTGGAGCGCTGGTATCAGCACCACCTCAAGCAACGACTGTCTGAGCTGTCAGGCAGGACGTGCCCTAGGGTACTAGGCATCGATGAGCACTTCTTCACCCGTAAAAAGGGCTACGCTACGACGCTGGTGGACCTGAAGAATCACAAGGTGTTTGACGTGGTGCTGGGGCGCTCCGAAGCCAGTCTGAGGCAGTATTTAAGCCGATTGCCAGGGCGTGATCAGGTGCAGATCGTGGTCATGGATTTGTCTGAAACCTACCGCCAGATCGTGCGCAAATACTTCCCGAATGCCAAGATCGTGGCCGATCGGTTCCATGTCGTGAGGCTCATCAACCAGCACTTCCTCAAGCTCTGGCAGCTGCAGGATCCGGTCGGCAGAAAGAACCGTGGCTTGCTCAGCCTGATGCGACGGCACCAATGGAATCTGAACGAGGCACAAAAGATCCGGCTCACCGATTATCTGGAGCAGTACCCCGTCCTGAAAGCGCTCTACTACGCCAGGCATCGACTGAATCGGCTGATGTCGCTCAAGACGCTCAATGCCAAGCGAGCGAAGCGATTCATTCCCAGATTGATGGAGCTGCTCGGGCAGCTGGTTCGAAGTCCAGCCAAGGCGCTGGCTGACACCCTGCTGTCCTGGATTGAGCCGATTGTCCGGATGTGGCGCTTCTCAAAGACGAACAGCATTACGGAAGGTTTCCACAATAAAATGGAAATGATTTCCAGACGGGCGTATGGATTCAGGAATTTTGAGAATTACCGCATCAGAGTCTTGGCTCACTGCGGTTGGAACGGCGTGATTAACCGTGTTTGGTGAATGCCCATCCCCCCTTAATGGGGTAGAGCCTAGGTTACAAGCCGTGGTGCCCGGGGCCGGAATCGAACCGGCACGCCTTGCGGCGGGGGATTTTGAGTCCCCTGCGTCTACCAATTTCACCACCCGGGCATGAGTGGAAAGCAGCGATTTGCTGCAATAGCAGACCGCTATTATAGGGTGTCTTGAAAATTTTGCAGGCGGCCCCATATGGATTTCACTTGGCTTGAGCCCCAGGGGGCTTCAGGCTGCCAAAACAGCAAACTTAACGGTGAAACGATGACACAAGAGACCTCCGCCCCCGCCAGTGGCCAGACAATGGGCTTTCAGGCCGAAGTCAAGCAGCTGCTGCACCTGATGATCCACTCCCTGTACAGCAACAAGGAGATCTTCCTGCGCGAACTGGTGTCCAACGCCTCAGATGCCTGCGACAAGCTCCGTTTTGAGTCGATCGACCAGCCTCGATTTATGGAAGGAGATCCTGATCTGCGCATCCGGGTGGATTTTGACAAAGATGCCCGCACCATCACCATTTCGGACAACGGCATCGGGATGTCGCGTGATGAGGCCATCGCCAACCTGGGCACCATTGCACGCTCGGGCACCAAGGAGTTCTTTTCCCAGTTGACGGGTGACAAGCAAAAGGATGCCCAGCTCATTGGCCAGTTTGGCGTGGGCTTTTACTCCTCTTTCATCGTGGCGGACAAGGTCACCGTCAACACGTTGCGTGCAGGACTGCCGACCAGCGAAGCTGTCACCTGGGTGTCGGATGGCCAGGGAGAGTTCACAATCTCCGAGTCTTCCAAGGCCACTCGTGGCACCGAAGTGACGCTGCACCTGCGTGAGGGTGAGGACGATTTCCTTTCAGGCTGGAAGCTCCGTGAGATCCTGCGGCGCTACTCGGACCATATCTCCTTGCCTGTGGAAATGCGCAAGGAGGAGTGGGACGAGAAGGCCTCCGCCATGGTCAAACAGGACGAATGGGAGTCCGTCAACCAGGCCAATGCCCTCTGGACCCGCAACAAGTCAGACATCACAGACGAACAGTACCGTGAGTTTTACAAGCACGTGTCTCACGACTACGACGATCCGCTCGCCTGGACGCACAACCGTGTCGAGGGCCGCAGCGAGTACACCCAGCTGCTGTTCATTCCCAAGCATGCCCCGTTTGATCTGTGGGATCGCGATGCGCGCCGTGGCGTGAAGCTGTATGTGAAGCGTGTGTTCATCATGGACGATGCCGAGCAGCTGTTGCCTTCCTACCTGCGCTTTGTGCGCGGTGTGATTGACTCAGCCGACCTGCCTCTCAACGTGTCACGTGAAATCCTGCAGGAAAGCCGTGATGTGCGTGCCATCCGTGAGGGCTCAGCCAAGCGCGTGTTGAGCATGCTCGAGGACATGGCGGAAAACCGTCAGGAAGATTACGCCACATTCTGGAAGGAGTTTGGCCAGGTGCTGAAGGAAGGCACAGGAGAGGATGCATCCAATCTGGAGCGTATCGCCAAGCTGCTCCGGTTTGCCTCGACCAAGGAAGACACCGATGCACAGGTGGTGACCTTGGCGGACTACGTTTCTCGCATGAAGGAAGGCCAAGACAAGATTTACTACGTTACGGCAGACAGCTTTTCAGCAGGTAGCCAGAGTCCCCATCTGGAGATTTTCCGCAAAAAAGGCATCGAGGTGCTGGTCCTGTGGGATCGGGTGGATGAGTGGATGCTTTCCCACCTGCGCGAGTTTGAGGGCAAGCAGTTGGTGTCGGTGGCCAAAGGCGGGCTGGACCTGGATGCACTGGCCGACGATGCTGAGAAAAAACGCCAGACCGAGGTGGCTGAGCAGTTCAAACCTCTGGTGGAGCGCCTGCAGGCTGCGCTCAAGGATCGTGCCAAAGAGGTGCGGGTGACCTTGCGGCTGGTGGATTCCCCCTCGTGCATCGTGGTGGGCCAGAACGAGCTGAGCCCGCATTTGCAGCGTCTGCTCAAGCAGGCAGGTCAGGCGGCTCCCAATGTCCTGCCAGTGCTGGAAATCAATCCCGAGCATCCGCTGGTGCAGCGCGTGCAGTCGGCAGAAGATCCCCAGTTTGATGACTGGGCACATCTGTTGCTGGATCAGGCGATGTTGGCCGATGGCTCCCATCTGCCCGATCCCACAGCATACGTGCGCCGTGTCAACAAGCTTCTGCTGGGATAACCAACAGGTTGATTCCCATGCTCCCCTCAGGCCCCAGGCTGACGAACAGGCCTGGGGTCGACTGCAGGACAGTGTGTGAACCGTTGCCGTATTGAGCTAAACGCATGGCGTCAGCCCGGTGGCAGTGCTTCGCTGCGCCAGCCAGCCATTCGGGCGTAACGCGTCCAGCTGAATGACTCCCCTGGATCTGTCTTTCTTTCAGGAGCAATATGACAGTGTCCGCGAACAGCCTGAAGGGGATATTTGGCTCGCAAACTGCCTGTAAGCTTGGCCAGTGCGTCATATTGCCGCTTGGTATAAGAGACGTGGTCAGTCCCCTCCAGCTCAATGCCGATTGAAAAATCATTGCATTGTTCCCGGCCTTGAAACCATGACACGCCTGCATGCCAGGCCCGTTCGTTGCAGGACACAAACTGCGTCACCTGCCCTGACCGGGTGATCAGAAAGTGAGCAGACACTTTCAGGCCGGCCAAGCATTCGAACCAGGGGTGGGCTTGCAAGTCAATCTGGTTGAGAAAAAGATCACGGACGTAGGGTGTGCCAAACTCACCTGGCGGCAGGCTGATGTTGTGAATCACCAGCAGCGTGATGTCAGACGAATTGGGTCTTGCATTGAAGTTTGGCGAAGGACAGCGCCGAATGTTAGGCCCTGGATAGAGCCATCCATCTTTGCCGATTTTCATGGCCGATCGCGCACACCCAGTCGGGCGTGCTCTTGGGAGCACCAGGTATGTCCCTCAATCAGCATGGCTTCCGATTGCGGCATGTGTATGCCGCAGTGATCGCACCTGACCATGCTCTCAGACGCAGCTGAACCCGCCTGTTGTCCGGCAGCAGGTTTGTTTTTCCCCAATGACCTTGCCGCGGATCGGTGAGCAATGATGCGGGCTGCCAGCAGTGCAGCCAAAATGACAATTGCCCATAGCAAATACTTGCCCATCGAACCTAGCCCCTTTGCAGGATAACTTCAATCACAAATCGGCTTCCTGTGTAGGAGAGCACGATAAAGGCAAAACCAACCAAGGTATAGCGCAGTGCGATTCGTCCACGCCATCCCCTGAAATGCCTGCCCACGAGAAGGGCCCCAAAGGTCACCCAGGAAAGCAAGGTGAAGATGGTTTTGTGATCGAAAGGAAGCCACTTGCCCGTCAGGTCCAAGGCGATCATCGAGCCCGTCACCACGGCGAGGCCGAGTGCAACAAACGCCACCCAGACCACTCTGAACAACAAGCGCTCCTGAGCCAGCAGGGGAGGCTGTGCATCCAGCATGCGCCCAATCGCCAGCCGAATCGGTGAGCGTTCAGCAATCGACTCGCGCGGATGATGCAGCCTGCGATCCAGTGTCGCCATCAAAATCGCCTGCAGAGCGGCGATGGTGACCAAGCCATAGGCGCACAGCGCAATCAGCAGGTGAATGCGCACGGCAGGCTCGGCAGCATGAGCCACAATCTGCGCTCTCGGGAAAAGTGCCGCCAGCAGAGCGGTCAACGCACCGGCTGGCAATATCAAGAGCAGCAGGCCGTCGGCGGGGAGCACCAGGCTCTCGACCCAGAACACCACGATACCGAGCCACACGGCAGCTGACATGGCGATTGCCCAGTTCAGGTGCAACTGCTGGTCCGCGATGATCAGATCGTGCAGCCCAAGACCATGAAGCACGAGGGCAATCAGCACGCCAATTCTGATCAGCTTGCCGGAAGAATGAATGGGCTTGCCGCTGGATAGGGCACGCCAAAGAAAGATAGCCAGGCCCAAATATGACAAAGCGGCCAGAGCGTGAAATACAATGCCTGTTGACATCCTTCTAGTGTAAGCGAATCTGCTGCCATGCTTGAAAACCTGACTCAACGCCTGTCCCGTGTCGTCAAAACGATCAAGGGAGAGGCGCGCCTGACCGAATCCAACACGCAGGAGATGCTTCGCGAGGTCAGACTGGCCTTGCTCGAGGCTGATGTGTCCTTGCCCGTGGTCAGAGACTTTGTGGCGCGCGTCAAGGAAAAGGCGCTGGGCGAGGAGGTGGTGGGTAGCCTCACGCCGGGCCAGGCGCTCGTAGGCGTGGTGCACAAGGAGCTGACCGCCCTGATGGGGGGCGACCTTGGTCCCGAAGCGGGCGAGCTCTCGTTGGCCACGCAGCCACCTGCAATCATCCTGATGGCTGGCTTGCAGGGTGCCGGCAAGACCACCACAACCGGCAAGCTCGCGCGCTGGCTGGCTGAGGGGGGGCATGTCCAGCACGGCCGCAAGACTGGCAAGAAAAAGGTTGCCGTTGTCTCCGCCGACGTTTATCGTCCAGCTGCCATCGAGCAGCTCAAGACCGTGGCCGCCCAGGTTGGGGTGGAGTGGATTGCATCTGATTCCACCCAAAAACCCGAGGACATTGCCCGCGCAGCAGTTGACCATGCGCGACGACACCATTTCGATGTCCTGATTGTCGACACGGCAGGCCGCTTGGGTATCGATGAGGCCATGATGCGCGAGATTCGTGCCTTGCATGACTTGCTCAAGCCGATCGAGACCTTGTTTGTGGTGGATGCCATGCAGGGTCAGGACGCCGTCAATACCGCCCGTGCATTTGGCGAGGCCTTGCCCCTGACAGGGGTGGTGCTGACCAAGCTCGATGGTGATGCCCGGGGCGGTGCCGCCCTGTCCGTCAGGCATGTCACGGGCAAGCCACTCAAGTTTGTCGGCGTGTCAGAAAAACTCGATGGCCTGGAGCCGTTTTATCCAGAGCGCATGGCGCAGCGCGTGCTCGGCATGGGCGACATTGTGTCGCTGGTTGAGCAGGCGCAGAAAAACATTGACGTGGCAGAGGCACAAAAACTTGCCGCCAAGATCAAGTCGGGTGACAAGTTTGACTTGAACGATTTTCGGGACCAGCTGCAGCAGGTCAAGAAAATGGGCGACATGGGTTCCCTGCTTGAAAAATTGCCGGCTCAGTTTGCCCAGGCGGCCGGCCAGATTCAGAGTGGCCAGGCGGAAAAGCAACTCAAGCGCACCGAGGGCATCCTGAACTCCATGACCCCGCTTGAGCGGGCCAAGCCCGAGCTGCTCAAGGCCTCGCGCAAGCGTCGCATCGCAGCGGGAGCAGGGGTGCCAGTGCAGGAAGTCAACCGACTGCTCAACCAGTTTGAGCAGATGCAAGGCATGATGAAGCAAATGAAAAAGGGTGGCATGGCCAAGATGATGCGCGCCATGGGTGGCTTGAAGGGTCTCGGCAAGTTTGGCGGGATGCGCTAGGCAAGCCAGTCAATCACTGACTCACTGACTCAGTCGCATCATCACCCGACTGCGATCATGACGACTGGATTTGGAAAATGGTCAGTGAGCTTTTTGAAAGATCAGGTCCCAGACGCCATGTCCGAGTTTCAGGCCGCGCGTTTCAAACTTGGTTTGGGGGCGATAGTCAGGCCGAGGTGCAAAGCCATCAGCTGTATTGGTGAGACTGGCCTCGCCACTTAGCACCTCCAGCATTTGGTGGGCGTAGTGCTCCCAGTCGGTGGCGAGGTGGATGTAGGCGCCAGGTGCCAGCCTGCTGGCCAGCAGGGAGACAAATGCGGGCTGGATCAGCCTGCGCTTGTGATGACGCTTCTTGGGCCAGGGGTCGGGGAAATAAATGTGCACACCAGACAGGCTGTCGGGGGCGATCATGTCCCGCAGAACCTCGACAGCGTCATGCTGAATGATGCGAACATTGGAAAGGCCGGAATGATCGATGCGGTTGAGCAGTGATCCCACTCCTGCGTTGAAGACCTCCACCCCCAAAAACAGGTCCTCGGGACGAGACTGAGCGATCTTTTCTGTCGTTTCGCCCATGCCAAAACCGATTTCCAGGATAAGCGGCCCCGTTCGTCCGAATGCGGACTCGATGTTCAGGGAGCGTTTCCCGTAGGGGATCGACCACTGGCCCATGAGGCGCTCAAGGGCGTCTCTTTGACCCTGGGTGATGTGACCGCGCCGATGGACAAAACTGCGGATGTGAGGTCGATCGACAGCGTCCTTGGCAGGATCGGTGGATGACGGCTCCATTCAGCCCCCGCCAACAGCAACAACGATTTCGATCTGGTCGCCTGGCGCAACGGGCGTGCCGGCGTAGCTGCTTTTGGGCACAATTTCGCCATTGCGCTCGACAGCGATGCGCTTGCCCGTGTAGCCCAGTGACTCAACGAGTCCGGCCACGGTGCTGACACCAGAGAGCGTCTTGGTCTGGCCGTTTAATGTGATTTCCATGGGGCATGATTGTAAACGCTGTCAATTGCCATTGGATCACTGGCTATAATGAGACATCATTAGCAGCATGGTCCTGCGGGTGTAGTTCAATGGCAGAACGGCGGCTTCCCAAGCCTCAAGCGTGGGTTCGATTCCCATCACCCGCTCCACTTCCCTGTGGATCCCCCAACATCTCATGCCTTTGGTCTCCCGCCACTCCGTCCTCTCCAGGCTGACACGTATCTTTCCCGTCAATATCTGGATGGCATTGTCTCTGGTGTTCGTTGCCTTGCTGCTTGCGCATCCTGTGTTCAGCAGGATCATGAGAGACGAACATCTCGTGTGGTTTTCCCAGGATAGCTGGCGTCAGACCATACAGATGATCGGCTTGCTTGAGTTGCCGCGATTGATCCTGGGGTGTGGTCTGCTGGTCATGTCGGTTGGATTGTTGCTTCGCGCCCGCGTGGCCTGGATGTTTTCCCTGATCCTGTTGATGCCGGTCATCATCATCGCCATCCGCAGCCATTACGGCCACAATTTGTTCGCTGTGTTTGCCCTGACCGTGATGACCCTGCTGTTTTTGAACTGGCGCAGCTTCAACCAGTCCAGCTTGGCTGCCAGCACGATGTTCACCATCGTCAGCGTGCTCACCCTGATGAACTATGCCGTATTGGGTGCTCTGTATCTTGGTAGTGAGTTCGATCCCAAGATCCAGGACCTCGTCTCCGCAATCTATTTCTCGGTTGTCACCATGACTACCGTAGGCTATGGCGACATTGTTCCGGTCACACCCCAGGCCCGGATGTTTGTCATCTCGATTGTGATCCTGGGCATTTCGGTCTTTGCCACCTCCATCAGTGCCGTACTGGGGCCGGTGATTGGCGGAAACATCAAGCGCTTCATTCAAAAAAGGTATGCCATGGCGATACGAAAAAATCACTACATCATCTGCGGTGAAACTCAGCTGGCTGTCCAGGTCTACGAGGGCATGAAAAAACGTGGCAATGCAGTGACCGTCGTGGTGAAGGACATCCAAAAACATCCGTTTCCCAAGGATGCTGACTTGGTCCAGGGAGATGCGACCGACTACGAGGTGCTTGCCGAGGCTGGCATGATGCAAGCGCAATGTGTGTTGGCCATGCATGATGATGACTCGCAAAATGCATTCATCGTCTTGTCCGTCAAAGAGTGCGGCCAACCTGATATCAAGACGGTTGCCGTGATGAATGCAGCCATTCACATGGCCAAAATGCAGAAGGTCAATCCCGATATTCTGTTTCCTCTGCAAGTGCTCGGTGGGGAGCTACTGAGTCGAACGTTGAGCGGGGAGCCATTGGATGCCTCGCTCTTGAATGATTTATTAATCAAGCCTTGAAAGCATGTCAACCATCAACACCATCACCAACATCGCTGCCTATCGTTTTGTCTCCCTAGATCAGCTGGACGCCAGGAGGGAGGCATTTCTCGGGATTGTTTCTGCGCTTGACCTGCGAGGAACAATTTTGTTGACGCCTGAGGGGATCAATCTTTTTCTGGCTGGAACAGAACGCCAGATTGCGGATTTTCTGGTTTGGTTGACTGCCGATCCAGCCTTTGCGGGCATCGAGGTCAAATACAGCTACTCCGATGAGGTGCCGTTCAAACGCATGAAGGTCAAGATCAAGCGTGAAATCATCCGCATGAATCACCCGACCATTCGCCCTGAGGCTGGACGTGCTCCATCCGTGGATGCCAAGACTGCAGCGCGCTGGATCAGCCAGGGCAAGGACGATGTGGGCAGGCCTGTTGTGTTTCTTGACACCAGAAATGAATTTGAGGTGCAGGCAGGGACCTTCTGCGGAGCGATCAACTGGCACTTGTCCAAGTTCACTGAATTCCCCGATGCGGTGCGTGCCAACAAGGACATGTTTGAGGGGAAAACCGTTGTCAGCTTCTGTACGGGCGGCATTCGATGCGAAAAGGCTGCCATCCTCATGGAGCAAGAGGGCATCGATCACGTCTACCAGCTGGAGGGTGGCATCCTGAAGTATTTTGAACAAACGGGTGGCGTGGGATATGAGGGTACGTGCTTTGTGTTTGATGAGCGCGAAACCCTGGATCCTGGGTTGCATCCTGCGCCGCTGCAAACCTGTTGAAATCGCTCGTGATTTCAACAGGCCACATCATCAGGGTGGCTCGGTCCGTTCCTCAGCAGATTCAGCCCGTCCAGTCAGGCATGAGCAGACCTGACGGGCACTGAGGCCACTATCTCACGCGCATCCCTGGCTGCGCACCCGAGGCGGGGTCCAGCAGGTAAATGCCGGCATCGACCTTGTCGTCAGCGTGGCTGGCAGCCAGCACCATGCCCTCAGACACACCGAATTTCATCTTGCGAGGTGCAAGGTTGGCTACCATCACGGTGAGCTTGCCAACCAGGTCTTGAGGTTGGTAGGCTGACTTGATCCCGGAAAACACATTGCGATGCCTGCCCTCGCCAACATCCAGTGTCAGGCGCAGCAGCTTGTCGGATCCTTCGACATGCTCGCAGTTCACGATTTTGGCGATGCGCAGGTCGATCTTGGTGAAGTCCTGGATGGTAATCGTGTCAGCAATCTCCTCGCCACCAGGGGTTGGCTTGGCTGGCTCTGGAGCTGCGGGTGGCTCAAACAAGGCATCCAGCATCGCGGGCTCGACACGTTGCATCAGGTGCTTGAATGGCTGAATCGTCTCTGGCAGATCGGCTGCATCACTCCAGTTGAAGTCGCGGTCCAGCCCAAACAGCTCTCTGGCCACGCGAGATGACAGAGCAGGCAAAACGGGTGCGAGCATGACTGTCATGGCCTTGAATCCGGCCAATGCACGTGAGCAGATGTCTTGCAGCTTGGCTTTTTGACTGTCATCACCGCCTGCCACTGCCTTGGCAATCACCCACGGCTGCTCACTGTCAAAACCTTGGTTGATCTCATCAGCGTAGGACATGATGTCACGAATGGCGCGACCGTATTCCCTGGCCTCAAACAGTCCGTAAACATCTTG
>QXGG01175619.1_pt1 | contig 13357 bp, 10 predicted proteins | sample 1982491 | NCBI WGS metagenome assembly QXGG01 (sample SAMN09924614, study PRJNA488089) | Wastewater metagenome, whole genome shotgun sequencing project. | isolation source: South African research farm wastewater | place: South Africa: Irene, Agricultural Research Council, Animal Production... | reverse complement strand
GCGCATGCACAACACGACCTTCACGAAGGACAGCCATGAGCATCCAGGTTCGCAACATCCACAAGCGCTTCGGCAACTTCGTCGCCCTCGACGACGTGTCGCTCGACTTCCCCACCGGCGAGCTGGTCGCCCTGCTCGGGCCCTCGGGCTGCGGCAAGACCACGCTGCTGCGCGTGATCGCCGGACTCGAATCGGCCGATTCGGGCCAGGTCCTGCTCGACGGCGAGGACGCCTCCGGCACCCATGTGCGCGACCGCCAGGTCGGCTTCGTGTTCCAGCACTACGCGCTGTTCCGCCACATGAGCGTGTTCGACAACGTCGCCTTCGGCCTGCGCATGAAGCCGCGCGGCCAGCGGCCGTCCGAGAAGCAGATCGCCGAGAAGGTGCACGCGCTGCTGAACCTGGTACAGCTCGACTGGCTCGCCGACCGCTTTCCGGCCCAGCTCTCCGGCGGCCAGCGCCAGCGCATCGCGCTCGCCCGTGCGCTGGCGGTGGAGCCGCGCGTGCTGCTGCTCGACGAGCCCTTCGGCGCGCTCGACGCCAAGGTGCGCAAGGAGCTGCGGCGCTGGCTGCGCAAGCTGCACGACGAGCTGCACGTCACCTCGATCTTCGTCACCCACGACCAGGAAGAAGCGCTCGAGGTGGCCGACCGCGTGGTGCTGATGAACAAGGGCGCGGTCGAGCAGATCGGTACCCCGGAAGAGGTCTACCGCCGGCCGGCGACGCCCTTCGTGTATGGCTTCCTCGGCGCGGTGAACCTGTTCCACGGCCGGGTCGATGGCGACGGCCTGCGCGTGGGCGACGACCGTCTGCCGCACGGCGCCGGGCAGTTTGACCAGGGCGCCGAGGTGATGGCCTTTGCGCGCCCGCACGAACTCGACATCGTGGTGGGCGCCGGCGCGGGAGAGGGCATCGCGGCGCGGGTGAGCCGCATCCTCGCCTTCGGCGTCACCGCACGGGTCGAGCTCGACGGGCTGAATGGCGCCCAGGGCCAGCACTTCGAGGTGGAGATCACGCGCGAACGCGTCGCAGCGCTCGGCCTGGCGGAAGGACAGGCCGTCCGCCTGCTACCCTCGCGCCTGAGCCTGTTCGAATCGCGACAGGCCGCCACGACGGCCGGAGCCGCCCGATGAACTTCCAGCAGTTGCGCATCATCCGCGAGACCGTGCGGCGCGGATTCAATCTCACCGAGGTGGCGAACGCGCTGTTCACCTCGCAGTCGGGGGTGTCCAAGCACATCAAGGACCTCGAGGACGAGCTCGGCATCGAGCTCTTCGTGCGCAAGGGCAAGCGCCTGCTCGGCCTCACCGAGCCGGGCAAGGAGCTGGTGGTAATGGTCGAGCGCATGTTGCTCGACGCCGCCAACATCAAGCGCCTGGCCGACCAATACCGCGGACGCGACCAGGGCCAGCTCACCGTGGTGACCACCCACACCCAGGCGCGCTACGCACTGCCCAAGGTGGTGGCGGCGTTCAAGCGCGCCTACCCGCGCGTGCTGCTCAAGCTGCATCAGGGCAGCCCGGGCGAGATCGTGCAGATGCTGCTCGACGGCGAGGCCGACATCGGCGTCGCCACCGAGGCGCTGGCCGAGGTGCCCGAGCTGGCCTCCTTCCCCTACTACGGCTGGCAGCATGCGGTGGTGGTGCCCGCCGGCCACCCGCTCGAGGCGGTGCAGCCGCTGACCCTGGAGGCGATCGTCGCGCACCCGGTGATCACCTACCACGAGGGTTTCACCGGCCGCACCCGCATCGACCAGACCTTCGCCCGCGCCGGGCTGACGCCCGACGTGGTGATGTCGGCGCTCGACGCCGACGTGATCAAGACCTACGTGGAGCTCGGGCTGGGGGTGGGCATCCTGGCCTCGATGGCCTTCAACCCCACGCGCGACCCGGGCCTGCGCAAGCTCGACAGCGAGCACCTGTTCGCCGAGAACGTCACCCGCATCGCGGTGCGCCGCGGCCACTACCTGCGCGGCTTCGCCTACCGCTTCATCGCGCTGTGCGCGCCCGAGCTGACCGAAACGGTGGTCGCGGACGCGGTGGGCGGCACGGCCGGCTGAGGCGCGGACGCGGGAGCGCACGGCCTCCGCGCCTGCAACCCCTTCAGCGCAGCACGACGGTGCGCAGCCCGTTGATGAACACCCTGTGCTCGAGCACATAGCGCAGCGCGCGCCCCAGGGCCAGGCTCTCGACCGCGCGCCCGGTGCTCATGAGCTGATCGGGCGTGAAGGCGTGATCGACGCGCTCGACGGCCTGTTCGATGATCGGCCCTTCGTCGAGGTCGACGGTAGCGAAATGCGCGGTCGCGCCGATCAGCTTGACGCCGCGCGCGTGCGCCTGCTCGTAAGGCCGCGCACCCTTGAAGCCGGGCAGGAAGGAGTGATGGATGTTGATCACCCGGCCGGCGAGGCGCGTACACATTTCGGCCGACAGCACCTGCATGTAGCGCGCCAGCACCACCAGCTCGGCACCGCTCGACTCGATGAGCCGGCTCAGCGCCGCTTCCTGCTGCGGCTTGGTGTCGGGCGTGATCGGCAGATGGTGATAGGGCAAGCCCTCGGCCGCCGCGAGCGGGGCGAGGTCGGGGTGGTTCGAGGCGATGCCGACGATGTCCATCCTCAGCTCGCCCCGGCGCCATTGGTCGAGCAGCCCGCGCAGGCAGTGGTCGGCCTTCGACACCATCAGCAGCACGCGCATCGGGCGCTGCTGGTCGTGGATCGCGCCCTCGGCGTCGGCGTAATGCGCGCGCAGCGCCTCGTACTCGCGGCCCATGGTCGCGAGCGCGGTGGCACCCGGCTCGACCAGGCGGAAGGCGGTGCGCAGGTAGAAGCGCCCGCTGAGCACGTCGTCGAAGACGGTGAACTCCTCGATGTAGGCGCCGTGCCGCTCGAGCAGGGCGGTGATCGCGGCGGTCTGGCCGCGTGCGCCTGCGGCGCCGAAGGTCAGCACATGGTGGGCCGGTGCGAAGCCTGACATTTTCTTGCTCCTCTGCATTCGAGCGGACGTGCGTGCGCCGCGCGACAGTGATCGCCGCGCGCTGCGTGAATGAGAACGCCGCAGCGGGCGCCCGGCACCGGGCCGGGACGCCCGCCCCGGGTCAGCCGCGGTAGTAGCGCTGGGGGACGAACGGGGTGCTGGCGACCTCGATCGGGACCGGCTTGCCGCGCACCATGGCGGCGAGCTGGGTGCCCGGCTTGGCGAGCGCGGTGTCGACGTAGCCCATCGCCACCGGCGCCTCCAGGGTCGGCCCGAAGCCGCCGCTGGTCACCACGCCGACCTTGCGGCCGTCGGCGTCGACCAGATCGGCGCCTTCGCGCACCGGCACGCGCGCGGTCGGACGCAGGCCCACGCGCTTGCGTGCCACGCCCTTGGCGATGTGCTCGAACACCACCGCGGCGCCCGGATAGCCGCCCGGACGCGCGCCATCGGCGCGACGCACCTTGGACAGCGCCCACAGCAGGCTGCTCTCGACCGGCGAGGTGTTCTGGTCGAGGTCGTGGCCGTACAGGCACAGGCCGGCTTCCAAGCGCAGCGAGTCGCGCGCGCCCAGGCCGATCGGGGCGACTTCGGGGTGGCTCAGCAGCTCCTTGGCCAGCGCCTCGGCCTTGTCGGCCGGCACCGAGATCTCGAAGCCGTCCTCGCCGGTGTAGCCCGAGCGGCTGATGTAGCACTCTGCGCCGACCAGGGTGACGGTGGCGGTGTTCATGAACACCATCTTTGCGGTCTCGGGCGCCAGGCGCGCCATCACCGTGCCCGCCGCCGGCCCCTGCAGCGCGAGCAGCGCGCGGTCGGCCAGCACCTCGACCTTGCATCGGCCGGACAGGTGCTGCTGCATGTGCGCGATGTCCTGCGCCTTGCAGGCGGCATTGACGACGACGAACAGGCGATCGTTGCCGAAGTTGGCGACCATCAGGTCGTCCATCACGCCGCCCTGCTCGTTGAGGAAGAGCGCATAGCGCTGCGTGCCTGCGGGCAGGTCGACGATGTCGACCGGCACCAGGGTTTCCAGCGCGGCGGCCGCATCGGCGCCGACGAGCATCACCTGGCCCATGTGCGAGACGTCGAACAGGCCGGCCTGGGTGCGGGTGTGAGTGTGCTCCTTGAGGATGCCGGCCGGGTACTGCACGGGCATCTCGTAGCCGGCGAAGGGCACCATCTTGGCGCCGAGGGAGACGTGGAGGTCGTACAGCGGGGTGCGCAGCATGGGCGCGGAGGAGTCGTGGTCGCTCATCATATGTCCTTTGTTCAGTGGCGAAGGGGGATCAGCATTCAATCACGTTCACGGTGAGGTCGCCGCGCTCAGCGTCCGTACACCGGGAAGCGGGCGCACAGCGCGGACACCTTGGCGCGCACCGCGTCGATGACCGCCGGGTCGTCGATGACGTCGAGGATGTCGCAGATCCAGCCCGCGAGCTCGGTGACCTCGGCGATGCCGAAGCCGCGCGTGGTCGCCGCCGGCGTGCCGATGCGGATGCCGCTGGTGACGAAGGGCGACTGCGGGTCGTTGGGCACGGTGTTCTTGTTCACCGTGATGTGCGCGGCGCCGAGCGCGGCGTCGGCGGCCTTGCCGGTGATGCCGCGCGCGATCAGGTCGACCAGGAACAGGTGGTCGTCGGTGCCGCCGGAGACGATCTTGTAGCCGCGCTCGACGAACACGCCCGCCATCGCGCGCGCGTTGGCGATCACCTGCTTCTGGTAGTCCTTGAAAGCAGGCTCGAGCGCCTCCTTGAAGGCCACCGCCTTGGCGGCGATCACGTGCATCAGCGGCCCGCCCTGGGTACCGGGGAAGACCATCGAGGCGATCTTCTTCTCGATGTCGGGGTTGGCGCGACCGACGATGATGCCGCCGCGCGGGCCGCGCAGCGTCTTGTGGGTGGTGCTGGTGACGATGTCGGCGAAGGGCACCGGGTTCGGGTACAGGCCGGCGGCGACCAGGCCGGCGACGTGGGCCATGTCGACGAAGAGCAGCGCGCCGACCTTGTCCGCGATGGCACGGAAGCGGGGGAAGTCGAGGTGGCGGGCATAGGCCGAGAAGCCGGCGACGATCATCTTCGGCTTGCACTCGACCGCCAGCGCCTCGAGCGCGTCGTAGTCGATCACGCCGTCGTCGGTGACGCCGTACTGCACCGCGTTGAAGATCTTGCCGGAGAAGTTCACCTTGGCGCCGTGGGTCAGGTGGCCACCATGGGCGAGGCTCATGCCCAGGATGGTGTCGTGCGGCTGCAGCAGCGCGAGATACACCGCGGCGTTGGCCTGCGAGCCCGAGTGCGGCTGCACGTTGGCCCAGTCGGCACCGAAGAGCTGCTTGACGCGGTCGATGGCGAGCTGCTCGACCACGTCGACATGCTCGCAGCCGCCGTAGTAGCGCTTGCCCGGATAGCCCTCGGCGTACTTGTTGGTCAGCACCGTGCCCTGCGCCTGCATCACGCGCGGGCTGGCGTAGTTCTCGGAGGCGATGAGCTCGATGTGGTCTTCCTGGCGTGCGCGCTCGGCCTCGATGGCGGTCCAGAGTTCGGCGTCGTAGCCGTCGATCTGCATGTGCGTGTCGAACATGGGGGACTCCTGAATTGGGTTGGGTGCGGCAGGTGAGTTTCAGCGGGTCAAGTTCAGCGGCTCGGGCGCGCGGTCGATTTCCCCGCCGCTTCGCCCTCGACACCGCCGTTGGCGAAGTACTCGCGGGTCAGCGCGACGACGATCGGCGTGAGCAGCAGCAGCGAGATCAGGTTGGGGATCGCCATCAGCGCGTTGAGCGTGTCGGCGACCAGCCAGGCGAAGTCGAGGCTGGTGACCGCACCCACCGGAACGCACAGGATCCACAGGATGCGGAAGGGCTTCTCGCTCGCCGTGCCCAGCAGGTATTCCCAGCACTTCTCGCCGTAGTAGGCCCAGCCGAGGATGGTGGTGAAAGCGAACACCGCCAGCGACAGCGCGAGCAGGTATTTGCCGACGCCGGGCATCGCGGCCTCGAAGCTCGCCGAGGTCAGCACCGCACCGGACGCACCCGAGGTCCACACGCCGCTGACGATGATCGCCAGGCCGGTCATCGTGCACACGATGATGGTGTCGATGAAGGTGCCCATCATGCCGATCAGGCCCGAATACACCGCGTTGCTGGTGGCGCCCGCCGCCTGCGCGATACCGGCGGTGCCCAGGCCGGCCTCGTTGGAGAAGATGCCGCGCGCCACGCCGCGCTGGATCGCCATCATCACGGTCGCACCCACGAAGCCGCCAGCCGCCGAGATCGGGGTGAAGGCATGGGTGAAGATGAGACCGAAGGCGGCCGGGATCTGGTCCGCGAAGGTGACCAGCACCACGGCGCAGCACACGATGTAGCCGATGCACATTGCCGGCACCAGCTTCTCCGCGACCGCGCCGATGCGCTTGATGCCGCCGAGCACGACCGCACCGGTGAGCACCATGAGTACCGCACCGGTGATCCAGGGGTCGAGGCCGAAGGCGTTCTCCATGGCGCTCGAGATACCGTTGGCCTGCACCATGTTGCCGATGCCGAAGCCCGCCAGCCCGCCGAAGATCGCGAACGCACCCGCCAGCCAGCCCCAGCGCTTGCCCAGGCCGTTGCGGATGGCGTACATCGGGCCGCCGGCGTGCTCGCCCTTGTCGTCGACCTCGCGGTACTTCACCGCGACCACGACCTCGGCGTACTTGGTCGCCATGCCGACGAAGGCGGTCATCCACATCCAGAACAGCGCGCCCGGGCCGCCGACCGCGATCGCGGTGGCCACGCCGGCGATGTTGCCCGTACCCACCGTGGCCGAGAGCGCGGTCATCAGCGCGGCGAAGGGCGAGATCTCGCCCTCGGCGCGCGTGCCGGCCGTGCGGCTGCCCCAGATCATGCGGAAGCCCTGCGGGATGCGCAGGATCGGCATGAAGCCGAGGCGGATCTGCAGGTACAGGCCGGTGCCCAGGATCAGCACGATCATGGGTACGCCCCACACGATGCCGTTGAGCCAGTTGAAGAAATCGTTGATGAGCTGCATGGTGTCTCCTGCTTCCTTGTCGTTATGAAGCCGGCGGGACGGCGCGCCTGCGGCGTCTTCCGTCCCCCGGTGGTGCATCAGGCCGGCGCATGCCGGCGTGTTGGATCAGCTCAGGCGCCGGCCTCCAGCTTGAGGTCGACCATCAGCTCGTTGGCAAGCGACTCGAGGGCCGCCTGCACTTCGCCGGCCGAGACGCTCGCCGGTACGCGGACCTCGAGTTCGGCGCGGAACATCGCCTCGCCGCTGAACGAGCTGCTCTCGCAGGCGCTGTCCATGCGCTCGATGCTGGCGCCGTGCTGCGCCAGCACCGCGGAGATGTCGCGCACGATGCCGGGGCGGTCGTGGGCGAGCAGTTCCATGCGGATCAGCTCGCCGCCGGCCGCGCCCGCGGCGGCGCTGCCGCGTTCGATGCTCAGGCTCATTCCGGCCGAAGACAGCGCGCGCAGCGCCGCCTCTAGGCGGTCGGCGTCCGCTTCGGCCACGTCGAGGCGCACGATGCCGGCGAACTTGCCGGCCAGGTGCGCCATGCTGCTGTCGAGCCAGTTGGCGCCGTTAGCGGCCGCGCGCTCGGCGAGCGCGTTGACCAGGCCCGGGCGATCCTCGCCGACCAGGGTGACGATGAAGGGGATGTTCATGGCTTGAATTCCTCAGGCTTGTTCGTAGTCGGACATCGGCGGGCAGGCGCACACCAGGTTGCGGTCGCCATACACGTTGTCCACCCGGCCGACCGGCGACCAGTACTTGTTGCCGCGCAGGCTGGCCACCGGGTAGGCAGCGAGCTCGCGGCTGTAGGGGTGGGTCCATTCGCCGACGATGGCTTCGGCGGTGTGCGGGGCGTTGACCAGCGGGTTGTCCCTGGCGTCGAACTCGCCGCTGGCGACCTTGGCGATCTCCGCGCGGATCGCGATCATCGCGTCGCAGAAGCGGTCGAGCTCGGCCTTCGACTCGCTCTCGGTCGGCTCGATCATCAGCGTGCCGGGCACCGGGAAGGACATCGTCGGCGCGTGGAAGCCGAAGTCCATCAGGCGCTTGGCGACGTCATCGACGCTGATGCCGGTGCTGTCCTTGAGCGGACGCAGGTCGAGGATGCACTCGTGCGCGACCAGGCCGTTCTCGCCGCGGTACAGCACCGGGTAGTGCGGCTCGAGGCGCTGGGCGATGTAGTTGGCGTTGAGGATCGCCATCACGGTGGCGTGGCGCAGGCCGTCGCGCCCCATCAGCGTGATGTAGGTCCAGGTGATCGGCAGGATGCTGGCGCTGCCCCAGGGCGCCGCCGCCACCGCGCCGATGCCCTCGAGGCCCACCGAACCGTGCCCCGGCAGGAAGGGCGCGAGGTGCGACTTGACGCCGATCGGGCCGACGCCCGGGCCGCCACCGCCGTGCGGAATGCAGAAGGTCTTGTGCAGGTTCAGGTGCGAGACGTCACCGCCGAACTGGCCCGGGCCGCACAGGCCGACCATGGCGTTGAGGTTGGCGCCGTCGATATACACCTGGCCGCCGTGGGCATGCACGATGTCGGTGATCTCGCGCACCGCGGTCTCGAACACGCCATGGGTCGAGGGGTAGGTGATCATGATCGCGGCGAGCTGGTCGGCGTGCTGCGCGGCCTTGGCCTTGAGGTCGGCGACGTCCACGTTGCCGTTGGCGTCGCAGGCGACCACCACCACGCGCATGCCGGCCATGTTCGCCGTCGCCGGGTTGGTGCCGTGCGCCGAGCTCGGGATCAGGCACACGTCGCGGTGACCTTCGCCGCGGCTGGCGTGCCAGGCGCGGATCGCCAGCAGGCCGGCGTACTCGCCCTGCGAGCCGGCGTTGGGCTGCAGAGACACGGCGTCGTAGCCGGTACAGGCGCACAGCATGCGCTCGAGCTCGGCGGTGAGCTGGGCGTAGCCCTGCGTCTGGTCGGCGGGCGCGAAGGGGTGCAGGCCGCCGAACTCGGGCCAGGTCACCGGGATCATCTCGGTGGTGGCGTTGAGCTTCATGGTGCACGAGCCGAGCGGGATCATCGTGCGGTCGAGCGCGAGGTCCTTGTCGGCCAGGCTGCGCAGGTAGCGCAGCATGCGGGTCTCGGACTGGTAGGCGCTGAACACCGGGTGGGTGAGGAAGGCGGAGCTGCGCAGTTGCGCGGCCGGCAGCGCCTCGTGCACCTGGGCATCGACGGCGTCGAAATCCGGTGCCGCGGCGCCCGCGCCGAACACCGCCCACAGCGCCTCGACATCAGCACGGCGGGTGGTCTCGTCGAGCGCGATGCCGACCGTGCCGGCGTCGATCTCGCGCAGGTTCATGCCCGCGGCGCGCGCGGCGGCATGCACCGCGGCGGCGTCGGCGACGCGCACGGTGATGGTGTCGAAGAAGGCCGTCGTCGGCACATCCGCGCCCAGGCGGCGCAGGCCGGCGGCCAGCGTGGCGGTCAGGCGATGCACGCGGCGCGCGATCGTCGTCAGCCCGGCGGGGCCGTGGTAGCAGGCGTACATGCTGGCCATGATGGCGAGCAGGGCCTGCGCGGTGCAGATGTTGGAGGTGGCCTTCTCGCGGCGGATGTGCTGCTCGCGGGTCTGCATCGCCAGGCGGTAGGCCTTCTTGCCGTGGCTGTCGATCGACACGCCGACCACGCGCCCGGGCATCACGCGCTTGTGCTCGTCGCGGGTGGCGAAGTAGGCGGCGTGCGGGCCACCGAAGCCCATCGGGATGCCGAAGCGCTGGGTCGAGCCGATGGCGACGTCGGCGCCGAATTCGCCCGGGGGCTTGAGCAGGGTCAGCGCGAGCAGGTCGGCGGCGACCACCACCAGCGCCTTCCTGTCGTGCGCGGCGGCGACGATGGCAGCGTAGTCCGTCACCTCGCCGGTACTCGCCGGGTACTGCAGCAGCACGCCGAAGACCTCGTGCGCGGCCAGTTCGGTGGCGGCGTCGCCGACGATGACCTCGAAGCCGAGCGGCTCGGCGCGGGTGCGCACCACCTCGATGGTCTGCGGGTGGCAGTCGCGCGAGACGAAGAAGGCCTTGGCCTTGCTCTTCGACAGGCGCTGGCAGAAGGCCATGGCCTCGGCCGCCGCGGTGGCTTCGTCGAGCAGCGAGGCGTTGGCGAGCTCCAGGCCGGTGAGGTCGGTGACCATGGTCTGGAAGTTGAGCAGCGCCTCCAGGCGGCCCTGCGAGATCTCGGGCTGGTACGGGGTGTAGGCGGTGTACCAGGCCGGGTTCTCCAGCACGTTGCGCAGGATCACCGTGGGCGTGAAGGTGCCGTGGTAGCCGGTGCCGATGAACGAGCGCAACACCCGGTTCTTGTCCGCGATCGTACGCAGCAGCGCAAGCGTCTCGGGTTCGCTGCGGCCTTCGGGCAAGGCCAGCGGCGCGGCCGACAGGATGGAGGCCGGGATGACCTTGTCGATCAATTGGTCGAGCGACTCGAGGCCGAGCACGTCGAGCATGGCGCGCGTCTCGGCGGCGTCCGGGCCCACGTGGCGGCCGACGAAGTCGTCGCGCTGCTCGAGCTGGGCGAGTGTCGCGGGGAAGCGGGTGTCGTGGATGTTCATGGCAGGGGCTGTCCAGGAAAAGGTGAGGCGGGCGGGGTCGAGCGGACGGCGTCGATCAGGCGGTCAGCTTTTCGTAGGCGGCCTGGTCCAGCAGGGCGTCGGCGGCGGCGGAATCGTCGAGACGGATGCGGATGAACCAGCCCGCGCCGAGCGGATCCTCGTTGACCGTGGCGGGCGCATCGACCAGCGCCGGGTTCACCTCGACGACGGTGCCGGCCAGCGGCATCTTCAATTCACCAGCGGCCTTCACCGATTCGATAACGGCCGCTTCGTCGCCCTGGGCGAAGCTGGCGCCCACATCGGGCAGCTGCACGAACACGATGTCGCCGAGCGCGTTCTGCGCGTAATCGGTGATGCCAACGGTGGCGATGTCGCCTTCGACGCGCAGCCACTCGTGATCTTCGGTAAATTTCAGGATGCTCATGATGTCTCCCTCAGTCTGATTGATCGGGCAAGCCGCGGATCGCGATTGCCGACGGCATCTTAGCGCCGGATGCTCATTTGCAAAGTTGATAGTTCAAATGAAATAATTAATCTCACAAATGAGCCGGATCCCATGCTGAATCTGCCGACGGAGCTCCTCCGCACTTTCCTCAAGGCCGTCGACCTGGGCAGCTTCACGCGCGCCGGCGACGCGGTCGGGCGGACGCAGTCCGCGATCAGCCTGCAGATGCGGCGCCTGGAGGAGATGCTCGATGCCCCGCTCTTCGAGCGCGGCACCCACCGCGTCAAGCTCACCGCCGAAGGCGTCACCCTCGCCGGCTATGCGCGCCGGATGCTCGCGCTCAACGACGAGGCGGTGGCGAGCCTGCACCGCCCACGGGTAGCCGGCTGCGTGCGGCTGGGCGCGCCGCACGAGTACATGGCCTCGCTGCTGCCGACGATCCTCGGCAAGTTCGCGCAGTCACACCCGGGCGTGACGCTGGAGGTGACCTGCGATCTGAGCAAGAACCTGCTCGAGCGCCTGGCAAAAGGCGAATTCGATCTCGTCATCGCCCTGCACGAAGACGGGGATCGCGGCAGCGGCATCCAGGTGCACACCGAACCCCTGGTGTGGGTCACCAGCGCCGACCACGCGCGCCACGAACAGCAACCCCTGTCACTGGTGCTGGCGCCGCCGCCCTGCATCTACCGCAACCGCATCCTGCACACCCTGGGCCGGCTCGGCCGCAGCTGGCGGGTGGCCTACACCAGCTCGAGCTACAGCGGCATCGTGGCCGCGGTGCGCGCCGGGCTGGGCGTGACCCTGCTGGCTGCGAGCACCGTGCCCGAGGGTGTGCGCACGCTGGGCGAGCGCGAGGGCTTCCCCGAGATGGGCGCGCTCGACGTGTGCGTGCATGGCAGCCGCGAGAACGCCTCGGAGGCAGCGGACTGCCTGGCGGAGTACGTTGCGGCCAGCTTCGGCTGAGCAAGGCCCGCTCAGCACGGCGCCGCGAACCAACGGCGCCGGGCGGGCCGCCCCACCCGCTCAGTCGGCAAATGCGCCCAGCGCCGCGCGCAGGTCGGACTCGTCGACGCCGTCGGCCAGCGCCGCCACCTGCGCACCCTCCAGCCACAGCGCCGTGGCCTTCATCTCGAAGGCGGCGCCCTGCTTCAGCGCCCCCACCACCGCGCCGGCCTCGCGCGGCGAGGCGAAGCCTTCGCCCTGCAGCAGCAGGCGGCCGTCGCCGTCGACCAGCTTGAAGTGGAAGCGGCCGTCGGCTTCGCGGTACTGCTTGAACTGCGGCAGCGCGGCCTTCGCCTTCTCGGCCCTGGCGGCCTGCGGCACGCTGGCCAGGTTGCGCAGGCCGACCGCCTGGCGCAGCTCGGCCAGGAAAGGCGTGGCGATCGCGCGCGCCTTGGCGGCACCCTCGTGCAGGTGCTTCTCGATGCGCGCCGGCTCGGCGATCAGCGCCAGGTAGTGCTCGCGCATCGGCGCCACCGCGGCCTCGATGCGCTCGAACAGCGCCTGCTTGGCCTCGCCCCAGGCGATGCCCTCGTCGAAGGCGGTGCGCATCGCGCGCGTCTCCTCGGCAGTCGAGAAGGCCTGGTAGAGCTGGAACAGCGCCGAGCCGTCGGCGTCCTTGGGCTCGCCCGGCGCCTTCGAGTCGGTGACGATCGAGAAGATCAGCTTCTTCAACTCGGCGGCGGGCGCGAACAGCGGGATGGTGTTGTCGTAGCTCTTGCTCATCTTGCGGCCGTCCAGCCCGGGCAGGGTGGCGACCGAGGCGTCGATCGCGGCCTCGGGGAGCACGAAATGCTCGCCGTAGAGGTGGTTGAAGCTGCCCGCCATGTCGCGCGCCATCTCGATGTGCTGGATCTGGTCGCGCCCGACCGGCACCGAATGCGCCTTGAACATCAGGATGTCGGCCGCCATCAGCACCGGGTACATGTACAGGCCCATGTTCACCCCGGCGTCCGGGTCCACGCCCTCGGCGGTGTTGCGATCGACCGCCGCCTTGTAGGCGTGGGCGCGGTTGAGCAGGCCCTTGCCGGCGACGCAGGTGAGCAGCCAGGTGAGCTCGGGGATCTCGGGGATGTCGGACTGGCGGTAGAACCACACGCGGTCGGTGTCCAGCCCGGCGGCGATCCAGGTGGCGGCGATCTCCAGCGTCGAGCGCTGCACGCGCAGCGGGTCGGTGGTCTTGATCAGCGCGTGGTAGTCGGCCAGGAAGTAGAAGCTCTCCACCCCCGGCTGGCGGCTGGCGGCCACCGCCGGACGGATGGCGCCGGCGTAGTTGCCGAGGTGGGGCGTGCCCGAGGTGGTGATCCCGGTGAGGACGCGCTGGACAGTCATGGATCGCTCCGGCGAAAGCTGGACAAAGACCGCGAGTTTAACGGCTTCGGCGCG
>QXGG01110744.1_pt1 | contig 13362 bp, 16 predicted proteins | sample 1982491 | NCBI WGS metagenome assembly QXGG01 (sample SAMN09924614, study PRJNA488089) | Wastewater metagenome, whole genome shotgun sequencing project. | isolation source: South African research farm wastewater | place: South Africa: Irene, Agricultural Research Council, Animal Production... | reverse complement strand
GTTTAGAGAGTTTGCACAATGCCCACAGCGGCCGTTTTGCTTTATTGCGTTTAACCAAGCGCGCGGGCGGTGCCAGTCAGCCGCAGTTTATTCGTTTGGATGTACGCAGCCTGCCACTGGATTCAGGCATCAGCGCACCGCTGCAAAAGGAAATACGCAAAACCCTCGAAGCCGGCCAGCAAGTTTTAGTCTTTCTCAATCGCCGTGGTTTTGCGCCGGTATTAATGTGCAATGACTGCGGCTGGATGAGCCAATGCTCAGAATGCGATGCGCGCCTAACCTTTCACCAGCGCTATAACGAGTTGCGCTGTCACCACTGCGGTCATATAGAAGCGCGCCCGCATCAATGCCCCAGCTGTAATAAAGTTGATTTACGCCCCATTGGTGCTGGCACCGAACGAGCGGAAGAACGTCTGCAAATTTTATTCCCCGACACGCCCGTGCTGCGCATTGACCGTGATAGCACCTCGCGCAAAGGTTCGATGGATGCTTTATTAACCCAAATTGGCAGCGGCGAACCCTGCATTATGATTGGCACGCAAATGCTCGCCAAAGGGCATCACTTTCCACGGGTGACTTTGGTGGCGATTTTAAATGCCGATGGCGGTTTATTTTCTGCAGACTTTCGTGCCAGTGAAAAAATGGCACAACTGATTGTCCAAGTGGCTGGCCGTGCCGGTCGCGCTGGTGATGCTGGGCGGGTGATTATTCAAAGTGCGCTGGCAGATCATCCGTTACTCGTGCAACTGAGTGAGCAAGGCTACTTTGCCTTTGCCGAACAAGCCTTGAGTGAGCGCCGCGCCACAGGTTTACCGCCCTTCAGTCATTTAGCTTTATTGCGTGCTGATGCGTTAAAAGCCGAACTGGCCGATGCCTTTTTAGAAGATGCTTACAGTATTGCTGAGCAGTTACTGCAGCAACTCAAGATTGAAGGCGTTGAACTGCTTGGCCCCATCACCTCGCCGATGGAGCGCCGCGCTGGACGTTATCGTGCGCAATTGTTAATCCAAGCCAACAGTCGTGCGCCATTACACCGCTTGCTGACACCGCTGTGCAGCAATTTAGAAAGCTTGCCCAGCGCCCGACAGAGCCGTTGGTCGATGGATGTCGACCCCATTGATCTATTTTAAAGCATCTAGATGCTGCTTGGCGCTTGAAGCTAGCGCCTAGGGCGTCGATAATAGACGATTTATTCAGCGCTTATGCGCCCTTCGCCTTCGTTAAGAGAAATTATGAAAGACAGTATCCGCACCCTGATTCAGCACGCCGTCAATCAACTGACCCACGAAGGCATCCTTCCAGACGCATTGACGGTTAATATCCAAGTCGAAAACACGCGGGATAAAACCCACGGTGATTTCGCCAGTAATATCGCCATGATGTTGGCTAAACCGGCAAAAATGAAGCCGCGTGATTTAGCTGAACTGCTGATTAAAGCCCTACCTGAGGATCCGCAAGTCAGCGATGTAGTGATTGCTGGCCCAGGCTTTCTAAACTTTTTCCAAAACCATGCAGCGTTAGCGCAACGCTTAGACGCAGCTCTGGCTGATGCGCATATGGGTGTGGCGCTACAACAACCGACACAACGTGTGGTGGTCGATTTATCCTCACCAAACCTTGCCAAAGAAATGCACGTCGGCCATTTGCGCTCGACCATTATTGGTGATGCCGTCGCACGGGTATTGGAGTTTTTAGGTCACGATGTGATTCGCCAAAACCATGTGGGCGACTGGGGTACGCAGTTCGGTATGCTGCTGGCCTATTTGCAAGAAAACCCCAGCGCACAAGAAACGCAACTCTCAGACTTAGAAGAGTTTTATCGCGCATCCAAACAGCGCTTTGATGAATCCCCTGAGTTTGCGGAGCGTGCACGTGGTTTAGTAGTGAAACTGCAAGCCGGTGATCCAGAATGCTTACGCATGTGGCAACAGTTTAACAATGTGTCCTTGAGCCACTGCCAAGAGCTGTACGACCGTCTTGGCGTCAAGCTGAGCATGGACGATGTGCGCGGTGAGAGTTCCTATAATGCTGATCTTGCCAACATCGTTACCAGCCTCACCGAGAAAGGTCTGCTCACCGAAAGTAATGGCGCGCAGTGTGTGTTTTTAGATGAGTTTAAAAATGCCGAAAACAACCCATTGCCAGTGATTGTGCAAAAAGCCGATGGGGGTTACTTGTACTCCACTACGGATTTAGCGGCGATGCGCTATCGCAGCAGCGAGCTGAAAGCCGATCGCGCCTTGTATTTTGTCGATCAGCGCCAAGCCTTGCACTTCCAAATGGTCTTTGCTGTAGCGCGCCGTGCAGGTTTTGTGCACCCCGAGATGCAACTTGAGCACATGGGCTTTGGCACCATGAACGGTGCGGACGGCCGTCCCTTTAAAACCCGCGATGGTGGCACAGTTAAACTGGTGGACTTACTCAATGAAGCCGAGCAACGTGCTTACACTTTGGTTAAAGAGAAAAACCCAGATCTGGCCGACGATGAGTTGCACAGCATCGCTCAAGCCGTGGGTATTGGCGCAGTTAAGTATGCGGATTTAAGCAAGCACCGCAGCAGTGACTACTCATTTAATTTTGAGTTGATGCTCAGCTTTGAAGGCAACACCGCGCCTTATTTACTCTACGCTTACACCCGTGTGGCCAGTGTATTTAGACGTACCGACTTGGATATGAACGGCGTTTTACCGGGTCAAATCATCTTAGCCAGCGAAGCCGAGCAAACCCTCGCCGCCACGCTGCAGCGCTTCAGTGAAGTGCTATATAACATCGCAGATAAAGGTACACCGCATGTTTTATGCACATATTTGTATGATTTAGCCGGTCAATTCTCCAGCTTTTATGAGCATTGCCCGATTTTATCTGCGCAAGATGAAGCGACGCGTCACAGTCGTTTACGTTTAGCAGCGCTGACCGGGCGCACTCTGCAGCAAGGTTTGGCTTTATTAGGATTAAAGACGTTGGAGCGTATGTAACATGGCGGCAAGGAAAAAAACCGCACCGAAAAGAGGGGCAAGTCGCACATCTACAGCGGCGGCGACAAAAAAGCCGATTCATCCATTATTGTGGGTGATTACGGGCCTGATTGTGGGCGTCTTTTTGATGTCGCTGTTTAAACTCGAGCCGGGTAATGACGCGATTAAGCGCGACACTTCAGTCGCAGACAAAAAAGCCTCTGCGCCGCAAAAAACCAGCCCAGAATCTGCAGCCAATAAACCCAAGTTTGAGTTTTATACGCTGCTGTCTGAGTCTGAGGTGATTGTGCCGCCTGAAGCTTTACCAGAGAAAACACCGCCACCACCGCCGCCGCCCACCAAAGTTGAAGCCCAGGCAGCTAAAAAAGCTGATGCCGCGCGCGCGCAAGCCATTCTTGATGGGAAAACGCCGCCTGCAGCGCCTGTTAAAAAAGCAGAAGAAAAAATACGCTTTTATTTACAAGCAGGGTCTTTTCCTGAACGCGCTAAAGCTGAAACAGTCCGCGCACAACTGCTCCTGACGGGACAAAACGTGCATATTGAACCTGGACAAATCGGCGATAAAACCTGGTATCGCGTTTTGGTTGGACCTTTTGTCAGTCGCGAGCAATTAACTGTTGCTCAAAAGCGACTGGCGAGCAGTGGTTTTAATAACTTACTGCTACAAAAACGCAAAGATAGTTAACACCGAGGCAATTACACAGCCTGCACATCAAGCGTTTAGCGCTGATACTGCAGGCTGATTGCAGATGATTCTACTGCACAGGTTAAGCGTTGCACTTTCTTGCTATGACGCACTCTTATCTGTACCTGTCGCCTTTCTATCAGGCTTGCGCTAGACGGTTTTCTTGCGCAAAGCTGCAGCAAGCCAGCTTTTTCAATGACAACCCTTGAAGCTGAGTGTTTTATCCCCATCTATTACCTATCCGGGTGTATGGCCCATCAACGTGGAGAAGTCCCTTGACCACAATTGTTTCAGTTCGTCGCAACGGTAAAGTCGTTATGGGTGGTGACGGTCAAGTATCCCTTGGCAACACCGTTATGAAAGGCAATGCAAAAAAAGTGCGCCGCCTCTATCACGGTGAAGTATTGGCAGGTTTTGCCGGTGCTACGGCCGATGCTTTTACTTTATTTGAGCGTTTTGAAGGTCAGCTCGAAAAGCATCAGGGCCATTTAGTGCGTGCTGCCGTTGAGTTAGCCAAAGATTGGCGGACCGACCGTTCCTTAAGCCGCTTAGAAGCTATGTTGGCTGTTGCCAATAAAGATGCTTCGTTAATTATTACCGGTAATGGTGACGTCGTTGAGCCCGAGCACGGCTTAATTGCGATGGGCTCAGGCGGTGGTTTTGCCCAAGCGGCCGCTATGGCTTTACTGGAAAACAGTGAGCTATCGGCACGTGAGATCACAGAAAAAGCCCTGACTATCGCAGGCTCAATCTGCGTATTCACCAACCAAAATTTGACTATCGAAGAGCAGGATAGCGCTATTTAAGCGCACCTCGGAGACCATTATGTCGATGACACCCCGTGAAATTGTGCATGAACTCAATCGCCATATCGTTGGCCAGGATGATGCCAAACGTGCTGTAGCGATTGCTCTGCGTAACCGCTGGAGACGCATGCAGTTACCCGCGGACCTGCGCAATGAAGTCACACCCAAAAATATTCTAATGATCGGCCCCACAGGTGTCGGTAAAACTGAAATTGCCCGCCGCTTAGCCAAGTTGGTCAATGCGCCTTTTATTAAGGTGGAAGCCACTAAGTTCACTGAAGTGGGCTATGTGGGCCGTGATGTTGAGTCCATTATTCGTGACTTAGCCGACTCTGCGGTAAAAATGCTGCGTGAGCAAGAAATCAAAAATATGCGCAGCCGTGCTGAAGATGCCGCTGAGGATCGCATTTTAGATGCCCTGCTACCTCCCGCTCGCTCAAGCAATGACGACACCCTTGAACGCACTGATTCCAGTACGCGCCAGCTGTTTCGCAAACGTTTGCGTGAAGGTCAACTCAATGACAAAGAAATTGACATTGATGTGGCAGACGCGCCAGCCGGTGTAGAAATCATGACCCCGCCGGGCATGGAAGAAATGACCAGCCAGCTGCAAAACCTGTTCTCAGGCATGAACAAAGGCAAAACTAAAACCCGCAAAATGCGTGTTGATGACGCCCTCAAGCTGGTGCGTGACGAGGAAGCGGCGCGTTTAGTGAGCGAAGAAGATATTAAAGCCCGTGCGCTTGAAGCTGTTGAGCAGCACGGTATTGTCTTCCTCGATGAAATCGACAAAATCGCCAAGCGTGGCAATACCGGTGGTGCAGATGTATCACGCGAAGGTGTGCAGCGCGACTTACTGCCACTGATTGAAGGCTGTACGGTCAATACCAAACTGGGCATGGTCAAAACTGACCATATTTTGTTTGTGGCTTCAGGTGCTTTCCACCTGAGCAAACCCAGCGACCTCGTACCTGAACTACAAGGCCGTTTACCGATTCGCGTTGAGCTCAAAGCCCTCACACCCGATGACTTTAAGCGCATTCTCAGCGAGCCTGATGCGTCACTGACCGAGCAATATGTTGCCCTACTGGCCACTGAAGGCTTGAATGTGGTGTTTACTGAAAGCGGCATTGAGCGCATTGCGCAAATCGCTTGGCAAGTGAACGAGAAAACCGAAAACATCGGTGCACGCCGTTTACATACCCTGCTAGAACGCTTGCTTGAAGAAGTCTCATTTGACGCGGCAGAATTGGCAGAGAAGTACAGCACTAACCCCTTAGAGCTGGATGCTGCTTATGTTGACGAGCATTTAGGCGAGCTGGCCAAAGACGAAGACTTATCACGCTATATTTTATAAGTCATAGCCTGTGTATGGGTGCAGTCCACTGCGCTCATACACTCTTTTATCGAGACATCTATGCTGATTCCGACACGTATCAAACTCAATAAAAGCTCAAAAACACTGGAACTGGGTTACGCCAACGGCGAACAGTTTTCGTTACCTGCTGAGTTTTTACGCGTGCACTCTCCTTCAGCGCAAGTGCAAGGCCACGGCAATCCCATTTTGCAATACGGCAAACTGCATGTTGCCCTGACCCAAGTCCAACCGGCCGGCAATTACGCGCTCAAACTGGTCTTTGATGACGGTCATGACTCAGGCTTATTCACTTGGGATTACCTCTACCAGCTCGGCACGCACTACACGCTGATGTGGCAAGCCTATTTAGAACAGCTCAAGGCCAGTGGACACTCGCGTGATCCCAGTGAGTCTGTTGTACGCTTGATGCTTTAATCCACCTGCAGCAGCGCCTAACCTAGACGCTGATCCAACGCCTGCTCCATCTCGGCTTGCAAGCTGTCTTTAAAAGCCGATAACACCAGCCCCAGCTTTAATCTGACACACACCTGCGTCTCACCCACCCAGACCGATCCGTGTGCACCCCTGCGCTGCAGTATCAAGGTATCTGCATCCCAGTGATAGCGCACCTTATAGCGTTGTGCTAAACGCTCAGCCAGATATTGCGCTTGCTCGCGTGCTGCTGCACGCCCCAATCGATGCTCACGTTCGATCACAATGGTACTCATTTTTACTCCTGTTGCTGCCAGATCAAGCTTATGTACGGACAGTTACACACATGATATTGCGAGGAATTGGTCTGGCGTCAAGACAAACCGCGCTGTGGGTATTAGAATGCTCAGTAATCTGTCTAAGGTGAAGTATTATGAGCAATCCACATCAGCCTAATCCTAACGAGCAAACCACCCACTTTGGCTTTCAAGATGTACCTGAAAGCCAAAAAGCGGAAAAAGTTGCTGAAGTGTTTCACTCTGTTGCCGCCCGTTACGACATTATGAATGACGTACTTTCCGGTGGTATGCACCGTCTGTGGAAACGTTTTACGATTGAATTATCAGGCGTACGTCGTGGCCATAAAGTCCTTGATATCGCCGGTGGCACGGGTGATTTAGCACGTAAGTTCTCCAGCCTCGTCGGCCCTGATGGCGAAGTGGTGCTGGCAGATATCAACGCTTCAATGCTTAAAGTGGGCCGTGATCGCTTACTTGATAAGGGTGTGGCAGGCAATATCAACTTTGTCCAAGCCGACGCTGAAAAACTGCCCTTTCCCGACAATCACTTTGATGTTGTGACCATCGCCTTTGGTTTGCGTAATGTCACCCACAAGGAAGACGCATTGCGCTCCATGCTGCGTGTACTTAAGCCCGGTGGACGTTTACTGATTTTAGAGTTCTCTAAGCCCAGCAACCCACTGTTGTCTAAGTTTTATGATGCCTATTCATTTAAGTTTATGCCTTTGGCCGGCAAACTTATCACTGATGATGCCGACAGCTACCGCTACTTAGCTGAATCCATCCGCATGCACCCTGACCAAGAAACGTTAAAAGCCATGATGGCGGATGCCGGTTTTGAGCGTATTACTTTCCATAATATGACCGGTGGCATTGTCGCCCTACACCGCGGAATCAAACCTTAATGATCATGCAGTTCGCTTTGGCCAGTGCCGAAACGGCCATGAATCGTGCATTGCAACTGGATAGCACCGCCTGCTCACGCTTGGCACCGCTCGCAGGACAAGTGATTGCCATTGTCTGTACGCGGCCCGCCATGACGGTGTATTTGATCCCGCTGGCTGAAGGTATTCAACTGGCCCAACACTGGGAAGCGCCAGCAGACTGCACATTAACGGCACCGGCTAATCTGTTGCTCAAGCTGGTCACACAAGCTGATAAAACCAGCGTGCTGCATCATCCCGATGTGAGTTTAGATGGTAATAGCGGATTATTGATGACGCTGGCTGAGATTTTTCAAAGCTTGGAGCTCGACTGGGAATATGAAGCTGCACGCTGGTTAGGCCCATTGCCGACGGCACTGCTCAGCAAGCATTTGCGCAGCCGTCGTGATTGGACCCTAGAATCTGCACGTAGCTTGCACCTCAACATGGCAGATTACTTAGCTGAAGAGTCGCGCACACTGGTGGGACGCCTTGAGGCGCAAACACGCTTTAACGAAATTGACCAACTCAAACTTAATTTAGATCGCCTCGATGCACGTATCGCGCTCTTATTGAAACGGAATCCAAAGCCTCTATGAAGCTGCTTGCCATCCGCCGTCTCTGGCGCATTCTGCGGGTCACATTACGTTACCGTTTGGATGATTTAGTCTTTGCCCTGCCCTTGCCTTGGCATGTGCGTATCTTGCAAGCCGTGATGCCTTGGCGTTGGTTGGCACGTTCGCCATCCCAGTGGTCACGCGGTGAAGCCTTACGTTTAGCCCTGGAAGATTTAGGGCCGGTGTTTGTTAAGTTCGGGCAAATATTATCCACTCGCCGCGACTTATTACCGCCTGATATCGCTGATGAAATGGCTAAGCTGCAAGATCAAGTGCCGCCTTTTTCTTCAGAACACGCCATGCGCCTGATCGAAGAGCAATTGGGCGCTAAGATTGATGATGTATTTAGTGAGTTTTCCAGTGCACCACTAGCCTCCGCATCCATTGCTCAAGTGCATGCTGCGCGTTTAAAAACCGGCGAAGATGTGGTGGTGAAGGTTATTCGACCTGGCTTAAAACCTATTATTGCCCAAGATATTGCTTGGTTACTGTTGCTGGCCGGTCTGGTCGAACGCGCATCACCTGAAGCACGCCGCCTGCACCCTAAAGAAGTGGTCAGCGATTACGAGAAAACCATTTATGACGAGCTGGACTTATTGCGTGAAGCAGCCAATGCCAGCCAACTGCGTCGTAACTTTATCGACTCACCACTGTTGTATGTCCCCGAGATTTATTGGCAGTGGAGCCGTCCTCAAGTACTGGTGATGGAGCGTATTTACGGCGTTGCAGTCACTGATATGGCCACTTTAGCCGATCAAGGTACCGACCTGAAAAAACTAGCTGAACGCGGCGTAGAAATATTTTTCACGCAAGTGTTTCGTGATAGTTTTTTTCATGCGGACATGCACCCAGGTAATATTTTCGTTAGCACCCGTACACCTTGGGATCCGCAATATATCGCTATTGACTGCGGCATTATTGGCTCACTTACACCCGAAGATCAGGATTACCTCGCCCGTAACCTCTTAGCGTTTTTCAAGCGTGACTACCGCAAAGTCGCACAGTTGCATATCGATTCGGGCTGGGTGCCCAGTGACACGCGTGTGAATGAGTTTGAAGCGGCGATTCGTACAGTCTGTGAGCCCATTTTTGAGCGCCCACTCAAGGATATTTCCTTTGGGCATTTGCTCCTGCATTTATTCAATACAGCACGGCGCTTTAATATGGAAGTGCAACCGCAACTGGTGTTGCTGCAAAAAACTTTGTTGAATATTGAAGGCTTAGGTCGTCAACTCTATCCTGACTTAGATCTTTGGAGCACCGCACAACCCTACTTAGAGCGCTGGATGCGTGAGCGCTATATGCCTAAGCATGTCTTGGGCAATTTGCAGCAACAATTTGAGAAGCTACCGCATGTGGCCAATATGCTGCGCGATAGCGTCGAAAAATTCAGCGCAACACCTGAGCCGCGCCGCAACCCTCAAGTGTGGCTCCATACAGTCTTAGGCGCTGGCCTGCTCGTCGCCAGTGCGCAATTGGGTTTAGCTTTTGAGCTGCAAACCTGGCCCGCTTGGCTGATGCTCAGTGCCGGCCTTGTTTTAGTACTGCGCCGCGCATAGTCATTGTTTTACACTGCAACTTTTATACTTCAAAACTGATTGAGAACAACATGAGCAACTGGTTAGACGATATTAAATGGGACGAAAAAGGCTTAATTCCAGCCATCGCCCAAGACTATAAAACCAATCGCGTATTAATGGTGGCGTGGCTCAATCGTGAGTCATTGGCATTGACCGTACAAGAACAGCGCGCCATCTATTGGTCACGCTCACGCCAAAAACTCTGGCGCAAAGGTGAAGAGTCCGGACACATTCAGAAACTGCATGAAGTGCAGCTCGATTGTGATGCCGATGTTATTATTCTCAAGGTTGAGCAAATCGGTGATATCGCCTGCCATACGGGTCGCCACAGTTGTTTTTATCGCGTACTCACCGACGGTCAATGGCAAACAGTTGAGCCGGTGCTAAAAAATCCGAATGATATTTATTAAGGCTGATACCTATGACTGACGATATTTTACGCCGCGTAGCGCACGTGATTGAATCGCGTAAAAACGCTGATCCAAGTTCATCCTATGTGGCCAGCTTGCATCATAAAGGTTTGAACAAAATCTTAGAAAAAGTTGGCGAAGAAGCGGTTGAAACTATTCTTGCAGCTAAAGATGCAGCGCATTCAAAAAACAGCGATGATGTGATTTATGAAACCGCTGATTTGTGGTTTCACAGCTTAGTAATGCTCTCAGCATTAGACTTAGAACCACAAGCCGTACTGGCAGAGCTTGAGCGCCGCTTTGGTTTGTCAGGGCATGCTGAAAAAGCAGCCCGTACACCTTCTTAATTATTCGTTTTACGGAGCACACATTATGGGCGGTATTAGCATTTGGCAATTACTGATTATTTTAGCTATCGTTGTTTTACTCTTTGGCACCAAGCGTCTTAAAGGTATAGGTGGTGACTTAGGTGATGCCATTAAAGGCTTTAAAAAAGCAGTCGACAGTACTGACGACAAACCTACACCAACGGTAGAAAAGACTGAAGCAACAGGGCAAACCTTTGATGCTAAAACAGAGCACGTTGAAGATCCTTCATCTAAAAAATGAGCTAAAGCATGTTTGATATTGGCTTCTCTGAACTGATTCTGATTGGCGTCGTGGCGCTTTTAGTGCTCGGCCCTGAACGTTTGCCTGGCGCAGCACGGGTGGCCGGCTTATGGTTGGGACGTATCAAGCGTGGCTTTAATTCGATCAAAGAAGATGTTGAGCGCGAACTGGGCGCGGATGATATCCGCCGTGAATTACGCAACGAAGACATTTTAGAAAAAGAGCGCAAAATACTGAAAGACACAGCGCAAAAAGCGCAGCACATTTTAAACGATAAACCACTTGATGGACTGTCTAGCAGTATCACTAAAAACAGCGCCAAGATTGATAAAGAGCATTCCTCATGAGCACACCGCAACAGCCTGATACAGCCATGCCCTTGGTTGCCCACTTGACTGAGCTGCGCACCCGCTTATTGCGCTGTGTGTTAGCAGTACTAGTGATTTTTGCGGGCCTGTTTTATTTTGCTCAAGATATTTATGCTCTAGTGGCAGCCCCTTTGCGCGCGTATCTGCCCGAAGGCGCGACCATGATTGCCACTGGGGTGGCCTCACCTTTTCTGACCCCTTTTAAGCTGACCATGGTGGTGTCACTGTTCCTGAGCATGCCAGTGATTTTGCAGCAGATTTGGGGCTTTATTGCACCGGGCTTATACAAACACGAAAAACGTATCGCCGTACCACTCTTAATTGCCAGCGTGATTTTATTTTACACCGGTATGGCCTTTGCATATTTTGTGGTTTTTCCGATTATGTTTGGCTTCTTTACCAGCGTAACGCCGCAAGGTGTCGAGATGATGACCGATATTGGTCAGTATTTAGACTTTGTCTTAACCTTGTTTTTTGCCTTTGGTGTGGCATTTGAAATCCCAGTTGCGACCTTTTTATTGGTGTGGATTGGTATCGTCAATGTTGCCACCCTACGCAAAAGCCGCCCTTATGTGGTGGTCGGCTGCTTCCTGGTTGGTATGTTACTCACACCGCCCGATATTTTTTCGCAAACATTACTGGCGATTCCGATGTGGTTTCTGTTTGAAGTGGGCGTGCTATTTGGCAGTTTAATTCAAAAAGAACGTGAAACTAAAACTGCAACAGACACGACCGACAAAGACGATGAACACACACCGCCTATGCAACCATGAATTTGCTGTTATTACATGAAGCCGATTTTATTGCTGTTGACCGTGTCCGCATTAGCGATCGGCGCTTGCAACACCTCAACACAGTCAATAAAGCCAGCGTTGGCCAAACTTTGCGCGCTGGCCGCTTAGGCGGTCTACAAGGTCAAGCAACACTGCTGTCAATTAACAGCCAAGTAGCAGAGCTCCAAATCAACCTGCAAGAGCAGCCACCCGCCAAGTTGCCGCTGACTCTGCTACTCGCCTTACCACGCCCGAAAATGTTACGCCGTACATTACAAACCATTGCCAGCATGGGTGTGGATAAGTTGGTGTTGATTAACAGTTATCGCGTGGAGAAAAGCTTTTGGCAGACACCCTTTTTAAAGCCTGAAGCACTCACGGCAGAATTGATTTTAGGCTTGGAACAAGCGCGCGATACTGTGCTGCCTGAGGTGATTTTAGCCAAACGCTTTAAGCCCTTTGTCGAAGACGAACTGCCCGCTCTAGTAGCCAACACCCAAGGTTTAATTGCCCACCCTGGTGACTTCCCTGAGTGCCCAAGAGGCCTCAATGAGCCCGTCACTTTGGCGATTGGCCCTGAGGGTGGCTGGATTCCCTATGAAGTGGATCTGCTGATCAAGGCGGGCTTGCAACCTGTACAACTGGGTGAGCGTATTCTGCGGGTAGAAACCGCGGTTCCCGCATTGCTTGGACGACTGTTTTAATCAAGCCAGTGCAACATGCTCAGCACAGACCAACTTGATGTTATACCTGCAGCATAAAAGTAACCGGCCCATCATTAGTCAACTGCACTTGCATATCCGCACCGAAGCGCCCTGTTTGCACATCAGCGTGACGCTCTTGTGCCAAACTCACCAATGTATTAAATAACGCTTCAGCCTGCTCAGGCGCAGCGGCAGTGGAGAAACCTGGGCGCAAGCCACTGCGCGTATCTGCCGCCAAAGTAAATTGCGACACCAGCAACAAACCGCCTTGAATATCTGTCAGCGATTGATTCATACGCCCCTGCTCATCAGCAAAGACGCGATAGTTAAGCAGTTTATGCAGCATTTTTTCGACACTGCTCTGAGTATCTTCAGGCTCAATGCCAACCAGCACCAGTAACCCACCCGCAATACTTGCAACCTCTGCACCTGCAATGGTGACACTCGCTTGGCTCACCCGTTGTAATAATGCTTTCACCTTAACCTCTATTTCTGCGCCTATGTGCAGCGATTTATGCTGGTATATAAGCCTAACCGCCAAAGAGCGATTGAGCTGTGTGTTTATGCTAACTGAGCTTGCAAATTGGTGCGCAAACTTACGGCTATGCTGTATTTTTGATGACCGACAAGGCTGTTGATTATATCGAAAAAACTAAAGGTTTAGAGCTTGGTGTAGGTCCAACTATCGCTGTTGTTGATGCTGGCGTTGCGAAAAATCTATCCACTTCATCACTTAAAAATGATGCCTATGCCTTTATCTTTAGCCAGCAAGGACTGATGGCTGGTGTGAGCATTGAAGGTACGAAGATTTCACATATCAAACG
>QXGG01362673.1_pt1 | contig 13372 bp, 12 predicted proteins | sample 1982491 | NCBI WGS metagenome assembly QXGG01 (sample SAMN09924614, study PRJNA488089) | Wastewater metagenome, whole genome shotgun sequencing project. | isolation source: South African research farm wastewater | place: South Africa: Irene, Agricultural Research Council, Animal Production... | reverse complement strand
GTCTTGGGACCGATGTCCAGGATCAGGTCATCATCGGCCACCTCGGTGGCTGCCTTGACAGTAGCTTCGGCGTCGGCGGCGAAGGCCTTGGCGCAGACCACGTCCTCGGGGATCGGCACCTCGGCGCCGCGCGCCTTCATGGCTTCGATCACCGCCGTGGCTTCGCCCAGCAGGTCGGGCTCGGCCAGGCTCTTGCCGATCTTCAGGCCCGCGGCCAGCATGAAGGTGTTGGCGATGCCGCCGCCGACGATCAGGCCGTCGACGTTCTTGGCCAGGGCCTGCAGGATGGTCAGCTTGGTCGAGACCTTGGAGCCGGCGACGATGGCCACCAGCGGGCGCTTCGGGTTGGCCAGCGCTTTGGAAATCGCATCCATCTCGGCCGCCAGCAGCGGGCCGGCGCAGGCGATGGGTGCCGTCTCGGCGATGCCGTAGGTCGTGCCTTCGGCGCGGTGCGCGGTGCCGAAGGCGTCGTGCACGAAGATGTCGCAGAGCTTGCCCAGCTTGGCGGCCAGCTCGGGCTTGTTCTTCTTCTCGCCCACGTTCAGGCGGCAGTTCTCCAGCAGCACCACCTCGCCGGGGCCGACGGCAAAGCCGCCGTCCACCCAGCCGGACACCAGCCGCACCTCGATGCCCAGCAGGTCGGACAGCCGCCGAGCCACGGGAGAGAGCGAGTCCTCGATCTTGAACGCACCTTCGGTGGGGCGGCCCAGGTGGGAGGTGACCATCACGGCGGCACCGGCGTCCAGCGCCATCCGGATCGCAGGAATCGAGGCGCGCACGCGCGTGTCCTCGGTGATGCGGCCGGCGTCGTCCCAGCCGTCGCCGGGCCGCCCCAAGGCGGCTGAGCCCCCCTCGGGGGGGCAGCGATGCGTGGGGGGCGAGAGAGGCACATTGAGATCGGCCCGGATGAAGACGCGTTTGCCGCGGGCAAAGCCGCTGCGGCACACGTCGCTGAATCGGAGGAATTTCATCGCGCCCTCCCGGTTCAGTTCGCGCCCACGTGCTGCACGAAGCGCATCATGTTGCAGGTGTAGCCGTACTCGTTGTCGTACCAGCTCACCACCTTCACGAAGCTCTTGTCCAGCGCGATGCCGGCGTCGGCGTCGAAGATCGAGGGCATGGAACAGCCACGGAAGTCGGTGGAGACCACTTTGTCGCTGGTGTAGCCCAGCACACCCTTGAGCGGCCCTTCGGACGCCGCCTTCATGGCCGCGCAGATGTCGTCGTAGCTGGCCTCGGCGCTCAGTTCGACCGTCAGGTCCACCACCGACACGTCGGAGGTCGGCACGCGGAAGGCCATGCCGGTGAGCTTCCTGTTCAGCTCGGGCAGCACCACGCCCACGGCCTTGGCGGCACCGGTGGACGACGGGATGATGTTTTCCAGAATGCCGCGGCCACCGCGCCAGTCCTTGCTCGACGGGCCGTCCACCGTCTTCTGGGTGGCGGTCGCCGCGTGCACCGTGGTCATCAGGCCGCGCTTGATGCCGAAGCGGTCATTGAGCACCTTGGCCACCGGGGCCAGGCAGTTGGTGGTGCAGGACGCGGCCGAGACGATGGCTTCGCCCGCGTAGGTCGCGTGGTTCACGCCGAACACGAACATGGGCGTGTCGTCCTTGGACGGGGCCGACTGCACGACCTTCCTGGCGCCGGCATCGATGTGCTTCTGGCAGCTTTCCTTGGTCAGGAAGAAGCCGGTGGATTCGATCACCACGTCGGCGCCCACCTCGTTCCACTTCAGGTTCGCCGGGTCCTTCTCTGCCGTCAGGCGGATCTTGCGGCCGTTGACCACCAGGTGATTCCCGTCCACGGCCACCGTGCCCTTGAAGCGGCCGTGCACGCTGTCGTATTGCAGCATGTAGGCCAGGTAGTCGGGCTCCAGCAGGTCGTTGATCGCCACGACCTCGATGTCCTTGAACTCCGCTTCCTGCGCCACCGCGCGGAACACCATGCGGCCGATGCGGCCGAAGCCGTTGATGCCGATCTTGAGGCTCATGTCTTCTGTCTCCAGATGAAATAAATAAAAGAGGCGTTCAGGCCGAAGCGGCGTTGGCACGCAGGCTCAGCGAGGTGGTCAACGCCGAAAGGTCGGGGATCACGCGGTCGGGCCCGCAGGCCTCGATCGGTTCGCCCATGTTGTAGCCATAGGGCAACGCCCAGACGACGATGCCGGCGTTGCGCGCGGTGGCCACGTCGATGGACGAGTCGCCCACGAACAGGGCCCGCTCGCGCGCCACGCCGAAGCGCTGCAGGCAGTCGTCGACGGCGGCCGGGTTGGGCTTCTTCACCGGCAGCGTGTCGCCGCTGATGACGCGGTGAAACAGCGGCGTGAGGCCGTGCACGTCGAGCACGGTCTGCGTGTAGCGCCCTTCCTTGTTGGTCACCACCGCCAGCTTCACGCCCGCGGCGCGCAGCGCCTCCAGGCTCTCGCGCACCCGCGGATAGAGATGGCTGCGGGTGCCGCAGCGCGCCTGGTAGTGCCGGCCGAATTCGGCCTCGATGGGGCCGAAGGCGTCGGACGCACGCACCTCGGCCGGTGGAATGTCCACGGCCTGGGCCAGGGCCTTGATCAGCAGCTCGCGCGTGCCGTGTCCGATCCAGTCGTCCACCTGCTGCTGCGCCACGGGTGCGTGGCCGAGCGCGGTGAGCGTGTCGTTGACCGCATCGGCGATCTCGGGCGCAGTCTCCACCAGGGTGCCGTCGAGGTCGAACAGCACCAGGTCAAAGGGGCGGGCGTCCATCAGTGGGTTCCCACCACGATGTGCTCGGGAAGAGGCTCCTCGCGGCGGTGGGACGCGCGGTGCGCCAGGGTGCGCACGGCGTCGGCCACGCGCCCCGCCGTGATGCCGAAGTGCTGGTACAGCTCTTTGGCCGGCGCCGATTCGCCGAAGCTGGCGATGCCCACCACCACACCGGTGCGCCCGACGTACTTGCGCCAGAAGTCCGGGTGCGCGGCCTCCACCGCCACCGTGGGCAGCGACAGCGGCAGCACCATGTCCTGGTAGGCCTCGGGCTGGCGGTCGAACACGTTGGTGCTGGGCATCGACACCACGCGGGTGCGCACGCCGTCGGCGACCAGGGCCTTCTGGGCCGCCAGCGCGATCTCGATCTCCGATCCCGTGGCCACGATCACCGCCTGCGGCTGCTCCATGTCGGAGAGGATGTAGCCGCCGCGGCGTATCTGCCCCGCGGTGATCTGGCCGGTCACAGACGGCAGGTTCTGGCGCGAGAGGCACAGGGCGCTCGGGCCGTCGCGGCGCTCGATGGCGCAGGCCCAGGCGACCGCGGTTTCCAGCCCGTCGGCCGGGCGCCACACGTCCAGCCCCGGAATGAGGCGCAGGCTGGGCACATGCTCCACGCTCTGGTGCGTCGGTCCGTCCTCGCCCAGACCGATGGAGTCGTGCGTGAAGACGTGGATCACGCGCTTCTTCATCAGCGCGGCCATGCGGATGGCGTTGCGGCTGTAGTCGCTGAAGGTGAGGAAGGTGCCGCCGTAGGGGATGTAGCCGCCGTGCAGGGCGATGCCGTTCATGATCGCCGCCATGCCGAACTCGCGCACGCCGTAGCTCAGGTGGTTGCCCCAGGCATCGCGGCCGGCCTTCACGCAGCCCTTGAAGTTGGTCAGGTTGGAGCCCGTGAGATCGGCGCTGCCACCGAAGAACTCCGGCACCAGGGCGCTGAGCGCATCCAGCGCGTTCTGGCTGGCCTTGCGCGTGGCCACCGGGTCGGTCTTGGCCGCGATGCCCTCGAACAGCGCGGGCAGGCGGGCCTCGAAATCGGACGGCAGCTCGCCCGCCATGCGGCGCTCGAACTCGGCGGCTTCGGCGGGAAACTCGGTGCGATAGGCCTCGAAGCGCTGACGCCATGCGCGCTCGGCCGCGGTGCCGCGCTCGCGGGCGTTCCAGGCCGCGGCGATGTCGGCCGGAATCTCGAACGGCGCCGCCGTCCAGCCCAGCGCCTCGCGTGTGGCCTGCACCTCGGCCGCGCCCAGCGCCGCACCATGCACGTCGTGCGTGCCGGCCTTGTTGGGCGAGCCCATGCCGATCACGGTCTTGCAGCAGATCAGGGTGGGCTTGCCATCGGCGCGCACGCCCTGCTTCTTCGCGGCGACCAGCGCGGCCTCGATGGCCGCCGGGTCGTGGCCGTCCACGTCCGGAATCACGTGCCAGCCATAGGCCTCGAAGCGCTGGGGCGTGTCGTCGGTGAACCAGCCTTCGACGTGGCCGTCGATGGAGATGCCGTTGTCGTCGTAGAAGGCCACCAGCCTGGACAGGCGCAGCGTGCCGGCCAGCGCGCAGGCCTCGTGGCTGATGCCTTCCATCATGCAGCCGTCGCCCAGGAAGACATAGGTGAAGTGGTCGACGATGGTGTGGTCCGGGCGGTTGAACTCCTGCGCCAGCAGCTTCTCGGCCAGCGCCATGCCCACACCGTTGCTGATGCCCTGGCCCAGCGGGCCGGTCGTCGTTTCCACGCCGGGCGTGACGCCCACCTCGGGGTGGCCGGCCGTCTTGCTGTGCAGCTGGCGAAACTTCTTCAGTTCGTCCATCGGCAGGTCGTAGCCGGTGAGGTGCAGCAGCGCGTAGATCAGCATCGAGCCGTGGCCGTTGGACAGCACGAAGCGGTCGCGGTCGGGCCAGTGCGGGTTGGCCGGGTTGTGCTTGAGGTGCCGGTTCCACAGCACCTCGGCGATGTCGGCCATGCCCATGGGCGCGCCGGGGTGGCCGCTCCTGGCCTTCTCCACCGCGTCGACGGCGAGCATGCGGATGGCGTTGGCCATCTGGCGGGCGAGTTCGGGGGTCGGGTTTTTCATGTCTGTCTCCTCGTCCCGATCAACCCTGCCCCAGCGCGCGCTTCTTGCGTTCCATCATCCGCCAGATGAAGGGCGTGAAGATGAGCTGCATCGCCAGTTCCATCTTGCCGCCCGGCACCACGATGGTGTTGGCGCGGCTCATCCACGAGCCATTGATCATGGACAGCAGGTACTGGAAGTCGATGCCCTTGGGCTTGGCAAAGCGGATCACCACCATGCTCTCGTCGGCGCTGGGGATGTCGCGCGAGATGAAGGGGTTGCTGGTGTCCACCACCGGTACGCGCTGGAAGTTCACGTGGGTCAGGCCGAACTGCGGAACGATGTAGTTCACGTAGTCGGGCATGCGGCGCAGGATGGTGTCCACCACCGCTTCCTGGCTGTAGCCGCGCTGGGTCTTGTCGCGGATCAGCTTCTGCGTCCATTCCAGGTTGATCGAGGGCACCACGCCGATCAGCAGGTCGGGGTAGCGCGCAATGTCCACGGTGTCGGTCTTCACCGCGCCGTGCAGGCCTTCGTAGAACAGCAGGTCGGTGTCGGCCGGGATCTCTTCCCAGGGCGTGAAGGTGCCCGGTTCCTGCTGGTAGGGCGCCGCTTCTTCGGCGTTGTGCAGGTACTTGCGGCACTTGCCGGTGCCGTCGGTGGCGTACTGGCGGAACAGGCCTTCGATCTCCTCGAACAGGTTGCCCTCGGCACCGAAGTGGCTGAAGTGCTGGTTGCCCTTGGCCTCCTCGTCGGCCATGCGGACCTTCATGGCCTTGCGGTCGTAGCGGTGGAAGCTGTCGCCCTCGATGACGGCGGCCGTCAGCTCTTCGCGGCGGAAGATGTTCTGGAAGGTGCGCGTCACCGTGGAGGTGCCTGCGCCGCTGGAACCCGTGATGGCGATGATGGGATGTCGTTCTGACATGGCTTGTCTCCGGAGATGAAAAATGCGGTGCGAGGCTCAGGCAAGGAATAGCGAGCGCTCTGCGAACAGCGGGTTGTCGTCCTTGTAGGCCACCGGTTCTCGGTGGTAGCGCTCGATGCGCTCGACCTCGTGTTTGCTGCCGAAGACCAGGCCGATGCGCTGGTGCAGCGCCGTGGGCTGGACGGTGAGCATGGGTTCGCGGCCGGTGCTGGCACGGCCGCCGGCCTGCTCCATGATCATGGCGATGGGGTTGGCCTCGTACAGCAGGCGCAGGCGGCCCGGCTTGCTGGTGTCCTTGGTGTCGCGCGGGTACATGAAGACGCCGCCGCGCATCAGGATGCGGTGCGCCTCGGCCACCATGGACGCGATCCAGCGCATGTTGAAGTCCTTGCCGCGCGGTCCGGTCTTGCCGGCCAGGCACTCGTCCACGTAGCGCTTCACCGGCGCTTCCCAGAAGCGCGCGTTCGACGCGTTGATGGCGAACTCCTGCGTGTCCTCGGGCACCTTCAGGTTGGGGTGGGTCAGCATGAACTGGCCCAGGTTCGGGTCCAGCGTGAAGCCGGCCACACCGTTGCCCACGGTCAGCACCAGCATGGTGGTGGGGCCGTAGAGCGCGTAGCCCGCGGCCATCTGCTGCGTGCCGGGCTGCAGGAAGTCGGCCTCCACCACGTCGCGGCCGGAGTCGATCACGTCCTGCGGCGCGCGCAGGATGGAGAAGATCGAACCCACGGTCACGTTCACGTCGATGTTGCTCGAACCATCGAGCGGGTCGAACACCAGCAGGTACTTGCCGCGCTGCTGCGTCTCGGGGATCTGGTAGGGGTGGTCCATCTCTTCGGACGCCATGCCCGCCAGGTGGCCGCCCCACTCCGTCATCTGGGTGAAGTACTCGTTGCTGATCACGTCCAGCTTCTTCTGCACCTCGCCCTGCACGTTGACGCTGGTGCTCACCTCGGGCTCGGCACCCGGGTTGCCCAGCACGCCGCCGAGTTCACCGAAGGCGACCGAGCGCGCGATGGCCTTGCAAGCCAGGGCCACGTCCAGCAGCAGGGCGTTGAAGTCGCCGCTGGCACCGGGGTAGCGGCGGCGTTGTTCGATCAGGTATTGCGTGAGCGTGAAGCGGCGGCGCGTGGTCATGGCAGGGCTTTCGGAGGTTTCAGGAATTCGAGGCTTGGGCGGCGTGGTGGCGCAGCGCGTTCATCACGTTGCGGTAGCCGCCGTCGTTGTCGGGCGCGCCGAACACGGCGCTGCCGGCGACCAGGGTGTCGGCACCGGCGGCGACGATCTCGGCGATGTTGTCGACCTTCACGCCACCGTCGACCTCCAGCCAGATCTCGCGGCCGCTGTCGGCAGCGAAGGCGTCGATGCGCTGGCGCGCGGCGCGCAGCTTGGCGAGCGTGGACGGGATGAACTTCTGGCCGCCGAAGCCGGGGTTCACGCTCATCAGCAGCACCAGGTCCAGCTTGTCCAGGACGTGGTCCATGTGGGCCAGCGGCGTGGCCGGGTTGAACACCAGGCCGGCCTTGCAGCCGTGGTCACGGATCAGCTGCAGCGTGCGGTCCACATGGCGGCTGGCCTCGGGGTGGAAGCTGATGAGGTTGGCACCGGCCTTGGCGAACAGCGGGATCAGCGCGTCCACCGGCTCCACCATCAGGTGCACGTCGATGCCGATGGTCACGTGCGGGCGGATCGCCTCGCAGACCAGCGGCCCGATGGTGAGGTTGGGCACGTAGTGGTTGTCCATCACGTCGAAGTGCACCAGGTCGGCGCCGGCGGATTCGATGGCGCGCACCTCCTCGCCCAAGCGGGCGAAGTCGGCGGAGAGGATGGAGGGGGCGATGCGGATGGCGGACATGGCGGGCAGGTCGATGGCTGGAAGGGACATCACTGGGCGTGCCATTCGCGCAGCCGCGGCACGCTGACCTGGGTCAGATCGGCCACGGTGCGCAGCGCGCCCTTGAAGTCGTGGTGGGCGGTGAAGCGGTTGGGCGTGATCACCGTCTTCAGGCCGGCGGCGGTGGCGGCGCGCAGGCCGTTGGACGAGTCCTCGAAGGCCACGCAGTCGGCGGCGCGGAAGCCCAGGTCGGCCAGCACCTTCATATAGACCTGCGGGTGCGGCTTCTTGATGGGCGCGTTGCTGGCGTCGCCCACGGCCAGGAAGTGCCCGCGCCAGTCGGGGCCGATGGCGGTGCGCAGCAGGGCCGCGATGTTCACCGGCGAGGTGGTGGTGGCAATGGCCAGCTGCAGGCCCTGGGCGCGGGCCTCACTCATCAGCGCCAGCACGCCGGGCCGCAGGGTCACGGCGCCCTGGAGCACCGCGCTCTCGTAGTACGCGGTCTTGGTTTCGTGCAGCCGGGTCACCAGATCCTTCACCGCGCCCGCGTCGACCTCCTTGTGGTCGGGGTTCACGCTGTGCCAGTAGTGCATCAGCCGCTCGCGCCCGCCGGAGATGTCCAGCAGGCGGATGTACTCGTCCACCCCCCAGCGCCAGTCCAGCCCTTCCTGGCGGAAGGCGTGGTTGAAAGCCTCCAGGTGCAGGCCTTCGGTGTCGGCCAGCGTGCCGTCAACGTCGAAGATCAGGGCCTTGAGCATGTCCGTTCACCTTTTTATGCAATGGGATTCGAGGGGGTGAAGGGACTGTAGGGAGCAATTCAAATAAGGTAAATTCACATATCGTTGACTTTCACTTAAGCGATTACTTAATGAAAAACGCCACCTTCCGTCAGCTGCGGGTGTTCAACGAGGTGGCCCGCCACCTCAGCTTCGCGCGCGCGGCCGAGGCCCTTCACCTCACGCCGCCCGCGGTCACGATGCAGATCAAGGAGCTGGAGGGCCACGTCGGCCTGCCGCTGTTCGAGCGCTCGGGGCGGCAGGTGGCGCTGACCACGGCCGGCGAGTACATGCTGGTCTACGCACGCAAGGTGCTGGCCACGCTCAAGGACGCCGAGGACACCGCTGCGCGCCTCAAGCAGGTCGAGGCCGGGCAGCTGACCATCGGCATGGTGAGCACCGCCAAGTACTTCCTGCCGCCGCTGCTGGCGCAGTTCCAGCACGAACACCAGGGGGTGGAAATCCGGCTGGAGGTGGGCAACCGCGAGCAGCTGGTGAAGATGCTGCAGGGCAACGAGGTGGACATCGCCATCATGGGCCGCCCGCCCCGCGAACTGGCCACGCGCGTCGAGCCCTTCGCGGCCCACCCGCATGTGTTCGTGGCGCCGGTGGACCACCCGCTGATGCGCATCGGCCACCCCACGGTGGAGAGCCTGCGGCCCTACGGCTTCATCCTGCGCGAACCGGGTTCGGGCACGCGGGCGGCGATGGAGAAATTCCTGGAGAAGTCGCGCATGGAGCCGCGCGTGGTGATGGAGATGGGCAGCAACGAGACCATCAAGCAGGCGGTGATGGCCGGCATGGGCATCAGCTTCCTCTCGCTGCACACCATCGGACTTGAACTCGAACACGGTCTGATCGCCATCCTCGATGTCGAGGGCACGCCCATCGTGCGCGCCTGGAACGTGGTGCACACGCTGTCCAAGCTGCTCTCACCCTCGGCCGAGGCCTTCCGCTACTTCATGCTCGAACACGCCGAGCGCTACCTGGCCGACAAGTACGGCCGCCACCTGCGGCTGCAGCCGGCCGGCTGAGCGAGCCGCTTCAGAGCGGCTCGACGCGCGAGAGGTCGGGCCGCTCCAGCCACTGGGCGAACTCGTCGGCCAGCCGCTCGGCCGCTGCGGTCGCGCCGTTCCACACCTTCATGCGGCCCGCCAGGTCCTGGCCGTAGCGCGTGAAGTCGCTGCGGTCGGGCAGCTTGCCTTCGGGCAGGGTGCGCACCCAGCCGGGGTCGGGCGCGATCACCAGCATGCGGTCCAGCGCATGGCTGGCCACGTGGCGGTGCTTCCAGGCCTTGTCCAGCCAGCCCGGCACCACGGCCTGCTGGAAGTGCGGGTAGAGCACGATGGGCGACGCCTCGGGCGTGCGGTAGTGCAGGTGCAGGTGGTAGTCGGTGATGCCGCCGTCCCAGTAGGCACCGGCCGGCGCGCCCGGAATGTGCTGCACCGGCCGCAGCACGAAGGGAATGGAACAGCTGGCCTGCAGCGCCGGCATGAAGTTCTCGGCGCTGAGCGGAATCTGGCGCGTGCGGAAGTCGTGGGTGGCGAACGGCAGGGGCGCCGCGTGGCCCGAGGCCGCCGAGGAGAACACCACCCGCTCCAGCCAGGCGCCCAGCGCCTTGCGGCCCACCGCGTTGCTGACGAAGGCGCCCAGATAGCCCAGCGGCGTGCGCAGGGCGCCGTCGCGCGCGAGCAGGTGGCGCCCGCGCGAGGCCACGATGTGCAGGCGGTAGCGCGGATGCGCCAGCACCTCGTTCACACGGCCGCCATAGAAGCGCTGTAAGTTGCTCGCGAACTGCTCGCTGATCTGGTCGGGCGTGGCGCGCTTCTTTCCGGGCGGCAGCTCGAAGTGCTGGGCGATGTACTCGCGCTGCAGGTGCATCAGCGCCGCCGCGGGGTCGTCCAGGCAGGCGGTGGCCATGCGCCAGGCGCCGATGGACGCGCCCACCAGGTCGACCGGCTGGGCGCTGCGCGGCAGCCACTGGCCGAAGATGAAGCGGTCCAGCGGACCGAGGATCAGCCCCTTGGGGCCGCCCGCCGCGGCGGGAATGGCACCGATGTGCTGCGGGCGCAGGCCCTGCTCGCGCAGGTGGCGCAATGCCGCAGGCCCGGCGTAGAAGCGCAATGAGGGTGTGGACACAGATTCGGGCGGCACCGGGTTAACCCGGACGCCGTTGACAGCAGAGTGACAGACGAGGGAACTGAAATGCCGATTGAAACCGAAACCCGAGGAGACACACGAATGCACCGACGACAGCTCCTGCTCGCCGGCGCGGCCAGCGCCGCCGCTTTCCACCCGGTGCTGCGCGCGCAGGCCCCTGCGGGCGTGGCCCCGAAGCCGCTGGCGTCCATGCGCATCTACATCCCCGGTGGCGAGGGCGGCGGCTGGGACCAGACCGGCCGCGCGCTCGGCGCGTCCATCCAGGCCGCCGGCCTGGCCGGCAAGATCAGCTACGAGAACAAGGGCGGCAAGGGCGGCACCATCGGCCTGGCCGACTTCGTGGCCCGCTACAACAGCGACCCCGGCGCCCTGCTGGTCGGCGGCATGGTGATGCTGGGTGCGATCGCGGTCGGCCGACCCGAGGTGACGCTGGCCCAGGTCAGCCCGGTGGCCCGGCTCACCAACGACTACATGGTGCTGGTGGCCAAGACCGGCTCGCAGCCGGCCACCATGGCCGCGCTGGTGGAAGCCATGCGCAAGGACCTGGGCAAGGTCGCCTTCACCGGCGGTTCGGCCGGTGGTGTCGACCACATGCTCGCGGGCATGATCGCCCGCCAGCTGCGGCTGGACGTGACCAAGCTGAAGTACCTGCCCACCGCCAGCGGCCGCGAGGCGACGGCCCTGCTGGACAAGGGCGAGGCCCAGGTGGCGATCTCCAGCTACAGCGAATTCCAGGCCGACATCGAAAAGAAGGCGCTCACGCCGCTGGCGATTTCCTCGCGCAAGACGCTCTACGGCGTGCCCTCGCTCACCGAGCAGGGCGTCAACACCGAGCTGGGCAACTGGCGCGCGGTGTTCGGCCCCGGCCAGGTGCCCGAGGCCGACCGCGAGAACCTGCGGCGCATCGTGGTCACCGCCACGCAGCACCCGTCGTGGATCCAGTCGCTTCAGGAAAGGAAGTGGCTCGGTGCGCTGCAGCACGGCAGGGACTTTGCCGAGCAGCTCACCATCGAGCAGGCCATCGCCAGCGCGGTGACCATGATGCTGCGCCTCAAGGGCTGAGGCGCGGGCTTCAGCCCTCGCTCTCGACGGCTTCTTCGCGGGTCAGCGAGGGAATCTCCTCGCCGATCACGATGTCCGGGTCGATGCCCAGCACCAGCCCCACCGGGTCGGGGTAGGTGTTGATCAGTGCCTCGCTGCCCAGCGAGAGTTCCTGCGCACGCGCGCGCCAGGACGCGATGTGGATCACGCCGGCAATCGGCTCGTAGACGTCGTTGTCGAACGGCGCCACCTGGTGCTCGATCGAGTCGATCATCTTCTTGGGGAACTTCCACTCGCGTGCCAGCGCCGCGCCCACCTCGGCGTAGCTGTAGCCGAACAGGCCGCGTTCGGCGCGCGCCCGCTTGAGGTCGAGCATGGGAATGCTGCGGTCCAGGTCGATCATGGCCTCGGGCATGCCGGCGTGCATCACCAGCTCGCCGATGCAGTGGATCAGGCCCGCGGTGAACGCCGTGCTCTCGTCCATGCGCAGCGGCAGCGCGATGTAGCGTGAGAGGTTGGCGCTGTTGAGGCTGTAGCGCCAGAACTGGTTGAGGTTCATGCCGCCGACGGCGTGGAAGCCGTCGCCCAGGGCGGCGCCGATCACCAGGGCGCGCACCTTGATCAGCCCCATCACGTTGATCGCATCGCGCGCCGTGGTCACCGCGCGGTGCAGCCCGAAAAAGGCGGAGTTGGCCATCTTCAGCAGCTTGGCGGTGAGGACCGGGTCGTCCTCGATCAGGGCGGCGACCCTGAGCAGGTCCACGTCGTCCTGCTCGAAAGTTTCCATCAGCTTTCGGACCACCTTGGGAGCGGAAGGGAGGGCACTGGGCTGCTTGAGGAGTTTTTCGAGCTGCATGGCAGACATCCTTATGTAAAAAACCGCCGTTGGTTTTCAGTGCTTTCGACGGCTCCCGAGAGGACTTGAGGACTGAGTGATCAATCCATGAACGCGCCCAGCGCTTGTGAGAAAGACCACTCGGACGGGTCCTTGCCCAGCACGCTGTCCAGGTCCAGGCCCAGGGTCAGGCCGACCATGTCGGGGAAGGTGGCGGCCAGGCCGTTGTCGTCCAGCTGCAGCTCCTGGGCGCGCGCGCGCCAGGACGCCAGGTGCAGCAGGCCGGCCAGCGGGTCGTAGGCGTCGCCCTCGAACGGGCTGAACTGGTTGGACAGGGCGGACACCATTTCTTCCGGGAACTGCCACTTCTCGGCCATGCCGGCGCCCACTTCGGCGTAGGTGTAGCCCAGCATCGCGCGTTCGGCGGCGGCGCGGTTGAGGTCCAGCGGCGGGGTGCTGAAGTCCAGCGGTTCCATGCGGTCGGGCATGGCGATGTGCATCACCAGGATGCCGATGGCGTGGATCAGGCCCGCCGTGAAGGCGTTGCCCTGGTTCTGGTGCAGCAGGCCGGCCAACGACTTGGCGATGTCCGCCGCCTGCAGGCTGTAGCGCCAGAACTGCTTGAGGTCGATGCCGGGCACGCTCTTGAAGCTGCCGCCCAGCGCCGCGGCCATGACCAGCGAGCGCACATGGGTCATGCCCAGCAGGGCCACCGCCTCGTCGGCGCTGCCGATCTTGCGGCTGACCCGGAAAAACGCCGAGTTGGACAGGCGCAGCACGCGGGTGGTGAGCGCCGGATCGCGTCCGATCAGTTCCCCCACCCGCTTGGGACTCGGGTCGTCCTTGTTCATCTCGGCCAGCAGGTCCGAGACGGCACGCGGCATCGCCGGCAGTGCGCGGGGGTAATTGAGCAGGGCTTCGAGTTCCATGGTCTGAAGTCCAAGGTGTTGTGGATCGATCTGGTGTCTTTATCGACCAACCCGCCCCCGACTTGAGCCCCCCCCCCCCCCCCCCC
>QXGG01319668.1_pt1 | contig 13412 bp, 11 predicted proteins | sample 1982491 | NCBI WGS metagenome assembly QXGG01 (sample SAMN09924614, study PRJNA488089) | Wastewater metagenome, whole genome shotgun sequencing project. | isolation source: South African research farm wastewater | place: South Africa: Irene, Agricultural Research Council, Animal Production... | reverse complement strand
ATATGATCCCGGATCATACCGGATCATACCGAAAAGCTGTGGGATTTGCATATCAAGCATAGATTTTAGTCAAACGATGCTATAATTATTAGAAGCTTGTAAATATTGTGCTACCATGAAGACAAGATAATCATTTACATCTTGTAGGTTAATTACCTGATCATTTATATAATAGTAGAACTGGGTTTTGGATTTTAATTCAGCTGTTTTAAGCTCTCTAAGAATATTGTCTATAAAAGAAGTAGACTTAAATAAGTGTTTTGAGTATATTTGACTTTCGTATAATTTTCGACCTATAATTGAGATAAACTAAAAGTTGATTTAACCGACCTTCCTGTATTTCTTAGTAAATTCATACGAATCGACTAGAGAATAACTTATCAAACACGATATACTTAAACAGTTTTATTGATTGCTAGATAAAGGAGTAGAAGGTAAAAAAACAGATTACATGGATTATAAGTTATTAGTTCTAGATGTAGATGGTACACTACTTACCGACGAAGGGAAAATAAGCAAGCGTACACTTACCGCACTAAGAAAAGTTCAACAAACAGGAGTTACAATTGTCTTGGCTTCGGGTCGTCCACTTCATGGTTTGTTACCTATAGCTGAAAAGCTAGATCTAGATAAATACGGTGGCTATATCTTAGCCTATAATGGTGCACAGATCATAGATGTACCCACTAAAAAAGTGTTGCTATCACAGACTATTGAACAAGAGTCAATACCTTTCTTAGAGAAAGAAGCCAATAAACATGGCGTAGCTATCTTTACTTATAATGATAGTGAGGTTTTAACTAACGATGCTAAGAACCCCTATATACTAAGAGAAGCTGCAATTAACAACATGAAGGTTAGAGAGGTTAAGCCTCTAGCTTCAGCAGTAAATTTTAATCCCTATAAATGTATTTTAGTCAATGACGATGTTCAAGAGATTGAGCAGCTCGAAGAAGAAATTAAAATGCGTCTTGATGGGGTGATGAATGTCTTTCAGACCGAACCTTACTTTCTGGAGGTAGTTCCTAAACTAATTGACAAAGCCAATGCACTGGGTGTGCTTTTAGAGACCTTTAGCATTGATGCAAAACAAATTATTGTAATAGGTAATGGGAAAGCCGATTACTCTATGATCCAAATGGCTGGCTTAGGGGTAGCAATGGGTAATGCAATAGATTCGGTTAAGCGTTGTGCCGATGTTATTACTAAAGATAATAACGAAGATGGTATTGCTTTAATTCTTGAAGAATATATACTTTCTCAAATTACCGCTGCTGATATTGACCTCGAGTTACTCAATAAACGTGGCAAACATGCTTTGATGGGTAACTTAGGTATTCAATACACTTATGCTGATGCTGGACGTATTGAGGCTACTATGCCTGTCGACGAGCGTACTCGTCAACCTTTCGGTATACTACACGGAGGTGCTACATTAGCATTGGCCGAGACAATAGCGGGATTAGGCTCTATGATTATGGTAGAAGCTGATGAGTTTGTTGTAGGTATGCAGGTCAGTGGAAATCATATTTCTTCGGCACATGAAGGCGATACGGTAAGAGCCGTAGCCACTATTATTCATAAGGGGCGTTCATCCCACGTATGGAATATTGATGTGTTTACCTCGACCGACAAATTGGTCTCTTCAATCCGTGTTATGAATAGTATTTTAAAGAAAAGATGATTCAATTTAGTCAAGAACAGCTAACCGCACTTGATCAGTTAATAAAAAAGAACTTAGCATTTGTTATTTATAAAATGCCACATCAAGTGACGTGGCATTTTATAATGCAAGCTGATACCCCGGTAGAAGAGTTTACAGATTTGTCTAGCTTAAATACTAAATCAGGTTATGTTATAGCGCCTTTTGAGCCGACTACAACTTATCCTATTCTGCTACTTACTCCTGATAGAGATACTATTCCCAGTCTAAAAGAATTAAAAGGTTTCGAATCTTTAAATTCGACAGAGGCAGATCAAGAAAAAGTTGTAACGGACCAGATGTTTGACTCGTACAGTTCGAGCTTCGAAAAGTTTATGGACCCACTTCGCCGAGGTGAAGCCAAAAAACTAGTCTTGTCTCGCCGTGATGTGATAGAGCGTGAACAAGGTATGTCGCTAGGTAAAGCCTTCGAGCAGGCTTGTTTAACGAATCCTAATGCTTATGTTTATCTTCTTCATACCAATCGTACTGGCACTTGGCTAGGAAGTACGCCCGAAGTAATTCTTTCGGGCAATAAATCGAAGTGGCAGACCGTAGCTTTAGCAGGAACAAAACCTATCATCTGTGGAGTCCAACAACCCTGGGATGCCAAAAATAAGTTAGAGCAAGCATTTGTGTCCGACTATGTCAAACATCAACTTCAAAAGTTTGGTGCTAACCCCCAGGAAACTGGTCCTATTGATATATCTGCAGGTAAAGTAACCCATTTGGTTTCTCATTTTAATTTTGAGCTCGAAGATCGTAGTAGGCTAGGTGATTTACTACATTTATTGCACCCAACCCCTGCAGTCTGTGGTACGCCTAAGGCTTATGCTTTTCGATTTATCACCCAAAAAGAACCTCAGAGTCGTAAGTACTATTCAGGCTTTATTGGTGTTTTAGACCCCGAAGGGCAGACTAACTTATATGTTAACTTACGTTGTATGCAGATTAGTAAAAAATATTGTACGTTGTATGCTGGTGGTGGGCTACTCTTAACCTCGAAGCTTGAGGAGGAGTGGAACGAAACCGAAAACAAAATGCAAACTATGAAAGCACTGTTGGGTGCCAAAAAGATTTCTTAAATATAGAAGCTTATGTATTCAGATAAAAGAAATATTCAAGAACTTGTGGCGCTACTTATAGCCCATAATGTAAGGAAAATCGTATTGTGCCCTGGTAGTCGCAATGCTCCGATTGTACAGACCTTGGTTAATCACCCCTATTTTAATTGTACTGCTGCCACCGACGAACGCAGTGCAGCCTATATTGCACTTGGTTTAGCACTCAATGGTGGTGAACCTGCTGCAGTTTGTTGTACCTCGGGCACAGCTTTGCTCAATATGCATCCTGCAGTAGCCGAAGCTTTCTATCAGCAAGTTCCCTTGGTTGTTATTTCGGCAGATAGACCAGCTGAGTGGATTGGTCAAATGGATGGGCAAACGGTTCCTCAACCCGATGCTTTTAAGTCGCTAGTTAAATATGCTGTAAATCTTCCTGATGTTCGTACCGATAGTGATTTATGGTATTGCAATCGACTAATAAATGAGGCTTTATTGGCGCTTTATCATCACGGTAGGGGTCCCGTACATATTAATGTGCCTATATCGGAGCCTCTATTCGAGTTCAACACTACAGAACTCCCCCAAGTACGTGTTATTCGCCGATACGATGGACTCAATATTTATAATCAATCCTACGATGAGCTTTTTGAACGTTTAAACAGTTACGATAAACGCATGATGATTGCTGGACAACAGATGATGATCTATATGTTTGATAAACCAGTAGCTCGTGCTTTAAATAAAAACTTTGTTTGGTTGACCGAGTATCTTGGTAATAAAACTACGGGTGGAACAGCCATCCAAAACTTTGATACCATACTCTATTCACTCCACGATAAAGAGAAAGAACGTTACCGTCCAGAACTGGTAATCACTTATGGCGGACACATCGTTTCTAAAAGGCTTAAGCAATACTTGCGAGAGAATCCTCCTAAAGAGCATTGGCATGTAGCCGCTGATGGAAAAGTTGTCGATTTGTTTGGGGTGCTAACTACCGTAATTGAGATGACTCCTTTTGAGTTCCTTGACCGAATTGCTCCACATATCGAAAAAGTTAAGGGAGAGTATAATCAGTTATGGGAAAGTAAATCAAACTCCTTGGTTCAACCCGAATTATCTTATTCAAGCATGGGAGTTGTGGGTCAAATCATTGGTAATTTACCTATCCCTTCGGCTCTTCATTTGGCCAATAGTTCGGTTGTTCGGTATGCCCAACTCTTTAAACTATCTCACGAAGTTGAGGTGTGTTGCAATCGGGGGACCAACGGAATCGAAGGATCACTCTCAACAGCCATAGGTTATGCCATGGCTTCGGACAAACTCAATTTCTGCTTAATAGGCGATTTGAGTTTCTTTTACGATATGAATGCTATTTGGAGTAGCAATTTCGGCTCAAACTTTAGAATACTTCTGCTCAACAACAGTGGTGGTGAAATATTCAAGGGGTTACCTATGAACTTGACGGGTAATGCCGAGCGTTTTGTCAGGGCAACTCACAGTACACGTGCTGAAGGATGGGCAAAAGAGAGAGGATTCAATTATCTATCTGCTACGAATCAAGAAGAATTAAACGATGTCTTGGTTGAGTTTCTCAATCCAGAGGTGAGCTTGGTTAAACCCATGTTCCTCGAAGTGTTTACAGATACTGACCAAGATATTTTAGAATATAAATCATACTATCATTCATTAAAAAACAAATAATAGATATGTCGACAAAAAGAGAATGGAAAACTATTAAAGGTTACGAAGATATACTTTTTGAATTTTACAACGGTATAGCTCGTATTACTATAAATCGCGAACAAGTGCGTAACGCTTTTACTCCTCAAACAACAGGTGAAATGAGCGATGCTATGAGCATCTGTCGTGAAGAAGCTTCTATACGTGTTGTGGTTATAACAGGAGCTGGAGATAAAGCATTCTGCTCAGGTGGCGATCAGAATGCCAAAGGCTTTGGTGGTTATATTGGTAAAGATGGTGTAGCTCGCCTAAGTGTACTTGATGTACAAAAACAAATTCGCTCTATCCCTAAACCTGTAATTGCAGCTGTTAATGGCTTTGCTATTGGTGGTGGTCATGTACTTCATGTTGTTTGCGACCTTTCGATTGCTTCGGAAAATGCAATATTCGGTCAAACTGGTCCTCGTGTAGGTAGTTTTGATGCTGGTTTTGGATCTTCTTATTTGGCTCGTGTTGTGGGTCAAAAGAAAGCACGTGAAATTTGGTTCCTTTGTCGTCAGTACAATGCTCAAGAAGCTTTAGATATGGGCTTGGTTAACACTGTTGTGCCATTAGATCAATTAGAAGAGGAATATGTGAAATGGGCTGAAGAGATGATGTTGCTGAGTCCTATTGCCTTGCGCATGATTAAGGCAGGTCTTAATGCTGAACTTGATGGTCAGGCAGGTATTCAGGAACTGGCTGGTGATGCTACTATGTTGTACTATATGACAGAAGAAGCTCAAGAAGGAAAGAAAGCTTTTTTAGAAAAACGTAAACCAAACTTTGACAAGTACCCTAAATTTCCTTAAATTGGCTTTTTCACGATTAAAGCTAATATATAATGTCAATTAAAATAGATATTATTCCGCGCTTGCTTCATTTTAAGCATCCTGCAGGAACTTCTAGAGGAGTATATTCTACACGGAAAGTGTGGTATATACTCCTTTCATATCAGTCAGATACCTCTTTGTTTGGTATCGGTGAATGTGCACCGCTTCCCGACTTAAGCTGTGATTATTCTGATCAGTACGAAAGCATCTTGAAGAATTTCGCAAAAGAGTTTAGTCTAAACAATAAGATTGACTGGGAGACCCTACGGAATTATCCCTCTATGCTGTTTGGTTTTGAAACTGCTGTTCAGCATTACCAACGGCAATCCCTTCAGCTCTGGGATACTCCTTTTGCTAAGGGGCAAGAGGGTATACCGATCAATGGACTCGTTTGGATGGGAGGCTTAGATTTTATGCAGCACCAGATAGAGACTAAAATAGCTGATGGTTTCAGACTAATTAAACTAAAGATTGGTTCGATTGACTTTGAACATGAGATTGATCTGATTAAGCAAATTCGTGCTCAGTTTAGTTCAGAACAGATTCAGATACGTGTAGATGCTAATGGAGCTTTCTCGGCTACTGATGCCCTTATGAAACTTGAACAACTCGCTAAATATGATATTCATTCGATAGAGCAGCCTATAGCGGCAAACCAATGGGATGAGATGGCCAAATTGGCTAAGGTCACACCACTTCCCATAGCACTCGATGAAGAACTAATTGGAGTGAATACACTTGCTGGGAAAAAAGAACTACTAGATGCCATCATGCCTCAGTACATTATTCTTAAACCTTCTTTACACGGTGGTATTGTTGGTTGTGAAGAGTGGATTCGTGAAGCTGAGGCTCGTAAGATTGGATGGTGGGTTACCTCAGCACTAGAGTCGAACATAGGTTTAAATGCTCTTGCACAATGGACAGCAACTCTTAATCCTGTTGTTCCGCAAGGATTGGGTACAGGACTGCTTTATTCCGATAATATTGATTTGCCTTTAGAAATCCGTGAAGATTATCTTTGGTTTAATCCCAATCGTATGGTGACTATTGATTTTGACTTATGATGCAAAGGATACGGCTTAATGGTGAACTGTATTCACCCACCAATTTAGCTTGCTTTGTTGCAACAGCTAAAAGTCCTAAAGAGCAGGAATTCTATCAAGAAATCTGCTCTTTTTTGAGTGAATGGTTTGATTCAAAGCAAACTGTTCGTGTTCAAACATCTGGTTCAACGGGGCGGCCAAAAGCTTTAGAGGTTCGCAAAACACATATGCAAAACAGTGCCAAGCTTACTTGTACTTACTTTGGTCTAAAGCCTGACGACTCGGCTCTTCTATGTATGCCTGTGAGGTATATTGCTGGCAAAATGATGCTTGTACGTGCTGTTGTTTGCAGACTCTCACTATGGGTAGCTCCTCCAACAAGTCACCCTTTGATAAACTTTGATGGTTATTTAAGCTTTGCTGCAATGGTGCCTATGCAGGTTTACAATTCTATGCAAACAACGTTGGAACTTATCCGACTAAAACAAATTAAGACATTGCTTATCGGTGGGGGTGCTATTGATAAAGCCTTGGAAGAAGATTTGGCTCTGTTTCCTGGTGGAGTTTATTCGAGCTATGGTATGACGGAAACTGTTTCTCATATTGCTATTCGTCAGCTTAATGGAGCTAATCGTTCGGCTTACTATACGGCTTTACCCGAAGTTGAATTGTCTCAATCGGCTACTGGTGCTCTTACTATTTGGGCTCCTTTGGTATGTGAAGAGCGACTTACTACTAATGATCTTGTGGCTTTTGATGCTTGTGGGAGATTTAAAATACTCGGTAGAATTGATAATGTAATCAATAGCGGTGGCATAAAGCTTCAGGCTGAAGAAATAGAAGAAAAACTCAAAAACTTAATTCCTTCTCCGTATGTTATAACTAGTGTTAGTGACGCTATTCTGGGCGAATCGGTTACTCTTCTAATTGCTGGTAAGAGAGTAGACGTAACAAATCTACAGGATCAAATAAGGGAAGTACTGACAAGTTACGAATTGCCTAAGTATATCTTTTATACAGATACAATCCCAATGACACTCTCCCAAAAGATTCAAAGAGCAGCATGTAAGAAAATTGCACATGAACTATATAATCAAGAACTTAAATAATGACATCGACTATTCATCTAAACGAACATAATAAACAAGAATATCCACCGATGCATACAGCGGAACATCTGCTAAATGCCACAATGGTAAAATTATACGGTTGCCCTCGATCAAAAAACGCACATATAGAGCGCAAGAAAAGTAAATGCGATTACATATTGCCTAAGGCACCATCTGAAACTGAGATTCGTGAAATAGAACGCTTGGTTAACCAAGCAATTCAAGCCAAGCTCGATGTGTTCGAAAGCTTTATTCCTAAAGATGAGGCCGAAGGCTTGGTTGATTTGAGTAAACTTCCCGATGAGGCTTCAAATCTTTTGCGTATTATCCGTATAGGTGATTACGATACCTGTGCTTGTATTGGTGCTCACGTATCGAATACTAGTGAAATAGGAGAGTTTATTATCTCTTCGCACTCATATACTGACGGAGTTCTTAGACTTCGCTTTAAACTTAAATAAATTACGACCATGAAGAAAGTCTTTACTTATACTTTGCTCTTTTTGAGCTTAGGCTTATTTGCCTCTTGTTGGAACAAATCCAGCAAAGCTTCCGACTCTGATGCTAAAGATTCCTCTTTAGTTCAGCCTGATGTAATTTATCCTACCACTCCATCGCAGGAGGGAGGTGACCACCAAGCTACGGGGTCAGCAGAGATGATTTCTAGTAAGTCTAAAGAGGTCTTACTCTTTGATGCCCCGTTGCCTGCTCGATACGTTCAAAGTTCGGCTCGTCAGCTCCTACAAGATAAAACATTGAAGCTCGGTAATGGTGATGAGGGTTCAGTGTTGCTAGGGCTAGATCATCCCAATGGGGTGCGTGTACTGGCTCAGCGTAATGGTATTGGTCAAAACCTAATTAACGATGTCCCCGATGATTATTTCTTTGATGATTATGGTGATTTGAACCCTGCTTTTAGTGTTGAAGTGGCGTTACTAGATGTTAATAAAGACAATAGTTCTGAGATTGCTGTAGCAGTTGGTAAACCAGGAGATCGTATTGACCTCTCTTTATTTGCCCTACAAAAGACTCCTAATGGTGCGTTTGTATACCTAGGGACTATTCAGAGTAAATCGGTTATAACATTCGCTGATGGGGTATTTAGGGCTACAGCTAAAGATAATAGCAAGTTAACTTATAAGCTTCAGGATAATAAATTGGTTTTGGTGCATTAAGTGTTAGCTTATTCATAATAAAACAAGAAAGCTAATGTTTAAAGCTATGCTTGTGTTTGGCCAAAGCATGTAAACGGAAATAGATAAAAACGTAGATGATAAATATAACGGCTAGGATACTCATCCCCACAACTATCGTATTGTTAATGGAGAACTTGAATGCTATAGAGATAACAACTCCCAGACTTAAGCCAATCTCCCAACCTAAGTGATGAGTCGTATTTGCAGTTCCTCTCTCACAGTGTTTCGCACTCAAAACTAAGAGTAAGAACAAGGGGGAAGAGACTCTGGCTATTCCAAAGATAAAGAGTTGTGCCGATAGAAAGAATATGGGGTATCCTCTAAGTTGTAGGTCGCCTACTAGCGTATAGGCAAGTAATATACAGAATAATCCTGTAAGGATAGGTGAGATGACCTCGATTCGGTATTGTGATTCTAACGACCATTTATTATATTCATAATACTTGCGATGGGGTGAAACAACTCGCCAGATTGCTGATAAGAAACTCGCTATTAGCCCGATGCAAATTAGTATGCTCCACGCAGATAGGTGGTGATGGTAAACGACTAGAAAATAGGCTCCAATGATTACAACAGGGGTGCGCAGCAAAAGGTAATTCATTAGCTTATTGCTTAGCAGGCTGTGAACTTCTGCTGTCGAAAGTAATGCAGACCCAAAAAACACCAAGAACGGAATCAAAATGAATCCGAGTTTATCTGTAGTAATATCTGTGATATAATCGTGTGCATCCAAGAAGAATAGAGGTAGTAATGATCCAACCATATAGGCGACAAGAACCATCATCAGTAAGAGTTTCCAACTCTTGGGGAGCATAAATCGATCCCAGCTCAATGTAGAGCTTTCGGTAGGGGCTCTAAAGGGGTGATGTGTAAGTTTAGTCATTACCCAAGCCAAAAAAATTGCTCCAATACTAGCATAAAGTGCCCAATCTTTGGAATAGGTTAATAATAGATAGATGCTAGAGGGAATAGCTAAGACCATACCCAAACGTCCGGCCCAAGCGTAAATTACGTTGCCTCGGCTTCGTCTTCGGGGGCTAGTGACATCGATTGCTATTGTGACATTGGCAGCTGTTGCTATACCAAAAGCAATGCCTAAGATGGCTAGACCTATAAAAATGGTTACGGATTGATTGGTTACTAAAAATATAACCGAAGGAACTAGTACGCCAATATATGCCAAGCTACATACCTTTTTACGATTAAAATGCTCTATCAGATAATTATGAAATGGTCCACCGACAAGCAAACCCACAACAAAGATTCCCAATGGAAGCCAACCTTTGTACCCATACTCCTGTAGCGTTGGTGATATTTCAAAAAATGTTACCGGCAGAAGTGTGTATAATGAGAAGAATAAAAAAAGGTTTGCTAGGCAAACTTTGATAAAATTTGAAGTAAATAGATTAGTATTCATAATGCTATCTAACAGTGATTTTATATAAATTAAATATTCGTCTAGAGCTCTATCAGCTCATTCAAATGACACGTGTTTTATGTGGTACAGTTTAGGGGCTACAAATATAGTATTATTATTTCGATATGTCAGCTAATAGCTATAATCCTTAGGGCTTGAGCGTAATATGCTTGACATCTTGCCATAAAACAGGACGAGGAATACAGTTTTAATACTCTATTCCTCGTCAATTTTATTTTAGATATATGCTCTAATTGGTGTTTAACCGTAGAATAACAAAAGATTTCGCCTTATCATAAATCCAATTGAACACAATGGTATAAGGGAAGAAGTAAACGAGCATTGCAAATTCGAGCTTGAATGCCTCAATAATGCCTAGCCCCATGGTTAAAGCTAAAATGGGCACAGTTATAAAAACGAGTCCAACTTCAAAGAATAAACCATGAATCACCCTTACGCGTGATGTCTTTTTGATCTTGTACTTGGCTAGTAATTTGTCGTAACCAAAGTTATAAATGTAGTTCCAAATGGTAGCTGTTATTGAAACAATCAGTGCAATCAGCCCAGAATCTCCAATTCCTTTTCCTGTAAAAAAGATAATGATAGGTGTACTGGTAATAATACCGACTACTTCGTATAAAACGGCATGAAAAACTCTTTCGTATGGGCTTCGTTCAATCAGGTGATCAACTAGTCTCATAATGTTTATCAGAATTTAAAAATGAATTGTCCTCATTGGTAAGGAGAGGTTCCGTATCCTGTAAGTAATTAAGAATTGCAAAGATAACCATTAATCCTTCGAAATGAATCTTCTTTTGATCCTATTATTGAGATAGGAATAAGTGGACTTCTATGTAATAAAAGACAATTTAAATGATTTTATGCTGTAGATGGTGTCTAAGGAGCTGGTTAATAATAAGAAGTTTATAAAAATAATATTCCCGATACACAGCTTAACTACGTATCGGGAATATTCAATATAGAGTTAAAGGTTTAGAATTCTATTTCCCAGATGCCACTAGTGTATTCAAGATTGACCATAGCCTGGGCATAAGCTTTCATGGTTTCGAGGTATTGCTCTTGAATTTCATTATATGTTCGTTGAGCAATAAGTACCTCCATGATATTGGTTTCACCACGTTTATAGCGGTATACCATACCCTCAAAAACACTTCTTGACTCAGCTCTTGACTCAGCTAATAGGCCCGATTTAAATTGTTTGACCTGTTTCTGAGCAGCTTCGTATTCGAAGTAGGCTTGTGAAACTTCTACTTGGATATCCATCTCTTTGCTCTCTCTAGAAAGTTGACTTTGGCTTATTGCTAATTTGCGAGCTCTAACTTCCCCTTTATTGATATTTGAGAACTTTAGAGGAACAGATATTCCTCCTTTAATGGTATTGCGGTTTGGCCACATGCCGTGCCAATCTCTCTCGTAACCAACCATTAACCCTAGGTCAGCTCTACGCTCAGCCTTCGCCAATTTAAGTTGACTTTGAGACGATTGAATGTTTTTACGAGCTATCTGAACATCGACACGCTGTTCGAGAGCTATTGGAAGCAAATCGGTTAGGGTATAGCTATTATCCATATTTTGCATATTGCCCACAGGAATAGTGGCTTGCGTAATGGGTCTACCCATATAACGGTTGAGTAAGACATTTGCCGATTTTAGGGCTGCCTCTTGTTCGTACACCTCATTGAGCAATGTTATGGCCTCCACCTTCGATTGACGGGCATCATTGAGTGTAATCTCCCCCAATTTATAGCGAATGCTATCGGAGTGATGAAGCTCTGCCATCATGCGGTAGGAGTTTTGTTTTAGCTCCAGCAAGTCACGTTGCAATAGTGCATCAAGAAAAGCTACTGTAGCTTCGGCACGAAGCTCTTTAAAGTATGATTCCAATTCTAGATTGACCAATTCACCATCGACACGTGCTTGGTTGATTCGGGCTCTACGTTTACCCAATTCTAGTGTATAGCCTAGTTCAATGGTATAATTGTCTTTCTCTGCTTCAAAATTAAGCTCTGGATCGGGCATAACTTTAGAAGCTATGACCTCGGCTTTAGCAATATCAACATTATACTTCTCAGCAAGAAATTGAAGATTCTTTTCACCCACCTCTTTGAGGTAGGCAGTGAACTCAAGTCCTGTAGTGGGTAACTCTGCTTGTTGTGTCTCCGTTTGAGCCATTACGGGGAAGCTCGTGGCTAAGCCAATCAGGCAAGTTACTATGTATTTAAGCTTTTTCATTTTTGCGTTCGATTAAATAGTATAGCACGGGTAGTGCAAATAGGGTAATCACTGTTGAAAACATCAACCCATAAACAATCACTGTTGCAAGTGGTCTTTGTACGTCCGATCCAATTCCTGTTGCCATTGAGGCAGGGAATAGACCAAGTATAGCTACTGTGGCAGTCATCAGAACGGGTCTAAATCGGTGTCTTGCTCCATCGGTCACGGCCTCGTATAGGGTTTCTCCCTCTTTGCGAAGGTCATTGATATGCGAAACCATAATTACTCCATTCTGGATGGCTACTCCGAATAGGGCGATAAACCCAACAGCCGAAGATACATTGAGTGTCATTCCTCTGACGTTCAAGGCTAGCATTCCTCCAAATAGAGCCAAAGGCACAATACAGAGCACTAGTCCTGCTTGTCGGAACTTTCCGAAAGCGATATAGAGTAGTACAAACATTAGTGCTAAGGCAAGAGGAACAATTACGGTTAATCTTGAGTACGCACGATTTTGATTCTCAAATTGACCACCCCAACGGATGTGATATTTACTATGATCGTAGTCAACCTCTTGTTCAATCTTGCGTTGAGCCTCTTTAAGGAACGAGGACAAATCTCGGTCACGTAGGTTAAGCTTTACGGTAAGGTGTCGTTTATTCATCTCACGTGTAATGGTGCTTTCTCCTGTACTCAGCTTAATATTGGCTACCTGTGATAGCGGAATCTTAGCTCCAGTAGTCGAGGTTAGCATTAGTGAAGCAATCTTCTCGGGGGTATCTCTGCTCGACTCTTTATACTTACAAGTTATATCATATACTCGGTCGTCTTGATAAATCTGAGATATCGCCTTTCCACTAATTGCAATCTCAATGAGGTCGTTAACATCCGATACATTTAATCCGTAGCGAGCTATTGCATCTCTATCCATCTGAATTTGTAGCTGTGGTAAAGGTGGTTCTTGGTCGATATCCAAATCGGCAGCACCTGGAGTATTGTCGAGTACCGACAGTACCTCTTCGGCTATTCTACGAGTCTCTTTGAAGTCATTTCCATAAACCTTAACTACCAACTCACTATGTGCTCCAGATATT
>QXGG01168940.1_pt1 | contig 13426 bp, 14 predicted proteins | sample 1982491 | NCBI WGS metagenome assembly QXGG01 (sample SAMN09924614, study PRJNA488089) | Wastewater metagenome, whole genome shotgun sequencing project. | isolation source: South African research farm wastewater | place: South Africa: Irene, Agricultural Research Council, Animal Production... | reverse complement strand
CGCTTGAGGCGGGCGACATCGGTGTCGAATTTCTCGTAGATCATCAGCGAGACGCCGAAGACGTAGGCGTACAGGAGCATGCAGCGGCTCGACGCTTCCTCCATCGGCACACCGCAGGCGAGGAAGAGGTCGCGCGCGCAGCGCAGACGCACGTCGTCCACTTCGGCGACGATCGCGCCGGCTTCCGCGTCGCGGCGAGCCCAGTCGCGCACCGCCAGTTCGATCAGCATGCCGCGCCGGTTGCGACTGGCGCTGTACACGTCGATGACGTGGTAAATCTGTTCGAGTTCGCGGCCGGGCTGGGCGCGCGTCTGCTTGATGATGTCGCGCAGCCGGCCTTCCTTCCAGTGGCTCAGCACGGCCAGCAGCAGATCCCGACGATCGGCGAAGTGCCAGTAGAAGCTGCCCTTGGTCACCTTGAGGCGCTTGGCGAGCACCTCTACACGCAAGCCGGCAATCCCTTCTTCGGCCAGCACTTCGATCGCGCCAGCGACCCAGGCATCGCGATCAAGGGGAGTGCGGGGTTTTTTTGCAGTGTTTTCCATACGGCGTAGTATTGACGATACTCTCCCCATACGCTACCGTATGCAGCATACTTTCCCGTATGGAATTGCTGCTTTGCAGCAGTGCCTTCCGGGGAGCGCAGTGACATAATCCTCGTGTCCGGCGCAACGGACCGTCCAGTCAATCAGCACCAACTAGGAGCGCGGCAGAGTGAAAGTTCTCGTACCCGTCAAACGCGTTGTCGATTACAACGTGAAGGTTCGCGTCAAGGCCGATGGCAGCGGCGTGGATCTGGCCAACGTCAAGATGAGCATGAACCCCTTCGACGAGATCGCGGTGGAAGAAGCGGTGCGTCTGAAGGAAGCCGGGGTGGTGACCGAAGTCGTGGCGGTGAGCTGCGGCGTGGGTGCCTGCCAGGAGACGCTGCGTGCAGCGCTGGCGATCGGCGCCGACCGTGCCATCCTGGTCGAGACCGATGTCGAGTTGCAGCCGCTGGCCGTGGCCAAGCTGCTCAAGGCCGTGTGCGACAAGGAACAGCCGAATCTGGTGATCTGCGGCAAGCAGGCCATCGACGACGATGCCAACCAGACCGGCCAGATGCTGGCTGCGCTGGCGGGCTGGGCGCAGGCGACCTTTGCTTCGAAGATCACCCTTGCCGATGGCAAGGCCGCGGTGGCGCGTGAAATCGACGGTGGCGTCGAGACCGTGTCGATCAAGCTGCCGGCGGTGGTCACCACCGACCTGCGCCTGAACGAGCCGCGCTACGCCACGCTGCCCAACATCATGAAGGCCAAGAAAAAGCCGCTCGACACCGTCAAGCCGGCCGACCTCGGCGTCGATGTCACGCCCCGCCTGACCACGCTGAAAGTGTCCGAGCCGCCCAAGCGCAGCGCCGGTGAGCGCGTGGCCGACGTGGCCCAACTGGTCGACAAACTCAAGAACGTTGCGAAGGTGATCTGAACATGGCCATTCTCGTTATTGCTGAACACGACAACCAATCGCTCAAGGCCTCGACGCTCAACACCGTGGCCGCCGCTGGCAAGCTCGGTGGCGATGTGCACGTGCTGGTGGCCGGTGCCGGCTGCGCTGGCGTGGCCGAAGCGGCCGCCAAGGTGGCCGGTGTGGCCAAGGTGCTGGTGTGCGACGCACCTCAGTACGAAGCCCAGACTGCCGAGAACGTTGCCGAACTGGTGAAGGGCCTGGCCGCCGGTTACAGCCATGTGCTCGCCCCGGCGACCCCGGCCGGCAAGAACATGCTGCCGCGCGTGGCCGCGCTGCTCGACGTGGCGCAGATCAGCGAGATCGTCGCGATCGAAAGCCCTGACACCTTCGTGCGCCCGATCTACGCCGGCAACGCGCTGGCCACGGTCAAGAGCGCCGATGCGATCAAGGTCATCACCGTGCGCACCACGGCGTTCGACGCGGCTGCTGCCGAGGGCAACGCCGCCCCGGTGGAAGCCGTCGCTGCGGGCGCCGATCTCGGTGTCACCGCGCTGACCGGCCGCGAGATCGTCAAGAGCGCGCGCCCCGAGCTCGGTGCCGCCAAGGTCATCGTCGCCGGCGGTCGCGGCCTGGGCAGCGGCGACGCCTACCACCAGTTGCTCGAGCCGCTCGCCGACAAGCTCGGCGCTGCGCTCGGTGCCAGCCGCGCCGCGGTCGATGCGGGCTACTGCCCCAACGACTACCAGGTCGGCCAGACCGGCAAGATCGTCGCCCCGCAGCTCTACATCGCGGTCGGCATCTCGGGCGCGATCCAGCATCTGGCGGGTATGAAGGATTCCAAGGTGATCGTGGCGATCAACAAGGATCCGGAAGCCCCGATCTTCCAGGTCGCCGACTACGGCCTCGTGGGCGATCTGTTCCAGATCGTGCCGGAGCTGACCGGCGCGGTCTGAGCGCCGCGCTCGCCGAGGCTCAGGGCTACGTCCGCTCCCACGCGCATGGACCTTCCCGCGACACTGTTTTCTGGAACAGGGCAGGGAGTCATGCTGGCGCTCGCGGTGCTCGGTCTTTATCTGACCGTACGCCGTGCGCCGTGGGGGCGATTGCGGGAGCCCGCGCAGCTCAACTTGCTGCTCGGGTTCGTGGTGGGGCTGATGCTCATCTGGAGCATGAGGGCCGGCGTCAAGCCAGGCCTCAATCTGCACATGCTGGGCGCGATGGCGGCGACGCTTGCGCTCGGGCCTTGGTTGGCCGTGCTGGCACTGGGGCTCGCCCTGAGCGGCATCATGGTTAACGGGGTGGTCGAATGGACCGACTGGCCGGTCAATTTCGTACTGATGGTCATGTTGCCGATCGGCTTCGCCCATGCCTTTCAACGTGCGGCGGAGCGTTGGTTGCCCGCACATTTTTTCATCTTCGTGTTCGTGATCGGATTCGCTGGTGCGGCTTTGACGGTCATGGTGCAGGGCTTGGTCGCGTCAGCCGCCATGGTGTCAGCCGGTGCCTATTCCGCCAGTTTCCTGTTGAACGAATACCTGCCGTTTTTCCTGCTGCTCGGCTTTTCCGAAGCCTGGATCAGTGGCGCAGTGATCACCCTGATGGTGGTGTATCGGCCCGGATGGGTTGCCGCATTCGACGATCGCCGTTATCTCCTCGACAAATAAGTTCGTTTCACTACTTCTGGAGCGCAAAGACAAATGAGTAACTACAACGCCCCCATCCGCGACATGCAGTTCGTGATGCGCGAACTCGCTGGTCTCGATGAAGTCACGCAGTTGCCCGGAAACGAGGAGGTCTCGGCCGATCTTGTGGATGCCATCCTCGAGGAAGCGGACAAGTTTGCAAGCGGTGTCCTCGCGCCCCTGAACTGGATCGGCGACCAGGAAGGCGCCAAGTGGAAGGATGGTGACGTGTTCACCGCGCCGGGCTGGAAGGATGCCTACACGCAGTTTGGCGAATCGGGCTGGACCGCGCTGCCGTGCGATCCGGAATACGGCGGCCAGGGCCTGCCCAAGTTGCTAGCCACCGCAGTGATGGAGATGTGGAAGTCGGCCAACATGGCCTTCTCGCTGTGCCCGATGCTGACCAGCGGCGCGATCGAAGCGCTGATGCTGCGCGGCACCGACACGCAGAAGGACATGTATCTGCCCAAGATGATCTCGGGCGAGTGGACCGGCACGATGAACCTGACCGAGCCGAACGCCGGCTCCGACCTCGCTGCCGTGCGCTCGAAGGCCGAACCACAGGGTGACGGCACGTACAAGATCTTCGGTCAGAAGATCTTCATCACCTACGGTGACCACGATCTCACCGACAACATCGTCCATCTCGTGCTCGCCCGCCTGCCGGACGCGCCGGAAGGCGTCAAGGGCATCTCGCTGTTCGTCGTGCCCAAGTTCATGGTCGAAGCCGACGGCAGCCTGGGCGCACGCAACGACGTGCATTGCGTGTCGCTCGAGCACAAGCTGGGCATCCACGCCAGCCCGACCGCCGTGCTCGCCTTCGGCGATAACGGTGGCGCGATCGGCACCCTGGTGGGCGAGCCGAACCGCGGCCTGGAATACATGTTCATCATGATGAACGAGGCGCGCTTCGCGGTCGGCATGGAAGGCCTGGCGCTGTCCGAGCGTTCGTACCAGCATGCGCTGCAGTACGCCAAGGATCGTATCCAGGGCACCGACGCCGGCGTGCGTGGCGGTCCGAAGGTCAACATCCTGCACCACGCCGACGTTCGCCGCCTGCTCATGAACATGAAGAGCAAGACCGAGGCCATGCGTGCGCTCGCCTACGTCGTCGGCGCCGCCTTCGACAAGGCGCACAGCCACCCGGACGAGGCCGCGCGCGCGCAGAACCAGGCGTTTGTCGACCTGATGATCCCGGTGGTCAAGGGCTGGTTCACCGAGAACTCGATCGACGTCACCTCCGACGGCGTGCAGGTGCACGGCGGCATGGGCTTCATCGAGGAGACCGGCGCAGCGCAGTTCTTCCGTGACTCGCGAATCACCACGATCTACGAAGGCACGACCGCCATCCAGGCCAACGACCTGATCGGGCGCAAGATCGCGCGCGAGAATGGCGCGACCGTCGGTGCCGTGGTGCAGATGATGCGTGCCGTCGAGGCCGAAGTGGCCGGGGTTCAGGACGAGTCCTTTGCCGCGATCGCCCGTTCGCTCAAGACCGGCATTTCCGCGGTCGAAGAGGCCGTGGCCTACATCCTTGCCACCTACGCGAAGGACATCAAGGGCGCGTCCGTGGGCTCGGTGCCCTTCCTCAAGCTCCTCGGCATCGTCGCCGGGGGTTGGCAGATGGCACGCTCGGCGCTGGTCGCCAAGCGCAAGCTCGAGGCCGGCGAGGGTGACGTGAGCTTCTATCAGGCGAAGATCGTCACCGCGCGCTTCTATGCCGACCACGTGCTGTCGCAGGCCTCGGGCCTGGCCTACACGGTCGTCAATGGCGCAGCCGGTGCTCTGGCGCTGAGCGAAGAGCAGTTCTGATCGGCCGCGGCCGGGTTCCGTCCCTCGATGGTGAGGGCGGAGCCTGCGGGCTGAAAGCCACAACACAACGCCCGCTTCGGCATCCGAAGCGGGCGTTGTGTTTGCAGCCATGCTCCGGGCCCGCGGCACGCTGCAGCGCTTGCCGGGCCCAGGTCGGGTGGATCACTCCACCTTGGCTTTCTCGCGCAGTTCGAGCACGTGGCGCTCGACCTTCTGCTGCTGCAGGCGTTGCTGCAGTTGCGGCTTGACCTCGTCGAAGGGCGGGGCCTTGACGTCGCGAATGTCGTCGAGCTGGATCACGTGGTAACCGAAGTCGCTCTTGACGGGCGTGGCGGTGTACTTGCCCTTCTGCAGCTTCACCATCGCGTCCGAGAACGGCTTCACGTACATACCGGGATTGCTCCAGCCGAGTTCGCCACCGCGCTCCTTCGAGCCCGGATCGCGCGATTCCTTGGCGACCTCTTCGAACGCCGCGCCGTTCTGCAGGCGGGCGATGATCGCCTTGGCTTCGGTTTCGGTCTCGACCAGTACGTGGCGTGGCTTGTATTCCTTGTCGCCCATACGGCCCTTGATCGACTCGTATTCCTTCTTCAGGTCGGCGTCGCTGACCGGATTGGCACGCACGTACTCCTGCAGGTAGGCGCGGATCAGAATGGCCTGGCGCGCCATGTCCATCTGCGCCTGCACGTCGGCCTTCTTGTCGAGGCCCTTCTTGCCAGCTTCCTGGCTCAGGACCTCGCGCCGGATCAGCTCTTCGCGCACGGCGTTCTTCAGTTGGTCGTTTTCAGGCGCGCCCTGCGCACGCTGCTCGGCGAGCATCGCCTCGGCCATGGCCGAAGGAATGGCGACGCCGTTGACCTGGGCGATAGACTCTGCAGCCAAAGCGGGAAGGGCGAGAAAGCCGGCCAGAAGTGCCACGGCGAGGCGGCTCGGGAAATGTTTCATGGATATTCCTTCAGTTTGCTTGTTTGGTGGCCTCGTCGGCCGAAAGCGCGCGGATGGCGAGGGCATGAATGTCATTCTTCATCATGCCGCCAAGCGCGTCGTAGATCATACGCTGTCGCAGCACTCTGCTGCAGCCCTCGAAACCGGGAGAAACGATAAATACACGATAGTGTCCGCCGCCTTCGCGCGCACCGGCGTGGCCCGCGTGCAGCGCGCTGTCGTCGTGGATCTCGAGGGCATGAATGTCGAACTTTGCGGCCAGGATTTCCCGGATCCGCGCAACGGTTTCGGCGCTCACGGCAGGGTTTTCCGGAAGGGCCGGACGGTGATCCGGACAAAGACGCCGTGACGCATGTACGGGTCGTTCTGCGCCCAGGCTTCGGCGCTGGCGAGCGAGTCGAATTCGGCAACGATCAGGCTGCCCGTGAACCCCGCGGGACCCGGGTCGGGCGAGTCGATCGCAGGCATCGGCCCGGCCAGCAGCAGGCGGCCTTCATCGCGCAGGGCCTCGAGGCGGGCGACGTGCTCGGGGCGCACCGCGAGTCGCGTTTGCAGCGTGCCGGGGGCGTCTTCGCCGATCAGAGCGTAGTACATCAGTTGGTTTCCTCTTCCATGTGACGGGAAAGATAAAAGCCCTGCGCGAGCACGAAGGCCAGCATCAGCCCCATGCCGCCGAACATCTTGAAATTGACCCAGGCTTCTTCACTGAAGTTGTACGCAACGTAGAGGTTGAGCAGGCCCATCGCGATGAAGAACCCAGCCCAGGCCAGGTTCAGCCGGTTCCAGACGGGGTCGGGCAGCTTGATCTGCGCCTCGAGCATCTTGCGGATTAGGTTACGTTGCAACAGCCACGCGGAGCCCAGCAGCACGACACTGAACATCCAGTAAAGCGCCGTCGGCTTCCACTTGATGAAGGTCGGGTTGTGAAAGAACAGGGTCGCGCCGCCGAACACCACGATGATCGCGAGACTGACCCACAACATGGTGTCCACCTTGCGGTGCTTTACCCACACCAGCGCGATCTGGAGCACGGTACCGAGAATGGCGACGAAGGTGGCGATCAGGATCGGCGCTTGCGATACGGCGATGCCGTCACCGAGCCAGCCGGCAGCGAACGCATGAGCGGCTTCCGGGTTGGCGCCACCGACCTTGTAGGCAGCGAAAAAGAGGATGACAGGCAGGAGGTCGAAGAGGAATTTCATGATTTACGCAAAGTGCCTGAGGCGGAACGGCGCATTCTATCGCTTCCGCCCGCGGCGCCCGCAACCGGAAGACAAAGCACCGCGCGAAGCCCGCCGCCGTCGCGCGGCAGCAGATCGAGTCGGCCATGATGCATGCGCATCACGCGATCCACGATCGCCAGCCCGAGCCCCGCGCCCTTGGTGTTCGTGCGCGCTTTCTCTAGCCGCGTGAACGGTTGGCGCATGCGCTCGACTTCGGCTTCGGGAATGCCGGGGCCGCGGTCGGCAACCTCGATGCGGGCAAACCCCTCCCCGGTATTGACCGTGATATCGAGCGCTTCGTCTGCGCCCGCGTAGCGCAAGGCGTTGTCGATCAGGTTCGTGACGGCGCGCCGGATCGATAGCGCGCGCGCCGGCGCAAACAGTACATCGGGCAGGTCGAGGCGGATCTGTACACCACGCAGGCGGTAAGGTTCGGTGAGCTCGCGAACCAGCGCCGCAAGGTCGGTCGGTCCCACCGCCTCCTGAGAGTCGCCGCGGCCGAAGTCCAGGAACTGGCCGATGATGCGGTTCATCTCCTCGATGTCCGTGACCATCGCCGTGACCTCGCTATCGGGCGCGCCCGACATCTCGATACCGAGTCGCAGCCGCGCAAGCGGCGTGCGCAAATCGTGCGATACCCCGGCCAGGATCAAGGCCCGGTCTTCGTCCATGCGTGCGAGGTTGCCGGTCATCTGGTTGAAGGCACGGGCGACCAGGGCGATTTCCTGCGGGCCGCTTTCCGCCTGCGGCGGCGGGGTTTCACCGCTGCCGACCATGCGCGCCGCACGGGCGAGCTGGCGCAGCGGGGCGCTGATCCGCGCGACGATCAGGTAGGCGCCGAGCAGTGCCGCAATCAGCGCGCCGCTTCCCCAGGCAAGCCAGTCGAAGCTGTCCGGGTTCTCGATGCGATCGGGCGGCAGCATGACCCAGTATTCGTCGTGCGCGTCGTCAGGATCCAGGCGAAAGCTCACCCAGAACCCATCGAGCGATTTCCAGCGTGAGGCGAAGCGGGTGTGGTCGCCCAGCTGGCGACGGACGTCGGTCATCAGCAGGCGCAGCGGCCGGGTGTCGGCCAGCGGAAGGAGTTCGTCGGTGGCCTCGGCCGGATAGATCCGGATACCCTCGAGCGCAGCCAGATCGATCAGCAGGTCGATTCGGCGATCGAAGTCGGCGTTGGTCAGTGCGGTGCGGGTGAGGTTGACCACCGACACCACCATCTGGGCCACGTCGCGCGAGCGGGCCGGCTCCTGGAAATACCGGAAGATCTGCGACCAGGTCCCGAGCGCGAGAATCAGCAGCACGGCGACGAGCAGGAAGGTCTGCCATAGCAGGGTGCTCGGCAGCCAGGTTCTGCGGCGCGCTGGCGTCGGGGACGCAGGCCCGGGAGAGGCCTTCTGGGCTTGCGTCATCCTGCGTTCTTCAGATGCCCTCTGCATCGCCGCCGTGGGCGGCGGTGTCGTTGGCCTCGGTCGCGCCCTTCTGGTCGTCGGGCACGAATACGTAGCCGAATCCCCACACGGTCTGGATGTAGCGCGGCTTGGCGGGGTCATCCTCGACCAGTTTGCGCAGGCGCGACACCTGAACGTCGATCGCGCGGTCGAAGACCCCGTATTCGCGACCGCGCGCAAGCTCCATCAGCTTGTCGCGTGACAGCGGCTGACGGGGGTGGGTGAGCAGCACCTTGAGCAGCGAGAACTCGCCCGTGGTGAGCTGGATTTCTTCACCATCGCGAACCAGTGAGCGCGTGCCGAGGTTGACCTTCACGCGGCCGAACACGACGACTTCGTCTTCGGCCGTAGGTGCGCCGGGCAGGGTCTGCGGCTGGCGTCGCATCACCGCCTGAATGCGGGCGACGAGTTCGCGCGGATTGAATGGCTTGGCGAGGTAGTCGTCTGCCCCCATCTCGAGACCGACGATCCGATCGACGTCGTCGCCCTTGGCGGTAAGCATGATGATGGGGATCTGGTTTTCCGCTGCGCGCATGCGGCGGCAGATCGCCAGCCCATCCTCACCGGGCAGCATCAGGTCGAGCACGATGAGGTCGTAATGCTCTCGGTGCAGCGCGCGATCCATCAACGGTGCGTCTCCCACGGCCTTCACCGCAAACCCCTGCTCTTGAAGGTAACGGGACAAGAGCTCGCGCAACCGAGCGTCATCGTCGACCACGAGAATGCGATAGCGTGTTTTCTGGTTCATGACCGAGATGCTAGCCTGAGACGTGCGCCCGTGCCAGCGTGTCGACGCGCGGCATTGAGCGCTGCGGGGTAACCCTTCGTAAGCATGGCGCGCGCAAGCAATATCGCCTTACAAATCGTCGAATGTGCAGGGAATTTGCCCTATCGGGGGCTGTGCGATTGCCGTATGTTGCAGTTGCCTGCTCGTTCGATGTGGCCGAAGTTGTCGTACCCCTCAAGTTCACTCGGTGATTGTTGTCGATGATGCGTTTTTTCCACTTCCCTGCCAGTTTTCCCGATCCTCAGCCTTCCACGTGCGGTGCCGTGCGGGACTGGAGAGCGAAAGGTGCGAGCATCGTCCTGGTCGGCGCTGCGCTTCTCGTCGTGCCGCTTGCGCACGCTCAGCCTACGCGCGGCCTGTTTGCCAGTGAGGCCCAGGATCAGGGCCGGCCGGGTGCTGAGCTAAGACGCAAGGATTGGCGTAACACCCTGGACGGACAGGGACGTGCGGGCGAGGGCAGTCCGCAACGGCGCAAGATGAGTGAGGAAGAACGCAGCAACCTGCGTCAGCACCTGCGCGACGCGGCCCAAGGTGCATATCGGGACGACTCGCCACCGCGCAAGGGGCGGCGCTGACCGCCGCTGGCTCGCTGCGGCGGACCTGCACTGGAGCCGTAGCCGCTTCCGCAGCGGTTTTCGCCTTCAGTCGGCAGGGTCCCGAGCCGGCAGAGCCCCAAGCCGGCAGAGCCCCAAGCCGGCAGAGCCCCAAGCCGCTAGAATACCGGCCCCATGAACATCCTCTCCATCGAAACTGCCACCGAGCACGGCAGCGTTGCCTTGTTGCACGACGGCGAATTGCTCGTTCGCCGCATCCAGGGTGCCGCGAATCATTCCGAAGCCGTGCTGCGCGATCTGCGTGAACTGCTGATCGAAGCCGGAATCGGGGTCACGCAGCTCGATGCCGTCGCCTTCGGTGCCGGGCCCGGCGCATTCACCGGGCTGCGGTTGGCCTGCGGCGTGGCGCAGGGCATTGCGCTCGGTGCCGACCTGAGGGTCGCGGCAGTCGGCAGCCTGCAGGCGCTTGCGTTGCAGGCGGGCGGGAAGCGTGTCTTCGTGGCGACCGATGCCCGCATGGGCGAGGTCTACCACGCGGCCTTCGAGCAGGACGCGGACGGTGTGCCGATGCCGGTTGGTCAGGCTGGATGCAGTCATCCCCTTGAACTCGAGTTGCCCACAGGTGACTGGTTTGCCGTGGGCTCGGCGTTCAAGATGTGGCCGCAGGAACTGGAGGCGAGATTCCTTGGGCGTCTTACCGGCTGCCGGCCGGACATGGTGCCCCGCGCCGAGGAAGTGGCGCGTCTTGGTGCGGTGGCGGTCGCGCGCGCAGCGCTGACTGCGCCCGAACTGGCTGCGCCGCTCTATGTGCGCGACAAGGTGGCGTTGACCACCGCCGAACGGCTCGCGCGCGGAGGGCGTGCCTGATGTCCGAGCTGTCTTTCGCGGCGATGACGGCACACGATCTTGACTGGGTCGCGGCGCGCGAAGCCGAGTTGCACGCTCATCCATGGTCGCGGGGGAGTTTCGCCGACGCGCTTGCATCTGGATACGAGGCCTGGATCATGCAGCGTGCAGGTGAGGCGACCGGGTACGCAATCGTGCTGAATGTGCTGGACGAATCGCATCTGCTGGACATTGGTGTGGTGCCCGCCGCGCAGGGGCAGGGGCTCGGGCGATATTTCCTGGGATGGCTTTGCGAGCGCGCGAAAGAGCACGGTGCAGACACCTTCTTCCTCGAAGTGCGTCCCTCCAACGTGGCTGCCCTGCGCCTTTACGAGCGCTTCGGTTTTGCCGAGATCGGCCGGCGCCGCGGGTACTATCCGGCCGCCGAAGGTCGTGAAGACGCGATCGTCATGAGGCTTGCGCTCTGATGGTGGCACGCATATCAACGTGGCGCGCTGCCGCGCTCCGCGAAATGGGCCTGGGGCCGATCTGGCTCAAGCGCGGCAGTCCGGAGCAGGAGTCTTTCGTTCCCGACGCGATCGCGCCGGCGCAGCCTGCGGTGGAGCCGCCGCCCGCGAAGGCAACAAACCTTATCCCGCCGGCGCTTGCACCGGCTGCGATGGCGATTTCTCCTGCTGCGCCTTCAGCCGCAGCGCATGCGGTCCCTGAGCGCACGCAGGCCCGCCCGCCGAGTCCGCCGCAACAATTCCGCCAGCCCGACGATGCCGAACGGCTGGCGCGAATCGAAACGCTCGACTGGGTAGCTCTCGAGGACGCGATCCGCGCCTGCGGTGCGTGCGTGCTTTGCGAGCGCCGCAAGCAGGCCGTTCCCGGCGTGGGCGATCGTGACGCGCGCTGGATGTTCGTGGGCGAGGGACCGGGCGCGGAAGAGGATCAGCGCGGCGAGCCTTTCGTCGGCCAGGCCGGGCGCCTGCTCGACAACATGCTTGGAGCCCTCGGGCTCGAGCGCACGAAGGATGTGTACATCGCCAATGCGGTCAAATGCCGCCCGCCCCACAATCGCACGCCCGAGCGCGTCGAGTTGGCTGCCTGTCTGCCGTATCTCGAGCGCCAGATCGCACTCGTGAAGCCGCGTCTGCTCGTCGCCCTCGGTCGTCCCGCGGCGCAGGCCTTGCTGGATCGCGAACTGGCCATTTCCGCTGCACGCGGAAAACGCTTCGAACGCCAGGGCATACCGGTCGTGGTCACCTACCACCCCGCCTATCTGCTGCGCAATCCGCAGGACAAGGCCAAGGCCTGGGAAGATCTCTGTTTTGCTCGGCGGGTGATGGCCGGCGAGGCCTAGCAGGAACGCGACCGACGCTTGCCGCAGCGGGCCCGGAGCAGGCGGACACGACGCCCGGTTCGAGGTCAGTGCAGTCGGTCTTCGAGCAGCGCGACGTTGTCGAATTCGCGCTGGTTCTGTTCGTGGCGGCACTTGACCAACCACATGGTGCCGGCGACGAAGAGGCCGAACATCACGATCACGATGTTGATCGACAGCCCGAACATGATCAGCAGCGCATAGGTGCCGGTCATCATCAGGATCGACAGGTTCTCGTTGAAATTCTGCACCGCGATCGAGTGCCCGGCGCCCATCAGGATGTGGCCGCGATGCTGCAGCAGCGCGTTCATCGGCACGACGAAGAATCCGGCAAGACCGCCGACGATCACCATCAACACCATGGCGATCCAGGCTTCGGTCACGCCCACCATCGTCATCACCCCCAGGCCCATCGCGATGCCGAGCGGAATAACCCTGACGGCCTTGCGCAGCGTGATGTAGCGCGCCGCGAGCACCGAGCCCGTCGCCACGCCGAGCGCCACCACGCCCTGCAGCATCGAGGCCTGCGACAGGTTCATGCCGAGGTTGTGTTCCGCCCACTTGATCACGATGAACTGCAGCGTGGCACCGGCGCCCCAGAACAGCGTGGTCACCGCAAGTGAGATCTGGCCGAGCTTGTCGCGCCACAACAGGCGCAGGCAGTGGTTGAAGTCGTGGATCAGGTAGATCGGGTTGTTCTTCAACGGCTTGTGGTCGACGCCGGTGTCGGGAATATAGAAATTGAACCCGGCGGCGATCACGTACAGCACGCCAACCACCAGGACGGCGGCCTGGAAGGGCGTGTTCGCAAAGGGCAAGCCCAGGCCCATCAGACCGCTGGAGATGTCGTCGCGGATCATCACCCCGCCCATCACCGTGCCGACGATGATCGCCGCCACGGTCAAGCCCTCGATCCAGCCGTTGGCCACGACCAGCAGGCGGTGGGGGAGGTACTCGGTGAGGATGCCGTACTTGGCCGGCGAATACGATGCGGCGCCAAGACCGATCACCGCGTAGGCAAGGAGCGGATGGGTGCCGAGGAAGAGCATCAGGCAGCCGCCGATCTTGATCGTGTTGCTGATCAGCATCACGCGCCACTTCGGCATCGAGTCGGCGAACGCGCCGACGAAGGCGGCCAGCGCCACGTACGACACGGTGAAGAACAGCTTGAGCAGGGGCTCGAATTCCGACGGGGCTGCCATGTCCCGCAGCATGGCAATGGCGATGATCAACAGGGCGTTGTCGGCCAGCGCAGAGAAGAACTGCGCCGCCATGATGATGTAGAAGCCGAGCGGCATCGCGGGGTCGGATCACGGGTGT